>Ga0154020_10010945_pt1 | contig 10352 bp, 2 predicted proteins | sample Klosneuvirus_201_FD_109709 | JGI IMG/M metagenome (GOLD analysis project Ga0154020, IMG submission 109709) | Active sludge microbial communities from wastewater, Klosterneuburg, Austria - Klosneuvirus_20160825_MG | ecosystem: Engineered > WWTP > Aerobic digester > Activated sludge | place... | reverse complement strand
CGTCGGGCGTGGCCGCTACGGCGGTGAACGTGGGGTGGGCGGCGACCACAGGCAGCTTCGTCCGACTCTTCTCCTTGCCGCCCGCACCCCCGACGATGACGAGGTCGGTCGAGGGAGCATCGAGCGATCCAGGAGCCGGCGTGGTGGCCAGGAACACCGCGATGTCCCCCGAGGTGAGGACCGCGCTCTCCGTCTCATGCGCGAAATCGCCGTCGAAGGTCTGGTCCCATACGAGGCTTCCGTCGCCACCGAAGCGCATGATGCGCGTGCCCGTCGCGCGCGCCAAGACGACGACGCCGCCGTCCGGCAGGGGGTGGAGGCTGGAACACGTGGGACTGGGGAGCGGAACGCGCCACAGCGGTGCGTCCGTCGCGGGTCCGTGGCCACGCTTGACGAGCACGACCTTGCCCTCGTCGAACTGGACGATGCCATCTTCGAAGGTGAGCGACGAGCAGCGGCTGACTCCCTCGGCGACAGGGCTCACCGTCCACGCGGGCGTCCGCTGCTCGCCGACGGGCTTGTCGTAGGGGAACTCGACGATCACCGTGCCCGCGTTCGCCCCTCCGTTGTCGTCGGCGCTGCACGCGAAGGCGAGGGGGACGAGGAGCAAGGCGAGGCGTCTCATTCCTAGACGTTACGCGCCCGCGGGAGGCGAGGGAACTCAGACGATCAGGGCGTTGCCGCGGAGAATGCGATGACGTCGAGAGGTAGCTGGGCGACTTCGACGGGTACGAGTTCGGAGCGCGACGCTCGGCACATCCAGTTCTGGTCCTTCTGCAGCGACCGTTTCGTGGTCAACTTCCGCTGGCGCGTCCAGAAGCTGTACCCGTCCCAGTCGGTGATGTTGCTCGTGCCGGGGAGCGGGCGCGCCTCCTGCGCCGGTGGAGCCCGAGCGCAGCGCAGCCGAGGAAGAGGACCGCCGAGCCACCGCCCTGCCCGGGCGTCGCGTGGCAGCCGTCGCTGGTTGGTGCGCTGCCATCCACGCACGACTTGGTCGCGAGATCGCAGGCGGCGCCGCGCGCGCACTGGGAGCTGTCCGTGCAGGTGTCGAAGCACGCGCCGAACGCCGGGTCGCAGGCGTAGAGCGCGCAGTCGAACGTGACGGTGTCGTCGGTCGGGCAGGTCCCGCCCGGCGCCTTGCAGTAGGCCGGGCCGACGCCGGTGCTCTGCCCCGTGCACCGGTTGGGTGCGCACATCGAGCCGGCGAGTCCACCGATGCAGGCGCCGCGCCCGTCGCAGGTGCCGAGGCACGACAGCGCAGGACCGCACTCGTTCTTCAGGTCGACGCCGATGGGCTCGACGGTGCACTTGCCCGGCGACGAGGGGAGCACGCACGAGTGGCACTTGTCCTTGCACGCCGTGTCGCAGCACACGCCTTGTACGCAGAAGCCGGTGCTGCACTGGCTCGACTTGGTGCAGCGCTGGGCGGACGCGGTGACCGTCGGCTTCTCGGGCAGCTTGCCAGGGAGCTCGGGGCCCGTCGCGCCGCGCGGCACGCAGACGCTGGAGGCGCACTGGTGCGTCGCGACGCAGTCGGCGTCGCCGGTGCACGAGGTCTTGCAGCCCGTCGCGTCGCACACGAACGGCGCGCAGGTGACCGCCGGCAAGAGAACGCCGCACGCGCCGGCGCCATCACACACGGCGCCGGGCTGCGAGAGGCCACCGGCGCACGAGGGCGCGACACACGCCTTGGTCGCGCCGGGGAACGAGCAGGTGGCGGAGACGCCATCGCACGAAGAAGCGCACGGCCCACTCCCACCGCACGATGCGTGGCCGGTGCGCGGCACCCCCGCGACGATCTTGCAGGTGCCCACCGCACCGACCTCGTTGCAGGCCTCGCAGGCGCCGCTGCACGCGCGATCGCAGCACACGCCGTCGCTGCACACGCCCGACTTGCAGTCGCCCGGGGCCGTGCAGGTGACGCCGGGCAGGAGGCCGTCGGCGAAGAGCAGCGGCGCCTGGGGGATCGCGTAGCTGCTGCCCGTCGTGCGGCCGCCGACGAGGAGCGCGCGGCCATCCGGCAGCACGGTCGTCGTGTGGAAGAGACGAGGGTTGAGGAGCCCGCCGCCCGAGGACCACGAGCCCTTCACCAGATCGTACACGTCCGTGTTGCTCGTCTGGCCTCCGACCACGAGGAGCCGCCCGTCGGGGAGCTCGGTGAGGGTCTCGGCGCCGTGGGCAGCGAGCATGTCCGGGAGCTTGGACCACGCGCCCGTCGCGACGTCGTAGATCTCGGCCCCCTGCGAGCCGACGAGTTCGTCCGTGCCAGGCGACCCACCCGCAGCGATGACCTTCGTGCCCGAGGCGACGAGGGCCATCTGGAACCAGCGCCGCGCGACCAGCATGGGCGCGCTGTTCTTGGCGGCGGAGCCGTCGCCGCTCCAGATCTCGCAGGTCTGGATGGTGGCAGCGGTGCCGCCGCCGCAGACCATGATCTCCGCGGACGAGATCGCCACCGCGGCGCCGTTCGCGCGAGGCGAGACGAGCCCGGGCCCGGCGATCCAGGTGGTGCCGTCGAACACCTGGGCGCCGCCCGTGACCGCGAAGACGCCGTCGGTGCCGCCGAACGACACGAGCCGCCCGGTCTTCGGCTGCACCGCGGCCATGCGACCGACGTAGGTGGTGGTCATGTTCCCAGCGCTCGTCCAGGTGTCCTTGGCCGGGTCGTAGATCTCGGTGGTCGGGGTGATCGCGCCGCCGGTGGTGTAGCCGCCCGCGACCACGATGCGACCGTCGGGGAGCGCGCCGGAGATGTGGCGCCAGCGCGGGGTCTTCATGGAGGCGGCCGCGGTCCACGTGGCGCTGACCGGGTCGTAGATCTCGGTGGTCGCGTAGGGATTGAAAAAGAAGCGGCCGCCCACGACCAGCACCTTGCCGCTCGCGAGCCGGTGCGCCGTGTGGTCGAGGCGCTGCGTGATCATCGCCGCGGCGCTGCTCCAGGCGGGATCGAGGGCGATCGGGAAGCGCGCCGTCGCGGGCAGGGAAAGCGTGACGACGAGCTCGTCGCCCTCGAGGCGGGATTCGACCGGCAGCTCCTTTCGATCGGCGTCGAAGGCGACCATGGGCGCGCTGCGGAGCCACGCGCTGCCGCGGTCGTCGAGGGCCTCGAGGCGACCTTCGCGCAGGCGGAGGGTGGTGATGCCAGGCCCCTTGCCGAGGCGGTAGCGGAGCTCGCGAGGGGCCGACGGACCGCGCAGCCAGCGCACCTCCTCGATCCGGTCCGCGAGCGCGAAGTAGACGACGTCGGTGGCGGGCGCGACGTCGAGGAGGGCGACGCTCGCCCCGACGCGGGTCGCGCTCGCCGCGCTCTGCCCGGACAGCTGCACCTCGAGGTAGTGGCGGTCGTCGACGGCGATGCGGAGCGGCGCCCCTGCGCGCTCGGGCAGCCGCGCGCGGAAGCCGCGCCCCTCGACCCGGAGGTCGGGCGAGACGACGGCGACGTCACCCGCGAGCACGGCCGCCGGCAGCCGGGCGTGGACAGCGTCGACGATCTGCCGGGGCGTGGCGCTGGCCTCCGCTCCGGCGGGTGGCTCGACGGGCGACTCTCGGGAGCAAGCAAACGAGGAAAACAAACCCGACAATGTCAGCAAGCCGAGGAGGGAAGGCTTCACCACCCTTCTTCTATCCCACCGGGCGGCGTCGCTGGTGGGGTCGCGCAACGTTGCGCTGGCGCAAGCCAGATACGGCTGGGCTCGTGAACTCTGGCGGGGAAACGGTGTACGACATCGTGGCCACCCGAACGCGTTGGCGCTCGCCAAGCAAGGATTCACCGATGGAAGCTGACCGGAACGGGCGAAGCTACTGGGACGACCTCGCGAAGAACTACGACCGATCGATGTGGCTCCTCGGGCGGCCGATCCCCCGGATGATCGAGCTGGCCGGTGAGGCGACACGCGGTCTCGGGCGGGTGCTCGAGGTGGCGGCCGGCACCGGCCTCGTCACGCCTGCGCTCGCCGCAGGCGCACGAGAGGTCGTCGCCACCGACTTCTCGGCGGCGATGGTCGCCGCGCTCGAGCGGCGCGTGCGCGGGTTGACGAACGTGCGATGTGAGCAGGGCGACCTCTACGCGCTTCGGTTCGACGACGGAACGTTCGACGCCGTCGTCGCGGCGAACGTCCTCCACCTCGTCCCGGACCTCCCGAGCGCTCTGGCTGCGCTCCGCCGGGTGCTGAAACCGGGCGGGAGGGTCATCGTTCCGACGTTCTGCCACGACGAGACGGCGCTCTCGTGGGTCGTGTCGCGGGTGCTCGCGTTGACCGGCTTCCCCGGGCAGCGGCGGTTCACGACGAAGTCGCTCCGGCAGGCCGTCGAGGCCGCGGGCGTTGTCGTGACGAGGGTCGAGACGCTGCCCGGCCTCATCCCCGTCGGTTACGTCGCGGGGACGTCCGGCGAGGGGTGAGCGCATCAATGGCGCCGCCTGATCCGACGGCGACGACCGAGTCCGAGGAGCGCCAGCACCCCCGCCGCCAGGCCCTTCGACGTCGCGCCGCCAGGCCCCATCGCACAGCCGCCGGAGTCGCCGGTGGCTTCGACCGTGACACACAGCTTGGTGGCCGTGTCGCACGCCGCGCCGGCGGCGCAGTCGGCGCTGCTGACGCAGCGATCGGCGCAAGCGCCCGTCGTCGTGCACCGGAACGGTCGGCAGTCCGTGACGGTGCCGTCCTTGGCGGTCGACGAGAGGCGATCGGCGGAGCACGTGGCGATGATCAACGCGCACGCGCCCTCGCGGCACGCGAACCCATCCACGCAGTGCTCCGCGCGCGAGCACGAGGTCCGACACCCGGCGTCGTCGCACTTGTACGGCGCGCACTCGATGGCCGCTGGCGTCGAGCAGAGCCCCGTGCCGCTGCAGGTCGACTCGCCCGTGTAGCTGGTACCCGCGCACGCACCGGGCTTGCAGACCGTCGCCGCGCCGTTGGCGAACCCCGCGCAGTTCTTCGGGTCCTTGGTGCCGTCGCACGTCGTGGCGGCGCAGGCGTCCGCACCGCCGTCGGCGCAGGCGACGCGAGCCCCGTGCGGCTTCCCGACGACCGCAGAGCAGGTCCCGAACTTGCCGGTGACGTCACACGCCTCGCACTGTCCGTCGCAAGCGCGGTCGCAACACACGCCGTCGACGCACAGCCCCGATCCGCACTCCTCGCCGGCGAGGCAGCTCGTCCCGAGCTTCTTGGCGCAGCTGCCCTTCTTCTCGGCGGTCCCGCACGACGACCCGACCTCGCAGAGAGCCACCCCGCAACAGACGCCGTCGGTGCAGAACCCCGTGGCGCAGGTGGCAGCGGTCGCGCAGGCGGTCCCCAGCCCCTCGACCGGTGCGCAGAGCCCCGCCTTGCAGAAGTACCCGCTCGCGCAGTCGTCCTTGGTCGTGCAGCTGCTCTTGCACGTCGCGCCACCACACGCGTAGGCGCCGCACGCCTTGGTGGTGGCGCTGCACTTGCCCGAAGCGTCACAGGTGCCGGCGTGGGTCTCGACGCCGCCGAGGCACGCGTCGTAGCCGCACGCCGCGGCGGCCCCCGGCAGGTGGCAGGCGACGCGGTCCACGCCGTCGCAGCGATCCCCGCAGGCCGTGCCCGATCCGGGCCCGCTGCAGGCGGCGCGCGAACCGTGGGGCGGTCCGAGCACGGCCCAGCAGGTACCCGCCTTGCCCGGGACGTCGCACGCCTCGCACTTGCCGGTGCACGCCGAGTCACAGCAGAAGCCATCGACGCACCGACCGGTGGCGCACTCGGTCCCGACGGTGCACGCCTTGCCGTTCGGCTTCGCGCAAGAGCCCTTCTTCTCGACCGTGTTGCACACCGAATCAGTGGGGCACGTGGCCGATGCGCAGCACACGCCGTCGGTGCACGCCGAGGTCGCGCACTCCCACGCGGCCGTGCACGCGCTGCCGGGTACGTCGCCGAAGAACTCCACGGTGTTGATGGCGGCGAGCGTCGTACCGCTGTTGCCGATGGCTCCACCGGCCACGAGCACGCGACCGCTGGCCAGGAGCGACGCGCTCGCGAAGCCGCGCTTGGCGTTCATGGTGCCGGCGGCCGTCCAGAGATTCGTGGCAGGGTCGAAGATCTCGGCGTCCGTGTAGTAGGCGCCGCCGGCGGCCAGCACCTTGCCGTTGGCAAGGACGACCAGCATCCCCTCGTCGCGGAAGTGCGAGAGCGATCCCACCGACGCCCACACATTGGTCGCCGGATCGTAGATCTCGGCCTTCGTGGTGGTCGAGCCGCCGACCGCCAGGACCTTGCCGGAAGGCAGGAGAACCTGCATGTGCGTCGAGCGGGACGTCGACATGGGCGCCGCCGCGGTCCACTTGCCCGTGGCGGGATCGTAGAGTTCGCAGGTCGCGCCTCCACCCCCGGTGACCAGCACCGAGCCACTCGGGAGCCGGGTCGCGGCGCAGTCCCGGTGCGCGACCGCCATTGCACCGGTCGTCTTCCAGGCGTTGGTCGCTTCGTCGTAGAGCTCGGCGGTCGTGGTGCCGCCGCAGGCCGCCAGCGCCTTCCCACCCGGCAGGGCCACGATCTGCCCATAGGCACTCCCGGCGAGCGCGCCGGTGGGCTTCCACGCGTTGGTCGCGGGGTCGTAGAGCTCCGCGGCGAAGCTCCCGACGAGGACCTTGCCGCTCGTCAGGCGCGCGGCTCCGAAGTGACCGCCGACGGGGTCGCCGTAGCCGTTGGTCATCGCGCCCGTGGAGGTCCAGGTGTTGGTCTTGGCGTCGTAGACCTCGGCGGTCGCCCCGCCGTTGTAGCCGCTCGCGACGAGGACCCGACCGTCGGCCAGCGTGACCGCCTGGTGCAGGGTGCGCGCGACCTTCATCGAAGGAGCCGCGCTCCAGGCCGGGTCGACCGCGATTGGATACACGAGCCCGGTCGGATCGAGCGTGGCGACGAAGACCCCCGCACCCTCGGCGGTGACCGCGAGATCGCGGCGCTTGCCCTTCGCGTCGACGGCGAACATCGGAGCGCTCCCGATCCGCACGTAGCCGGCGGCGTCGACGGCCTCGATGCGCCCCTCGCGGAGGCGCACGGACGCGATCCCGTCGCCGTGCCGGGTGGTGAACCGGAACGAGGTCGGCGCGGTCGCGGCGCGCAGCACGAGGACCTGCTCCACGCCTGCTGCGTCGACGAGGAACACCTCGTCGGTGTGCTTCGCGACGCCCGCGGTCGTCAGCGCCAGGCCCGCCGTGCTCGCTCCGATGCCCACCCACGGATTGCGCACCGAGAGCCACACCGACGGGTCGCCCGCGTCCACCAGGTCCAGCGATCCCGGCCCGACGCTCGGTCGCAGCGTCGAGGTGATCGTGCGTGGGCGAAAGCTGCCGAGCTCACGCTCGAGCGGGATCGCCTGCGAGAGCCGCGCGTCGACGAAGGCGAACGAACGGGCGACGGCGAGCGCGTCCGACGGGTCGGAGCCGGGACGCTCGATCGGCGTGGATCGCTCGGAGGAGCACCCGAGGAGGCCCGCGCCGAGGAGCGCCGCCAGGCGACGGCGACGCGTCAGCGCGACCCCCGCGACGAGCAGCCCGAGGGCAGCGCCGAACGGCGTCCCTCGCCCCCGCCCGGTCGAGCACCCACCGGAGCTGTCGGTCGCCCCGCTCGCCGGCAGGCAGCTGCCGGTCGTGGTGTCGCACGCGGCCCCGGGCGCGCACTCGTCGGAGTTCTTGCACGCCTTGCCGCACTCCCCCGAAGCGTCGCAGCGATACGGCGCGCAGTCGACCTTGGTCCCGTCGGCCCCGACCGACGACAGCTGGTCGTCGCTGCACGCGGCGCGCCCCACTTCGCAGCGAGACCCCTGGCAGGTGAAGCCGGGCGCGCATTGCGCGCTCGTGGAGCACTTCTTGAGGCACCCCTTGTCGTCGCAGCGGTAGGGCACGCACGACGAGCCCTTGGGCGCGACGCACGCACCCGCGCCGTCGCACCGGGAGAGGGTCGAGAACGTCGTGCCTTCGCACTTGCTCGCCGCGCACTCGACACCAGCGCCGCTGGCGAAGTCGGTACACTTGGTGGTGTCGGTCGCGCCCTTGCACGTGAGCGCCTGACACACCGACCCGCCGCCGTCCGCGCAAGACGGCCGCGTCCCGTGCGGCTTGCCGTTCACCGGCGCGCACACGCCGCCTCTGCCCTCGACGTCGCACGCCTCGCACTGCCCTGTGCAGGCGGTGTCGCAGCACACGCCGTCGACGCAGTGACCGCTGCCGCAATCGAGGTCGGCGGCGCAGGTCGCCCCTTGCTTCTTGGCGCAGGTGCCCTCCTTCCCCGGGAGCCCACACGAGCTGTCGAGGTCGCACGCGGCGACGCCGCAGCATGCACCGTCGCTGCAGAACCCCGTGGCGCACGCGGCGGCGGAGGTGCAGGGCTTGCCGAGCCCCTCGACCGGAACGCAGCTCGACCCCTTGCAGTAGTAGCCCGCCCGACAGTCGGACGCGGCGGCGCAGCTCGTCAGACACGCGGTCGGCCCGCACGCGTAGCCCGCGCAGTCGTTCTTCACCGCGAGGCAAGCCCCCGCGCCGTCGCAGCTGCCGACCCGCGACTCGATGCCCCCCGCGCAGGTGTTCGATCCGCACGAGGTCGTCGCGCTCGGGAAGGTGCACTTGGTGAGGTCGAAGCCGTCGCAGCGGGGCCCACACGGCCCTCCGACGCCCGCCCCCGTGCATGCCGCGCGCGTGCCCACGGGCGCGCCGACCGCGGGCGAACAGGTCCCCACCTTGCCGACGGCGTTGCAGACCCCGCACTGCGCGGTGCACGACGTGTTGCAGCAGACGCCGTCCACGCAGTTGCCCGTCCCACACTCGGTGCCGGCGGAGCACGTGGCGCCGATCGGTCGGCTGCACGTGCCCTTCTTGCCCGGCACGGAGCAGGAGAAGCCCGCGGCGCACGAGGCCACGCCGCAGCAGACGCTGTCGACGCAGTGGTTGCTCACGCACTCGTAGGCGGCACCGCACGACACGCCGAGCAGCTGCCCCCAGATCTCGGTGGTCGGGGCGGGTCCGGCGTTGCCCGTGACCAGGACGCGACCGTCGGCCAGCGTCGTCGCCTGGTGCGCGCTGCGCGCGACGGCCATCGTGCCGCCCGTGGACCAGGCGTCCGTCGCGGGATTGTAGATCTCCGCCGCCGCCGAGCCGCCGCCGGTCACCAGCACGCGACCATCCGACAGGAGGGCGGTGGCGTGGTCGGCGCGCGCGTTGGCCAGGCTACCGCCCGTCACCCACGTGTTGGTGCTCGGGACGTAGAGCTCGGTCGCCGTTCCCCCACCGCCGCCGATCACCAGCACGCGGCCCGACGCGAGCAAGGTCGCGGTGTGACCGCTGCGCGCGACCTTCATCGCGCCCGTGGCGACCCACGTGTCGGTCGCCGGGTAGTAGCGCTCGGCGTTGGCCGCGCCGCTGCCGCCGGCCACCAGGACCGATCCGTCGGCGAGCGTCGTCGCGGTGTGGAACTGCCGCGCGACGAGCAGGTTCTTGCTCGGGGCAGCCGTGTTCGTCGTGACGTTGTAGATCTCGCACGCGGTGTCGTCGGAGAGGCCGGTCTTGTCCGCTCCGCCGGTCACCAGGATCCGCGTGGCCGAGAGCGCGGCGGCCGCAGCGCCGCAGCGTCGCCAGGCGGTGTTGCCGACGATGCTCCAGGTGGAGGTCGAAGGGTCGAACGAGGCCACGTTCGGGTTGGGGTTGAGCCCCAGGAACCCACCGAAGCGGAACGCCGTGCCACCGGCGATCGCCCAGGTCTGGCACATTCCGCCCCCGCCCCCGCCGGTGCTCGTGAACGTGTTGGTGGCTGGATCGTAGGCCTCGGTCGTGCCGGTGTATTTGCCCGGGGTGAAGTCGCCACCGACCACCAGCACGCGGCCGTCGGGGATGCGCATCGCGATGTGGTGCGAGCGCCCCTGGGTCAGGTTGGGGCTGGTCGTCCAGGCAGGGTCGACGGCGATGGGATAGGTGAGCCCGGCGACGTCGAGCGCCGTTGTGAGCGTCCAGGTGCGCGACCCCTCGGCGCGCGCGAGGTCGACGCGCAGGGTGCGCCGCACGCCCACCGCGTCGACGGCGTAGGGCGGCTCGGTCGAGAAGTGCACCCGGCCCTCGGCGTCGACGATCTCGACGCTGCCGTTGCGCAGTCGGACCACGAGGGCCTCGGTCGGCGTGATCGCGTAGGTCGCCACCGTGGGTGCGACGTCGCTGCGGAGCAGGCGCCACTCCTCGACGCGCTCGGCCCCGCCGACGAGGACCAGATCGGTCTGCTTGGCCGCCTCCGCGTAGACCACGGCGCCGTCCGCCACCGTGCCGGGGACGTCGGTGAGCCCCGTCGCCCGGATCTCGACCGCGACGTCGGAGCGCGCCGCGCTCTCGAGCCGCAAGAGACCGCTGGCGG
>Ga0154020_10010944_pt1 | contig 10353 bp, 9 predicted proteins | sample Klosneuvirus_201_FD_109709 | JGI IMG/M metagenome (GOLD analysis project Ga0154020, IMG submission 109709) | Active sludge microbial communities from wastewater, Klosterneuburg, Austria - Klosneuvirus_20160825_MG | ecosystem: Engineered > WWTP > Aerobic digester > Activated sludge | place... | reverse complement strand
GTTGGTCGTGATGTCCTGCCCCCAGCGAGGGAGCACCGAGGCGATGGACTGCGTCCCGCTGCCGCTCACCAACACCGCATCGGGGTGATAGACACGTCCCATGGCGACGATGTCGCCCGCGACCACCGACGCCGCCACCGGTCGCCACACGTCGGCGTCGATCTGGGCGCTCGACTGACCAGGCTGACTCGGCGGGCTCCCACCGAGCAGGATCGGCACGGTCAGGACAAGGAGGGCGTGCAGTGGCAAGGACGGCATGGCGATGTGCTCCGCGGCTGAACGAGCCTCGAGCCGCCGAGCGGTGAGTGTTGACGTGCGCGGTCGAGGGTGTCGTGCCGTGGAACATACGCCCGAGGGCGACGAGTGCTACCATGCACTCCCAGTCGTGACGTTGCTGCCGCTGCGAGAGCTGCTGAGGGAGTCAGGCGTTCGTGACGCGCTGCGCGGTGATGGCCCACAGATGCCCGGCGCCAGCTGCAGCCGAATCCCTTGCCCGGGAGCCTATAGTTCGCGTACCTCTTGGGGAGGAAGACGCGGCGTCGTCCGGTCGTCATGTTTCCAGCCTGTTGTCTTTCCCAGTCGCAGGCGCCGGCCTGCAGGAGTCGTACATGAGCAAGTTGTTGCGTGGGTTGGCGGCCGGATGGGGGGCCAAGAAGCTGGGCGGGGGATGCTTCTCGACGGTGCTGGTCTTCCTGCTGCTGTGGTGGTTGCTTGGGTCGGTCGGAATCTTCAAGTAGGGGTGGCTGCGCTGGGTTCGGGCCGTCGAGGCGCGGCTCGCGCGGTCGTGCGCGGAGGGCGTTGAGCGCAACGCCCGTCGGGGTGAATCGTCGAACGCGAGGGGATTGGTATGCGGGGGACGATGGGAGCAATCCGGAGCGCGAAGCGCGGGAGGCGTGGCATGCTGCTGGGAATGTGGGCCACAACGGCGCTATGCTGCCTCGGCTGCCAGCTGGCCGGTGGGGCTCCCATGCAGCTACTGGTGCCGGCGCGGGACGTTGTGGTGAACCAGCAGCTGAGCGCCTGGTCGCACATCGTGCGGATCAGGGTGCTGACGATCGCGACGCAAGTGGGGGAGGTACCTCCGATCCCGCCGGACTCGGTTCCTCACGCCCTGATCGCGGCACTACCTATCGTTAGCGAAGCGAGTCAGGATAGCATGCGCAGCTCGATAGTCATGATTCGGTTCGACCCAGCGACAAGTGTGGGCGAGCGGCAGCAAGTGATTGCGGCGATGGGCGGAACTGTAGTCGGAGGACGCCGCATCAGCGCCACCGACGGTTTCTACTTTCTGTACGTACCGCTCGCAAATTCCGTCCGTGACATCCTGCGTCTCTTGGCACGCGCAGGCTCATATTCTCAGGTGCTCGCCGCCTACGCGTGGCGTACCCAATTCCCCGACATGCGTGCTCACGCGTGACCGACTGACGACGTCGCACGCTGGAGTTCGCCGTTGTGGAACGTCGCTGCGGATCGGTCTGATACGCCCTGCCGCCCTCCACAATGGCACCGTGTGGTAAGCACTCGGTCAGCCTTGGCAGGTCGTGAGCGATCCTGACCTCAAGCGGCACCAGCTGGTCCTCGCGGGGATGGTCCCACGACGGCGACCCGTCATTCTATGTCGGCGTGACAACCAATCCGGGAAGCCAGAGGTCGCACGTCTCGTTCTCGCTGTGGAGCAACAGTGCGCATGGGCCCGTGCTCCCCACCTTCAACAAGCTCCCCGAGCGGTGGACCAACCCCATCACGGGGATCGGTCCCGACGGGAACGCTGTCGGAGCCGGCGGCGTGATGTCGCCGACCGGCGACCTCTCGACCGGCGACCTCACGATCGGCGTCGTCAACGGTGGGAGCGCGGTGAGGAGCTGCCCCTGCTACAAGATCGCGATCCCGACTCGTCAGGATTCCCTGCTCTTCACCGACGTGCCGTACACGGATCCGCAATTCTCGCACACGTCCAGCGGCCCCGCGCCGTTCGTCGGGCTCACCGTCTCGGAGGATGAGCGAGAGCTGTGGTACACGGCCCCCGTGCAGAACCACCGCGCCCAATACGGCTGCGTCCTGAAGCGGTACTCGCACGCCACGCCGCCGTTGGTCTCGGTCGCCGTACTGCCGACGAGCGCCCTGACTGCATGCACGCCGCCGTCCGGCGCCTGACAGGGTGGGGTTGCGCGTCTGGCTGGGCCGCGCGTGCGCCCATAGCGCACCCCTCAACCGGGCGGTCGCCCCGGCGAGGCTCGCTCGCTGTGGCCGGGGGGCGAGGCGGCGCACGCGGCGGTTGATCGCACGACCGGAGGCCGTGGCTGTGCATCCGCTTGCCTTTCCGGCACACGTTCCGGAGGACGGAGCGAGGCAGCGCCCGACCTCCCAGACATTAGGCGAACTCAGCCGCAGCGCGCGTCCTGCCTGCGATAGTAAACCGTGTCAACGCTCCCCACTTACTCCCTCTCACAGTGTCGAGTACGTTGGGTGCCGAACCCAACTGCTCCTTGCCAGACGGAGTGCCGAATGCCGCCCGACAACCTGACAACTGCCGACCTCAGCGCTGGCGACCTCATCGTGTGGAAGATGGGTGATGGTGATGCGAACCATGTGGAGCTGTTCACCGGAGGCTCGCACTTCGCGGCAACGTCGATCCATGCCGTGAACACACCGGCGAAGCAGATGCAGCGCGTAATGCCCACCAGTTTCGCTGCCGCCAGCTACAAGCATGTGTTCCGGTGCCAGCGCCCGGAGCAGGTTGCCAAGGCCGTGAAGTTCGCGCGGCAATGGGCGCTGTACGAGAACCGCTACGACAAGCCCCGCATCGACGTCAAGTCGGCCTACCGGCAGATGCACCGAAACCTCAACACGTCGTCGGCGCAGGTGCAGGCGGAGATGCGAAGGCTCTTCTTCGCCAAGGGACGCTTTCGGGCCATCAAGTACGCCGCGCGGCGCGCAAGCATTCTCTGTTATCCGGGCGACGATGGCGAATCGGGCCACGGGATGACGTGCTGCATGTTCGCCATCCTCTGTTACCAGGTGGCAGGGATCGCCAAGCAGGTCGACAAGCTCAATCCAGCCCAGCCGTTCATTCGGGTGTCGGACAAGAAGCTGAGCATGCAGGACCTGGTGGTCCTCAAGAAGATGATGGCGGTGAACCAGTTCACGACGGGCACCTACATGGAGTTCGAGCAGTACGTCCAGAATATCAAGGAGACGAACGAATACCACATCGACTGGACGGTCGCCCAAAAGCCCGAAGTGCAGAAGGGGCCGAGTGCGCCGAAAAAGGTGGGCTCGACATACTATCCGTCGATCATGATGTGGCGGGACGGGCGCACGTTCGCGTCGTTCGACTGGAGCGACGCCATCAGCCCCGGCATGATGCTGGACGCCAAGATCGCCAATCCGCAGCACGTCTGGGAATCACTCCTGTCCAACGGGGCAGACTGGCTCTACGCCGGCTCGATGGAGCAACCGGCGGGCGTGGCGCCAACGGACGCGCAGAAGCTGGCGTACCAGCAGGCGATCGATACCAACAAGAACAACGCGACGGCACTACGCGTACCGTTCGGGCGTCCGTAGGCAACCGGTACGCCGCCGTGCGTACGGGCGCCTCCACGACTTCGTGCGCCCGAGCTTCGGCCCGATGAGAGCCTCCCGCGACGACACCACGGAGCCCTCGCTCTACGCCACGCTCTACGACGAGCTGAAGCGCGTGGCAAGTCGTCAATTGCAGGGAAGCGGTCCGTGCGCCGGGTTGTGCACGACCGACCTGGTGCACGAGGCGTACCTCAAGCTCTCCGCCACGCCCGATGCGGCGTGGGAAAATCGAGCCCACTTCTTCGCTGCCGCCGCCCGCGCCATGCGGCAGGTGCTGGTGGATGCCGCGAGGCGCGCCGGGGCGGCGCGGCGAGGAAGCGGTGAAGGCGCGGTCACGCTCACAGGCGGTGTCGCCGCGTTCGTCGTTCCGCTGGATGACATTCTTGCCCTGGACGACGCGCTGACGCGACTGCGTGAGCGGAGCGAGCGGCTGCATCAGGTCGTAGAGCTTCGCTTCTTTGGTGGGATGCGTGCCGACGAGATTGCCACAGTGCTCGGCGTCACGGAACGCACGGTTGAGCGGGATTGGGCCAAGGCTCGGCTCGTTCTTGCGCGGGAACTCGGGACGGGATAGCTCTGGGGGTCGCCGACGGAGCGCACAGATGCCTGCGGTTCGGTGGGAGGACGTGGAGCGTGTGCTCGATCTCGCGCTGGACAGCGATCCTGCCGAATGGCCCGCAGTCGTCTCGACGGCCTGCGGCGACGACGCGCCGCTGCGTCGCGAGGTGGAGTCGCTGCTCGCAGAGTACACGCGAGCGCCCGAGGCATTCGCGACGGGAGCGACACCGGTCGTCCAGGCCCTGCTCGCCCACGCGGCGGCGGCGATGCTCGCCGAGCGATGGACCGGGGCGCTGCTGGGCCCGTGGAGGGTCGTCGCGCCGATCGGGCATGGCGGGATGGCGCACGTGTATCGAGGGGAGCGCGCCGACGGCGCCTTCGAGCAGGCGGTCGCGCTCAAGGTCGTGAGTGGCGGGTTCGACTCCGCGCTTTCCGTGCGGCAGTTCCTTGCCGAGCGCCAGATACTTGCCTCGCTTGAACACCCCGGCATTGCGCGGCTGCTCGACGGTGGCGTGGCCGACGACGGCTCACCCTGGCTGGCGCTGGAGCTGGTCGATGGTGCACCCATCACGACATTCTGCGAGGGACAGGATCTCCCGGTCCGCGAACGGCTGCAGCTCTTCCTCCAGATCTGCGCCGCACTGCAATACGCCCACCAGCGGCTCATCGTCCACCGTGACCTCAAGCCGTCCAACATCCTGGTGGATGGCGCAGGGCGCGTGAAGCTGCTCGACTTCGGGATCGCCAAGGTCCTCGACGGCGCCGAGAACGCCGCGACGCCGGATACGCGAACGCACCGCGGCTGGATGACGCCCGAATACGCGGCGCCCGAGCAGTTTGCCGGTGGACAGGTCACCATTGCCACCGATGTCTACCAGCTGGGCGCGGTGCTATACGAGTTGCTGGCCGGGCAGCGCCCCTTTGCGGACGGCTACGACAAGGCGCGCGATCGGAGCGGCCGGCGTGAAGAACCGCGGGCTCCTTCGGCGCAGCGTCCCGACCTGCGCGTCGATCTCGACGCCATCGTGCTCAAGGCCATGCGCGTGCAGCCCGAGGCGCGGTACGCCTCGGTCACCGATTTCGCGCGCGACGTCGAGCGAGCACTGCGGCGTGAGCCGGTCATGGCGCGGGATGGGGACCGCATGTATCGCGCGCGCCGTTACGTCGCGCGCCATGCGCTCCCACTCTCGCTCGCCGCAGCCACTGCGATCGCCACGGCAGGGTACGCAGCCACCGTTACGCTGCAGAACCGACGCATCGCCGCGGCCCTCGCCGATGCCACCCTGCAACGCGCCAAGGCCGAGCAGGTGTCGGAATTTCTCGTGGGGCTGTTCAGGACCAGCGACCCGCGCGCCGGCCGCGGCGACACCGTCACCGCCCGCACCCTGCTGGCGCGCGGCGAGGAGAAGGCCCACGCGCTCGACAGCGTCCCCGATGTGCAGGCCGCCATGCTCGACGTCATCGGGCGCATACGCGGCGACCTGGGCGACTTCGAGCGCTCGCGGACCAACCTGTCGCGAGCGCTTGCCCTCGTGCGCGCGCTGCGCGGGGAGGAACACGCCGAAACGGGGCAGGCACTAGGAAACCTGGCAACGCTCGACCTGCTGCAGGGAAAGCTGGCGCCGGCCGAGAGCGGCTTTCGCCAAGCGGCCGGCGTGCTGCGAAGGAGCGCCGGTGACTCGGCACCGGCCACGCGCCTCGCCCTGTTCAACCTGGCCTACACGCTCCATGCTGCCGGCAAGCACGACGAGGCCCGCCCGGCCATGAGCGAGTGGGAGCAGCTGTCGCGGACGTATCCGCGACGGCTCGACGCGACGTACGCGGCGCAGCTCTCATCCCTCGCGCAGTTCATCTCGATCTCGGCGAAGGGGGACTCGGCGCAGCTCGCACGCGCCCTTCGTGTGGCGACCGAAGGATTGGAGATTCAGCAGGCGCTCGTCGGTCCCCAACACCATGATGCCGCAGCGGCGATGGGGACGGTGGCCACCGTGCAATACCGGATGGGTCGCACTGCCGACGCCGAGCGCACGTACCGGGAGGCGATCGACATTCAGCGCGAGCTGTACCCGCTCGGCAACGAGGAACTCGCCGCCTCGCTGATGACCCTCGCACGCATCATGGGTGAGGCCGGGCGGGCGAAGGAGGCCGTCCCGCTGGCGCGTGAGGCGGTCGAGGTGGCGCGCACGGCGCTTGGCGACGCGCATCCGATGCGGGCGCCGTATCTGGCGGCATACGGCGAGTCGCTGCGCCTGGCGGGCGAATATGGCGCCGCCGTGCCGATTCTTCGCGAGGCGGAGCAGGGGTTAGAGCGGCAGTTCGGCCCCGGCAGCGTGATGGTTGCGCGAGTCAGGATCGACCGGGGCGACGCACTGCGTGGCCAGCGCCAGTATCGCGAGGCAGAGTCGCTGCTGACGACCACGTATGAGTCGCTGGCCACCAAGCGCGGTACCGGTCACGCGATGACGCAGCTCGCCCTCGCGCGGCTGGTGGCACTGTACGAGGACCTGGGACGGCCGGACGCAGCGGCGAAGTGGCGTGCGCTGATCAAGCCAGCCGAGCGGGCTCGACAGGGATCGTCCGTGCACTGAGGCGCGACGCCGGTGGCCTCTATGGTGGCGGAGTCGTGACACGAGGAGCAGGCAATCGCCGCGAGCGTGTCGGCTGACGCCGGCAAATTCCGTATGAAGGAGAGCGGGCGGAATCGACCCAATCCGTCCTGCGAGATGATACCTCCTGTGCGGAGTCTGGACCGATGCGCAAGACAGCCCTCGCGGTTCTCGTCACCCTGCTCGCCTGCCGTGAGCAGCCACCCGCTCCGCTCGAGCCGACCGTCCTCGCCAACCGGCAGGATGTGGGAGCGCTGGCCACGACGTGGAAGGTGACGCTCCTGACGAATGCCGGTGGCTGGGACCGCGCGCGGTCGTGGGCCATCAACGACTCCAACATCGTCGTCGGTTCGGCCCGACCGGCCGGAAACGCATCGCAGACCTTTGCCTGGCGGTGGCGCAACGGCGTCTTCAGCGCGCTCGCCATCCCCAACGCCACCAAGGGCGCGACGGCGCGCGGCATCAACAAGGCCGGGGAAATCGTGGGGTGGGTGGGAGGTGGTAACTGTTTCAGCGACCGCGTCCCCCAGTGCTTCGACACGCCGTTCCACCGGGCGCCCAATGGCGTGGTTACCAACCTCACGAAGTACCTGATCAGTTCCAGTACGGCGGCCTACGACATCAACGATCAGGGGCGGGTGGTCGGGTTCGAGTATGCGGCTACGCCCGTTGCGGGCGACTTGCCCAGAACCCTGCAATGGAGTCGCGCCACCCCCGCGAGCCCCTATTCGGTCATACAGATGGGCAAGTGTTGTTCGTTCACCTCCATCAATGGCGCGGGCATCACGGTCGGTGCAAGCAGTCGTTGGGGCACCGACAGCACGAGAACGCTGGTGAACCTGACTCCCCTGCAGCTCTCCTACTACATGTGGCCAGACGTATCGCAATATCACTGCGGAACGGACATCAGCGATGCCAATGTGGTCGTCGGTCTCTCGCATTCTGTGGCAACTTCGCAGACCAAGGTGGTCTACGGATGGGATAGCAGTGCCGGCGCCTATCCGTCCAAAATTCAGGACGATATCGATGCATTCGATTGCTTCGAGGGACCCCGCGTGAGCAACAAGCTTCGAATCGTGGCGACTGCCGTCGGCGGCAAGCCATTCACTTGGAAGGGTAACGCCATCACCTACCTGCCCCTTCCCTTCGGAGCAACCAAGGGAACGGCGCAGGCCGTGAATACGTGTGGAACGATTGCAGGCTCCGTTCGGTTCGCGGCGATAAACAAGGATTTTCCGGTCATCTGGCGGAAGTACAACGGACCTGCTCTGGCCTGCGACTGAGGCTGACCTGGCTGGGGCCATTGCCAAGGGTCGTACCAGCTCAGCGTCTATCCTCGCGACAGGACGCGCGGCGTTGCTGCTGGCGGAAACCGGTGGTGCAAGCCCGCCCGTGCCTTCGTGAGATACCGACTTGTTCTGGAGATTCCACCATGGCAGTCTCGATCACGGCGCCCGTCGGCAAAGGAGTAAAGAACACCATCCTCGGCGACAACATGGCCGTGCAGATGCTGCTCAACAAGTTCATCATGCCGGGGTGCCTGGGCACGCTGCAGGTGCTGCTGGTCGATGGACTCGTCGGCGCCAAGACCATCGTGGCCATCCAAACGTTTCAAAGCGGCATTCTGGGCCACAAGAACCCGGACGGGCGCGTGGATCCGAACGGGCAGACGCTGGCGGGGTTGAACGGGCCGTTGAAGTGGGCCAACGGGCCGCCGAAGACGCCGGCGGACGTCGCCAGCAGGGACTGGGGGATTCGCCTCCTCCCGGGTCCGTCGGAACGTCAGTGGCAGTTCGAGCTGCGCAATGTCGACTGCGACACGGCGCACCGGCTCGACTTCGTCGTGGCCGCCGGCATGTACTGCCCCTCGGCGCTCACGGTGTCGGCCATGTCACTCTGGACGAGCTGCGGCAAGTACCGAAAGGTGGAGGTGAGCCAACCCACCAGGTTCGGCGACTTCCATGGGAAGCATGCCGTCATCGCTCCGATCGAACAGGCGACGGGACATCGATTGTACGTCGGGCACAAGCAGCCACTGCTGGCTGCTGGCGGACAGTCGCTGCTGGAGTCGTACACCGGTACGGTAGCCAGGATCACGCTGCCGCTGCCGGGAATGACCGTGCGCAACCGGCTCGATCCACGGAATCAGGGGAAGTGTGGTCCGCTCGCAAACTTCATCGTGCTGGTGGGCCAGTGTGTGGTGCACCTGGGCAGCGGTACGCCGTCCAGGCCCCTGGTGTGGTACGTCTAGTGAGCAAGCAACACGTCGTGGGCCCGTTAGGCAACCGTTGACCGGAGCTCCTTTCATGCGACACTCGGCCATTGGGATGCTCGCAGTATTGGTCGCCTGCCGGGAGCACCCTCCCGCCCTGTTCGAGCCGACCGTTCTCGCCGACCGGCAGGAGGTGGGGGCGCTCGCCACGACGTGGAAGGTCACGCTGCTGACGAACGTCGGCGGCTGGGAGCGTGCCCGATCGTGGGCGATTAACGACTCCAACATCGTCGTGGGCTCGGCGCGCCCGGCCGCGAACGCGTCGCAAACGATTGCCTGGCGGTGGCGCAATGGCGTCTTCAGCACGCTCGCCATTCCGAACGCCACCAAGGGCGCCACGGCGCGCGGCATCAACAGGAGCGGCGACATCGTGGGCTGGCTGGGTGGCGGCAACTGCTTCAGCGATCGGGTTCCGCAATGTGCCGACACGGCATTTCACCGTGCGCCCAACGGGGTGGTCACGCGACTGCCCAAGCTCGTGCCCGGAACCGGGACGGCGGCATACGACATCAATGACAATGGACAGGTGGTCGGCTTCGAGATCGTGTACCCGCCCGTCGCACCCAAGTCGCCGCAGTCGCTGCGCTGGAGCCGCGCCACGCCGAACGGGCCATGGCTCGCCGCCCTCGGGTCCATCTACGCGGACCATCTCGTCGCCAGCAACAATTCGGGGACAGCGGCGGGCGCCTACGGAGACTGGCCGTTCGCGGGCGTCACGGCCATGACGCTCTCACTGGTCGGTCAGCGGACCACCCTCTGGCCCACCGCGGCCCCCAGCTGTGCATCCGACATCAACAACGGCGGGCTGGTCGTCGGCATGAAGAAGCAGTTTTTCCTTCCCAATCCCCACACGGACAATCACATCGTGTACGGGGTGGCGGGGAACATGATGTACACGCTGGAAAAGGGCGACGCGTTCGACTGCTTCGAGGGGCCGCGCATCAGCGACAAGAACCGGATCGTGGGGACTGCCATCGGTGGCAAGCCGTTCACCCTGAGGAACGGCATCCGGCACTACCTGCCGCTGCCCTTCGGGGCGACGTCGGGCACGGCGCACGCCGTCAACAGCTGCGGTGTGATCGCCGGGTCCGCGCGCTTCACGACGATCAACAAGGACTTCCCGGTCATCTGGCGGCAGTACAGTGGCCCGGCCCTGACATGTGACTGAGGCGACGTCGCCCTAGGGGGGCTGCAGTGTCAGGCCTCGGTGCGCACAGTGAGCACCACTGCGCTTTGGGCCACCTGCCTCGGCCCGTAAACGGTGGAATCCGGAGCGGAACGGCACACCCTCGAGGCCCCTCCTCTGGAACACCTAACGAGCGCACGTTCGGTCCG
>Ga0154020_10010942_pt1 | contig 10353 bp, 10 predicted proteins | sample Klosneuvirus_201_FD_109709 | JGI IMG/M metagenome (GOLD analysis project Ga0154020, IMG submission 109709) | Active sludge microbial communities from wastewater, Klosterneuburg, Austria - Klosneuvirus_20160825_MG | ecosystem: Engineered > WWTP > Aerobic digester > Activated sludge | place... | reverse complement strand
CTACGGCCGGACAGAAGTTCGAAAATGCGTCTATGTATGGCGAAAACTATAAAGCAGAATCCTCTCACCGTCGAAGAACTTATTACGCCGCGACAAGAAACTCGAGCTGGCTTCGTCGCGATGGCGCTCGAAAAGAATTCGATGGCGACCGTTTATGTCGAAGAGGCACGGGCCTTGAAGGTGATCGCGGGCAGCGCGTCCAAACCTAGTGACCTACTTGACGTCAATGATATCCGGCCCGGACTTTTGTCGGCAGCCGGTCTGTCTGAAAAAGCTCTAAGCCACCTTGACGAGACGGCAAAAACTGATGCGATACTGGGGCTGATAAAGAATTTTTTGGAGCCTGCCGGCCCTGCCTTTCCTGATGAACTGGTTTATCGATACTTGCTTACTAAGGGCGACTCTCTCGGTGGACGTGCTCGAAATTTGGCGGGAGCCCTCGGTGATCGAAAGTTCTTGCAGACGCTTGTTTCGGTTTTTGCGATATCGGGAACCAAGTATTCTTGGAAGGATCGGAAGACAGCCAAATGGATAGCTGAACCAGTCGGCGACATTGGTGCAGAACGACCGATCAGCGCAATTTACTGGCGATGCAGCGATCGAGACAGATTGCTGCGAATGAATGTTAAGGTTCCTCTGATCCAAAAGAATGTTGACCTCGTTCTCATGGACGCAAAGCCCGATGATATAGATCACGGTGAGAGTGGATTGCTTCTACAAAACAGCCGCTACGTTGCTCTTGGAGAGCTGAAAGGAGGAATCGACCCGGCGGGAGCGGACGAGCACTGGAAGACTGCAGACACAGCTTTGAGCAGAGTACGAACTCAGTTTCAGAGCCAACGCTTGAACCCGCAGACATTCTTTATCGGCGCAGCTATCGAGAGAAGCATGGCAGAGGAAATTGTCGATCAACTTAAGCGCGGAGTCATGCAGCAAGCCGCAAACCTAACTGATCCCGCACAACTCACACAAGCTTGTCGGTGGCTAATGAATCTCTAGGCTGGCTTTCGCAACAGTTTTGACCTGACGACGCGATAGTATCCACTCGGCAAAATGCGTAAAAAAGCTTGACAATATTAAGTAGAAATACTAATATCTTGTCGATAAGAGGAGGCGGCTTTACTAATATGACATTTTCTTATGAGCAAATTTGGCGCTATGCATCTGAAGGTTGGATAGAGAATCACCGGCTCGACAATCTTGCTGCATCACGCCCCTTGACGTGGATCGAGGGCAATGAACAGACGGTTGCGGTGCTGAAACTGATCCTCTTTGGTCCGACGGCGATCGTGATGTTCCTTGACCGCATCTTAACGCGACGCTGACCAGCGGGTTACACCATTCCTCACGACCGGGTGCCATTACTTAGTGCACTTAGTTTGCCTGCCGTCGAGGGCGCTACTTCTTGTCGTCTTTCTTGTCGCCGCCGGGGGCGATGTAGTAGGGACGGGCTTGGACGCGGTAGGCCTTTTCGTCGAAGATGCCGTCGCCGTTCACGTCAACCTTCACCTGCAGCTTGTACTTCTGCCCTGCGGTGTGCGGTGTGTCGAGATCGTAAGCGATGTTGTACTGGTTCCGCAGAAGAGCATTGATGCTGTTGAGGTAATCGGGGATCTCGCCTTCGAACGTCATCGGGAAGTGCATACCGCCGGATTCCTTTGCTATCGTATTCATCGCATTCTGAGCCTGAAGGAACGTCAGGCGGCCGGGCAATCCGGTCGTAAGGTCGTCCATCGGCCCAAGCAGGTTCTCATACCGTTTGAAGAAAAGATTTCCCGTGCTGATTATATAGACCGGCACACCCGCTTCCTGAACGATGCGTCGTGCCTGGTCGTAGCTCGTCTTGCTGAAGGTATCGATGCCTGACGCCACGAGGATGATCGCCTTTCGCGGAGCGTTCAAGCTTGCCATACCGCCATATTGAGCGGTCTTGGCCTTTGAATTCTCGAGGACCACCGTGTCGGTCGTTCCGCCGAGAAGAGTGAACTTCATTGCGTCCCAAAGGTTGTTCTCCCGCACTGCCGGAGCGCTGCGGAACAGAAGGTCAACAGCCTGACGAAGGCGTTGCGGATCGTTCGTAAAATCGGTTATCGGAGTCGGGCGAATATCGAATGCAACGATCGATGCGTAATCGTTCGGCGGCCTGATAAATCTCGATACGAAGAGTGCGGCGGGCTTGACCACCTCGTACGAACCAGGCTCAAAGATGCCGCCAGCGGCCGAACCGAAAACCTCGCTCCACTTGCTGAATTCAACGAGAACCGTAACGGTTATCGGCGAATCGGGCGTCGTAAAGCTAGATATCGGCTGTTGCTTTCCGTCCTCGAAGATCGCAAAGTTCTCTTTCTTTAGACCCGTGATGACGGCGCCGGTCTTTTTATTTACGACCGTGACCTCGACCGAAACGATGTTGGTCGCGACCTTCTCGATCTTCGGGTCGATGATAGCGTTCTTTTCCGCCTCTTCGAGCTTTCGAGCTTCCTCGGCCTTTCGGAGTTCCTCGGCCGTCGGTGGTTTTGGGCGCTGATTGCGCTTCTCGTTGCCGGGAGCGGTGTCAGGCCGCTGCGGACGGGATTGTGCAAATGACGCAACAGAGGCGACCAGGATGAACAGAGAGATCAGCGCGACGGACGAGAACTTGGTGAAACGCTTCATACGGCCTTCTTTGAGTGCAAAAAAAGTTAGATACGTGTCCAGCCGAAATAGTTGGACACGTATCCTTTTCGCGACACTTAATTTTACACGAGTTGACGGGCCGAAGAGAATCCAGAGCTAGATCTTGAAGCCGCCTCGAGTGAGCATCGTCTCGAAATTCGCCTTATCGACGGCCTTTATGTAGGCGTCTCGCGGTTCAACAAGTCCGTTCTTGACGAGGTCGAAAAGTGCGTCGTTGAGCATCACCATTCCGTTGTTCTTGCCGGTCTGCATTGCGGACGGTATCTGGAATGTCTTGCCTTCGCGGATCAGGTTGCTTATCGCCGGCGTTACGATCAGGATCTCGAGGGCGGCAACACGGCCGCCGCCTTTCTTCGGCAAAAGGGTTTGGGCGATCACGCCTTTAAGCGATTCGGAGAGCATCACGCGGATCTGCTGCTGACGATCGGCGGGAAATTGGTCGATTATGCGATCGACGGTCGAGGCCGCGGTCGTCGTGTGCAGAGTTCCGAAAACGAGGTGGCCTGTTTCGGCGGTCTCGATAGCGATCGATATCGTCTCGAGGTCACGCATTTCGCCGACGAGCAGAATGTCCGGGTCTTCGCGAAGAGCCGCACGGAGGGCGTCCTTGAATGAATCAGTGTGGTTATGCACCTCGCGTTGATTTACGAGGCATTTGATATTGTCGTGGACGAATTCGATCGGGTCCTCGATCGTGATGATATGATCCTCACGATTCTGATTGATGTGATTGACCATCGCGCAGAGCGTGGTCGATTTGCCGGAACCGGTCGGGCCTGTTACGACGACAAGGCCCTTCGAGAGATCGGTAAGATTGAGGATTGCCTGCGAGAGGCCGAGCTGCTCGGCGGTGGTCATCTTGGTCGGAATGATGCGAAAGACCGCGCCCATTCCCTTTCGATCCATAAAGATATTACAGCGAAAACGAGCAAGGCCGGTGATCTCGTACGCGAAGTCCGTGTCGTGTCGAGCGTCAAATTCATCGACATTCTTTTTCGGCATTATCTCGCCGAGAAGATGCTTCATCGATTCGGCGGTCAACGCCTCCACACCGGGCGCGAGCGGCGTCATCTTGCCGTCCTTGCGGATCATCGGCGGCATCGATACCGAAAGGTGAAGGTCCGATGCACCGGCGGCGGCCATCTCCCGGAAGAGGTCGTCCATTCGTGAAGTCATATGCGTGGGTGTGTGATCCCCGATGGGCGAAGGATCGGCAGGAGGTTCGGTCGGCGGGATCGGCGGCGGCCAGGCGTTGGTCTCGGCGATCTGTTCGAAAGGCTGTTCGGCGGCGGGTGCGTAGCCGCCGGCGAAGTCATCGCGGCGGCCTTGCGGTTCGTATGTAGAGGTGTCTGAAAAGACCGTCGCAAACTCTGGATCATTCGCCGCGATGACATCGACAGACGGAATGCCTGCAACTTCGTATGCGGGAACTTCGACGCGTTCTTCTACAACGAGAGCCTCGGGAGTCTCATCGACCTGCAGAAGCGTCGATGTGTATTCGTAGCCCGCGGAAGAACTGTCAACCTCACTAAATTCCATCGGTGAGACCGACGGCGGAACCGACGGCGGGGCGAAGCTCGCTTGAGGTTCCGAAACCGCAGGTTCCGGTGCGACTGGTGCCGTAGATTCCGATGTTTCGATCTTTGCGGCCGGGGGAGGCGTGCGTTGATCGGACAACTGCGGCCGGATGATGACATTGAAGCCCGATGGAGATTTCCTTACAACGAACTGGAAGCGTCCGAGCGCGTGCGGATGCTCGAACTCGATCTCAGGCGAATGCGGAAGGATCAATTTGATATCCTGCGGGATCAGCGGGAAGACCATCATACTGATCTGAGTACCGAGGATCGGGGCATTCGCGATATCGATCGTCCGTGAACCTGCGATCATATACGGGTTTTTGCCCGGTTCGAGGCGAAGTTCGTCGCTGCAGCTAGACAGCAGATCTCTGAGAAATTCGTTCAGCTTTTCCATAGGGGATACGAGAAAACGGGAAAAAAGGGACACCGATGCCGGTAGGCATCTGCTTCTGAGGGGTCTTCTCGGTCAACGGACAAAGATATCCGCATTAGGGAGAATAACACAGTTAAACGGTGTTTGTCAGCGATTTTTTACTCAAAGTGCGGAATTATACACTCACATTTTCGTGATACTCGCCCCAAACCTTTCGTAAGGCATGGCTTATCTCACCGACGGTCACATAGTTTTCGACCGCAAAGAGGATATGAGGCAGCAGATTTTCGTCCCGTTGAGCGGCGGAAGTGATATTTTCGAGGCCTTTTGCAGCAATTGCGGCGTCGCGTCGCGCTCGAAGGGCGGCGAGCCGTGCCCGTTGGTCCCGCTCGATCTTTTCGTCGATCTTGAGGATCGGGATCGGCTCGACCTCCTCCGTGCGGAATTTATTGACACCGACGACGATCGCTTCGTTGTGTTCGACCGCGAGCTGATAGTCGTAGGCCGCCTGCTGGATCTCGTTCTGCACGAAGCCGAGTTCGATCGCGCGCAGCATTCCGCCGAGATCGTCGATCTTTTGAATATAATCGACAGCGGCCTGTTCAAGCTTTGTCGTGAGTTCCTCGACGGCGTAGCTGCCTGCAAACGGATCGACCGTGTCGGCAACGCCGGATTCGTAGGCGATCACCTGCTGTGTGCGAAGAGCGATACGAGCCGCATTCTCAGTGGGGAGACTCAAAGCCTCGTCCATCGAATTCGTATGCAGACTCTGCGTGCCGCCGAGCACCGCCGCAAGTGCCTGGATCGTCGTGCGGACGACGTTTACTTCCGGTTGCTGAGCAGTCAAGGTTGAGCCGGCGGTCTGCGTGTGAAAACGCAGCATCATCGACTTCTCGTTCTTCGCGTGAAAACGATCCTTCATTATCTTCGCCCAGAGGCGGCGGGCGGCACGGAATTTCGCGATCTCCTCGATGAGGTTGTTGTGCGAGTTGAAGAAGAAAGAGAGTCGGGGAGCGAAATCGTCAACTTCGAGGCCGACCTTTATCGCGGCATCGACGTAGCAGATCGCATCGGCGAGCGTAAAAGCGATCTCCTGAGCGGCGGTCGAACCTGCCTCGCGAATGTGATAGCCCGATATTGAGATCGAGTTCCAATTCGGAACCTCTTTAGTACAAAAGGCAAATGTATCGGTGATCAGTCTGAGCGACGGCGCAGGCGGATAGATATAGGTTCCGCGGGCGATGTATTCCTTTAGAATGTCGTTCTGGACGGTGCCGTTCACCTTATCGAGCGGGATATTCTGCTTTTTCGCGACCGCAAGATACAGGCACAACAGAGTCGAGGCCGTCGCATTGATCGTCATCGACGTCGAGACCTGATCGAGAGGAATGCCGTCAAAAAGGTTGAGCATATCCTCGAGCGAATCGATCGCGACGCCGACCTTGCCGACCTCGCCGGCAGCGAGCGGATCGTCGGAATCGAGTCCGATCTGCGTCGGCAGATCAAATGCAACGCTTAATCCCGTCGTGCCCTGAGAAAGCAGATATTTATAACGCGCGTTTGATTCCTCGGCAGTCGCAAAACCTGCGTATTGCCGCATCGTCCAGAAGCGTCCGCGATACATCGATCTCCGAACGCCGCGAGTGTATGGGAATTTCCCCGGCTCGTTCAGGTCGGTCTCGTACGCGACCGGAGCCACATTTGTGGGGTTGAAATCGTTCGGAAGCTCGATGTCCGAAGAGGTGCAAAAGCGTGTCCGTCTATCTGCCATGTCTTTATGAGACAAGGTTATCACAGAGTTCGTCTCTCTCGGCTTTTGCAATGAGGCAGCCGTCAATTAAGCTAAGTGCTCGAAGGAAAGTCATTCAAGCAAGCGTGAACTATTTCAATTACTACACAGAGATCGAGGACACGTTCGTTCGCCGCAGGGGAAAGCATCTGTTTCTCTCGCCTCTCGATTGGGCGATGATCGAAGCCTGGAAGGGACGCGGTATTCCGCTGCATATCGTTCTGCGTTCGATCGAGGCGGTTTTTGACGTCTTTGACAGGCAGCCCGCAGGAACGCGTACGATCAAGAGCCTTTTCTACTGCCGCGAAGAGATCGAGATCCAATACAAAGACTGGCTCACCTCACAGACAGGAAAGAATGACGGTGAAACCGAATCGGATGAAAACTCAGAATTCTCGGTTGAACGCGTTGGAGCGCACATCGATGAATGCATGATAAAGCTCGCAGCCTGCACGATGGAATCTCTTTTTGAGGGTATCGGGCGAGCATCGACGCATCTTTCCGAGATAAAAGCGAATCTAACCGATGACTTCGACACTGTCGATAAGACGTTGAGTGACGTGGAGCGGCTCCTTGACCGCACCTTGCTTGAAAATTGGGAACCGAACCATCTTGCCGGTCTTGAGGCGTCGGTGAAGACGCAATTGAAGCCTTATAAGGGCGAAATGGAGCCTGAAAAATACCGTCAGACGTATGAGCTGATGGTGATGAAAAAGCTGCGTGAAGAGGCCGGAATTCCGCGTCTCGGACTTTATTTTTTATGAGACCCTTTGCTGCGATCATCGTACTTTTGCTGGCCGTTTCGGTCGCCTTTCCGCAGAAGCGGCGGACGCCGACCAAGAAACTGCCTTCTTCGATCCCTGTAAAGCCGGGAACGGAGGTTCGCGAAGCTGCCGTAAAGCTCGATTCCGGGTCGGTTACGGGGCGAACCTATATCAACCCGACGCTGAGTTTCCAGGTTACGTTTCCCGATATCTGGCTGATTCCGGGGCCGGATTTTGAAGATTATATGAAATCGGCGGGCTTTGACCTGCACACGATCAACAGCGACGCTCTAGGCCCGCTCGCCAAAAAGCAGTTCGCAAAGAATGTTACAGTCCTTCTGACCGCGTATCGCTCGATGCCGGGTACGCCCGACAATACGTTCGTTTTGATCGCGGCGGAGAACCTTTCGGCGGTTCCGCAGATAAAGGACGCAGTCGATTACATCGATGTCGTACGACAGAGTCTTTTGAAAGCAAAACTTCCGGCCGGGTTCAAAGTCGGCGAGACGGATGCCGAAAAGCTCGGCGCGATGCAGTTCGCCTTTCTCGACACTTCTTCCGGTACGCAGAAAAGAAGGCTTTACGCCACCGTTCGGCAAGGCTATGCCTTACTTTTTACGATCTCGTACGTAGATGATGCCGACCTCGCGACGGTACGTGATGTGCTGAGAGCAGGCGATTTTTTCTTACCGACATCCAACGCCGGTTCTTGACGCTGAAGCCGATCTGATTTTGAACGCGGATCACATACCCGTGGTTGAAGACCCATTTCCCGGATATTCTACAACCAATTTACAATTGACGATCGGCAAACCCTGAACGCTCAACTGCTCACAATTTACGATTCGCGATTTACGCTCCAAATTGTGCGCTAGAACATATTTTCTCCATCGCAGAGAGCGGAACATAAGCGTGGAGGAGTTATGATCAGTCACCACACGAATACGGAACAAGGGCATTGGGTCTTGGCGAAGATGGGAAAGCGCGTCTTACGTCCCGGCGGACGGGAATTGACCGCGAAGCTCATCGACGGGCTCGATATCAAGAAGACGGATGATGTCGTGGAATTCGCACCCGGGATCGGATTTACCGCGGCGTTGACGCTAAAGCGAGATCCGAGATCCTACACCGGAATTGAGCTTGACGAGACCGCAGCGGGCAATTTGAAGAGCATTGTCAACGGCGAGAATCGCAAGATCATCAACACGAGTGCCGCCGAGACGACGTTGGACGCAGATTCCGTCGATAAGGTCTATGGCGAAGCGATGCTCACGATGCAGGCCGATCATCGAAAGTCGGAGATCATCAGCGAGGCCTTCCGCATCTTGAAAAAAGGCGGCCTCTACGGCATACACGAGCTTGGCCTCGCTCCGGACAGTATCTCTGACGAGATGAAAGCGGACATCCAGCGAGGATTGGCTCAGGTGATAAAGGTGAATGCTCGGCCTTTGACCGAGAAAGAGTGGTCGGAACTGCTTGAAAAAGAAGGCTTTAGCATCGTCAAAATAGAGAAAAATCCGATGAGCCTGCTCGAGCCGTCCCGCGTCATCAACGACGAAGGATTCTTTCGTGCGTTGGGGATCGTGTTCAACATCGCGACGCATCCAAAAGAGCGAAAGCGGATCCTGACAATGCGAAGCACGTTCAGAAAATATCGCGATCATCTTAACGCCGTCGCGATCGTCGCGAAAAAGAACTGATATGTTGCAATAGCCTGGGACTTGTCTGAGGATAGATGAGAGAAGATCATCGATCCTCAAGATATACCTATGACAAGTCTCAAGATAATTACGTCCACGACGCGTGAAAAAAGCCAGGGAATCAAAGTAGCGCGTTGGATAACTGAATTTGCCAAAACTGACGCTGACCTCGCTGTTGAACTGCTTGACCTGCGCGAGATCGGCCTTCCGCTGATGGATGAGCCGGAACATCCGCGGCTCGCCAAATACGTTCACGAACACACCAAAGAATGGAGCAAAAAGATCGCCGAAGCGGATGCCTTCGTCATCGTGCTTGGCGAGTATAATTACGGCTATCCTGCTCCGATAAAGAATGCTATTGATTATCTGCACAACGAATGGCGTTACAAGCCGGTCGCGTTCGTAAGCTACGGCGGCGTTTCGGCGGGACTGCGTTCGACGCAGATGCTGAAACAGGTAGTAACGACGCTCAATATGATGCCCATTGCCGAGCAGGTGAATATTCCGCATTTTGCGACATTCATCAACGAAGAAGGGCAGTTCGTCCCCGGCGAGAGGATCGAAAGCTCCGCTTCCGCGATGCTCAAAGAACTCAAACGCTGGAGCAATGTGATGAAGCAGATGAGGCACGAGAGCTAAGCAGAAAGACGACTACGCGCTCTGCTGGTCGCCGCATCAAAAATGCTCGTACAGCCTGCAGCCCAATCATATTCTCAACCAATGGCGACCTTCACGAAAGTTGAACTTGAGGAATCTCACAAAGCATTGTTGTCCACGTTGAATAAGTGTGAGAAAGTTCAGGGCAATGCGACGTTGGGCAAGTCTCAAGAAACCCTTCTGAAGCGGAGGATCGCGGCACTCAAAGTGGCTCTGAAATTGATCGAACGTGAATTGAAAGAGGCTGTGAATTAGAGAAAATGCACACCGAGATCAAAGCTTTTAACGAGAAACAGGCTTCGGGCGACGACGAGATCTGCGGGCGCCTTGCTGAGATCATTGACAGCGGATTACCCGACGCGGAGAGCAAGATCTGGCATGCGCATCCGGTTTGGTTCCTGGACGGGAATCCGATCGTCGGTTACAGCAGGCAAAAACGGGGCGTTCGTCTAATGTTCTGGAGCGGGGCAGACTTTGAGGAAGACGGCCTTAACGTCCTCGGCAAGAAGTTCAAGGACGCGTCGATCTTTTACAGCTCAGTTGACGAGATCGACGTGAAGGCTCTCAGACGTTGGCTCAAAAAGGCACGCGATATTCAATGGGATTACAAGAACCTCATTAAAAGAAAGGGTAAACTGGAAAGGCTGAAGTAAACTACCGACTGCATGCTGACGGCGATCAACCCAAAATTACCAATGCGCGACAAGGCCGCGACCAAGGCGTACTACATTGACGGTCTCGGCTTTACCGAGATCAGTGACTACGGCGATTACCTGTTGGTTGGACGCGACAAGATCGAGATCCATTTCTTTCT
>Ga0154020_10010940_pt1 | contig 10355 bp, 10 predicted proteins | sample Klosneuvirus_201_FD_109709 | JGI IMG/M metagenome (GOLD analysis project Ga0154020, IMG submission 109709) | Active sludge microbial communities from wastewater, Klosterneuburg, Austria - Klosneuvirus_20160825_MG | ecosystem: Engineered > WWTP > Aerobic digester > Activated sludge | place... | reverse complement strand
GATCCACGGCGAACGCGAAGCTCCCTTCGGCGCTGAATGGCTCACATATGTGCATCCGGAAAAAAAAACTGCTAAAGCCTAGGCAATTTATTGGTGAGTTGTGAATGGTGAATGGTGAATGGTGAATTGACCAAACAATTCATCACTCACCATTAACAATTCACCATTAACAATTCCCTACCTCATTCCCTGGGCAAACTGCTCCGTTCCGAAGCTCCCGATCCCGTTCAGCCTAAAGCTGAAAACTATTTTATTCTCTCGGCGTGCACCGACGTTAAAGGTGTAATACTGCAATGCAAGCGAGCAGCAATCGTAGGCATAGCCGATCGTGTAAAGCGAACTAATGAGCGGATTCAGCTTCGACGCCCTTCGATTCTCGAAATCAAAGAACAGCGAAGCACCACCATACGGCCCCTTGTCTCGGTTGCCGACGAAGATCGACGGACTCCATTGAGCGCCTCGAAGCGTGCCCGGCTCGGACCCGTCCGGCCGTGCGTATTGCGCAAGCGATGGGATCAGCGTAACCCGACGCGTATAATACAGCGTCTGAAAGAACTTGAACATCTTCGTGTCATATCCGACCGTAGCTGAAATATCCCGAAGTCCGTCACCGTACAATCCCCAATCCATTCTCGTGCTGACAAAGATCGTCTTCTGCGGACGATAGGTTGCTTCGATATTTACGGGCGAGAATCTTCTCGCAGCACCTCCGAACGAGTAGAAACTCAACGCAGTGATCGGCTCGATCTGATTTCGGCGTCCTGCAACTAAGGCACCGCCGAACGTCTTATCAAAAAAATATTTTCCGCGTACCGTGACCGAAAATATCTCATACGGCTGGATCGAAAGGCTGTCCTTCTTTGCCTCGTCCTCGCTGCTCAGCCGTTTCTGAGCTTCCTTAGTTACAGCCTCTGCATAACGGCGCGTGTAAATTCGGTTCGTAATACCGTATTCAAGTTCGTTTGTATTAGTGATTGTGTCTATATAGTCGAACCGAATGATCTTGTTGAAATTATCGACGCCTTTCACGAATCGATACGTCAGGAACGGTTCGATCACATGTCGGAACTTGAATTTCTTGTCCTTTCCGTAAAAATTCTTTGCCAAAGCGACCGGACGAACATCGAGAGTGAACTGCCCGTATTTGCGTATAAGATCCGTACTTATCACGTTCCGGCGGTTGTCTAGGGAGTTCGAATAGTACGTTACACGAGCCGATGCAGAAGCGGTGAAATTGAAATATTTCGTGTAGAGCGGAACGGTGAATTCAGGATAGACGTCCATCCGCTGCATGATCGCCGGCGTGAGTGTCGGTTCCTGGAGGTTCTGCCGCCGATAGATACCGATATCGTCGACCTCCTCACGCCGCGAGACGCCCTCAAGCGAGGTCTTGAAAGAGAAATACGCATTCTTGAAGAACGAAAGCCGCGACGGACGTTTTTCGAATGAGATGCTCGGCAAGTTTCGCGTTTTGACGCGCACGTTCGGGATCGAGATCACTTGCGAGCGGGCAAGGATATTCAATGAATAGTTTGTCCAGTTCTTGTTAACGAAGACCTGGGACTTCTCGATAGGCGAAATGATCTGCTGGATTCCCTCGAGGAACACTTGGCGAAATGCGAGGTTCGAAGTGATGCGAATATCGGCCGAGGCCGTAAAGCCGTTCGGGAAGAACTGCACGCCCTCCGCGAAGACGGTCGAGCCGCCCTGGTTCGGGTGATCCTTGTCTTCGCTTGTGCCGAAGATCCTGTCCTTGACCGCAAAGAAACCGATGTTAAAATACGATCTCGAATTCGACCGCGTCCTTAGTTCGGCACCGTAGCCGAAGCCTCGTGAAGTATATACATCGCCGCGAAGTGTTACGTCTGCGGACGGTCCAAGCGTTTGGAAATACGCTCCCGACAGCTGCAAGCCTTTTGTCGGTGAGAAGCCGAATGCAGGCGTCAGAAACCCAGACTTTCGATCCTCTTTGTCGATCGGAATCGAGGCGAATGGAAGTGCGATGATCGGAACATCCTTGATCTTGAATTTGACACCTTTCAGCTTTACGCGATCGCCGATCTTTATTCGGGCGGACTTTGCGGCGAAGCTCCACTTCGGCACAGCTTCGTCGCACGCCGTGAATTCGGCGTTGGTCACCTGCAGCTCAGTAAGAGAAACGCGTTCCACGCGGTCGGCCGTGAAGTAAAGCACAGTGCCGTCATTCGTCTGATTGGTAAAGCCCGTAGCATCTTCGAACCATCCGAGCTTTGTCTTGTAATTCCACTCCGATCGTACGCCGGTTATCCGTTCGTCATTTCCTTTATCGAAAATAACGTTGCCGGTCGCCGCCATCTTATTCTCGGCCTCGTAAATGACAATCTTGTCGGCCTGCATTCGATAAATGCCGTAATGAACATCGACATTCCCTTCGTGCGTGACAACACGATGGCCGGCCGCACCTTCGACCGATTGATGATCCGAATATACGACAACCTCGCCGTCGCCGCCTTCCGGTTCGACCTTGTCCTTCCGCTTTTCGGCGTTCGGAGCGATGACACTCTTTTCCGGCGAGATCGGATTTATATTCGGGGTGTCCGTGATCGGATTCGAGACTTGACGGTCAACCGGGTTCGTCTGCTGTGCCCATAGAGGCGCATACAGTAATAATGGCAGGATCAATATGCAGCAGGCCCGGCAAAATCGCATCAAATGATCAGAGATTCTTGTCTAAAAAAGATGCTAACACGAACGCAGTTCAGATCTAAATCGAAGAAATTACAGCTTGTCGTGCGACGTAAAATATGGCATCAGGAGAGTTCAAGAAGAAAGTAGTTCGTTGCATCGATCCGTATCAACCGTCCTTGAGTGTACGGCTCGATCAAAAATAGCTTTGGATCATAAGCTGTCCCATCCAAGCCGCTGTCGCCGGATGTCTCGCTCTGGGCCGTCAGTTCGCTTGGGTACCAGCTTTCGGGTGAAATGCTCACTTTCCCTTTTGCGGGCCCCGATTCGGCGGTGATCCTGTCAGCATCTTCCGGAGAGAACCTCAGGACCGCGACGATCTTCTCCGAACCATCTTCCTTCTTCCACGCGAGATCCTCCGTCTCGTAGGGAACGTTGATGAGCATCTTGAGCTCTTCGAGGTTTGAATTCGCCGAATTTAGTTCGGCATTTGAATTTGTATTTGTGGTGATCGGACGATTGGCAGGCTCCTGCGCACCAGAGCAGCCAAAAGCCGCAAGAAGTGTTGAGATCAATAGGATTCGGACGATTTTCACAATTTTGCAAAGGGAGAAACGATACAGACAAATAGGTGCGAACCCTTTCACCTTACAGAATTGTCTCGCGTAGTGCAACGAGCGGCACAATGCTCCGTCGCCGGCCACTGCCTCGGTTTTATGTCCAAAATCGTGATATTCTATAGATTGTGGCTGATAATCCTTCTCTTATGACACCAGAGACAAAGCAGGCTCGAACCGCCAACGCGAACGAGAAAGAGCGTTGGGAGACCGAAATACTGGATCCGGCTCTCGAAAAGCGGGCCGAACGAAAGAAAACGTTCGAGGGCGTTTCGCTCGAACCCGTCGATGGGCTGTACTCGGCAACTGACAGCGACGACATCGAGGTCGGCTTTCCGGGCGAATTTCCCTACAAACGCGGCATTCATCCGACGGGCTATCGCGGCAAGCTCTGGACGATGCGGCAATTCGCAGGCTTCTCTTCTCCGGAAGAGACGAACCGGCGTTTCAAGTACCTTATGGCACAAGGCCAGACGGGCCTTTCCGTCGCGTACGACCTTCCCGCCTTGATGGGACTCGACGCCGACTCGCCGCTCAGCGAAGGCGAGGTCGGAAAATGCGGCGTTGCTGTCTCGTCGCTCTCAGATTTCGAAGCTCTCTTTGACGGAATTCCGCTCGACAGCGTAACCGTCTCGCAGACGATCAATGCTCCAGCCCCGATCTTTCTAGCAATGTATCTCGTCGTCGCCGAGAAGCAAAAGGCCGACTTCAAGAAGATCTCCGGCACCCTGCAGAACGATATTCTTAAAGAATACATCGCACAAAAGGAATGGATCTATCCGATCAAGCCCGCGATGAAGCTCGTCATCGATACGTTCGAGTATTGTACGAAGTACGTCCCGAAATACAATCCGATTTCCGTGAGCGGCTATCACATCCGCGAGGCCGGAGCGACGGCGCTTCAGGAGCTTGCTTTCACGCTTCGCGACGGCGTCGAATATGTCCAATACGGCGTTGACCGCGGAATGAATGTCGATGAATTTGTCCCGAGGCTTTCTTTTTTCTTTAATGCCCACAATGACTTCTTCGAGGAGATCGCCAAATACCGTGCGGCTCGCGTGATCTGGGCGAGAACGATGAAAGAACGGTTCGGTGCAAAGGATCCGCGAACGATGCAGCTGCGTTTTCATACGCAGACTGCCGGTGTTTCGCTCACTGTCCAGCAACCGCTCAACAACATCGCACGCGTCGCGATCCAGGCACTTGCGGGCGTGCTCGGCGGTACGCAGTCACTGCACACTGATTCTTACGATGAAGCTCTCGCTCTTCCAACCGATCAGGCCGCGCTCATCGCTCTCCGTACACAGCAGATCATCGCCGAAGAGACCGGTGTCGCGAACACTGTCGATCCGCTCGGTGGAAGCTATTACGTCGAATCTCTTACGGAGAAGATGATCGCAGGCTGCTTTGACTACTTCGATAAGATCGACGGGTTTGGCGGAATGGTCGAGGCGATCGAGGCTGGCTTCCCGCAGCGTGAGATCCAAGAATCTGCCTATCAGTATCAAAAAGCCGTAGAGAGGAACGAGCAGACGATCGTGGGCGTAAACAATTACGTAATGGACGAAGAGACGCACAAGACAGAGATCCTGCAGATCGACGAAGGCGTACGCGACCATCAGCTCGCACGGCTGCAGAGAACTAAAGAAACTCGCGACAACGGAGCTGTCGCAAACTCACTCGATTCCCTTAAAAAAGCTGCGTCAGCGAACGAGAATACGATGCCTGCGATCATCAACGCCGTCGCCGCGTATGCGACGGTCGAGGAGATCTGCGTCGCCCTACGCGACATCTACGGCGTGTATGAGGAACCGGCGTTTTAGAACGCTTTTAGAAAACAGCGATTAGCCGACAGCCGAAAGCTTACAGCCGGTGCTCAAAAAAAGTAGCTGACGGCTGAAAGCTGACAGCTAATGGTTGTTTTTTGCCTTTACCTTTCTATGGCTGGTCGTAGAGGTGCACGAAACAGATGCAGGACTTCCGAAATGTGAAGATGTGGCGGAGAGCTCATGAACTTGCTCTGCTGACTTATCGAATTACGAACGACTTTCCAAGGGACGAGATATTCGGCCTGAGGAATATGATGCGAAAAATAAGCATCGACATTCCGGCTTACATCGCCGAAGGATGTGCAAAGCCAAATGACGCCGAGTTCGCTAGGTCGCTTAGCGCGGCTTTGGGTTTTGCTAACCGCCTTGAATACTACGCCCTCATGGCCCGTGATCTGGATTTTTTAGAGGAATCGGCACACCAGTCTTTCGAAAAGGAGTTGATCGAGGTAAAGAAGATGATGGGCGGCTTTAACAGGCGCCTCGTTGCGTCATATTGAACGGAGCTTTTAGGGTCTAGATGAATTTTTCAATACTCCCAAATGATGATCGTGTTGCCGTAACGAGCACCAAGACCTTGGGTGCGCTGGGCGAGGCTCTTGCGGCAGAGTATCTTAAAGCTCAGGGCTATCGCATCGTGCTGACGAATTTCAAGGTGCCCGTGGGACGCAATCGTGCGGGTGCCGCGGTTACCGGCGAGATCGATATCATTGCAATCGATGGCCGCACGCTTTGCTTTATCGAGGTAAAGACGCGGCGTTCGGAAGATTTCGTTCCGGTGATCGCAGCGGTCGATAAGCAAAAGATGCGACAGATCACGCGGACGGCCCGCGTTTATCGTCGGTTATTTTCGGTGAACGATATGCCCGTTCGGTATGATGTTGTTACAGTTCTCGCACCGAAAGATTCCGGATCAAAGATCACATTGACCAAGGCATTTTGGAATGAAGCAAGCTTGAAAAAACGCGTGTGGACATCGGACAGATGGATGAATTGACTCCTCAACAATGCGAAGCAACGGCTCGAAACCGCACGATCGAGCTTCGATTCAAGAACGACGACGGGCGAACGCTTGAGGTCTGGCGGCGTGAAGGCGACACAACCGGCTGGGAGCTGATCGCGACCACGACGCGGACGCGATACGTCGATCGGCCGACGAAGCCCGGTCAATATTACGAATACCGAACACGCAATGTCGAGGGCGAGATCGTTTCCGATTTTTCGCCCTCGACCGTCGTTTATGGTAAATAAAGTTACTTTATCTCCCAGGATGTACCGATCGTAAATGAACGTCCGCGTGCCGGTGCGAAATTGAATTGCTCGCTGTATGCACGGTTCGTCAAGTTAGAAACACCGACGTTGATATTGAAGTTGAACCGTTCGCGTCGGAAATAGTATCCGCCGGAGACGTTGTGCGTTACGAATCCGGCTTCGGGTCCGCCGTTACCGCCTTGGTTCACCGGCAGTAAGAATTGCGGTGAAAGCCGCTTCTGCTCTGCAACGATCCTCGCCGTATAATCGAAAAAATAATTTCGTCCAAAATTCTGCCAACGTACGCCGATATTGGTCCTGAACGGGCTGATGATATCGAGCGGTACGTCCTTCTGCGTATCATCGCCGCGAAGATAGCTGAAGTTGCCGTTCGGTGTAAGCAGGCCGAGGCGCACCTTTATCGGAACCTCGAATTCAGCCTCGAGGCCCTGTATACGGGCTCTGTCCACGTTCTGCGTCTGATACACACGAACCGGATCGCGTCCCGGCGGCGAACTCACGATCTGGCAATTGTCAGCATCATAGACAGTTCCCGGCTTCACGATAAAGATCGGGCATCCGCGGCTGTCAAATGCTGCAGGTGTCGACATAAAGTTCTCGTAGTTATTGACGAAATACGTTGCAGAAGCCGAGAAATGTTTGTTCTTAAATCGCACGGTCCCGTCGAAATTCACGCCCGTCTCGGGCTTGAGCTTTGGGTTGCCGACAACAAATCCGCCGATCGAACCCGAATCCGTAAAGAATATCTCGAAAATGTTCGGCGTCCGGAACGAACGTCCGACGCGGGCGGCGAGCGTGATCTCATCCGTCAAGTTATATACCGCACCGAGGTCGCCCGTCACCGCGGTGGTCGCGACGTCCATTCCGTTGGCGAGGGCATCAATTCCGAGGTCGTGTATCTGGTCAGGTCGAAGCTGCGGAAGATTGAAACCTGTCGTCGGCTGCGCCTTCGTCTTGAAATTATCGACTCGAATGCCGCCCGTGAGTTTGAAGCGCTTCGCAATTCGGAACTCATCCTGCGCAAACGCGGCAAAGTTCGTGAGCGTCGCGTCCGGCACACTTTTCGAATTGTCGATCGACTGCACCGGCGAAGTCGGTGTGAACGCGTTAATGATCGTCCGCACGTCCTTGTTCGAATCGCGGAAAAAGCTCGCTCCGGCCGTCAACGTGTTCCGGCTTCCGATCTTCCAGTCTGTTTGCAGATCGGCTCCGCTCGTCCGCGTGTCGGTGATCGTTTCGCTGAAACGATACATTCCGGGAAAGTACGGCATCATCGGCGGAACCGTCAAAACGTTCGTAAAATTGCGATCCTGCTTTTGGTAGTAGCCTGAGAGCGAAAGACGCAGAAGGTTCGTTGTGATCGACGCCGCGTCGTAACGCAGATTCACCTTGTCGCGATTCGAGAACGGAAAATTCCCGCTGAACGTACCGACAAGCCCCGCCGAGCCGATATTAGCACCGCGGCGTCGATCATACGTTGCCTTGATCGTATTCAGATCGTTCAAGAAGAAGCGGGTCGAGATCGCCGTGTTGCTGCCGTGAGATTGCGAGTTCAATACCTCACCCTCGTCCGTGATGCCGATCCCTTGCTCGCGAAGATCCGCAAGAAATGAGCCTTCCGGCTTCCCCGTGAAATAATTTCCCGAACGCTCAAGCGATTGTGCCGCTCGGAAAGCAAAGAACCGAGTAGAACCGGTGAGCGCGAGCGAACCGCGAAGCGTATCTTCATTCGAGCTGTAAAACGTGTCAAGACGACCGCCGAATCGAAACCCCTTGTCCCGACGGGCCAGCGTATCGCTAGTAATGATATTGATCGTGCCTGCAAGCGCGTCCGTGCCGTATAGGACAGAACCGCTGCCGCGAACGACCTCGACCGATTCAATATCTGCCGTATCGACCAGACCCGTCTCCACACCCGATTGCCCCGTCGATGTACGGCTGTTGTTTAGGCGTTCTCCATCGACGAGAATGAGCACACGGTTGCTGTCGAGTCCGCGAATACGCGGCCTCACTTGGAACGCCCCTTCGTTCACGGTCGAAGTTCCCGGCAAAGTGCGAAAGATATCGCCGATCGTGTTGATGCCCTGCTCCTCGATCTCTCGTCTCCCGACGACCGAGACCGGAACCGCCGTTTCGTCAGCGGTGACTTGAGTTCGTGTTGCCGTTACCGTAACTGCCTCGCTGATGCCGCCGACCTCAAGACGGACAGCCTCACTTTTGTTCGCACCGGCAGCGAGCGAAACCTCACGCGAAATGGACGCAAATCCGTTCGCCTCGACGCTGATGCGGTAATTGCCCGGCTTTTGAACCGCAAAATGAACGGTACCTGCGTCATTTGTCGTCCCGGTATTCACGGTCAAACCGCCGACAGCAAGATCGACCTTCGCACCGGCGATCGCAACGTCATTGGCATCCTTTACAGTGATCTCGATTCCCTGCACGGACTGCGCAGCGGCAGAAGCGGCAAATAAAAATGTGAATAGAGCGCAGAGAGAAACTGCGCGAAAAAGTCCCTTTACTGAAGATGGCATATCGTTAAATGAATGGAGCGGCCGGAACGGCCGCCTTTGTATTTATGAGTTGACCGTGGCGGCAGTTGTCTTTTTGCCGACCCATTTTGTAATGCTGGCGAATGTCGCTTTGGCCGACGCAACGATCTCGTCGTCAACGTCATTTCCTTCAGCAAATCGCGTCAGGCTTTCGCCAAACGCCTTCCACATCGGCCCCGTCTCATGACCGTAACCCGAATAAAAGGCACCGCCATTCTCCGGAGTGATCTCAAGCTGCTGTTTCAAGTGGCGCGAGATGACCTGGCCGCCGAGCGTGGAGCCTTCAATGACATAAAGGCTGCCGAAAGCCTTCGCAGCGGATGAGATGTCGGGCAATTCAACGCCGTTATTGCTGCGTTCAAGGCCGAGAACTTTCGCGTCCATTTCGAGAAGCGGCAGTTTCAAGCGGTCGGAATAGTCAAAGCCTGCGGCTTTCAACTCCTCGATCGGCAGTTGCGGTTCGAACGCCGCGTAATAGCTCCAAAATCGTCCGAGCAGTCGCCTATAGTCTTCGAGGTTGAACATTTGGTTCATCACATCCACGGCAGCCTCGACCTCTTCGTGCTGCACTCGCGTCTCTTCCTTCAGCCATTTTAGGATCATATACTATTATTGCAAATGAAAATCGTTTTCAATAAGAGAATCTACTCTCATTCCTTCCTGTTGTCAAACGGACCGGTCAGATGCCATTTTCTTGGACGAATTTCGCGGGCAAAGCCTTGCCGCTCTCGTCCACAATTAACGAAAAAGCCCTTGCCGACGCGTTCGACAAGGGCCTTCTGATCTAACTGCTTACGGTGCACTCTCTATTTCGCCGCTCCGGAAATCGCGATCCGTGCGTTTGCGGAGTCAAGCTTCTGCTGGAGGGGAGCATTCTCCTCCACCGGCGATGATGCCGCAGCGGCAAGAGCCTTTTCGGCGGCTTCACGATCCGTGCGTGCTGAATCCAGATCAACTTCGTCCGAAGTTTCCGCAGTGTCCGCAAGTACGGAAACCTTGTTTCCACTGACCTCGACAAAACCGCCGGATACCGCAAGCTTCTCCGAACCGCCTTTTTGCGAATAGCTCAGAATACCCGGCTTGAGCGCGGAGACGAGCGGAGCGTGGTTCGGGAAAATACCGGCCTCTCCGCTCGCTGTCGGCACGGTAACCGACTCCACTTCTGCATCAAAGACCCGTTTTTCAGGTGTAACGATCTCAAGTTTTAGCATGGTTCAAGGTTCAAGGTTCAAGGTTCAAGGTTGAGTCCCGGTAACTTGGAACTTTGAACTTTGAACCTTGAACGCGGGCTTTACGCGGAAGCCGCCATTTTCTTCGCTTTTTCGCGAGCTTGTTCGATGGTGCCGACCATGTAGAAAGCCTGTTCGGGCATATCGTCGCATTTGCCGTCGAGGATCTCTCGGAAACCCTTTATCGTATCCTCG
>Ga0154020_10010938_pt1 | contig 10355 bp, 6 predicted proteins | sample Klosneuvirus_201_FD_109709 | JGI IMG/M metagenome (GOLD analysis project Ga0154020, IMG submission 109709) | Active sludge microbial communities from wastewater, Klosterneuburg, Austria - Klosneuvirus_20160825_MG | ecosystem: Engineered > WWTP > Aerobic digester > Activated sludge | place... | reverse complement strand
GAAGCCTACGGGTCGTTCGGAAATCTCAAAGAGATGCTCGCCCATGTCCTCGCAAACATCGGGAAAGAATTCAAAATCTGCTTCCAATAATTATATGCCGTTATTTGTGCGCGGGTGCTTATATTTCGAGACAGTTCAGTTAAAATCACACAGCGATTCGACGTACGCCGCAGAGCCGTCACGCAGCCAGCCGTCGAGCTGGGCGGGGTCTTTGAGTTGCTGGCCACGGAGAGTCGGCACGACGAGGAAGGAACAATCGACGTCCGCGAGAGCAGTCATGTCGCCCCAGAGTTTTTCGAACTGCGACACGGGAAAGACGTCCTCCTGTCCGTGCCCCCAGCGTTTCTTGACGTCCTTGAGGGTAATATACGTTGGTATCCGGCGACCGAGATCGCGGATCGCCGCGTCGATGGCTTTTGAATCTGCCAGGGTCGCTCGATCGAGACCGAAGATCTTCAGCAGGCGGTCGATGTCGATCCAGGTTGTGAGTGAGTTGTACCAGGATAACTGGAACTCATCTTCTTCCCGAGGCATCGCGAGTCCTTCCACGAGGCGGACTCGACCATCGACTCTCGCCAGCCCGCCGCCACGATCTTCCAGACGTCGGCTGATGACTTCGAACGACAAATCTGCATTCGACTGAATGTGCAGGCCAAGACAGCCAGCGTCGATGTTGGCTCCAAGCGTGTCGATATTGTGGAGCATCAGATATTTCAACTGTGGCCGATCCGTGAGCATTTGCCGCAGCGTACCGTTTCGCAGCAGGTTGGGAATTTCGTACCAGTGGCCGACGGGATGCATGCACTGGGACGGCAGATTGTCGGTGTAGTCCGCTGCTTCGCCCGCTGTACGAGCCCAGTTCATCAGGGCCGATCGCAGACTGCTGCGGACTTTTTCCTTTTGCTGATCGAGTACCTGTTGAGCCACCTCTTCCCACGCAAACTGCAGATCCCGCAGCGTAGGGACCATGCGAAGGCCAACAGATGCGCCGCGGGAGACTCGAAAGATGCCGTCACTTCCCAACGCATCAACGGCTTCTCGCAGCGGACGATCGGTCAGATAACCCGACGTTACGACATGCAGCGGCGAAACGCCAAATTGCTTCCCGACCTTGCGTGTCTTCGCAAAATGAATATCCAGAAACGATCGCCACTGTCCCTGCATCTTGCAGAATGGATTGAGCGCTTTCACAACGCCGGCACCCTGCGTCCATCTGCTGCCGACTCCGGCGGCCAATGAGATGACGCCGACCTCACCATTTGCGATCGCCTTCCGCCCGAGGTCGATTGCGGCAGCGGGAATCTCGCGGCGAGCTTCGATGACGTCTTCGGCAGACACATCTTCGATCGTCACGGAAGCATGCAGTCGATTCTGAGCCATTCCCAGGCGACCTGAACGCAGATCTTCCCGCAGTTGCTCGTGCGCGATCGAATCGAATCCGTTTTCGCGCAGCAGGTCTTCCAGTCGAGCCGATTGCTGGGCTTCTTTCGACGTTGTAGGCAGAATTCGCTGAATCAGGCGTGACGCCAGATGTCCACCGCCGTCGGCATCTCGACATACGTTGCCAACTCGCTCCAGTTCACTGCGAACCATCGGAGTCAATTGCTGCAGGCCGCGTCGCAGCCAGTCCGGCACCATCAACGCATGGTAGCCTTTCGGCAGGTCACCATCGTGGCGGAGTTCAGCAAACGTGCCGTTGTCGTTGATCGCAAAGTCGTAAACGACGGGATCCATCGCAAACGGAACGCTGGCTTCCATGCTGCGTTTGACATCGAGCATTGTGGCGCACAGCCAGTCCTGAGCTTCTTCACGGATCTTCGGATCGAAGATGAACCCCATGCCGCCGCCTGCCATGCCGCCCAGCATCCAGAATCCGTGGAATCGCACGCCGTACTTTGTCTGACACTCGTGGATCAGACGTTCGGTGTAGGCGTTGCTGCACCACGGAATGATGGCCTGCAACGGTTCGTGAAAATTGCGATGCGTCGCTTTGCCGATGCCGGGGATGTCGCCCGCTTTGAGTGACGAGGTGATCTGTTCGAGCAAACCGATGGCATCCTGGCGTGCGGCCCATTCGTGTTCGCAGCGCAGCAGGTATTTCTCCGTGACCATTTCCAGAATCGGGCCGACGTTTTGGGCCATCCCGCCATGAACGAGCACCAGACTGTCCTGCAGTCGGCGACGTGTCTCCGCGTTGACTTCCTGCTCAGTGAACACATGATGCTGCGGCATCAGGCGGCCTCGACTGATGCCGTCTTCCGGATCATCAGGGCCTGCCGTGCAACCTTCAATGAGTTTGATGCCCGGCCAGATTCCGCCGGAATCCTGCCAGCCGCCGCCCGATCCGCCAATCCATTCGCCCAGAATCGCGCGGGCTGCGACAATCCGTCGGTCAGATTCTTCCAGCTGCCCGGTAAGCGCCGAAACCTGACTGGTCGCGCGCATGCACATGGAGATCAGTGAACCGAGCAGGTTGGTCGATACGGCCAGTCGCGAGCCCTTGGGGATGTCGTTGACTCGGCTGGTGATTTCGAGCCCAAGACCTGGGCCAATCATCCGCGTGAAAACATCGGCGATCTTCCCGCCGCAGCCTTCCATTCCAGGTGGAATCAAACCTGCGGCGATGACAGCACCTTTAATGAGGCCAAGGTAGTCGCGGGCAAAGTCAAAAACTTCATTGATGTCACGAATTTCCACCTTCGCATCGAGGTCGATGCTGATCAGCCGCAGCACCGGTTCGTCGATGACGCGCAAGCTGCAGTCAATCGGCGGCTCAGGCTTCTGATGACGGCCACGCACGGCCAGATCAATCGATGCGTTGATGACCTTCGCGCCTTCGGGATAGTCCATGCCGAGGAAGAAGATGTCACTCCATCCACTGTGTGTGAAGTCCATGCGAACTGCTGTGCGTTCTCGCAGGACTGGATAGCCGCCGATGGCATCGTCAATCGTCAGCAGTTCCGGACGAATTCGCAGGGGAACATCGGCCGGATGCCCCGTGCGAAACATCCACTGGTTGCCTCGAACGGTCCTCACGCTGCGCCGCACTTGATCCGCCAATGTCTGAAAAGCCAGCCGGTGATACGCTTCACCCAGCGCACTGGACAGCGATACCGACGGGCCATCGAGCGTAAGGTGAGCGAGAAAGACATCGATCGCTTCCGGGTAGCGGCGGTTCAGCATGTGCTCGTAGCCGCCGTACGGTATGCGTCCACTTTCCCGTCCCCCAAGCTGAGTCGGAAGATGAAACCGATGAATCGCGTACAGAAAAAACAGACTGCGAACGCGATCGTACAGGTTGTCGCAGCGGCGGCGATAATCGTCCAGTTGCTGACATTCGCGGAGCAACTGATCCAGCGACAGTCCGTGACAGTCCGCGTCGAGCGAACGATTACGAACGTCGGCGTCGGTGGAAGTGATGATGGAGAGGAGGTTCGTCATGAGTGATTCAGAAGATTGAGGGAACCGTAACGGCCTTATTATCGGCGAGCGGTTGGGCGTCAGCCCACCGAGTGGATTGCGGCGTCGGGTCAAACGACTTTCAGGATCTTATTTCGTGACCTTTTATTTAGCGGCCAGCAAATTGATCAACTCCGTCAGAATCAAATCGCGATCGTCACCACTGAGCGAAAACGCCAGTTGCGCGAGCAGCAGGCCGTACTTGTAACTGATGTTGTAACGTGAGCCATCGACTTCGAGCGCAAGATAACGTTCGGTCTGCGCGAGCTGATTCAGTGACGTACTCAAGTCGATGAATCCACCAGCCGGAGCTGCGGAGAGTGACTTGTCGAGCAATTTCAGGACAGTCGGAGTCAGCACGTGCATGCCAAACAAACACAGGTAGTAGCCGGCCCGTTGCCCGGCAACGATCAGTCGCTGCTCAGCTACCGTCGGCGTCGGCTTTTCGATCACGGTGCTGACTTCGTACAGGTTGTCTGACTGCGGCAGCGGAGATCCTCCAACCGTGCCGAAGAACGCGACCTCGTTTTCCCGCGTCGGCTGAACGGCCGACACACTGCATTCATACCGTGTCGCAGTCTCAATCAGCTGCTGCGCGCAGAGGCGATCACTTCGACTCAGATACAGATGGTCGGACACCAGATGCAGAAATGGCTCGTCGCCGACAAACTCACGGGCACGCAGAATCGCATCACCGTAGCCCCGAGGATTGGACTGTTCGCAGAAGACCAGTCGTGACGCATGAGGTCCGGCAGCCGCGATGTACGGTTCCTGTTGCCCCGGTCGGATAATGATGGCAACATCGTCGATGCCGGAATCAACGACTTCGTCCAGCATGAGCCGCAGGGCGGTTCGGATCTCTCCCCGTCGGTCTACCAGTGTCTGAAGCGGCAACCGGGCATGATGATCGCCAGCTGCTGTAATCACGGCCTTGCGGATTTTCATGGAACATGATCTCAGGCCGTCAGGAAGTCGGAATGGATGGAATAACACTTGGCAGCGAATGTGTTTTTGGGAGTCAATTTTGTGTAAACTGACCGACTCCCGGGAATTGACTGGGGCAAAGCCTGGCACACCGCTCAAAACTGTGCAACATCCAAAGAATCCGAGACACAATCGTATTGCGAGCTGATGCGAGATGCGTACCGATTCCAGGGATGGCAACGAATAGTCCGTTGCCGCCATGCCCTAAAACGTTCAACTGCCGCAGCTTGCGGCAATTCCAGGGACTGAAGACTGACAATGACTCCGCTGGACTTTGGAAGCGGAATCGAATAGCCTCCTGAGTTCTCTGGCGAGATTGCTCAGGATGCCACAATCGTTTGCGGCAGCGGCTCGCTTGTCTCTAATTCGGAATTGTCTGCCAGGTTTACCGGGTGGACATCCGTGGTGGATGGAAGTACAGAAAATGGTCGATCGTAACCTCTTGCGGGAGTATGGTGTCGAGGACAGCGAACTGGATGCGTTGATGCACGCATCGTTCCCGGATTTCGCCGAAGACGAAAGTGTCTTCTACGAGTCAGAAGCTCAGACTTATGCTCTGAATGATATTTTGCACGGAACGATTGTTCGCGTCGATAGCGAAGAGGTCGTCGTTGACATTGGCTTCAAGAGTGAAGGCGTCGTCCAGCGAGATGAATGGGACGAGACCGAACCTCCTCCCGAAATCGGCCAGCGGATTGAAGTTCTGCTCGAAGAATTCGAAGACTCCATCGGCCTGATTGTACTTTCCAAGCGCAAAGCCGACCGTGTTCGCGAATGGGAAAAGATCATCGCCACTCACAACGAAGGCGATGTTGTCAAAGGCCAGGTCATTCGCAAGATCAAGGGTGGTCTGCTCATCAATATCGGTGTCAACGTATTCCTGCCGGCCAGTCAGGTGGATATCCGCCGCCCCAACGACATCGCGGAATACATCGGCCAGGAAATCGAATGCATGATTCTGAAGATCGACGAAGCTCGACGCAACATCGTTGTGTCGCGCCGCCGTCTGATCGAAGAAGAACGCGAAAAGATGAAGAAGACCCTGCTTTCCAATCTGGAGATTGGTCAGCTGCGAAAGGGCACCGTCAAGAATATCGCCGACTTTGGTGCGTTTGTTGACCTGGGCGGAATCGATGGCCTGCTGCACATCACAGACATGAGCTGGGGACGCATTAGCCATCCGACCGAAATGGTCAAGATCGACGACGAAGTCGAAGTCATGGTTTTGAACATCGACTACGACAAGGAAAAGATCGCTCTGGGACTGAAGCAGAAATCTGCCAGCCCGTGGGCCAACATCGGAAGCAAGTACCCGGTGGCGTCTCGCATCCATGGCGAAGTCGTCAACGTGCTCTCATACGGTGCGTTCGTTAAGCTGGAAGACGGTATCGAAGGTTTGGTTCACATTAGCGAAATGTCCTGGACACGTCGCGTAAATCACCCCAGCGAACTGGTGGCCATCGGCGACAATGTCGAAGTCATGGTGCTGGGAATCAACGAAGACAAGCAGGAAATCTCTTTGGGTATGAAGCAGACTCAGCCCAATCCATGGGACGAAGTCACTGCCAAATACCCGCCCGGCAGCATGGTCAAAGGTACGGTTCGCAATCTGACGAACTACGGTGCGTTTGTTGAACTTCAGGAAGGTGTCGATGGCCTGCTGCATATCAGCGACATGTCATGGACCCGCAAGGTTTCTCACGCAAACGAGATCCTGAAAAAGGGCGATCCAATTGAATGTCAGATTTTGTCTGTCGATGAGGATCGTCGCCGCATTGCCCTTGGCCTGAAGCAGATGGCGGAAGATCCATGGGAGACACACATTCCCGAGAAGTACGCTCCTGGCAAGACCGTCACCGGCAAGGTCACAAAAATCACCAACTTTGGTGTGTTTGTGCAGCTGGAAGACGATCTCGAAGGACTGCTCCACGTTTCCGAACTGGCCGATCACAAGGTTGATCATCCGGAAAACCTGGTGCAGGTTGGCCAGGATCTGGAAGTGCGAATTCTCCGTGTTGATACCGGCGAACGCAAGATCGGGCTCAGTCGCAAGTCAGAAATCAAAGCATCGGAAGGTGCCGCGACTGGCGAAGAAGGCACGGCAAGTTCATCCGCCGCTCCAAAGCCACGCGAAGAACTCCGAGGCGGCACGGGCTCCGGTGTCGGCCCACTGTTTACCCTGGGCGCTGGCGATGAAGCGGAAGCTAAACCCGAACCTGCGACCGAAATTGAACCGGAACCTGAAACTTTGACCGAAGAGTAATTTTTGTTTCAGGATAAGACTCTTGAGAGCGTTCCATTCTGTGGAACGCTCTTTTTTTGTCAATGGAATCCAGCGTCCCTGGTGGCAAGCCTCGACGTTTGAAGAAGAAATTTTCAGACTTCCTCCTGAGATTCACACGTGACATCACTCTGGCGGTAGTGGAAGCCCAGTCGGACAAACGACCTGCTGGTGATGGCCCGCAGAAAGACAAAGACTTTGCTCCCTTCGGGGAAGCCCGAATGAAAATCGAAGGGGAAGCGATCAAGAGCCGGGAGATGTACTTTGCCATCTACCAGGCCATTGCCAAAGATGAACGGCGACCTGGCCTCTACCGGGAATATGCTCGTGATTTTTTTGACCTGATCATCATTGATGAATGTCACCGAGGAAGTTCCCGCGATGAAAGCAACTGGCGAGAGATCCGGGAATACTTTGCACCAGCCTACCAGCTGGGAATGACGGCGACGCCGCTTCGAGAAGACAACCGGGATACTTACAACTACTTTGGCAACCCTCTCTACACCTACAGCCTGAAACAGGGAATCGAAGACGGCTTTCTGTCTCCATACCGTGTTCATCGAGTGCTCACGACATTTGATGCGACTGGCTGGAGACCCAACAACGGGCAACTCGACAAGTACGGTCGAGCGATACCGGACGGTGAGTACCAAACCAGGGACTTCGAACGCATCAACTCCCTACAGGCCCGTACAGACGCTATTGCTCGGCATCTGACAGACTTTCTGAAGAAAACGAACAGGCTTTCCAAAACCATTGTTTTCTGTGTGGATCAGGATCATGCAGATCAAATCACGCAGTACGTCGCTGACACAGTGAAGACGCTCTATACAAACACGGAAGAACTCCGAAAGCAGTGGTCTGATTTTGAGCAACGATCTGTGGCAGTTGAAAAACTGGAGGAACGAGGAATTGACTTCCAGGAACTTTGAACTGCTGGAGAAATACGCCGAACACGGAACCAGTCAGTTCTCAGTCCCTGACGTTTTGGAAGTTCCACCAATCTCAGCACATGGAAATGTGGTCCACTCTCTGCTGAAACCAGCAAATCTGGCTGGCAAAGCGTGCGACATAGGCAGGATCGGCCTACAGGTCCGTTCGCATTGTTGGCTACGCCAGACGTTGCTTCCACTCCGCCACGCGATCATTCACCGACGCTGGTCCGCCGCAGCCGTATGTCTGCAAGGCATGCAGAGCATTTCGAGTTCCCAGCACATTTTTGACATCCTCTTCAATCAGACTGCAGGCTTCTTTAAGCTCTGCCAGTGGCAAATCGTTCAGGCGGCAGCTGCGCGCTTCGCAGTGAGACACGAGACGTCCGACCGTTTCGTGCCCGGTTCGCATTGGCACGCCCTTTTTGATGAGGTATTCCATCAAGGCGGTGGCGTCCAGAAACCCATCTTCGATGCGTGACGCAATCTGTTCTCGCTGCAATTCAGCCCCGGCGACGATGGACGGTGCCAATTCCAGCGATGCGTGCAAAGCATCGTAGGCCATGAACATGGCCAGCTTGTCTTCCTGCAGGTCGCGGTTGTACGCCATCGGCAGACTCTTGATGAGAATCAGCAACTGGGGCACCGACGCCATCACCCGCGCGGTCCGACCACGGATCAGTTCCAAGACGTCCGGATTGCGTTTCTGCGGCATGATGGACGAACCGGTGGTATACGCATCCGGCAGTCTGAGAAAACTGAACTCCGTCGTGAACCAAATGATCCACTCTTCCGCCCATGTGCTCAAATGCGCAGAGATCAGCGACAGACAGAAAACAAATTCGACAAGAAAATCGCGATCACTGCTCACATCGAGACTGTTGGCGGCGACGGACTCGAATCCAAGCAGCTTGGCAGTGAGATCGCGTTCGATTGGCAGCGTTGAACCGGCCAGCGCCGCAGTTCCCAGCGGACTGATGTTCACTCGCTTTCGACAATCGGCAAGCCTTTCGCGGTCACGTTGAAATTTTTCGACGTAAGCCAGCCAGTAATGTGCTGCCAGCACTGGCTGCGCTCGCTGCATGTGCGTGTAACCTGGCAGGACAACATCCGCGTCCTGATCGCACCGCGCGACAAATGCCTTTTGCAGCGATGTCAGCAGCTTATCCAGTTCGTCGATGGCATCGCGAGTGTACAGTTTCAGGTCCGTTGCGACCTGGTCATTACGACTGCGTCCCGTGTGCAGTTTTCGGCCGACATCCCCGATCCGCGTGATCAGCGCGTTCTCGATGTGCATGTGGATGTCTTCCAGATCTGTTCGAAAGACGAACTGCCCGGCAGCAATTTCTTCCCCGATTTGATCCAGATGGGCGCAGATGTGATCGCGTTCGTCAGCCGTAATCAGCCCGGCATGAGCCAGCATAGTGGCATGAGCCATCGAACCGCGAATGTCCACCGCGTACAGACGTTTGTCGAAGCTGATGGATTCTGTAAACGCCTCGACGCGAGGATCAGTCGCCTGATTGAATCGCCCGCCCCATGCTTTGGTCATTGGAGAAAATTCCTTGAAATGATCTGAATGAAACTGCGAAATCTACTCGGGACGCCTGCCATGTTCCACAATCACGGTGGTCCGAATTCCGCCACGGGGCGTAAAAGCCGCTTCGATCTTCATCCACCGGGGTTCGGTCGCTGCCACCAAATCGTCCAGAATCATGTTCGTCACACGTTCGTAAAACGCCCCGTGGTTGCGGTACTGCTGCAGGTAAAGTTTGAGCGACTTCAATTCGAAACAGACTTTGTCGGCAATGTAGGCAATTGTCAAAGCCCCGAAGTCCGGCTGTCCGGTTTTTGGACAGACCGACGTAAATTCCGGAGCGAACGTCTCAATAATGTAATTTCGCTGCGGAAACGGATTTTCGAATGTCTCCAGGACATCGAGAGACGGTTCAGACATTAATCAACTCTCTAAAATTCAGACCCGGTGATGTATGAACGGACAGGGAATTCTGGTGAATTCCACTACAGCCAATCGCTCGCCGGCAAATGATAGACCCCGAGATTCTTGTCCACGACTCAATCGCCTTCAGAAATTGACGATTCCCATTCCTGTGTTCCGGAGGAGTAGAAAATCCGCGTCCAGAAAATGCAGGCAATTGCCCGCTTGTTCGACAGCTCGATCCCCGCCAGAATTGAATTCTCGGTCGGCATCTCTAGGATGTGTTGCTTCGCAGGATTTGCCTGCAACGAAAACCAGCAATACGGATGCTGGTATCGACTTTGAAATCAAATGATAAGGATAGGGCCAGCCAGTGACTTTGACAGCAAGCAACGAAAAGACGCAGCGAGATTTGCTCGATCAACAAACCCGGGAAATGGTGCAGTGGCATTTTGGAGATGACACGGGGTGCGATTTCTGGCTGGAGAAGAAAAAGACGTTCGACTTTGATCCGCTCAAAGATGTCAATTGTTTTGACGACCTGAAAAAATTCCCGCTGTTCGAGGATGACTGGTTGCGCGGTGGCCCCATGCGGCGATGGGTGCCCAAACCGCTTCAGACCAAGCCAATTTACGTTTTTGAGACTGGTGGCACCACTGGAGTTCCCAAGAGCCGCGTGGTCGTCGAAGATCACTGGATCGATTACGAACTTTTCAGCACGACGCTGCCGGACGAATCGTTCCCGAAAGGCGCAAACTGG
>Ga0154020_10010937_pt1 | contig 10355 bp, 11 predicted proteins | sample Klosneuvirus_201_FD_109709 | JGI IMG/M metagenome (GOLD analysis project Ga0154020, IMG submission 109709) | Active sludge microbial communities from wastewater, Klosterneuburg, Austria - Klosneuvirus_20160825_MG | ecosystem: Engineered > WWTP > Aerobic digester > Activated sludge | place... | reverse complement strand
TTCCGTTCGTTACGGACTCGTTGGGCAAAGAAGTCGGGCAACTGGCTTGCTTTCATTTATCTCGCTTGCACTTTAATCCTCTGGAGAATGTGCTCTCTTGATTAATTTACGGATAGGCTCTAAATCAAAAGGAAGGTCTGATGAATCAGGAACTATTGCGCAATTTCATTTCCGAATATGAAAAAGAGTTTGCAAAAATTAGCGGCGAGGAAAGTTACAAATGGCGTGCTGTAAAACAATTTCAAGACAATTGGAAAACTGACGCGGATAATTTTGTTGAGATGCTGACATTGTCACTTTCAAAAACAGAAAATTTAATGGATTCGGGATATTACTATCCAAGAAAAATGATCATTGCGATTGCAGAAAAAGAGTCCCGATCGGTCCGAAGGATTTTCATTGATCTGTTTGATGAAGGGGTTGTCCTTTTGGAAAGAATCGAGCTTTTTCAAAAAGAGATAAAAGGGCTCAACGACCGTTTGTTTCCAGGCAAAAATCATTATCAGGATGATAGAGCCGTATTGGTTTACTTGACACTACGATATCCCGAAATCTACTATTTCTATAAATTTGGGATGTATAAGGTGTTTTGCGAAAAAATGGAAGACGACTTCAAGCCAACGATGGGGCGAAAGTCAAATACCATTGAATTTCTCAAGATGTGTGAAGAGGTCAAAAGGGAAATTCGATCAAACAATAAATTACTCACACTTCACAAAGAACGCATAACAGAGTCTGAATACTTTGATACAGGATCAAATATATTGACCCAGGATTTTATTTATGCGGTCACAAAGTATTTACACCTGCAAACGGACATGGAAAACACAAGACCAGACTGGCGCTGGGAGGAAGGCGGGGTGGATGAACAAGAAGAGCATATCGAGCTTCGTTATGGAAATGCGAATCAGACTTCCTATGAAGACTGGACGCCGATTGCCCGACTTGCGCCACCAAAAGATCACGTGTTTATAGTGGAATGGCTGGTCCAACAGGAGTCCACGGAGCATGCAGATATGCTGGCTGACGCTCGCCGTAGTTTAGATATAAACCTGGTCGAGGAAAGAGTGTTAGAGCCGTGGGATTATGCCCTTTATCAATGCAATACAAGCTCAAACATGTATTCCATGATTCACTGGTCGTATTTCCCGAACGGGCATGAGGGCAAGCGACATGCAAGCAAGGTCATACAACTATCCGCTGAAGAAGCTGTAAAGCTGCTTGGAGATGCAGGCAAGCCGGGCAAGTATATAGAACAGGGATGAGTCAAATTAAAGTGGCGGATGTGAAACCCCACGCCCTAAAATTTATCTGTCCCGCCCAAGGGATGAAAGCCTTTGGGCGTTTAAGAAATGAATTATGGAATAAAAAATATGGAGATGATCTATGGCTACATGGAAACAAGCTGATGCTGGTTCACGCGCACAGTTGATGGCAATGTTCGGGGAAACCCCGGAAAGCCTCTTGCGGCCCGGTTTATCGCACGAGGAGTTTGAGGTGGAGTTCAAAGACGTCAACTTTAATTACCCGCCTGAGGAACTTGAAAAGGGGTGGCGCATGTATCTTGAAGAAGAAGAATTTAGAAAAAGAACTGGGTTCGTATTCAGAGAGATCAAGGCCTTGATCGCCGAAGGCCGCGCAAAAAAAAAGAGGCTGCTGAAAAGAAACCACTAACGGAAATGAAAGAAATAAATATCGAAGAAACCTATCCTGGAGTTACGGAACAGGTTGAGCGCTACAAGAAAGACAAACCGCCATCATGTTCACATTGTGGTTCAAACAATACGGCTAATGTTATGGTTGGCATTATTGGGCGGTCAATAACCATCGCAGCAGAAACAGGGTCAAAGCTTGTTCCAAATGTAAAAGACAAGCTGGGTACTTACTGGTGCAGAAATTGTGAAAAATTCTTCGACTAGCAGACGACTCTTATACAAATCAAGTACGCCAATCTGCCCCGTGTAGGGGCACGTCGCTAGTGCCCGATCTTCCTTCTCCAAAAAAACGCGCGACTTCGGCGGGCTCGTTTGTGTGATGAATAAACGTTAAGAGTTTATGTAGGTTCACGAGAAATTTGCAGGTGAATAATAAAATAAAAACATCCCGCGTAATGCGGGATGTTTGCTAATAGGGATCTGCACAATAACAACCTACTGCCTGTAATATCGATTATAGGCAGTAAAAATAAACCATGAAAAAGGAGAAATTTACGTATGCTCACCCATCTTGCAACCAATCAGACACTCAAACAGTCCGACCTGATATGTTTTGTTCAACCTTGGCTGGATGCTCTTGAATTGCGAGTCCAAGCGCAAGAACTCAAACCGGATACGGCGATCACATATAAACGTGGTGTCATAAAGTTTTTAGAATGGCTTGCAGGCAAGCGCCCATCAGCAGATGTTATCCGTGCGTGGAAAGCCGACTTGCTCAACAATAAGATAAAGCCTTCATCCGTGAATATATGGATAGCCGGCCTTCGTTCCTTCTTTGGCTGGCTTGCTGAAATTGGAGAAATCCCTTTTGACCCTACGCAAGCAATTAAAGGTGCAAGTAGAAAAGGCACAGCAAAGCGACACATACGTGAGTCGCTAACCGACCGTGAGGTTATCCGCTTGCTTGAGCAGCCAAACAGGGAGACGCGTGAAGGCGTGCGAGATTATGCCATGCTTTGTATTATGCTTTATACAGCAGCGCGCGGGATTGAATTACATCGAGCTGATATCGAGGATCTCAAAACAATGGACGGTGCGTTAGTGTTGAACGTGCAAGGCAAGGGACACTATGAAAAGGATGATTTTCTGGTGCTATCTGCCGAAGCTGAAAACGCAGTTAGATACTGGCTTGTCTTACGCGGCAAGGAAAGCGGCGCGCTGTTTAACTCATGCTCAAATTATTCAAAAGGGGCAAGATTGTCCAGGCGTGCCCTGCGTGGAATGGTCAAAAGGTACTTTGAAGCGGCGGGTATACAAGGCAACAAGACAACTCATAGTCTAAGGCATACAGCGATCACAAGTGCTATTAGGCATAATGCACCGATCCAAAAGGTAAAGGGGATGTCACGTCATGCCTCAATTGATACGCTTATGATCTACTACCATGAGGCAGATCGTCTAAGTGACCCCGCCGAAAAATATATTAGTTATTCCAAAGAGCAGATAAATGTCTAAAGTTAGCAGTCTTGCAAAGATACGCCCTCTTTGCAAGACTGCTAACCAGATTGAGATCCCGCAGGATACAATGAATCATGACAAAGGAGCAAAATGACAGATCAAAAGCCAACTCTGGCTCGTCCGAAAGACGAAAGTCTTGAATCATTTAAGGCATGGATCACAGAATTCACAGCCCGCATAACAGGCAACTCGGAAGACGATGGTTCCATCTCCGAAGATGAATGGGTAAGGTTGTGGAAAGAATTCTGGAAAAAAGATTAAGGAATAAAGGAATAAAAAAACAGGATGAGAGATCATCCTGTTTTTTTATTCCGATCCACCATGTGATATACGAGCCGTCTATTGGCTTATCCAACGCATCGCCATCAGGAACGTTATTGCCCTTGTGTTAGATTTTCATCCTAACATAAGGGGCTGGACGTTATAGCCAAAGGGTGAAACATGTTTTTTCAAGAATTCAATTACATTACCTTCAAGCCTATCTCTTTTGACGAATTTCTCATTAATTTTGGAGCAGGTTATAAATTTCAATCCGTTAAAAGTGCTAAAAAAATCTTCAACGATTGGTTAATATTTTTCTGTAAAAGGTCTTCGTTGTTTTATCACGCACAATATGATTATCATCAAGGAATTATTGAAAAAGAATTCCGCATACAAAACCAGATTCCCGAAGGTCACAGTTTTTCAGAATATGGATTGGATGATAGTTGGGATTATTTTTCGCGTGAAAATGGATTAACAGCTCATCATTGGGAGTACGAAAATCAGCGTAGCATAATTGAAAATACATTACATTGGGCAAGATCGGAAAGTAATATTCCACCTACCTATTCAATTGGAAAACTTGCGCAAGACCTCGAAATAACTAGAAAGGAAATTGCTCTTCACCAAAGACCAACGACAAGAGTAATAAATGAACTTTGGTTCAACACTACAATCAAAAACCCTATTAATGTTGTTTCGCAATTACGAGGTATATCCTATCCAGAGTATTTAAGAACCAAACATTGGCAACAAGTCCGCGCTGCAATGATGCTTATCCATAAGGCGACATGCCAGGCTGAAGGTCATTACGAGATGTCTGAGACTTGGTATTTCGGTTGGGAACCTGAAATTGATGTACACCATTTAAGCTATCGCAACAAAGGAAATGAAAGATATTCTGAATTGGCGTTGCTATGTAAAGACCATCATAAACTTTGGCATTCCAATGCGACTGCTAGAAAACCACAAATAACGATTTTAGATGCAGATTGGTATTAATGTAAATTGGTGAGATTGCATTGTGGTTTGAGAGGAAAATACTGATGTTGGATTGTGATCTCTGTGTTTGCAAGGTCCCAAGTATGGGTTGCGGTTTTTATGGTGAAACTGCTCAGATTTATGCTAATTTGCTATTTAATTTGCCATTTCTCGTATTATTCTAGGTATTACTAGCCCAAAGACAGACTTGGGGAGTAAACAAAATGCAAACACAGACAAACAGGCGGAAGATATTGTTGTGAGCGTTATATTGTGTAGATATACCCTACCGGCAGATTAAATTTTCCCATTTTTCAAATCATCCTAGGTATCATTCATCCAAAGGGAAATTGGAGGGTAAAATTTACAAAGAGATACAAACAGTATGGGGCGAACGCACACTGATTTACGAGCCATATATCCCCATGTGGCGGGATTAAAGGGGCAATTCCCGAATCGACCTAGATATGAATGGACAAGGTGTCCATGCTGGCTTGATTGTAAAATTAAGCGCATAAAAGAATATGAAAGCTCCTTGGGTTGAATTGCTAAGTAGTTGTACCAAAACAGCCATCCCTACTATTTTGAGAAACCCATCACAAGAGAAAGTATAGAGATTGACAAAATTAACTTACGTGCTATGATTGTGCTCACAACCAAATAGCGAAATTTGTCCGCTTGTCTTTACGTGAGCGCCTTTGAGCGCCTGGATTCCTTTGAAGGAATCCAGGCGCTTTTCGTTTAACTATTTCAAAATTAAAGGTTAGGAAAATGCAAAATAAAAATTTAATTTGGCACATGCGCGCCTCACAAAATGACAAAGCGCAAATTAAAACGCTCGCAAAGTATTTGGGCGTCAAAGAGTCTGAGGCCGTTCGGTGTGCTGTTCTTCATTCCCTGGAGACCATGCCAAAGTTTGCGCAAAAGTTAAAACGCCAAAAGATCAAGTTGCGCCATCGCAAAAATGAAGTTGGGGCTACCCATAGTTAGTAGGGGCGTAATCTTGAAAATTACATGAAAGGAGGCTCTCGAAGTAACTGTTGGTGAAAATTATAAAACTTACACGCTTGAGGCATAAAGCCGAGCAAACTAAAAGTATATCGGTGTCAATTCCCGATACACCCGCGAACTTTCACAAAAGGAAAAAAGAAATGACAACGAACATGCAGAAAAGAAAAAGCGCATCAGTTGAAGCTGATGCGCCCGAGGTGACAAATAGCCACCATGACAACGAACAAGAAAATTATACACCGCCTCTTGAAGATGCCAAGGATTATCTTGCAAAATATTTGAAAGTCTTGCCACCTGAAATGCGTGTACAGTTTGAACGTTTCAATATGGCAGTCATCACAGCGGCGCTTAACTCTGATAATCCTCCGGCCGGTCTTGAGGACTTATTGCCCGCGCTCAAGGTCATTGTAGCAGCAACGATTCAGCAAACTGTTTACCCGCCTATATCCTGGATTGTGCCTGAATTGTTACCGCCCGGTCTCACTTTTATTTCAGGTAAGCCGAAAGCGGGAAAATCATGGATGGCTTTGCAATTGGCTTTGTCTGTGTCCACAGGTGGCAAGATGTTTAACCATGATGTAGAAAAGGGGAAAGTCCTATACCTTGCGCTTGAAGATAATGAGAGACGCTTACAGGACCGCATGAAAAAGCAGGACTGGCCGATCAATCACGGCGTAGAGTTTATGTTACTTGATACTTTCAGAGATCAAATTACGGCCTTGAACACCGGCGGCGGAAAGCGTCTCTTGAAATATCTTGACCGGCGAAAGTACCGTATGGTGATTGTGGATACTTTCAGCCGATCAATTCAGGGCGATCAATTAGATGTTTCTGAAATGACTGATGCAATTGGTCCCATTCAGCAATATGTACTCTCGAAAAATCTTGCCCTGATTTTCATAGATCACATGCCCAAAAATACTATTGGCGAAAGCGATCCGATCCAACACATTTTCGGAAGTGTAGGAAAGGCGGCAGTTGCTGATACGGCTTGGGGATTGTATAAAAATAACGGCAAGCCCGGCGCAGAGCTTGGAATCTCTGGACGGGATGTAATCGAAACCGTATTAAAACTCACCTTTGACAAGCGCACCTGGTATTGGCACTGTGAAGGGGATGCGGGCGAAATTGCCATGACAGAGACACGGCAAGCGATCCTGGAGGCTTTACAGGAACTTGGTGAGGCGCAAGTCAAAGATATAGCAGATGCAATCGGGCAGAGAGCGAATCATGTTCGAGAAAGACTGAATGAACTTGCAAATGACGGCAAAGTCACGCGGACGAAAGGGGAAAAAGGCAAATCTTTAATCTATCGGTTGGCTGAATGAGATGAGAAAAGTACCGTACCTTTATCACTTTTTTCACGCAAAAGGTCCGGTACTCACGGTACTTTTGGTACTTTTCTCATAAATGAGGATGAAGAAATGAACGCAAATTCAAACATTGATCTGATTGCATTGGTTGAGAGCGACCTGGGGCAAGGTCAAAGCAAAGCCGGAGGGGGGAAGATGTTATTCCATTGCCCCTTCCCTGGGCATACTCGCGGCGATAAACATCCATCTCTTGACGTGAAAAACGGCGATCACACACGCCCGCCGTTTTGGAAATGTTGGGCGTGTGGCAAGCAAGGGGGCGCGGTTAAGTGGCTGATGGAATATCGTGGATTGTCTTATGCTGATGCCCTGACAGTATTGAAACTCAAACCCGATCCCAATTATCGAAAGCAGGAATCCCCCATACTATCCCCAGATAACCCGCCTTGTGAGACTTGGCAGGTCCGCGCGATGCAGCTGATAGAACGGGCTGAGTCAGCTTTGTGGGATAAACGAGGCAAAGATGCGCTGGCATGGTTACGATTACGCGGCTTGCAGGATGAAACAATCCGCGCGGCGCGGCTTGGTTACATCCCCGTAAAGGTTACAAACAGGCCTGAATTATGGGGATTGCAAAGCGCAAGCGATGAAGATTATATGGTCATGCCAAAGGACAGCATTTTGATACCTGGGCTGATTTCATCGAAAGTTTGGTATCTAAAAATTCGCTACCTACACCCATACGATCCGAATCGCAAATATACACAAGTGAGACGTGATCAAAGAATATCCTCCCTTTATGGCGCTGACTTCATCACTAATGACCGCTTCGTGATATTTTGCGAAGGCGAATTAGATGCAATTTTACTGAGGCAGGAAGTCAAAGATCTGGCAAGCGTGATCACTTTGGGGAGCGCAACGAATGAATTAAATCTTGCGACCTGGGGCATTTACTTATTGCGCCCATCAGGTTTTGTGATTGCTTACGATGTGGACTCAGCCGGCAACGGCGGCGCGAATAAATTGACTTGGTTACGTGACGCGCGGCGCTTGATTGTGCCTCAACTAAGTCCGGGTGATAAGGACCTAACCGACTTTCACAAAAGCGGCGGGAATTTATACAGCCTTATCGAAAGCATATTGAGACCCGAAGCGCCGATCTTTATCAACTGGCCCGAGAATGCGAAGCCGGCAACGATTCGAGGCCAATACTGGCATAGCCCGGATAACAAGATTGAGGCTTATTACTTGCCTGATGAATTAGCGCAATGTCTGGATGTCATGCAATGCATCGCCGAACCTGCATGAAACCCTTGGTAGCAAACTTCTTACAAGCGTTAAATAGACTTCCCATAACCACCCTAACAGGCAGTAAGGCCACGATAGATTACTAGGTTTACATGTCCAGGAAATCACCCACCATCAAAGTTATAGAAATCAGCGGCGACCGCATTGAGAGTCTTGAAGCGGCGCAAGAGTCCGCGCGGGTGATGATTGCTTATGACTGGGCACAAATTATTAAAAGCATGATTGAACAAGGCACAACTGATAAAAATGGTCACATCATACCCAAAGAAAAAGACGTAAGGAAAACAAACGATGAGTGATTACATCCAATCCCCGCCCGCATCCCTTCCCTCTGGTAGTGAAGTTATCGCTTATTTGCGCGATAGCGGCGGACCTAATCAGGATGAAAGCATAGGCCAACAGGAAAGAGTCATTATTGATTACTGTAAAAAATACAACCTTGTTTTGAGTCGGATTTATTTCGAAACTGCAAGTGGACGAAAGACAAAAAACAGAAAACAATTTTTAAAAATGGTCGATACATTGATGACTTGCCCTGATGAACTCCGACCGCGCGGGCTTATTCTTTGGGCTTACTCACGTTTCTCGCGTGACGTTGTAGAATTTAACTATTATCTTTACGGCTTGCTGATGAAAGGGATGACCGTCCATTCGCTGACAGAATATATCCCGGAAGGGTTGGCCGGTCTAATAATGTTGTCAGTCAAAGCGCATACCAATGCGGATTTTTCAATCCAACTTGGAAATAATATCAAGCGCGCCAATGCTGATAATTTGCAACAAGGCTATAGCCTTGGAGGGAGACCGCCAAGAGGTTATCTCGCGGTAAAACATCGTAACGGAGTGAGGAAACACGGCACGCCTCGTATCAGCGTCAAATGGATACCCGACCCAGAGATTGCCCCGCTTGTTATCCTAGCTTGGCAGATGCGTGCCCAGGGTAAAAGCTATGGAGAGATCACCAAAGCAACAGGCGGAAAGATTTACACGAACAAAAATTCATGGCCTACACATTTCAGGAATAAAAGTTATCTTGGCATTGGCAAAGCCGGAGATCTTGAAGTGCCCGATCACCATCCGCCCTTGATAACTTGGGAGTTGTGGGAGGCAGTAAGGAAAATTGAAAAGGTTATGCCGCGTCATGGTGTACGAGGCGATCCGATGCACCCGCGCCGACTGCAACACCCGTCTTTACTTTCAGGCCTCGCTTTTTGTATTCATTGCGGCGCGGCGATGGTCCTACACACATCCCCCGACTACCGAAGTTATACTTGTGGAGACAGGGATCGTAAAAAAGGCTACACGGATTGCACAAAATCGCGCCGAGTCAATACTCGTAAAGCGGACAGAGTTATTTTAGACACTGTGTTGAATAGAATTCTCTCACCCGTTTTTGTTGAAGCTCTGCTTGAGGATATTCAAAGGCAGATGGTAGACACAAGCAGAATTGACCGTGAGATAGGCAATGAAAATAATTTGCTTATCCTTACAGAGCGATCAATAACCCGCTTGCTACAGCTCGCAGAGTCTACCGGGGATATTCAAGAGATTGCGGAGAAAATAAAAAAACTCAAGCAAGAACAAGTCGATCACACCGCGCGCATAAGGGCGTTGAAGACCGAACGCGATGTAGAGACGCCGCAGCTCACGCCGGAAGTTATCCCCTTGATATTCGAGGGCTGGCGTGAACAAATTCAGAAAGCATATAAAGGTGGTAATTTACTCACAGCAAAAAAACTGATTGCAAGTTTTGTGAGTAAAATAGAACTTGGTAACGAAACCGCGATTATTCATTATGCTTATCCTGTAAACAAACCCGCCGAAAATGAAGCCAATGTCAGCGCCCACAGGCAAGTAGTGTAGATAAGTAAACATGTAGACACGGATGCGTTGAGAAGAAATTTTCGACAACACCGTGTCTATTTGTTTCCATGTTTACCTGTCTACGTATTTCCGTGTCTATATTCCCTCTGCTATAATCTTATCCATGATTCTTATCACTGGTGCAACAGGTTTTATCGGACGTGCGGTGGTGCGACAGCTCTCATCCATTGGATATCCACTGCGGACGTTGATCCGCCCTTCGCCGCGTACACCGAAATTGCCGAAAGGTGTTCCTGTGGAAGTGGCGGTGGTGTCCTTGGCGGATGTGCGCGGTTTGCGCGCGGCATTGCGCGATGTGGATACAATCATCCACCTTGCCAGCGCGGAGAATCAAGGCAGCCGCGGGAATCTTTTAGTGGCAGATATTCAAGGCACGGAAAATCTCGTTGAGGCCGCATCAGATGCGGGCGTCGACAGGATCGTG
>Ga0154020_10010935_pt1 | contig 10356 bp, 12 predicted proteins | sample Klosneuvirus_201_FD_109709 | JGI IMG/M metagenome (GOLD analysis project Ga0154020, IMG submission 109709) | Active sludge microbial communities from wastewater, Klosterneuburg, Austria - Klosneuvirus_20160825_MG | ecosystem: Engineered > WWTP > Aerobic digester > Activated sludge | place... | reverse complement strand
GCGTCAATAGCGAAACATCAGCGATCCATCCGTCAGGGTGCAGTTTTCTCAAAAAGGCAGCTTGCGCAACTGCTATCGCGTCTTGTGGAGCGATCTGTTACGCAAGCTTAGGTGCCGCATGTGTGGCATGCCTGGGTGCTGTAGGGCAACCAGGATGTTATGAGTGCTTCTAGCACAGAAGGACAATTTCTAATTTTTAAGGAGAAACCATTATGAGACTTCCAAATCAGGTGTGTGCGGTTGACAGGCAACAACACGCACCGTTTCTAAAATTTTCAGCGTCTAAAATAATCCCTGCTGGAAGCTGTAGTGTTACATGTGGCAATGCAACTTCTAGTAACAATTGTCCGGGCGGCCAAACTTGTAGTTGTTATTGTGATGGACTTGGTGAACCACAATGTGGTTCGTGTAGTTAGACCATTCTGCTACTATTTTAAGGAGAAACCATTATGAGACTTCCAAATCAAGTGCGCGCCGTCGCCCGCAATCCTAGCGTCAATAGCGAAACATCAGCGATCCGTCCGTCACAGGGTGCAGTATCTCAAAAAGGCAGCTTGCGCAGCTGCTATAGCTTCGTGTTTGACACAATGTGGCGGTAAGTAGCGGTATAGTAACTGGCGCCTACAAAATTGCCTTACTGCTGCAGGGGCAACGGGATGCGATGAGTGCTTCGGTTAACGACGTGGTTCGAACGCCAAAACCACATAGGTGACCTGTGTCGATAAATCTGTAATAAATCCATAGAAGATGACCATGAAGTTACCAACCCAAGCTAAACCCGTTAACCGCCAACCGAGTCTGGCTAAAGCCAATCCAAAGGTATATCCTTCAGGATATTGTTGCGATGTATCCGTCACCGCCCATTGTGATGACGGGACTTTTTCTAGGGGTTTTGCATACGGAGCTCTTGATCCACTCTTCGACGACTGCGAGAACTGCATAGACGAGGCGTACCGTGATGCTGCAGCCGTTTGTGGGGGCATAGATCGTGTATTAAGCTACCGTGATTTTGGTGGAAAAGTAATTGGAAATAACTGTCCGTATCCTTGCCCTGATTTGCGGTGAACGAATCAACGGGGTCAGGCTCTTATTGATTTTACGTTTATTTCTCCAGTTGTTTAGCTTTAATCCATGCAGTAGTGTAGGTGTCAATGGCGGAGTAAAAAGGTACCAAATAGCGCGCGAAAAGTGTACCAGCTAGGTTAATAAAAAGAGGGGCTTAACCTCTGGTTTTGCGCTTCTGATTTTTTATGTTTCTTGAGTTTCATTAAAAGCGCAGTGTTTTATAACAGCCAAAGACTGCATTCATATCTGGATTACAAATGCCCAAACCAATATGAAGCTGAAGCAGCAAAATCGATGAAAGTTGCTTAACTGATGTGTCCGGTTTTACTTGACCAGGTCAAACCGTCCACCCCGCTTAACGTATTTTATCGATAGCACCGGGCATGGAAAGCACGCGCGAAGGTATGTAGATTGTTGTTGCCAGAGTAGTTTTATAGTGATTTTCAAGCATAACGCTCACTTGAGCGTTTCCGAATTTTATCTGCATTTCCGTAATAGGTTTTGATTGGTGGATACGTTTGTACCGTATACGAGTTTGCTACATTACCATTTTGTAGCACATTAAGGCGCGCCCTGTGATTAGATAAATTCATTAAGGTCTTTACACTACATTCAAGTTTTTCGTGGAGTTTCTCGGCGTCATCAGCGCCTACCCGAAAGGCAACAATCGAACCCACGTTACCTATAATTGCGCTCATCACATCATCAGTTACCTGCCCTGTGTATTGATTACCAAGCACAACCCCAATTTTATATTTACGAATTTCTGATAAAGTTTCTTTTAGCGTCCCGCTACCAATTCCATAAATTGGAAACTCATCTGCAAAAACATAAAACGGCCGACGTAAATGGGGCGGTGTGTCGATGCGAGAAAGACCTGCCAAAAAGACCGCATGTATCAGCATTCCACCAAATAATCGTGCAATGTTGTCACCCACCTGCCCTTTTGCAAGGTTCACAATCACTAGTTTTTGTCCATCAATAATGGAACGAATATTAATTTTATTCCGTCGTTGGGCCAGTATATTTTCCATGCATGGATGAAGCATCAGCGAGCGTAAGCGCGTTAATGTTGATTCAGTTCTTTCCAATTTTTTAGAAGTGCTGAGCTTGTTATACTGTGCCCAGAATTCCAACACTCCGAAATGAGTTACTCGGTTTAGAACTAATTTTCTAAATTGATCATCTTCCAGAAATTTTGGAATATCACCCAGGGAATAGCCTTGGGCTTCAGTAAGTGCGTAGATAGTATTTTCAAGGTAAGTGTATATTCTCGGCGTAGCTTCAAGGCTGAGATTCATCACGTGTGCCAATGTTGAAACTATATCAGCCGTTACCCGTGAAATTTTACCGTGCGGGACGTTGGCAATAGGATTAAAAGCGACGGGATTTTCTGTATCGAGCAGGTCAATTAGCACGACATCATTAGTGCGTTCTTTCGGTATTGTGTTAAGGATAGTCTCAAAACTATCTCCGTGAGGATCAATGAATAAGCCACCAGCCCGCCATTTAATAACATCCTGAAAAGCATTTTCTATCAGTGTACTTTTACCCGTCCCAGTTTGCCCGACGATATATAAATGCGTCATATAATCAGCACTCGATAACGTTACCGAGTCCATGTATATAATGTCTTCACCTATTTTTGTGTCAAAGCTAAACATACTAATCAATACGAGCACCTAGACTCGCAGTAGAAAGTCAAATCACCTCTTGCCCTTGAGTACGACTTTCCACCCTGCCCTTTTCTTGGGACACCACAACCGCCTTATGAGCGTTACTAATGGCCAGCGTAGGTGCTCGTCACGACTAGGTGACGCCACTATTTACAATATCACTGATATGTTATTTATTACACATTGACAAGCTATGCAGACAGTTTCCTATCTTCCTAATCCACCACGAAATTATGATCTATGTACATGGTCATTATTAAAAACTCAATACCATGCTTTTTCATAACATCTACCTTCGGCGATAACACTACCTGATTTTCTAAAAATGTTATGTTCAAAAAATCTTGCCCACGCCACAAACGTTTATCTTTACCGAGGTATTGCCCTTTTTGTAAGTCAGTGACCATTTTCGGATTGTTTGGTACATGAGATATTTTTACCTCTTTAGAGCTACGGCATATTTTTATATAAATGTCTTCTACATCGTTTTTACCAAACATCATTCCATCAAATAGAGCTTGATTAGCACACGGAATCTCTTTCGCAAACTCTGGGGTATAAACACGACGAGGAATAATATTTGGTGGTGGTGAGGATTTAACAATAGGAACCACAACGGTAGGTTGCTTATTAGGGACATTAGCAGGCTGGGTTATTTTTTTAGCCACCTCTTGCTCACTCATTCCGGAATCTGGAAAACTTGGCAGTTTTACATTTGTAAAATTAAGCGCTCCTAACACTACCCCAGCAATCAATATAACGAAATTCGCTAGAGCGCCGATCTTATCGAAGCTAAATACTGCCTTGCGTAATCCAATAACGCTCACTACTACACTAGCCACAATTACCCAAGTATCTCCAGTCACATACCCATAACCAGCCAAGCCCACCGCAAGCATTGAGAGAAACATTTAATCCTCTATTTTTAAATAGTTAATCTAATTTTCCGCATCTTACCATTTTTCTTATAGAAACTTCCCTAGCACCCTCCTTCCCTACAAGAACACGCTTACTAGGTGGAAAGAAAGGGTTCTAATTTTGCCCCTCAAAAACCCTTTAATATTGCCAATTTCCAGGGGTCTGATATAGTGGTAAATAAGCATTACCTTAATTACCACTATATGAGCACTAAAAAACCGCGCGTTGCCATTTATTCCCGAGTTTCTTCGGCTGAAACAAAAACCAAAGCTAACGGAGAGAAACGCCAGCACGTCGAAAACCAACTGGGACAGCTTAGAACGTTTGCAATGGGTCAAGGCTGGGAAGTCATCAAAGAATACGTTGATCACGAGTCGGGGCTAAAATCAGATCGTCCGGAGTTCAAAAATTTACTGGCTTCGGCCAGTCGTCACGAATTTGATATTGTGCTGTTTTGGGCGCTTGATCGATTCAGCCGTGAGGGTACAAAAAAAACTCTTGCCTACCTCACCATACTTGAAAATTACAACGTCGGTTTTCGATCGTTCACTGAACAGTATTTGGATTCGACCGGGATTTTTAAAGACGCGGTGATAGGCATTATCTCCGCAGTAGCTAATATGGAATCGGTACGCCGTGGTGATCGTGTCCGCGCGGGAATGGCTAGAGCTAAAGCACAAGGCAAACGTATTTCTCGTCCTCCCCTACCGGACGTTAAGAAGCGCAAAATTCTGGCGCTCAAGGAAACTAAATTATCAAATCGAAAGATTGCTATTGAAGTCGGTGTATCACATATTACCGTGGCGAATGTTTTAAACGAAAAATAGCGTACTGCCTACTATCTCGCATTTTAGTTGCATTTATACGTTAAATATGTTTTAAAAATATAGGCTTATAAAAATATTTCTTCTTGTTATGAGAGAAGTCCCGAATTCTCGGTACTTCTCATGTGATAAGGAGAAGAAATGAAAAGCAAACCAAGTAGTAGAACTGATATTCATACAAAAGTAACGGATGAGATCATACAATCAATTGAAGCAGGAGTTTCTACGTTTGAAATGCCTTGGCATAGAAGCGCACAGGCTGGTTTTCCTAGAAATCCAGCAACAAACAACGTGTATCGTGGTGTAAATACCCTTACACTTTGGGTAACGAGTAGACGCAATGGATACGCAAGCCCATATTGGGCCTCATACCTTCAATGGAGATCAATTGGCGCTCAAGTACGAAAAGAAGAAAATGGCACTGTTATTGTTTTCTATAAACGTTTAGAAGAAGATGAGGTTATAAAAGCCTCAGATGAAACTAGCGAATCAGAAAAAGTACGAGCAGTAATGCGTCATTCGTATGTGTTTAACGGTGACCAAGTAGATAATTGGGAACCTGTTAGCCCCATGCTCCAACAGCAGAATGCTAATGACTACAATCTAAGTACAGTTGATAAGTTTATCAGAGCACTTTCAAGTGATATACGATACGGGAGTGACTCTGCTTACTATAACAAGACATTAGATCGTATTTATATGCCTGATAAAACGGAGTTTCGCGAAACAAAATCAAGGGATGCAGTAGAAGGTTTTTATGCGACACTTTTACATGAGCATGTCCATTGGTCTGGGCATCTTTTACGGTTAAATCGTGATCTATCCGGGCGTTTTGGATCAAGTGCTTATGCTATGGAAGAGCTGGTGGCTGAACTTGGTTCAGCATTTCTCTGTGCTTCGCTTGGTATTAATACGTATCCAAGGCCTGATCATGCCTCATATATTAATAGCTGGCTTCAAGTGTTAAAAGAAAATAAATCAGCAATTTTTACAGCTTCAAGTATGGCTTCTGTGGCAAGTCAATTCTTAGAAACCTTATCTACACAAAGCAGTATTGAAGATACTGCATGACAAAGAGTTCTTTCAAGCCCGACTAAATTAGTCGGGCTTTTATTTTAATTTTGTACAACTAAAAGTAATCTAGTTGAATAGCATGCTAACTATCTAGCCTTCTTTTGTTCTAGATTATTAACGGCGCTTAATTGCGTTAAGGAGCGCTGGAAGGTTTCTATTAACATGAATAAAATCGTGTAATACGATATGTTCCGACGTTTCCGTATAGATCAGATAGTGCATGCCTTCACGAACATATAAAAGCTTAGAAGTACCAGAATCCTCATCTAGTAGAAGCGAGCAATCACGGCCAAGTGGAAACTGGCTATTACAAAGCCTCTCAGCCGTCGCGATAAGTTGCTGTTGGTAACGTTCTGCTTGCTGGACACCAAAAACCTCAATAGTGTATTTGATAATTTCTTGCAGGGTAGCTCGGGCAGGAGCAGTGAGGCGTAGTGTTTTCACACTTTGTGAGCTTTTACCACCTCATCGAAGACGGCACCAATTACCTGTTTTGGTGTTCCTTCTATGTATTGCCCTTGGGCTTCGGCTTCTAAGCTAGTGCGCACACTTTGTCGGATCTGATTAATTTCCACTTGATGACGCTCAATATCTTGGTTAAGAAGACGTAAACCAGCCCGTATTACCTCGCTCGCGCTTTGGTATTGGCCTGAACCTATAAGGTTTTCAATGAAATTATCTTGCTCTATTGTCAGGGCAATATTTCTGGTTTTCCGGTTTGTACTCATACGATAAATTTAGCATAATTGGCACAATGTGACAATACCTTTCATGAAACTAACAAAGACTTCAAATAAGCCCCCTGCTCATTAAATATGTAGTAGCCTAAACTTGAGTTGACAGGTTCATATGGTACTGAATAACACTAACAACGCGATCCAATAGTGGTTTGAATCCTTCAAATGAAACTGTCGCCTTTTTTTCCATTACAACTTTAGTAGCAAAAGTATTCTTACCATATGTAGTGGTAGTGTCTGCATCCTTGCTAGGATCGAAGCTCCTACCGTCAACTAGGACACTAAGTGTTGATTTATCAAATAAACTTTCCATCCTGGATTCATCATTGTCGATTCTTGGCGTTAATATAAGGTACAGATTGGAAGTTATATGGATAAATTCTGAATTTCTAACATCCTCCTTGCTTTTAGTGCAATTTGGATATTTAGACTTTTCGGTTATTAAGTGATTTAACAATGCATCTGGCCCTGAATCGTTATCTAATATGAGGATAACAGGGTTGATGGGAATTTCTTTCTGGTAGAACTTAAGGTTTTCCTGATAACGTTCAACGAATTTCTTTAGATAGCTTCCTCCGCCATATAAATCCAACAAATACCTCGTTCTCTTACTATATCTAAAGAAATTAACCAACAAATCATAAGGTGTCGTTTCTGTTTTTTCGTTAGCTAATAGTGGATACTGTTTAGCTAACATACTTATTGCTGACTTCAAATAAATGTTGTCTGTTTTTCCTTCACATAAAATAGTTGGTTTATTATTTGCATAAAAACTCCGGTAGTACAGAAACTTACTAAACATCTTCTCTCTAACATTTAGTAAAGCTCTATAATTTAATCCGTTGTTTTTCTTTATATATTTATCATCAATTGATGCTTTTGGGCAATTACGATTATATTTATCAACTGAATCAATAAAGTTTAGCCTTCCATGCAATTCACCAATCGTTCCTCCTACTTCACCGCTGGATGTAGATTTTATATAAGCGCCGGTAATAAATAACTTATGACACATAGACCTAGTTATTCTCCAGTACTCACTTTTTATACTTACCTTATTATTTACAACTAAGCCAGTTACATCCTGACGAGAATCACTAAACTGCACTCTAGTCTTCTTATCATTAATTTTGAATCCAGCTCGATCAATTTCCTTTCTTAGTGTATTTCCAATAAGAACAGTGCAATCTTCCACGTTCACTATTTCAATACTGAATTCCTTATTTCTAGTCGAGAAAGTAATATCGTCCGCATACCTTGAATAAGTACAACTATTCCTTTTTGCCAGAGAAGCCAGTCGAATATCCAAGGGATGAGCAATGAGGTTTGTTATTACTGGTGAACATGGACTTCCCTGTGGAAGGGAATTATTTAAACAAGATACTTTTGCTATGACTGTTGCAATATGTTCATGAAGTAAAAAATTACTATTTTTTATAAAAAAACCACGGACTCTACCAAAATTAAAGCTATCAAAAAAATCACTTAAATCAATGTTAAGTATGTTTCTTCTATTAATATGCTTCTCAGCATTAGTAATTATTGAACGTTCTCTAGTGAACCCGTGGGATAGTTTAGGCACTATTTTTTTAGATTTATTAATTTCGTCAACACAGTCTAGTAATAAAACAGAAAGACGAGACTGTATATCTTTTAGCTCGGCCGTGGGGGCATTGATAGTCCTAAATCCTCCACTGCGTTTAGGTATCAGAAATTGGTGATACTGACTATCAACTTGTCTGATGTATAAGGTACGAGTTAGAAATGACGCGTTTAATCCAAGTATTAAAGCAAATTCTTTTTTAGTTTGTGCTTTCCGGAGGGATTCAAGTCGGGTCATATCATACGTTCATAATATGTAGCTTATGGGCACTCTTACGCATTTTGATAGTTCCTAAAGATTAGACATATTGCATATTTATATGAGGCGAGTCCATCGGACATTTTTTTCACTGATTGCGATATCACAATCCAAAATCTGCCCATAAGCCAGGAGAAATATAACTCTTTATTTATTTCAGAGCAATTAGATTAACTCCTTGGGTGCTAATAAACAAAAGGCTGTTTCTCTTTTATGGCGGAAGTGGCAGTGGTCAGAGACCCCGCACAAGCGTTGTTCTGCACAACAATGTAACAACGCTGTTCATAATAACGAGTGGTTTTTTAAGTAAGGAATCTGGCCGTAAATAAAGGTTAAATAACCCAAGATCTGTTCTGGCAGTAGGGGCGGGGTGATTAAACAAGAAAGAAAATAAACGAACCAGGGAGACCTGAGACGAGAAAAACTACAATGTTTTTTCGCAAATATGCAGACAGTTTTTGTCCACACAGCATGTACATAGAAAATATGAGCTAAAATACACAAACAGCCCATCGAACAACATGTGCGACGAGCTGTTTTTAAAACAATCGATCTTTAAAAAACAAAGTTCATAGCGCTAACTATGAATATTACTAAAGGAGCTTCAAAAATATATGAAAATAGAATACAAAACGTCTAAAGAAAGTTTTGTACCTGACAAATTATCACTCAAAAGTAGAAAAAATGCTCAAATTTCTTTATCCATTACGGAAGAAGAGATAGTTTTTCTAGGTATTTTCGCGGCTATTTCAGTCTTAGAAACAACTTTAGAGTTCTATTTGTAGGATATCTAAACAAAATCTAACCGGAGTTTTTACTAAACCCCGGTTAGATTAGTTGTATCGATCTGGATTTGATCTTGGTAAGATGCACCGCACTGAATGTGACAGCACTCTTGTAGATTAATTTTTCCAAAAGCAATGTGAGGTCAATGATAGTTAGTTGAATAGCATGCTATATATCTAATATTATAGAACAATAGCATTGTTCATTGATAGCATGCTTGATATACTGAATCAATGAAAGTCATTGCTCTTATCTCTCAAAAAGGTGGTTCTGGTAAAACTACCTTAGCTACCTCGTTAGCAACGCAAGGTTATATCGAAGGCCTTAAAACGCTACTCATTGACCTTGACCCGCAAGGCTCCTCGTATAAATGGGGTAAGCGCCGAACTATCCCCGCCCCTACCGTTATGACAGCCCAAGCTGTAGGGCTTGAGCAAATACTAGAGGGTGCAAAAGAGCAGGGTGTTGATCTGGTTGTAATTGACACCGCCCCACACTCTGAAAAGGATGCGCGCAAAGCGTGCGAAGTGGCCGATTTAGTTTTAATACCTTGCCGTCCTTCAATTCACGACTTGGATGCGATTGAAGATACGCTTAACATTGCCCAACTAACGAAAACACTTGCCTTTGTTGTATTAAACGCAGTTCACCCCAACTCTCCAAAACAGTTTGAAGATGTCAAAAGCGCCCTTGAAATGGCCTATGAGCCAATTAAGATTCTTACCGGCTTTTACATATCAAACCGCAGTGAATTTGTACATTCGGCCAGTGAGGGCCTTACCGCCAACGAAACCGAACCAGGTGGAAAAGCCGCCCAGGAAATTCAAATTCTATTTGAAATGCTTGACGGTATCATCGGAATATATCCGCTACCAACTCAATATAAAGCAGATTAGATTACTAGATACTTAGTCTATTAGCATGCTAGTAACATAGATTGATAATATGCTATTCTTATAGTGTATTAATCTATAACGGTAAACAATCCTATGACTAAGAAAAGTTTTGCAGGTCTCATTGGTTCAAAAGCCCGCGAGCAAGCTACTAAACCAGAACTCACGGTTGACTTAAAGGCTCTCGGTGTGCAAGAAACGCCAGCGCCACAAGTACAGCCATTTGAACGAAAAGGGGGCGGGACAAAACCTATTCAGAAAAATCGTATTGGAAAATATCAGGTGAGTGCCTTCTTCGAGAAGAACGCCAAGAAACAATTTGATATGTTAAGCGTTGAGGTGGAGAAAAATAAAACCGAGTTACTTACCGAAGCAATCAATGATTTATTCAGAAAATATAACAAGCCACCTATGGCATAAGCCATATAGATATTTAGCATGCTATATAACTATATGGCTAGAACGTTGATCTCACCAGCTCGCACCAATTCAGGGGATAACACTACTCGGTTACCATTTTTT
>Ga0154020_10010934_pt1 | contig 10356 bp, 6 predicted proteins | sample Klosneuvirus_201_FD_109709 | JGI IMG/M metagenome (GOLD analysis project Ga0154020, IMG submission 109709) | Active sludge microbial communities from wastewater, Klosterneuburg, Austria - Klosneuvirus_20160825_MG | ecosystem: Engineered > WWTP > Aerobic digester > Activated sludge | place... | reverse complement strand
CCGCGGACGACCGACGCCGACTGCCCCGAGTACCGGAGTTCGTAGAACTCGAGGTCGGTGAGGACGCCCGAGCGGCGCCAGAGGCGTGCGAAGAAGAAGACCGTCGCGATGCCGGTGAGGACGAAGGCCCACCACTGCCAGTTGCCGGCGACGCCGTAGCGGCGCACCTGCTCGGTGACCCAGTTGGGCGTGTCGGACGAGAAGGTCGTCGCGACCATCGACAGGCCGGCGAGCCACCAGGGGACCGAGCGGCCGGAGGCGAAGAACTCCGAGGTGTTCTCGCCGGAACGCTTCGCGAGGAAAAGCGCCGGGACGAAGCAGATGGCGATCGAGACGAACGCGATGACCCAGTCGATCCAGGAGATGTTCATGAGGCGGTCGGGGGGACGGCGCGGGGGGAGTCGGACGGCGATCCAGCGACCCCGAAGTTCGCCGATGCGGGGAGCAGGCGCCATAGGGCGCCGCGGACGATATCTTCCGCGCGTGTCCCTCGCCTGGCTCCCGCGCATCGCGCTCGCCACCCTGACCGTCGGTGCGGTGGCGGCCGCCATCCCGCTCGTTCGGTACGTCAGCTGGCGACGCGCGCTCTCGGCGACGGTCAGCCGCGACTCGCGCCTCCTCCTGACCGCACGGGGTCCCGTCGAGGTCCTCACCCTCGGCGATCAAGCCACCGGCGTGCCCGTCCTCTGGCTCCACGGCAACCCCGGCGGCTACGACCAGCTCTCCCGCGCCGTCCTCGCGCGCGCCGAGTTCCGCGAGGGACTGCTCTCGATCGTCCCTTCGCGACCGGGCTACCTCCGCACTCCGCTCTCCTCGGGCGCGACTCCAGAGGAACAGGCGCATCTCTTCGCCGCGCTACTCGACTCGCTCGGCATCCCGCAGGTCGCCGTCGTCGGCGTCTCCGGCGGCGGCCCCTCGGCCCTGCAGTTCGCGCGGCTCTACCCCTCGCGCACGCGCGCCCTGGCCCTCGTGTTCGCGATCACCAGCCGCACGCCGCCCGATCCCGTCGGTCGCCGCCAGCGGCTCATGGATGCGGTCGGGCTCGACGACTGGTACACCTGGCGTTTCTCGACGCGGTTCGCGAGCATCCCCGACTTCGATCCCGCCGACACGGCGATGGTGCGATCCGCCGAAGCATTGCTCGCCTCGACCGTGCCGCGCGCCCTTCGTCGCGCCGGCGACGACAACGACCAGCGGCAGTTCGACCGGCCCGACGGGTGGCCCATTGACGGCATCACCGCGCCGACGCTGATCCTCGCCGGCACGAAGGACATCACGGTCCCGATGGCGCAGGCGGAGTTCGCGCAGGCGCGCATCCCCGGCGCTCGGCTGGTGCGCATCGCCGGCGACCACAACGCGCAGCTCACGCACGCGCGCGAAGTGTGGGGCGCCGTGCGCGCGTTCGTCCTCGATCCGACCGCGCGATGAGACTCTGGATCGACGCCGACGCCGCGCCGCAGGTGGTGAAGGAGATCTGCTACCGCGCCTGCGACCGGCTGAAGCTCGAGACGGTGCTCGTCGCGAACCTGCGGCTGACGCTCCCGCCCGGATATCCCCTGCTCTCGGCCGTGCGCGTCGACGGCTCGCCCGACGCGGCCGATCGGTACATCGCCGAGCAGGCGGTCGCGGGCGATGTGGCGGTGACGCAGGACATCCCGCTCGCCGCGTTGCTGGTGCCGAAGGGCGTGGCGGTGATCGATCCGCGCGGCGAGGTGTTCACCGCCGAGAGCATCGGCGAGCGCCTCTCCGTCCGGAACTTCATGGAAGGGCTGCGCTCGACCGGCGTCGACACCGGAGGCCACGCGGCGTATGGCGCGCGGGAGAAGCAGGCCTTCGCGAACGCGCTCGACCGCGCGCTCACCCGGGCGATGCGCGGCGGGTGAGTTCGGCTTTCCGCGCCTCGGTCCTCAGGCCGCCGGTCGCTCCGCCGGCATCGGGTGCGTGAACGACGACAGGATCCCGACGGCCATCGTGAGCGACGTGCCGATGAGCACGTACCAGGGCCAGGCGATCTTCGCCACGCCGCCGAGCATCCCGGCCATCCCGGGATAGGCTGCCACGATCTGCTTGGCGAAGACGATGAACGCCATCGTGCCGATCGCGACGGACATGCCGAGGATCGCGTCGCGCTGGATGGCGCGCTTCCAGAGGATCCCGAGCAGGAACCCGCCCACGAGTCCGCCCTGCGTGAACGACGCGATCGAGAGCGCGATCACGACCACCGGCGTGCCCTGTGCCTTGAACAGGAGCGCGCCGAGCGTGAGCCCCACGCCCCAGACGAGGGCGAAGCGCTTGCCCATGACGAGCGCGCGTGGATCGTCGGGCGTGCGCTTGGTGAGCGGCAGGTAGATGTCGTGCGTGGTCGCGGCGGCGAGCGAGTTGATCGCGCCGGAGTGCGTGCTCATGGTCGCGGCGACGATCGCGGCGACGATGAGCCCGAGCAACCCGGCCGGCATCTGCTCGATGATGAAGGTGGGGAAGATCACGTCCGTCGCGGGGAAGACGCGGCCCTGGTAGAACGCCCAGAGGCCGAGCCCGATGGTCAGGAAGAGGAAGAACTGCGCGAAGACGGCGAAGCCCGAGCCGATGATCGCGCGCTGCGCGTCCTTCAACGTGCGGGACGCGAGCATCCGCTGGACCATCGTCTGGTCGGTGCCGTGCGAGCCGAGCGCGATGAAGGCGCCGCCGAGGAGGCCGGCGAAGATCGTGTGCGGCCGGTCGATGCCGAGATAGGTATCGACCATGCGCGTCTTGCCGGCCGCGGCGGCCGAGCCCCAGATCTCGCTCCAGCCGCCGGGGACGGCGCGTCCGATGAGGACGACGGCGATGAGCCCGCCGCTCACGTAGATCGTCGCCTGGATGAGTTCGGTCCACACGACCGCCTTCATGCCGCCCTTGTACGTGTACACGACGGTCAGGAGGCCGAGGAGGAGGATCGCCGCGGGCATCACGAGCTTGTCGTTGCCGACGGCGGGCCCGACGATGAGGGCGACAGGGATGGCGGTGGCGAAGACGCGCACCGAATCGGCGAGTCCGCGCGTGACCATGAACACGATGCTGGTGAAGCGCCGCGTGGCGGTGCCGAAGCGCGTCTCGAGCAGCGCATAGGCCGTCACGAGCTTGCCGCCGAAGTAGCGCGGCAGCAGCAACCAGGCGATGACGAAGCGCCCCACGATGTAGCCCGCGACCACCTGCAGGAAGCCGAGGTCGCCGAGCCCGGGCCCCGCGCCGTACGACAGTCCCGGCGAGGAGATGAAGGTGAGCGCGCTGGTCTCGCTCGCGACGATGGAGAACATCACCGCCCACCAGGGGATCGAGCCGTCGCCGACGAAGTAGTCCTTGCCGTCCTTCTGCGACCGGCCGACCCAGAGTCCCAGGGCCGTCGTGCCGCCGAGGTAGGCGAGGAGGACGAAGAGGTCGAGCCAGCCGAATCCTTGTGCGTTCATCCGGGGAAGTACGCGTCCCTTGGGCCGGGGCGTCAAGAGACGACGTCGGCCGGCAGTGGGGTCGCCCACGGGCGCCAAGGCGTACACCTTTCGAGCATGCCGCGCACGCATCGCTCCGCCCTCCGTCTGGGCGCCTTCGCCGGACTCGCGATGGTCGTTCTCGCGGCCGCCGCGGGCGCGCAGGAACCTCGGCCGCGAGCGGACGGGGCGGCGGTCGTGACCACCGCCCCCTGCCCGACCGGGACCGACTCGGTCGTGGCCGACGCCTGGAGGGCATACCGTCGCGACGCGATCGCGGAGGCAGAGACGACCTTCCGGTTGGCGCTCCGCGCCTGCCCGACCAACAGCGACGCCGCGACCGGGCTCGGCTTCACGCGATTCCGCGCAGGCGACGTGAGCACCGCCGATTCGCTCTTCCGCGCCGTGACAAGCCGAGACAGCATCTCGACCGACGCGTGGGAAGGCCGCGCGATGGCGGCCGAGCGCATGGGCGATGTCGCCGGCGCGTTCGCCGCCTGGCAGCGGGCCGCGTCGCTCTCGCCCGCCCGTGCCGACTTGCGGGCGCAGCTCGAACGGCTGGCGGGTACGGTCTCCGGGACCGCACCGCTCGAGCGCCGACGCGCGGCGGCGCTGGACCTCACGCTTCGGGTGAAAGGAGAGGGATTCGAACTCCGTCGCGGCGCGACCTGGGTCCCCTTCTTCATGAAGGGCGTCAACCTCGGACTCGCCCTTCCTGGCCGGTTCCCGTCCGAAGCGCCCACCGACACCGCACTCTACGCGCGATGGCTGGCGCAGATCGCGGCGATGCACGCGAACACGCTCCGCGTCTACACCATCCTCCCGCCGGAGTTCTATCGGGCCTTGCGGGCGCGCAACCTGGCGCACCCCGCGACGCCGCTCTACCTCGTGCACGGCGTCTGGACCGAACTGCCGCCGCGCAACGACTTCGACGACGCGGCCTTCAACGCCGCCTTCGCCGAGGAGATCCGGCGCGTCGTGGACGTCCTCCATGGCGCAGCGGTGCTCCCGGGGTCGCCCGGCCACGCGAGCGGTCGTTACGACGCCGACGTCTCGCCGTGGACGATCGCCTACATCCTCGGCCGCGAGTGGGAGCCGTACTCGGTGATCCGGTTCAATCGCGATCCGCGGGCAGCACGCAGCTATGCGGGCCAGCACCTCACCCTCACGCAGGGCACGCCGACCGACGTCTGGATGGTGCGGCAGTGCGACCTCCTGCTCACGTACGAGGAGGAGACCTACAACGCGCAGCGGCCCATCGCCTACACCAACTGGCCGACGACCGACCCGATCGCGCACTCGACGGAGACGTCGTACGACCAGCAGATGCGGTTCCGCGGCCTGCGCTACGACCGTGATCCGAACGACCCCGACGTGCACGAGGAGGAAGGGGTCACGCTCGATCCGTCCCTCGTGCGCCGGACGCCGCGCAACGTCGCTGGGTGGTTCGCGAGCTACCACGTCTATCCGTACTACCCGGACTTCATGCTCTACGACCCGGGGTATTCGCGTGCCGCATCGAGCCTGGGGCGCTCGAACTTCTTCGGCTACCTGCAGGACCTCCGCCGCGTGCACCGCGGGATCCCGTTCGTGGTCGCCGAGTTCGGCGTGCCGACGAGCCGCGGGAACGCGCACCTGCAACCGCAGGGCTGGCACCATGGCGGCGTGACTGAGCAGGTCGCAGGCGCGGCGAACGCGCGGATGGCGACCGAGATCCGCGAGGCGGGCGGCGCGGGCGCGATCGTCTTCGCGTGGATGGACGAGTGGTTCAAGCGCAACTGGTTCGCGATGGGGACGGAGCTCCCCGCCGAACGCGGCCGGATGTGGCAGAACATGATGAGTTCCGAGGAGCACTACGGCCTGCTCGCGTTGCGGCCCGGCGCTCCGGGCCGCTCGCCGGAGCCCGGGGGTGACGCGCGCACGTGGCGTGCGCTCGGCGTCTACGGGACGGGGGCGATCGTCGGGCGCGACACGGTGACGCTGCGGGTGGGGAACGATGAGGGCTTCGTCTACGTGGCGATCGAGTCACCGGCATGGCGCGGCCGGCGGTTCCCGTGGGACTCGGTGCGGTTCCAGCTCGCCATCGACACACACGACCCGTCGCTCGGACAGGTGGTGCTGCCGACGAGCGGTATCCGGAGCAGCGCGGCCTTCGAGTTCCTCGTCGAGCTGAACGGCGCGGCCGATGCGCAGCTCAAGGTGACGCCCGACTACCTCCTCTACATGCCGCACCGCCTGGTGCAGAGCGGTGCCTTCTTCGGCGAGCACTTCCGCCGTCCCCTGCTCTCCACGCGCCGCTACGATGCCGTCTTCGACACGCTCTACGCGCTGACCAACCGCCCGCGCTTCACCGCCGAGGGGCGACAGGTACGGGGCCAGGGCATGAACGTGGGGCGCCTCCGGTTCGCCCGCGCGCGAGAGCACTCGCTCGCCGACTGGTGGTACGACCAGGCGGCGGGGATCATCGAGCTCCGGCTGCCGTGGGCACTGCTCAACGTGAGCGACCCCTCGTCGCGGATGGTCGCGTGGGAGAGCGATCCCGAACAGGCGCTCGGTCGCCGCCCCGATGCGCCGCCGTCGAGGCTCGTTGGCCGTGCGACGGAGGGGTTCCGCTTCGGGCTCGTCGCGCTGCGCCCAGGGCCGGACATCGCCGGTACGATCCCGGCGCGTGACGCCTACGGCAACTGGCCGCTCGCCAACTTCACCACCTGGGCGTGGCCGACCTGGGAGACGCCGACCTGGCACGAGTACCTCAAGCCGTCGTACTACGCCCTCCAGCGACTGTGGGCCGCGCCGTGAGCGACGAGGGCATGCGCCACAGGGCACGCCCGAACAGCGTCGCGCGCGCGGGGCACTACGCGCGCGCCGCTGCACTGGTGATCATCCTGCTGGCGTCGCTCGTCGCACGACCGGCCGGTGCCCAGCGCGCCGCGCGCCCGACCGCGCGCGAGGTCCTGCGTCGCCTCGGCCTGCCCGACACCGCGCGACTCGTGATCCTCCACGCCGACGACGCGGCGATCTCCCCGGGGACCGACCGCGTCACCATCGCCGCCCTCCGCGCTCGGCAGATCTCGTCGTCCTCGATCATCGCGACCACCCCCTACCTCGACGCATTCGTCGCCGCCCTCCCGAAGGACACGACGTTCGACCTGGGCGTGCACCTCACGATCACGAGCGAGACCGACGCGATGCGCTGGGCCCCCGTCGCACCCCGCGGGCGGGTGGGCTCGCTGCTCGACGATGCGGGGCTGCTCCGGCTCGGCGGCACCGACGAGGCGCGACCGGCCGAGATCGAGCGCGAGCTGGATGCGCAGCTCGCCCGCGTGCGCGCGACGGGAGTCCGCCTGAGCCATCTCGACTCGCATCAAGGGGCGCTGCTGTACCACGGGGCCGAGCGTTTCGCGGCGTTGCGCCGCGTCGCCAAGCGCGCCTGCCTGCCCATCCCCATCCCCGAGACGTTCCTCCGCAAGTTCCCCTATCTCGCCGAGGCGCTCGACGACGGACAGCTCCCGCTCGCCGACCTGATGAGCATCGACCCGTCGGTCGCGCCGGCGGACTGGGAGGCGTACTACATCGGCCTCTTCGAGGGGATGCGGCCCGGGGTGACACTGCTCCTCGTGCACCTCGACGAGGACACGCCCGAGGAGCGGCACCTGTTCCGCGATCACCGCGAGTACGACGCCGCCTGGCGCGCGCGCGATGCGGCGCTGGTCCGGAGCGGCGCGTTGCGGGAGATGGCCCGCTGGCACGGCATCCAGGTGATCACCTGGGCCGAGTTCGCGCGGGCCGCGAGCATGTGCCCCGCCGGGCGCTGATCGCGTCAGGCCTTCTTCACGAACTCCGACTTCAGCTTCATCGGGCCGATCCCGTCGATCCGGCAATCGATGTCATGATCGCCGTCGACGAGGCGGATGTTCTTGACCTTCGTCCCCACCTTCACGACGGAGGAGGACCCCTTCACCTTCAGGTCCTTGATCACGGTCACGCTGTCGCCGTCGGCGAGGACGTTGCCGACGGCATCGCGGATCACGCGACCCCCATCGGGGCCGTCCGCGGGAGCGGAGGCGCCGGGCACCCACTCATGCGCGCACTCCGGGCAGACCAGCAGCGTCCCCGACTCGTAGGTGTAGACGGAAGCACAGGCGGGGCACGGCGGCAGCGTGGACATATCGGGCGGGCACGGGGCGCGGATGCGCCGTGAGCGGAGCGGAGTAAGTTAACCGATCATGCCCCGCTCCCCTCTCGCCCTGCTCTCGCTCCTCTGCGCCGCGGCCTGCGTGCCCGCGGCGCCCTCGTCCCCCGCCCCGAGCGGGAGCGCGCCCGCGCCGGCCGCGCAGAACCCTTCGCCGATGGTCGAGACGACGCGTCCGCACGAGCGACTCGCGCCGCGGCCGCTCTCCGGTGCGACGGTCACGTTCGACGGTCCGGCGGGGCGACCGGTCTCGGTGCACGTGCCGACCAGCGTGACCCAGCGCGGCGCCTCCTCGCTGGTCATCCATTTCCACGGCGCGGCCTGGCTGCCCGAGCAGGCCGTCGCGGCGCACGGCGACAGCGCGATCACGGCCGTCGTGAACCTCGGTGCGGGGTCCGGGGCGTACCATCGGCCGTTCGCCGAGCCGGCGGCGTTCGACTCGCTGCTCGCGGGCATCGCGCGCGCGGCCGGGACGCCGATGCGCTTCTCGAGCATCACGCTGAGCGGATTCTCGGCGGGACACGGCGCGATCCGGGCGATCCTGCTCACGCCGCGCCACTTCGACCGCGTCGACGCCATCCTGCTCCTCGACGGGATGCACACGTCCTACGTCCCCGAGGGCCGCGTGCTCTCCGATTCGGGGACGCTCGACACGACGAACCTCGCGGCCTTCGCCGCCTTCGCCCGCGCCGCGGTGCGCGGCGAGAAGCGGTTCACCATCGCGCACTCGGAGATCTTCCCGGGGACGTTCGCGAGCACCACCGAGACGGCGGACTGGATCCTCGCGTCGCTCGGGCTCCGACGCACGCCGATGCTCCGCGTCGGTCCGCGCGGGATGCAGCAACTGAGCGAAGTGGTCGCCGGGGGATTCACCGTGCGGGGGTTCGCCGGCAACACCGCGCCCGACCACGTCGACCAGTTCCATGCGATGCCGGAGCTGCTCGCCACGGTGGTCGAGCGCCGCAACGCCGGGACGACGACCGTGGACGCGGCACGCGCGCCTGGCGCGGACCCGATGCCGACGGCGGGCTTCCCCGCACCGCCCAACGCGCCGGCGACGATCGTCCGCACGGACTCGACGCTCCGTCTCCTGTACGACGGCGCGCTGATCCTCGAGGCGCGGCTCAGCGCGCGCGGCGACGCACCGGATGTGCGGATCGCCCTCGACACCAGCGACGGCCGCGTGACGCAGGTGATCAAGTGGACCGCACGCGGCCGCGGCGGACGCATGCAACTGCTCGGGGCCGTGCACGCCTCGGACGAGGGATTCGCGGCGGAGCCGGAGCCCGCGGAGGACGCGCGCGCGGTCGTCCGGCACAGCATCGGCCCAGCAGACAACGGGCGCAATCGGGCGGTCTACGATCGCCAGCGCGACTGGCTGCTCTCGGTCGACTTCCCGGCGACGACGCGCATCAGCACCGACACCATTCACCGCGACGGGGTCACCGACTTCACCCTCACCGCCGAGGGCGGCGAGGTCGCGATCCGCTTCCGCCCCCGCTTCTATCAACGGCATCGCGGGCTCGCGCACTACGCCCCTTGGACGTACCGGCCGTGGGCCGGCTCCGTGACCGGGTGGACGTCGTGGTATGCCTTCTTCGACAAGGTCACCGAGGCGGACATCCGGCGCACCGCGGACGCGATGAGCGAAGTGCTCAAGCCATACGGCTTCACCTACCTGCAGATCGACGACGGCTATCAGCAACTGCCCATCGGCGTACCGGACCACTGGCTCACCGCGAACGCGAAGTTCCCGAGCGGGCTGCCGGCCCTGCGACGGTACATCACCGAGCGCGGGCTCGAGCCGGGGATCTGGACCAACGTGAGCTTCGCGCAGCGCGACGTCGCCGAAGCGAACCCGCAGTGGTTCGTCAAGGATCCGGCCGGACGACCGGCGTACGGCAACTGGGTCGGCTTCGTGATGGACGGGAGCAACCCCGAGACCCTTCGCCAGCTCGTCACCCCCGTGTACGACTCGCTCCGGGCGATGGGGTGGACCTACTTCAAGCTCGACGCGTTGCGACACCTCCGCTACGAGGGCTACAACAGCTTCGCCGAGTACTACGCCGACCGACGGATGGATCGAGAGGTCGTCTTCCGCGACGTCGTCGCGCAGGTGCGGCAGCTGGTCGGGACGCGGAACTACCTGCTGGCCTGCTGGGGCATCCGCCCCGAGCTCATCGGGCTCGTGGATGGGATGCGCGTGGGGGATGACGGCTTCGGCTACGGCGCGTTCGCGCAGTACAACTCGTTCAACAACGTCGTCTGGCGCAACGATCCGGACCACATCGAGCTGCGACAGCCCGACCGCTATCGCGCCACGACGCTCACGTCCCTCACGGGATCGGTCATGATGATCACCGACCCGCCTGAGGTCTACCGCACGTCGAGCGTGGAGGCGGCGAAGCGGACCGCGCCGGTCCTCTTCACGCGCCCCGGTCAGCTCTACGACGTCGATGCCTCGCGCTCCTCGCAGTTGCACCTCGCTGCGCGCGAGGTGAGCGGTGCCGGTCCGCGTCCCTTCGATGCCGACCAGCGCCTCTCCGTGCCGCTCTATCAAGTGGACATCGCACGGCCGTTCGAACGGTGGACGGTGCTCGCCCGCACCGGTGGAGACGATCCGCGCGTCGCGCTCGCCGACCTCGGGCTCGCGCCGGGGACCGACTACGTCGCGTTCGAGTTCTGGACGCAACGCGCGCT
>Ga0154020_10010933_pt1 | contig 10360 bp, 11 predicted proteins | sample Klosneuvirus_201_FD_109709 | JGI IMG/M metagenome (GOLD analysis project Ga0154020, IMG submission 109709) | Active sludge microbial communities from wastewater, Klosterneuburg, Austria - Klosneuvirus_20160825_MG | ecosystem: Engineered > WWTP > Aerobic digester > Activated sludge | place... | reverse complement strand
CCGATCTTAACGAAAAAACGTGGAAAGACGTGGACCTTGGGCACTGTAGATAGCGAAGAATATGACCCGCGCCACCAGGTCCACCATTCACGCCAAAGGCCTGGTCGGTTGAATTTCCGCACTTCGCTTCAGTATTGAATCGTAGACACTTTATATATTATTACAAAATTGTCATTGACGACGTTCGCATCTAGACGTTCATACCCTCTACAGGATCGCCGCGTACCCATTATACAATATGCTGGTCGCCTCTTTACAAAAAGAGCGACAGCGCCACGATCACAAGCGCGAGGATGAAGAGATTCGCTCCAAGCTGTTGCGCCGAAGTCGATGGCGTGGGCGACGGAGACGGTGTAGGACTCGGAGTGGAGGCGGTCGAGGAACTCGTCGGCGGCGGTGAAGGTGAAGGGGAAGGCGACTGCTTCGGGGGATTGGAGGTGGCAGTGTTGCACAGGTCCGTGAAGCAGCAGATGGGCAGCTCGGCGGTGATGATGGCCTAATTCAAGAGAAGAAAAATTAGAATTGGATCAATGATTATCAAAACGATAAGATGATGTGAGCACCGAGGACCACCAAGTCACAAGGAAGGCGAGGACAGGAAGCAAGCGCTCGGCCAACTGAAAACTCTTCAGCGAGGCTCTCGTATAACATTAATGAAGAATATCATTCGAAGGAAACACCAAATTAATATTATACGAATATATTATTAATAATATTGAAACGGAAAAAGAAAACCGAACAGAGACGAGAGTTGGCGACAAGGACGAGAACATCGAGGAGATATGGCGACAGGGCCTACTAACACCCAGCCCAAAACAATTTCTCGCTCAAATATATATTAATATTTATGATTCCTTAAGTAATCGATAAAAAACTCCATAGAAAGCGTACGTCGGGGTTGTTGCAGCCGGTGCCAGTAGCCGAGCCAGAGTCGAAGTCGCAAGTGTACATGCGAATGCCGTCGTTGGTATACGCTGAGCAGCGGTCGTAGACAGAGCTCTGCGCGGTGCAATTCGTCTGTGTCAAGTAGGTGGTCTGTCCTAGCAGCGGCGGCTGCTGATTGCCGGTGTAGCATTTGATGGCGGAGGCGGCGGGGATGAGGACGAGCGCGAGGGCGAGAAAGGCCATGATCACGTGAGGAGCTGGCCGCATCGCGACTGCTCTGCACAACACCGCTTAGCTGCGCCACAACCACCACACAATTAATATATCTTAGCAGAGGCGCACCCGATAAAGAAGAAACGAGAAGAATGAAGGGGAGGGGGAGAGGTCGAGCCTCATTGCATCGGAAGTTTCCAAAAAAGGAGTTGATCGTATTGATTGGCTATATGTCTTTCATTGATGGCAGATTAATAAAATTGGCAAGATTATGATCCGAGGATTATATATCGAGGACGGCGAGCCGTCGAGGAGAGCGAGATACGAGAAGTCCATGAGTTCTCTTTTCAACGGGAATTACAGTGTAAACAACGACCCAAATTTATTGAAAACCATATCACGGTGTTTTACTGCTTCGATCTTTGGACAAACTTCCAAGAGTGATCAGGGAAGCACTTGGAAAGAGCCTTTTCGAGCCCTCCAGCCCGTTGAAGAATCGACTTGACCTTGAGGGACGACAATTGTGATTCCGTGACGCGGTGGAAGTCATCGAGGGAGTGCAGTGGAATCGTTTCTCGCACGTAATTCAATATCCTCGTGAGATATTCAATCTCATCACTTTCGGCACTCTGGGGAGTCTTTTTGAACTTCCAAGGATCCCAGCTCATCTCTGGGAAGGCAGCCTTGAGGAGGAGATAAGGCGAGCCCTGATAGTGCATTTGGAGGAGACCTGAGCCGCCTTGCTCGTTGATGTCACTTTGAGTGATTTGATACCATCGATCTTGATATTTCGGATCAAAATTCTTCGTTTTGGCAAACTCGAGCAAGAATGCTCGCTGATTATCAACTGAGTCCCAATGGCCTTTCTTGCCCATGCCAGTCAAAGGTTCGACAGAAGAAAGGAGAGATTGGATTACGTCATGAGGCGACCCTCCATATTCCAATAAGAGACCACTTCCATGGTTCGCTTGGAAGTGGCGAGTCAGCAAAGCTCGATCTTCTCCCACGTCAATTTGCTGTTTGAGCCAATCGACATAGGCTCTCCGATTCTTGGCCTCTTTCCAGTAGCCTCGCGGGACGTGGACGAACATCCAGGGGAGGTATTCAAAATCGGAGTAAACGGAGGATATGAGACTAAACAAGGACCCATATCGTGATATGAGTGCGTTGCCGCCATATTGAGCGATCACCGGCTGCGTGATTTGATACCAATCGCTCCTTTGGGCGTACCCGAGCTGCCCACCAAGCCAATCCAGGAACTTTTTATGATTTTCTTTCTTCTCCCATAGCGAGTTGGGGGGATCCTTGAAAAGCCACGGCAACCAATGCGAATTCGGATACAACGATGAAAGCAGGGTGAACGGCGAGGTATCGTAGAGGGCGAGCAGTCGCTTGCCGCCGTTCTTGTTGAAGTCGGCAACGGAAACAGAGTACCAGCGCTCAGGGACGCCTTCCTCACGCCCAAGCTCCTGACTCAACCACCTCATATACAACTTCTGATTCGACGTCAAACTCCAAAAGCCCTAATGATCAAGGTGAGAAATAGGGAATCGACTTTCAACGACGAGTGCGCGCCGCACATGAGGTACTCGCTCAAATTTCCAAGGAAGCCACTGAAATCCAAGGACAAATCGGGGAATCACCTCAGATAGACGACCCCTATTCGAAAAACATCAGAACAGTTCGAGAAAGGCAACGACAGAGGCGGAGGACCTCGACTTCAAGAACTCGGCGCCTCCAAGAGTTTTGACGTGCTCGGCAGTCAAGGCGTACCAACCTTCTGGTCCAGAGATTCCTATATCCGAATAAGCAATCAACAAAGCGAAAATTTGAGCGGGAAAACATTCGAGGCGAACCGCGCTGGTGGACAACAAAGGCGAGGAAGAGGCGAACATTCTCATCATGCTCCCAAAATTCACGCCCCTGCTCCCCAAAGTCCTCCGATTTAAGGTCTGATAACTAATTAAAGTAATAATCAACAACAAGAACGCGACAGCGAATGAAAATCGGCCGCGACAAGAGCGAAAGCCGAGGACAAGGGAGCTCGAGAAATACCTTCACTTTGGGCTCGAGGGTCTCGACAGCGGCGGCAAAACACCGCCCTTGTCTTGCCAACGCTTCAGTCGCATCAAAGGTGCACAAATATAATCCAATTCGATTAATCGAGGTGCCAAGTGGGAGAGAGAAAACCGTCGGGAGAGGGCGAAGGGCGAAGTCAGGGCGAGAAAGCGCTCGTCGCTGAGCTCGCCGAGCGCTCCTCATCACCATCGAAGTCAGAGGCCCTGCACCGATAAAACGTCTCTGCAAAAGATCTAGAAAAGCAAAAATTGAACTTAAATATTTCTTATTCTCCGAAGAAGGTAGTGACTGGCAGTGAGTCAGTGACAGGGTCCCGGAACTGGAGCTCTACTGATGACCGCATCCAAGTCATCGATGGAGCGAATGGATTTGGAAACAGGAGGGATCTGATGTTTTTACCCATCGGCGTCCGGGTTTTCACTGATTGAGACATCGAAATCGAAGAATAGACCTCAATCATCTCACGCAGCACCGTCCGAGACAGAGTTTAATGAAGGAATGCGGTAAATTACATGGGAGTGAAGCCGAGGGCGAGGGACTCTCTCTCTCTCAGAGCGTGTTCAGGAACTTGGCAAAGCCCTTGTACGAGTTGGGTCCCAGGGCGCCGTCGATGGGGCCAGTGTAACCGTACTTCTGGGCGGCCCTTTGCATAGCCCTATCATGAAATGAACTCAGGTTAATAAGAAGATCACCACAAGATCAAACAACAGCAACGAAGGACATGTAGGTATTGGAGCCGGGAACGCCATCGATGGGACCACTGTAGCCAAAGGCGCGGAGGCCAGTCTGGACGCCCTTCCACGAGTTGACGCCAAGGCTGCCGTCAATGGGGCCCGTGTAGCCATTCCTATCCGCCAAATCAAAAGGAATTCGAAACAGAAAATGATATCAAATATAATAAGAGGGAAACAGCCGGACTTGGAGGCGAAGAGCTGAAGGCGCATGTTGTAGGCCGTGTCGACCACACCAGTCGCGGCAGTGTTGGTCTGAGGGACACCACCGGAGGGGGGCACGTTCACCTATGATACCGCACATGACAACAAAACAAAGATAAAAACTAAAAATCTCGAGCATCTCAAAGAGAAACTCAGATGGTACGCGCTGGATGTCAGCAATGGTGGCACCGGCGTAGTCGTAGCTCCAGCCGAGGTAGCGACCACCCGTTTGCCTGACAGAGCAACATAAGATGCCAACAAACGATATGATATATTGAAAAGACAATTTCAACAAGGGAAAGGAAGGGAAAGGAAGGGAAAGGAAGGGAATGGAGGCGATACTGGGTGTAAGCGTCAAGGGGAGTCACGCCAATGGCGTCGCCCCACGGCTGCTGCACCTTGTTCGAGGCCATGAGAGCCCATCCAGGGTCAGTCGCCTAAGAGATGAGACAGCTGAGGACCCAACAAGTTCAACGGCGCCAAGAGTGATGGGAAAGCGTACCATGGCGACGTGACCGTCGGCTCCAATGTCCCACCAGTGCATGGCGCCACGAGGGGCGGTGTTCCAGTTCGTGCTCACCTAGTGATCCGCGGAAGTCAGAAAATAGAGGAAAACATAAGAAAAATATTGGTCAAAATGTAGAGAGGGCTCGTTCGAGGAGAACACAACTATTGGCAGCCATCAAGAAAATGCGGTAGAACATTCCGACTCCACATCGGATTCGGAAAACGGATATTGAGCACAATGCCCCTGAGAGCAACAAATAGAAAATATATTAAGCCAACGAAAAAGCGAATACGGTCAAGAGCGACATCGAGGAAGCCCGAGCATCCCAAACGAGGATGAACAACTTCGGGAAAGCCATGCACGACCATTCACGGAGTCACAAATTGGCATTATGATCAATATAAAATATTAATATTAAATATTAAAAAGAGAAATATCGGGAGGCGAGGGTCGAGTACAATGGTGGAGGAGCGGTAAGCTCCAATGGCGTTGGGGCGCACAGCCCAGTCGGGGAAGTTGCCGGCGCGCACCATGAGAGACGCGCACCAGCCCGCCCACGACCCACCGTCACGCTTGGGAGTATTTCGAGCATAATTGAGCGCTTGGGCATATGTGTTGGTGGCCGCAGCGAACGGGGCGAGGCACAAGGCCACGACAAGCGCCACGACAAGGAGGCGCTGCATCTGGAAAGAGGAATGACGAGCGCCTGACTCCCTGAGTCTGCGCGAGTTGACTTAGGAGGAGAATCGGAAGATGCACCAAATGACGATATCATAGATGTATTAAAATTAAAATTACAATAAACAAGCGAAAACATTTAGCCAAACAAAAGCCGATAGAGACTCTCCCGGCGACGAGCTATTTCCCAAACGGCTCGGATGGAGAAGATCAAGCAAATGACAGAGCCGGAGACGGTCAGCAAAGTTCCAAACAGAATATCCTTTCGAATGAACGGTGCCCTCTCCATCGAAGTCCGAATGAAGTTCACCGTTGCAGCTTGAAGCAGACCAAAGAAGTGCAAGAGCAGCAAAGCCAATCCCTTTTCACCTCGCTCGAGGGTGTCGGTTCGGATTTGGAGGGCGTAGTAGAGCGTATAGTAGACAGTGCACAAAATGACAAAAGAAGAGAACATCGAAGGAAACTCGAGAATAATGGCCCAGAACAAGTAGCTCGCCACGCCGAAGCAGATCTTGAAAAATAGAGTGAAGCGATCAGCTACCTCGAGTTCGTTCAGAAACGAAGTTTTGAGGACCAAAAGATTCCGAGTTGCAATGTCGAAAAAGTTATCCCGCTCATCGCGCAATATTCTGAAGAGATTGACCAAGCGAAACCGCGGGTCGCTCGTGAGTGCGGCCACTGGATCGTAGCGAGGTGCCGGCTGATCTTTCTTCGAAGAGTCGGCGACGTGGAGCGCTTGGAGGCTTGCTATCCCTTCAATAGCATGCTTGAGCGCCCTATTAGGTTCTGCAACAAGATGAACGACCTCAGCAAATGAGGGAAGTAAAAGGAAATGAAATCCGACAGTACTCAGTTGTTCCGGATATAGTGGGTTTCGCGTAATGGGCGAGACGTTTTTGGAGCGCAGCCAGAGGAGAATGGCGCTCTGCTCATAGGAATTGCCTTCGTTATCAATCACAGGGTGCGCCATCTTCTCGTGAGTAATGGGACAAAGAGCCCAATCTGGGATCGTCGCTTGAGGAACAGAACTGTTATAAAGAGAAAGCGTCGCCTGTTTCGCCAACAAAACCATGAGATAGTTTTGAGAAAGATATTTTGTAAGTGCATATGAGAGTAAAACATGCATCAGGTGCGAGCGGAAAGACCAAAGCGATTTGCGAATCGTCGAGGACGACGACAGAATGAAGTAATTCGCACAATCGTCGACATGGTCGTAGACCTACAGGAAGAGTCCAAGTGAGCCAGACTATTTAATTAAAAATAAACAAGAGAAATAATTCAAGGAGGATTTGAGCGAAGTCGAGAGGGCGATCGCGGATAAGCTATCACGTCAGGCGGCGACGTTTGAACGAGAAAGACCTTGCCCGCTCACCACAGCTGCCGGATCTTGATATGAAAACATGGCTTTATACAAATAACGTACAAAATCATCAGCGCCCCAATCATCGGCCATCAGTTGAGCGACGCAAATTGAGAATGACGAGCTTTTAAAATAAATAACTTAGAATACAGACTGTGAAACGAGGACTCGAGAACAACTTCCATTCCCTTAATTCGGTGTTGAGGGGCTCGCATTCGATGGCGACGATATCTATCCTAGATCTTCCCGACGATGTGTTCCGCGAGATCTTCACAGAATTGGAAATGAGCGATCACGAGAGGTTTTTCGACTTTGCCTTGGTCTGTCGATTCTTCCATCGCCTCGCCTTTGCGTTGCCCTTCGACGAGTCGCTCTCCCTGTCCTCTAACGGGCCTCTCAATTCAAAATTGGAGGATTTGATAGATAATGTTGCGAAATCTCTCCGAGATGGCTTTGTGAGCGAGGAGGCGGCCGATGCTGCTCTCGTCGAGGGAGCTCGAGCTCGTTTCGAGACGACTCCCTTCTTTCGCACCGCCAACAAATTCGCCGTCGTCGCTTTGGCCGCCTCAGACGCTCCGAGTTGCCTGTTGCCCTTGCTCGCTGAGTTGTTTCCAGCAACAGAATCATTATATTTTGAGGCCGTGAACGCATATTTGAAAATGACGAAGGAGGAAGACGAGGATGGGCCGACTTCACCAGCTCGAAAACTTCACGAGGTGAGCTTCTTAGGCTTCTCCAATCTAAAGAGCCTTACCATTGGCGAAATCTTATCCTTTAAGAAACTTCATCTTCCCAAGTCTCTCTTATCTCTGAAGATATCTGCTGATGCTGACGATGTTCAGTATGCCCCCGAAGTAGGTGAGGACATTGCTGGGTGCACCAACCTCTCGACATTGCGAGCGAACTTTTCGATACCACTGCAGAGTTTTCGCAAGCTCGTAGCTTTGAAACTTAAAATTCAGTCTCGAAGAGACAGTGAGAATCTCGAGCGCTTGTCAAGTGAAGTCCTGGAACAACTCGAGCTCCAGTTCGAGCGCAACGCACCTGACCTCTTTTGCTTCCCGAAGCTTAGCAAGTTTGGCAAATCGCTACGCACTCTCGTGATCAAAAAGAGCATTCCCATTCCCAACGAATGTGTGGAAGGCCTCGAACTGACCGGCTTGCAGCTCTACTCTTCCAATTACCATCACCTTCTCTTGCCTTTTGCAACCCAAAAGAAGCTTAGGACGCTCTCCATATTTCGCTCTGACATGTTTCCATCGAATGAGATCCAAATAATTGCCAACTTGAGCTCACTCACCGAGTTGAGTCTTCATGGAACGATTCGATTCGAATCCATGCGATATCTCTTTCCGAGGTTTGGCAGCTTGCGCAGGTTGATCCTTGACATCCGAGCCAGCCCACAAAATCCCTACCACGAACAAAATTTACAAGAAATCATTACACATTGTTCCCTCGACAACTTGTTGCACCTTGGCTTCCAAAACACACCCATCAGCTTGCCCGTGATTCAGAGCATCGGTCGATTCAATAATTTGCGGTCCCTTTCTCTTTCTTCAGGCCTTCATAAAGTTGCTGAATTTTGTCCAACTGTAGGTCTCTCTCGCTTACGTGCGGCAGAGATTTTCAGCCGACGAATGATTGGCTCTCCCACATCGGAAAACTGCCACTCAGAGACCTTACACTGAGCCGCAACTCTTACGGCGTATACGCCCCAATTCACAACATGAACCCATCGCCTCGCGGAGCGATCACGTTGGAGTGCTTAGCGGCCATGGTCGAATCAATGAAGGATCTGTCCTACTTGTACTGCTCTGGATTTACTGACGTCCCGGACCCTATGTTCATGAAGCGCCTCAGCCGAGAAGCCCAAGACCGCATCGTCTTAACAGTTTCTTGACATTGTTCCTGATTCCGAATATACGTCAACACTCTATTGGAGAGAAAATTTTACATATTGTAAGGATATGGACTAATCTCGACGGAGTCAATTTGATTCAGGTGTAACAGAGCGAACTTTTCGTCCACCTTGTTATCGAGGGGCCATAGTAGATGGAGCTCCAACGACTCCAACTTGATCAACGTATTGGTGAGATCTAAGAGAGCGCTCTTGCTCAGCCGTCTCTTAGCGCGACTCAAGACCGAGAGAGAAAGAGACATCAAGTTGGTGTACTTTCTGAGTGGGGTCAAGTAGACCTGGTCGAGCACGTCCGTATCCGAAAGTGAGGAGAGGGAGAGGCGCGTGAGACTCGTGGGAAGGTCTCCTGGACGAATCTCCTCGATGCGGTAGTTCAACAACGAGAGATCCCTGAGATCGGACAGCTTGTCTAGATTGAAAAACGGAGAAATGATTTCTTTGACGCCTTGGCGTAACCCTCGGCCAGAATCCTCCAAGTGCAGACGTTTTAAACGGGTGAGATTGCGAAGCACCGGGTCCAGGAAGGTCGGCGCGAGAAGCCGCCCTTGTATCTCAAGATCCACCAATGACTTCAATCTCCCAAGAAGTTCGATCCATTCGACTTCAACAAGACGAGAACATGAAACAAAAAGGGTTTGCAGATGGTCAGGTCGAACATGGCTAAGGAGGGCGGGATTTATCTGATGGAGTCTAAGGTCTCGCAACTCTATCAACTCCCCTAGCTGTTCACCAAGGAAGCATTCGTTGCGCATCTCCAGCTTCTGCAAGAGTTTCATCCACGGGAGAAGGCTTCGAGGAGTTCCGCTCTCGGTTATCCTCTCAATATCGACGCCCAATTCACGCAGACTGGTTCCTTTGAAATTGGCAAGATTTGCCCACGCGTCATCGGTGGTCTCAAACTGGAGCGAGAGGGACTTAAGATGAACGAAATCAGTAACATTGACAGGAGCCTTGATTGTAAGTGATGTGAGATTGGTGAAGAGCTCAAAGTAACGGCGGACGGGCCCCCACTTTGAGTTGGGGTCGTCGGAAAATAAAAGGGGGCCGGTGATGGCCAAGGAGGACAAGTGGGTCAACCTTGAGACATCAAAATTGCCAAACAGCAATGGCCCTTCATAAGACTTCAACTTCCTCAACTCAAAAAGGTCATTCCAAGTGATTTTGCCCTTCTGCACAGGGTCGAAGAGGACGAGGCTTTCGACGTTGAGGCAAGCCAGAACGAATCCACGAACGTCGACCCTCGACTCTTTTGGAAATGGAAAGAACTCGATCCGGGTCACCCTTTCTCGTTCGATATTCTTCATTAAAAGTTCCATTCCATGTTCAACACGAGGAAATAATTTTTGAGGAAAATCGGAAGGATTCTTGAGGGCTCGCAAGGGCTCGAGCTCCGAGTCGTCGAGGAGAGGGATCGGGCTGGCGGCAAATCGAACATCCTCGACTGAGCGCCACACGAGGCGATTCCATTTCCGAGAAACGAATCGAATTCTCCACATTATCTGACGAAGATATGACTTCCATCTTGTCACGTGCTTCAAGATTTCAACAAGAAGTTCATCTGGGAGCTCCTCCATATATCGTCGAGCGAAGGTATTAAATGACTGCCACCAGTCGATAGGCCTACCAGTCGATCACTGATCACCTGGCCCCCACCCATTTGTGATCGTCTTTGTGAGCAGGATGAAAAAGGAAATGAAGATGCAATTGAGCAACAAAAAAAATTCTTTATGAAACAATTCACACAATTTTACACAGCAACGCGGCTTGAGAGGCTACACCCTCTT
>Ga0154020_10010930_pt1 | contig 10361 bp, 12 predicted proteins | sample Klosneuvirus_201_FD_109709 | JGI IMG/M metagenome (GOLD analysis project Ga0154020, IMG submission 109709) | Active sludge microbial communities from wastewater, Klosterneuburg, Austria - Klosneuvirus_20160825_MG | ecosystem: Engineered > WWTP > Aerobic digester > Activated sludge | place... | reverse complement strand
TGGAAAAGGAAAAATAAAGATTATTTCAACTATGGTTGGTTGGGGACAAGGCAATGATTGGGACAAAGCTTATACTTTCTTTGAAAAAGGTAATGAGTGGACATATAAGGAGCTATTAAAATTATTCAATAGCAAAAATTAATTAGCAAAAAACAACGAACCGCTAATCGAGTAGATGGCTCCACCAGTTTACTCCGATGTCTGCGCTGCTCACACCACTTTGTTTACGGTTCACGTACAGATCCTCCATTAACTTGACCGAATTTGTTGATAGGATTCAATCATGGAGATATACCCACGTGACTTCAAGCGATTCATGGTCCCAGTAGTGCCGAATTTGGAGCTTGCTAGTGCTTCGGCTCGTTACCCCGCATATCCGAGACTTTCACTCCCTAGATAATAAATGTCCTTTCAGAAACCCTTAAGCTCTCTGATTTTAGCTACTTTTACAGAGGAGTTTGCCATTCGCGGCACACACGCGTTTGTCTCCATTTTTCTCCTGCAGGTGCAACACAGAAAAACGGATTCAAGTATCAACAGATGTGCCACAATATGCTTCATTCCTTGCGGTACATCGTTCAGGCAAATACGACGCTATAAACGACATAATGAATTATAAAAAATGAGATTTAACAATTAAAAAAATGAAGATTATGAAAAATATAGTATTCCTTTTATTATCAACTTTGACATTAACTTCTTGTAACAATAAAACTAAAAATAATATGACTACAACCGATAATGAAAAATTAGTAAAACAATATTTTGAACATTTCAATAATCACGAATGGACAAAAATGGCAAATATGTATTCAGAAAATTCTGAATTTAAAGATCCTTCATTGGGACAAGGTATTGTGAAACAAACAAGACAACAAATTATCGACAAATACTCAGAATTGAACAAGGTTTTCCCTGACCTTCACGACGAAGTTATTCAAACTTATCCTTCAGGCGACAAACACATAATTGTTGAATTCATTTCGACAGGAACAGCACCAGACAATTCTAAATTTGAGTTACCAATTTGTACTATCATGACAATAGAAAACGGAATTATTACAAAAGATTTTACCTATTATGATAATTTTGAAGAAGAAAATAGAGAAGAATAAACTTTACAAAAAAATAAGCCCAAAGCGCTAAAAGAGGTTTGGGTAAATATATGTTATTAAACTAGAGATATAAACCAGTTAACACTCGCCATAAAATACGACCACACAATATAAATTCAATATAGGAAAATGGAAAATTTTGATCGCAAAAAACATTGGGAGAATATCTATCAAACAAAAGAACTGAAGGATGTAAGTTGGTTTCAGCCGACACCAGGGACTTCATTAGAATTCTTTAAACAATTTGATGTGCCGACAAGTGCAAAAGTAATTGACATAGGCGGTGGGGACAGTTTTTTGGTAGACCATTTACTTGACTTGGGCTATCAAGACATTTCAGTTCTCGACATTTCAGCGGCAGCCATTGACAAAGCAAAGCAACGACTTGGCGACAAAGGCAAAAATGTAAAATGGATTATTGCAGATGCCGCGACATTCAAGCCAGCCGAGAAGTATGACTTTTGGCACGACCGAGCTGCATTTCACTTTCTGACTGATGAACAAGAAATTTCTAATTATTTAGAAACGGCTCGACTAAATATTAAGGAGACAGGTGTTTTAGTTATCGGAACTTTTTCAGAGCAAGGACCAAAAAAGTGCAGCGGAATTGAAATCAAACAATACTCAGAAACGACAATGACCAACCGACTAAATAAGTTTTTTGAAAAAATTAAATGTATAACTGTTGACCACAAGACACCATTCAACACAATACAAAATTTTATTTTTTGCAGTTTTAAAAAAGTCCAGACTGCTTAACACTGCTAGGCATAAAGATGAGCGGAGGCATAACATGGGTCATCCGGCAAGTGGCGGCAACAACCTTTGTGGTTCGCTTTCTTTTACGCATTTTGTTTATCTTGGTTAACATTTAAACGCTCCGCAAACTTCAAAAGCGGCTGGCTACGTAACCTTCTACGTCATTAAAGAAAGGAAAAACCCACGCACATCCTTACGTACATCCCTACTTTCTCTGCTTTTAACTACTTTTACAGAGGAGATTGACATTATTAGCACAGACAACACCTTGCCAAAACGTTAACTGTCATTGTACAAAACATATAGACGAATAGAAATGCAAAAAGAAATTGAAAAACTAAAAAAGACAAGAACCTATTTACTTGAGTTAATCAGAGATTTAAGTATCGAACAATTAAATGAAATTCCTTACGGATTTAACAATAATGTAATTTGGAATTTAGGACATCTTGTTGTTAGTCAACAAGCACTCTGTTATTTACGTGCAGGTGTAAAGCCCATTATTGAAGAAAAATATTTTACAAATTATAAACCACAGACAAAACCCGAAAATCATATTGACAAATTGGAAGTTGAAAAAATAAAAGAATTATTTATTTCAGTACTTGATAAATTAGAATCAGATTATAAAGAAAATATTTTTACTAATTATGGTGCTTTTACAACTCCTTATGGCGTTGAGTTGACAAATATTGACGATGCTTTAAATTTTATTTTATTTCACGAAGGACTTCATACGGGATATATAATGGCCATGAAACATCTGTTGAAATAAAAACAACAAACCCTCAACAATCTTTTGTAAAAAACAGGTTCAGTAACACTTCCACCATGTATTTATATCCCAGAAACTACAGTTAATGATTTATAATTCAGTGTATTCATGAAACAAAATTTAGAGTTTTATTTTAAACGGCTCAGAAATAAATTATGGCTCAAACCATTGATTTTTTGTTTGCTTTCAATAGGTGCAGCTTTAATTGCTCACGTTGCGGATAATAGTTTCTTAAAAGATATCACCCCTGTTATTGAAAAAAGTTCACTAGAAGATTTGTTAACCACCATTTCTGGAAGTATGTTGGTCATAGCTATTTTTGCTGTTGGATCAATGCTATCTGCGTATGCAGCAGCCAGCGGAACTGCAACTCCCCGATCTTTCAAACTAGTTGTTGCTGACGATGTTTCCCAAAATGCATTATCAGTTTACATTGGTTCTTTTATATTCAGCATAGTTGCTTCTGTAGCTTTAAAAAACGGATATTATGGTGAAGCGGGATATTTTACACTTTTCGTTCTCACAAATATTGTTTTTGCTATCGTCATCTTTACATTTCTAAAATGGGTTCAGCGAATATCGAAACTCGGGAGATTAGAACATACTATTAAAAAAATAGAAGAAGCAACCAATAAGGCAATGCGTCAACGTTTGCATGATCCATTTATGGGCGGTACTTTTATACCTTCCAATTCTGAATTAGGTGAGCCCATTTATAGTGACCAAATAGGTTATGTGCAACACATAAATATGGAAAAGCTTCAGGAAATTGCAACAAACAATAATTTTAATATTATTTTAAATTGTATTCCGGGAATATTTTGCTCTCCAAATAAACCTCTGGCCATTATAAACCTATCCGATAACTCTATAAGTAATATTGAAAAGGAGCATCTTAAGAAAGCATTTATAATTGATGACAGCCGATCATTTCATGCAGACCCTCGATTTGGGTTAATTACATTAAGCGAAATTGCCAGCCGAGCTTTATCTCCGGGCATTAACGATCCTGGCACTGCCATTGCAATTATTGGAAGCTATGTACGCCTCTTTACTCTATGGATTAAAGAGAAACAAACAGATAAAAAAGTGAAAGTAAAATACGATAGGGTAATGGTTCCTGAAATTCTCATTGGAGATCTTTTCGACGACGCTTTTCGACCAATTGCACGAGATGGGGCTAGTAATATAGAAGTGATGCTTAGACTACAAAAAGCTCTAATCGCTATCGCTTATGTTGGAAATTCCGAGATAAAAGTTATAGCAAGCGAACATTCAAAACTAGCCTTTGAAAGGGCAGAATTGGCTATGAAATTTAAGCATGACATAGATGTATTAAATAAGGAATGTTTGTTTAATAAAAAACCTTAACATTATTTAAGTGAACAGAGAGCACCTAATTAAATTTATTGAAGAGGTTCTTCCAATGCCCAGAAATAAGGTTGTAGAAATTGCTTCTTTCTTTCAATATATCGAAATAGCAAAAGATGAGTATTTCATCAAGTATGAAAAAATAAACAACAAATATTTATTTTTAGAAAGAGGATTTATACGATCATATACTTACGACTTGGAGGGAAAGGAAGTAACAACTAATTTTTATTCTGAGTGTCAAGTTGTTTTTGAAGTATCATCATTTTTCCAGGGAACTTCTTCCAAAGAAAACTTCCAAGCACTTGAAAAGTGTGTTGGCTGGTACATTAATTATGAGCAACTACAATTATTATTTCATAACATTCCTGAGTTTAGAGAATTTGGGAGGATGATTTTGGTAAAGGGCTTTATTGATTTCAAACAACGCACTTTATCATTAATTAATGAAACAGCAGAGCAACGATTAGACAATCTGGTTAAAATCAGGCCTGAGATTTTTCAAAAAGCGCCATTAAAAAACATTGCTTCTTATTTGGGAATTACAGACACCTCTTTAAGCAGAATAAGAAGAGAAATAGCGAACAAAAAATAACTTCATTTCTTGTCATTTGGCAAGAATACATTCCTTTGGAACATTGACTTTTGCAATAAATTTAAATCAAAACAACATGAGCAATATTCCAATAATTATTAGCCTGCTATTTGTAGTAACTGCATTTCTGACTGTATGGATGTTTTACAAAGCATCAGGTAATTCAAAACCATTACTAATGGGCATTTTGGCTTGGATGTTATTTCAGGCGACCATCTCTCTTACTGGATTTTATCAAATCTCGAATTCCATACCTCCAAGATTTTTATTACTTATTGGCCCGGGCATTATTATTTCTATTCTACTTTTTGTGACAAAGTGGGGCAAAGAATTTATTGATAACCTTGATTTGAAAGCATTGACAATAATGCATTCAGTTAGAATTCCGGTAGAAATAACTTTGTATTTTGTTTATTCGGCAGGATTAATTCCGGTCTTAATGACATTTGAAGGCAACAACTTTGATATAATATCCGGTATAACAGCGCCACTAATATTTTACTTCGTTTTTATTGTAAAAAAATTAAATAGAACTGCATTATTAATTTGGAATATTCTGTGTAGTGGATTACTTCTTAATGTAGTAGTTATAGCTTTGCTTTCAGCCCAAACTCCATTTCAAAAACTTGCATTTGATCAGCCTAATATTGGTGTAACCTTTTTTCCTTTTGTTTGGCTTCCTTCTGTGGTTGTACCCATTGTATTAATTGGGCATTTAGCCGCTATTCGCCAATTGTTAAAAATGAATAGAAAAAACTAACATTTGACTGACGAAAATGAAACAACAGATAAATCATACCGACCCGCTAATCGAGTAGACGGCCTTAATGGTTTGCTTCGATGAACTGCCCACTCAAAATTACCTCAAACTACTCTCTTCCCATTAGGGTTATATAGTTCATAAATTTATTATCTCTCGTGGCCATATAAGGTTTTCATGAATATAACTGTATTTATTGAATTTTCACTACATAGTTAATAAATGCTCTTTCAAACAATCTTACTATATATGTTTTTAGCTACTTTTACAGAGGAGTTTGCCTTAAGTGGCACACATAATGTATGTAAAATATAGGCTAGAAAGTGCTAAATTCAAGATTTTTAGCTCGTATCAAGCTTGGTGCTTAACCGAAAGTTTAGTAATTCCCAATCGCCTACTTTTCATAAACAAACCGTTATGCTACATATGAAAAAAATCGCAATTTTACTTTTAGCCACAGTTATCTTTAGTTGTAGAATTAATAAACAAAAAACTTATCCTGAATATGTTTTAGGAATTAGTGAAAATATCGATAGAAAGACATTTGAAAAAGACAGTCTTAACATTGTAACTCCATCAATTGAAATTTACAAAAGAATTAATAATGTTAGTCAAAGTAAATACGACGATAGAGAAATTTTAAAAAAGTCTGTAATTGAAACTTTAAAATCTGAATTGAACAAGTCGGAGCATTACGAATTGAAATTAATGTCAGAGGATTATCTAACAATAAATAATGTTCTTGAAGATATAACATACCAAAAATTCAAAAATCCCAATTGGATTGTAAAGGCTCCCAACCAAGTTTTAATAAGCGAAAAGAAATATACACTTTTTATTACATTGACAGCACGTTATGGAGATACAAATAATGGAGTTATTTATTTTTGTGTTATAAACAATCAAGATAAAATATTCGAATCTGTAGACCGATATGACTTTAATGTAAGTCCATTAGAAAATGAACAAATGATAAAACTTATTAAAAAAGCAATATCGAAAATAACAAATACTTATTATTAGCCATTGCTGGGCCTGTGCTTTCCTGGAAAAATCTTGGGAATTTTCCACCGGATTTTTGTGCTTTTAAAGGTTAATGTATGACACGAAACGACTCATACACGGGGAACGTTATCTCGGTCTAATTATTTTCAGGGGAAAGTATATTGACAACAAGTCGTAGGTAAACGACCTGTATCCCGGCATTTATTTTCTATCAATAGAACTTGCTGGGCTCAAGTTCGAAAATTTATCAAATTATGACCAGGCATTTAATTTATGGTGGTTTACTATTGATCTTTATTACATCCTGTAATTCATACCGAAGGCAAGCAAACTCACTACCAGTCAACTGTAAAGAGCTCCTCAGGGAACTCCGATATCGAATCATCAAGAATGATACCGGCGGCTATACTTTTCGGTTTGAACATCCAGTATCAGATACAATTCCACAAAGTGAAACTCTTAGAGGAATGGAATTTATAAAATTTAGCAAGCATGTATTTAATGATACATTGTGTAAATGTGACATTGACTATAATATAATTACTCACACCATCGGTAAACCTGATAAAAAGAATATTTACGATAGATACGATAATTTTTCAATTATTTATTAACTGGACTTTGGATTTAATTGTGGAGGGAATAAATGTCCAGGTTCATCAGATAATAGCTGTAATTCATATCAATTTGTATTCAATAAGGATGGTAAATTAATTAAATGCTTTGGCTCAATTCAAACATTTGATATTGAGCCTTATTATTGTACTTCAAAAATTCGTGAATATTTAAAACGCATGGAAAAGAAATGATAATTTGAATGTTATTATGCATGGTTAATCCAAGCTAATCAAGTAGACTGCTTCACCTGATTGCTCCGATGTCTGCACCTCACACCACCCTTCGTACTGTTCACATACTGGCCCTCATTAACTTAAACTTATTTGTTGATAGTACTCAAGCATAGATATATAGCCAGACTACTTCAAGCGATTCATGGTCCCAGTAGTGCTGAATATGGAGCTTGCTAGTGCTTCGGCTCGTTACCCCGCACATTCGAGACTTTCACTCCCTAGATAATAAATGTCCTTTCAGAAACCCTTACGCTCTCTGATTTTAGCTACTTTTACAGAGGAGCTTGCCATTCGTGGCACACACAGTCCATGGGCAAACCTAAAACGACAGTACAATGAATAAACAGACAACCGCAAGGTCTAACAACTGGGACAAATTCAGCCATTATTTTATAAGAAAGGAAATTCCTGCGAAGACAACACTTTTAAAAGAAGAAGAAATTTCGAGAACGATGTTCTTTATTGAAAAAGGCTGCTTGCGGACTTGGGTAAACAATGACGGTAAGGAAATAACAACCCAATTTTTTTTTGAAGGTGAAAGCGTTTCCTCTATTGAAAGTTTTAGGACAAATCAACCAAGTTTCTACAGTATTGAAAGTTTAGAACCTTGTATTTTACAGACCATTTCTCAAAAAGATTTTCAAAATCTTATAGAAACTTCGCCCGATTTGGGTAAGGAAATAGAAAGTCATTTATTCAAACGACTTTTTCTAACCCAACAACTTTTCTACTCTTATCTAAAAAATAATCCTAAAAAACGCTATGAAGAATTAATTGAGAAACACCCCGAAATTTTACAACGAATTCCACAGCATTACATTGCTTCCTATTTAGGGATTACATCCGTTTCGTTAAGTAGGATTAGAAACAGGCGTTAATTTTCATTTACTCACGGTTTATTTAATTATTTTTTCGCGATCGTGAAACAATGTTTTCCAATAATAATAAATAATAACCTGTTGCAATCACAGTAAGTGATTTCTTTACAATTGTTATCGTTCAATACGCAAAGACTTCTCAATTTTGCACTGTACTTAAACAGAAAAAAATGAGAATATTAATCGTATTTAATCACCCTTACGAGGGTAGCTACTGCAATGCAATCTTAAACGCAGTGAACAAAGGACTTCAAAAAGCAAATCACGAAATTGACATTATGCACCTTGACAATGACGGATTTAACCCTGTAACGTCAAAGGCAGACTTAAAAGCCTTTGTGCAACATACAACTATTGACCCACAAGTAATAAAATACAACGAACGATTAAAAGAAGCTGACCACCTCATTTTTATTTTTCCAATTTGGTGGGACATAATGCCTGCCATGACCAAAGGTTTTGTTGATAGAGTTTTAATCCCAGGAGTAGTCTATGACCATCATCCAAGAGGTTTTGGATTACAACCTCTTTTAAAAAACCTGAAAAGTGTAACAATAATTACAACAATGAATAAACCCAAAATAATGTACTCATTATTCATTGGGAATTTAATCAAAAAGGCGATGCTAAAAAGTGTATTTAAAACAATGGGCTATAAAAATCTTGATTGGATAAATTTTGCTTCTGTAAAATCGGTAAGTCAGGAAAAAAGAGTGAAATGGTTAACAAACCTTGAAAAACGATTTTCAAGATTTAATTTGGGGCAATTTAGCGCTTAGGGTCATTACCCCGCACACTGGAGATTTTCACTCCCTAGTAAATAATTGTCCCATCAGAAATCCTTAATCTCTCTGCTTTGTGCTACTTTTACAGTGGAGTTTATCATTCGCGGAATACAAGCGTCTGGCATAAAAATAAAATATGCAATCGAACAAATCAATGGGGACAAAATCTGAAATTTGTTGGCTAAAACACTTTTTTTAACCATAAAAAAACCAAAATGCAAATCAGAAAAGCCAAACTTCAAGATTCCGAACAAATTACATTCTATATATTATTAGCAATGGAAGATATTACTTTAAAATTTATCGGCGAAAAATCACACAAAAAAGCAACACTTTTTTTAAATGCAATGACCTCTGAAAAAGACAATCAATATTCATATGAAAACTGTTGGATTATAGAGAATAAAGACGGAATCATCGGAGTAGCTTGTCTGTATGATGGAGGAAATCTTCACAAATTGAGACAGCCAGTTGCAGACTATATAAAACAACATTTCGGAAAAGATTTTAATCCTGAAGACGAAACACAAGCAGGAGAAATGTATATTGATTGTGTTGGAGTAAACCCAAACCAACAGGGTAAGGGAATCGGCTCAAAAATATTTAACTTTCTTATTGAAGAATATGTCAAAAAACAAAATAAAACACTTGGTTTATTGGTTGACAATGACAACCCCAAAGCCGAAAAATTATACACGAAATTAGGTTTTTCAATAGTTGGAGAAAAAACTTTAGTCGGAAAGACCTTGAAACACATGCAATTCAGACCTTAAATTTAGAGCATCAAGATTTATTTTAATTCCAATTCCGAGATAATTTTACAAATACAAAATTGAAGAAGCAAGTAGCAGAGGATGCGAATTTGGAACTGTTTAAAAGGTAATCGAACAATTATAATTAACTCAAGGTTCGGTAGTCAAATTTACTTTTTTGAAAGATAAATTTTAATTTTAATAAAATGTTAGATGTTAGAAGCTTGTCCGATGAACGAAGTGATGGCGGAGTAGATTTTAGTCCCGCAACTGCGGGATCCATCAATCACATGGATATTTTTTCTATTAAACTTATTAAAGAAAAAATATGAATCAATTGACTAAACTCCCCGCCGTCACTTTGGCTAGTCGGGCAAGCATCTAACATCTAACATCAGCCATCTACCTTTGTTTCTTAACTGCCGAAACTTGAGTAATTAACTGAAGTTTCGGTGGTATAAATATTTTCTGAAAGCCTTACTATTACTCAATCTAAAATAGAAGTTAGAAATTAGAAGCTTGCCCGCCAAAGTGCAACGGCGGCAGACGGAATTCTATTTCCCAACCTTCGCCAATACTGGTTCGTTGCCTGTAATGCCGTCAGACAGTTTTCAAATCATAGCAGTTAGACAAATTTTATTATGCAATTGGGTAAGACTTGAACCAAAGCCCACATCGGCTTGACGTTCTTTGTTTAACTTTATGTACATCTTTG
>Ga0154020_10010929_pt1 | contig 10362 bp, 20 predicted proteins | sample Klosneuvirus_201_FD_109709 | JGI IMG/M metagenome (GOLD analysis project Ga0154020, IMG submission 109709) | Active sludge microbial communities from wastewater, Klosterneuburg, Austria - Klosneuvirus_20160825_MG | ecosystem: Engineered > WWTP > Aerobic digester > Activated sludge | place... | reverse complement strand
GAGGAGCGCGCCACTGGCTCACACCTCACAATACCTCAGGGCAAGCTCAGGGCGCGCCTGGGCAGTTATGGCACTTCCAAATCGGGCGAATTCTGGAAAGCGGCTCATTCTTCTTTCTACCGAGGTGCTGATTCGCCCTGGCCAGACGATCCCTGGACTCCCTAAACCTGTCCCCAATGACCCCATGAGCGATCTCCTCGAAGAGGTACTGCCAATTGAAGCCCAAATCAGTATTAATAAGAAAACCCTTCTCATATATTTTATTTGAATTACCCAAAGGCAATTAACCCCTGAGCGCTTCCTCGAAGAAGTATTTATGAATCTTTCGAAATATCCATTGATATGATTACAGCGAATAATATGAATTGCCTAGAATTCATGCTTCAATCACTCAATGACAATTAATGCATGAATCATTCAATATGAAAAAATAAATAACATAAAATGCGAAAATGATTACGACTCAAGTGGAGGATTGTTTTCAGGGATACCAGCAGACCAAGGAGGTGGAGGAGTTCCTGGCGAAGTACTCTCTTCGTCAGTAGTCTTTGAATGATTCATGCATTAATTTTCATTGAGTGATTGAATCATGAGTTCTAGGTGTTCCAAATCGGAACTCCTCGATCGTAACTATCGACTGTGGCTGAAGGTGGAAGTTCAGCACGTCCTCCCGTACCTCAAGAACCTCACTCACTTTGTGCGTCCTCTTACCAAATATAACAGATTGTTTGTTATTTGTCGATTTCAATTTTTATATTCATTTAGTGGTGCAAGATTGGAGTCGACGGTTTTTCCTACGATAACTGGTTGCACGAAGACAAAGGGCGGAAGCGAAGTGGCTCCCATGGTCACCTCTCCAAGAAGAACAACATCTACTGGTACCCTTTTCTGTTCGAATTCCTCGCTTGATATTTGATATTTATAGTTATTTCAACATTTTTTCAATTGATTGGTGTTATTTGATCTCGTTAGGGAACAATATTCGGAGGAGGTGGATGGTAGGATGTACTTTGTGCCTACCCGGGGCTCCATCTTCATGGTTGATCTCAAGGAGTTCGTGGCGACCGAGGTCCTCTTCGCTCACATTCCCACGAACATAACATGGAAACGGACATCTGGAAGTGAGGTGCCGACAGTCGAGAATCCAAAGCTCCCTGGCGTCTCACTCGTCACGGTCAATTCATACAGCCTCACCATTAGAGATCCAAAATGTACCAACACCTTTGTTGACCTTGTGGCGTCGGATGGCATTCTGTATTTATCGAGATTTTCTTTGAAATAGCGAGGTCGTTCTCGATCAATTGGAGTTGTATACAATCCCCGTCACGGAATCAGTCGGGAGGAGCGACGATGACCTTCTCTTTGGATGGGAATGTCGCTATCTTTATCTCGCGCCTCCACATCACTTTCTACCAGCGCCGCCCTTACCCCCGCTACCAACTCGATCAAATCATTAACTATTCAAAAGCATGATAAAATGGAATTTGATAAAATGGAATTTGAGCGAGCGAGTGCGTGTATGGGAAGGAATCAAGGGTATTGTCGTCATGTTCGGACACAATAACATCAGTAGAGTGCATCTACGTCCATGGCGTTGTCGCGGTTCCTCCCTTTCTCATCTTCGTCCACCTCTTCGACATCGCCTCCATGACGCGCTCGCTCCTCCTCCACAAGTTCGAGGAGGGCATTGTACATCTTCGTTAAGATCGTAAAACCCTCAAATTCGTGGCCAATCCTATGGAGACAATTGTAAGCGTCGACGACATTAAACCTTCAAAAGAAAATATGATAAATTTACCTCGCGAAGAGAGCAGTGTTGAAGGAATCCTGAGCGGCGCTGCGAGTGGCGAGGGCAAAGACAAGCGTCTCGCGCAGAGGCGCCACAACCGTCGCATCGTTCAAATGGCCGTTCCCGTATTCAACGACAATGTAAGAGAAGCTATGCAGAAACTGAATGAGTTTGATGAGAAAGAATGGGAAGACGAGATGAAATGGTACTCTGGTTGATTGATGGCGCTCGTCCAAATAGATTCCAACAAGACCTCGTTCACCTCTTGGCTTCTCAACTAAGAGGGCAAAGCTAAGCCCCATGGTGGAGGTGACACAGTGACGGAAAGAGGTGAGTACTGAAGTGGAATGGCGATAGAGACGGAAAGCATAGGAGAACTTATCAAAGTTGGTGAACTTCTGAGTGGGCTGTCCATTGAGCACGAAGCTGATCAGCTCCTCAGCGGGAACGGGCTAACACGAAAACAGAATCAGAAAGAAAAAATCGGAGGACAAAGGAAGAGGGAGATGCCAAACCTTGAGAGTGACATTTGCCTCAGGCCAGAGCTCATGTAGCTCCTCCTGGTCATACGAAAGCTGCAACAACTGCTCCTCGGGGCTCTCGTCTATCCATGAACATCATTCGATTGTACAAGATGGATCTCTCGTTATGATTTGTCAACATACCATTGATCGACTGATCAGTGCAAATGGCGCTGAGCTTGGCGAGCGAGAGGTAGAGGCGGCGGTCGTCAAGGTCGTCTTTCTCCTCCGAGGCGAGGGCCATCATGTCTTTGGAAGCACTGAGGAGAGAAATTTAAAAGAGATAATATACAAATTTTCGATTTGAATAGAGAAGGGTACTCAGAAAAGCGAGCCAAGGCGACGTCAAACGAGAAAGCTAGATGGGGCACGTCGGAGACTAAGGCACGAACAGCGGGCCAATACTCCTATCGAGCAACGAAGGTAAGAAATAACGCAAGCTCGATGCATGCATTAAAGCATTCGGAAAGAACCTCAGGAAGTTGGAATAGGGATTCGAAATCCTGGCGATCGACAAAGTGTTTTACAACGGCATCGAGGAAGTTGCCTTGCGAGAACTTTTCGATATATCGGACGAGGAGACCAAAATCTTCCGTCGCCTGCACATCATTGAAAAGAAAATCAGTCGCTATAAGTGATAAATAGCGTGCAAGCTCTGCAAACAACATACCTGAGAGACATCAATAAGCGATTGGAAGTGCTGGAAGTCCTCGGCAAGGGTTCTGGCGCGATCGAACAAGCCGGCGCGAATGAAGGGCTCGATGCACACGGAGGACTGACGCTCAAAGTCTTTCTCGACCGACTTGATGCGCTCCTCGTCGACACCACTGCAAGAAAAATTATATAAATTGTTAGCATTGGCAATTACCATGCACGTGCTGAGATGCAAGATAATACCTCTGAGAGAGATGGCGGAACTCGTCATAGTAGCCAGTGAGGACGGCGCGGCTGAGAAGAGCTAAGCTCTCGAACATGGCAGCGTACTCTGCCTCCACTCGGCCGTTTGTCTTCGACATCTAAATACGTTCCCCGTCACATTATGCAAAGCATAGGAGAAGATATAGATAATATCATACAGGGTCAATGTTGCGAGCGAGGCGGCCAGCTTGATCGAGGACTTGAACGTTCAAGGCGATGAGGCCCGACAGAGCGATGCGGATAGGGCGATTCGAAGTCCATGGCAAAATGGACGCGGCCTCTTTCACTTTCTGCAACAACATCAAATTGAGTCAGAGCGACAAGACAAGATCAGACTGAGCCAATGCAAAAGGACAAATCAAATGGAGTCAGAAAAACACGACAAGATCAACTACGAAGGGAGCGATGTGCACTCGTACATAGACGCCATTGTTCTTCTCACGGTATCCGAGGGCGCCATCAAAGAGGCCGACGAGCACGGTGTTGACGTTGATGATGAGTGGCAGGATCGCCCTCTGCACCGTCTCAAACGATTCTCCCTTCTAATGAATAACAACTCTGAGAGGCGATGCGAATCATCCAATGAAATCACGTTCGAACCCTGGTAGGCAGCGGACCAGCAAGGAGGTCTTGTGGGGAGCGATTGGTAAGGCGGAGGATCTCAGCCTGAAGAACAGCGAAGAGGTGGGGGCAGATATCCGACAGCTCTGAGACGCGTCCAAAGAAGATATCATTCGGAGTCAAATCTAATGCAAACAAAAGCCTTTTCAGAACGAAGATCCATTGAGACAGAGATTAAGGGTGGTCGCACTTTGCTGGATCGCCTGGTGCATGAGGCGCTTCTCGTGGAGAAGATTGTTAATGGCAGCGTTCACGAGCTTCAATGCCGCCTCGTACTCCATCTAAACCACAAAAAATGGGAGTTAGAAAACAAGAAACACCATAGCAATTGTATGTTTGGGACCTCGAGAACGACGCCCAATACTCGCGAGGCGGCGGCGAGCTTCTCGCCAAATTCCGCCAAGCGGAGGACATGGTCGGGGAGGAGCGTGGGCATCAGCGAGCTGAAATGGAGGAAGGTGATCAAGGCGCTGTACCTCTTCGTCTTGTCAGTGAGATGACGCTGCAAGAGGACAGAGGAGGACTAGTACATCGAGATCAGAAATACACCATGAAGGAGAACTGAAACGTAGAGCGCACCGATGGACCCTTGGAGGGAAGGCGGAGCGCATTAGTGGCAGTGTCCTTGGGCGCCCAGCGGAGGTCATTGGAGGGAAGAGCATCGACCATCATAGAAGCATAAGCAACCACAACTGGCGACAAGTGCTCGGGTTGGGATCGCAGGGGAGCAACGAGCAGTTGCACATCCTCGGGCATCGAGCCGCCAGCGGCAATAAAACGATTCAAAGCGTCGCTCAACTAGAGAACAAAAAATTGTCAATTAAAACGGAAGGAGTGAAGATATTAGAAACCAGGAAACGGTTTCTACCATGTCATTAAGGGAGCGCTGCATCGCATCTTCCGCGAGATTCGAAGGAAGACCGCCCTCGACATGAGGACGCTTAGTCGCTTGAGCGGAGTCGCCGTCCATCTTGCGCTTGGCAGCCTCGACGCGAAGCTGTCGAACAGCGACGATTCCTTGCGAAGGCGAAACGAAAAGAGCATCTAGTAAAGGGAAATGAAAATGAGAAGGAATAGAGAGCTCGGAAGAGGTGAGGACGTGCCTCCTTTCGACGATACTCCTCGTCCAACGATCGACTCATTGAGCCTACAATAGTGGTTATATGAAATCAGATAAGAATATGGGAGAGATGAGAGGATTGGTTTACTTGTTGAATGGGATGAGATCTAGAGAGCGCTCATCACGAGGGACCTTGAGGGCCACGATGGCGTTGTGGTAGCTGATAAAGGCGACGGGACCGCCATCGAGGACAGTCAAACTAACGACATGAAAATTCAATTTTCGAGACATTAAATCATTGATGATGATGTAAACAATCATCGTACTGGACATTGTAGAAAAGCTCGCGGAATGAGGTTGGCGACAAGACAACATCGTAGGGCACCGCCGAGTTGGCAATCAGCTTAAACCGCCCACTGTCGCCTTGATGAACGCTTTGGTCCACGAGCAATTCGTGGATAGTGTATCTAAATCGAACAAGATGATAAGTTTTTCAACAATGACCACATTTTCACGAGTACAGAAAGCGCGCACTTGACAACATTTGACTGGCTGGCAGTTGATTGGTTGACGGCAGCGGAGGCTACGAGGACATAGTAATGGCCCGCGGATGCACCTTGTTGAACGTCAATCAAATGGATCATCACTGTTGAGTGACCCGATTGAGCTCCCGTTGGCGACTACGCCAAACGTAACATCAAAACATTATTTTGTTCAAAGGGGGTTGAAAGAGAAAAGAGGGCGAACCTGAATCTGAGCGGAGACAAGATCGGCCAAAGGGCAAGACCAAAGAGGAGTGTCACGGGTACCGTCCACCGATACCGCGTGAAGCATCTTATGGGTCATTACAATGGCCTCGCTAAATATTATCATAAAGCAAAACGACTATAAGATAAAATGGAGATCCTGTGTACGCAGAGGTAGCGCCGCTCGTGAGGGCCAAGATGGAGCGGACCTCGCTGGCATCATGGTCGGGCTGACCACCGTAGCCAAACCATGAGCCAAGAGCACCGAGAACACCACCGGACATCCGAAGCTGGACCTGACGCCATTGCACCTTGCCTTGCTCGAGACCACCGCCCTAATAGAAGATAATATTATTGAATCGCGGCGATCTTGATTAAAATAAATGGAAAGCGAACCTCATAGCGAACGAGGAAGAGGCGGCCAATGGATGTCCCAACAAAGAATCCTCTATTCTCGTCCATTGAAATTGAAGAAATCTTTTCGTCTAATCAAATTAGAAATCGATTTGAATCGATTTATATCGGCAAGGAAATGTTCATCTCAAAACATACCCTTTTGAAGAGGCAAGAAAACATCGTTGCGGACGGCGTTGACGTTCACTTGCGGCCAGAAGCGGACCTTGCCATTTGCTGTAACCGACAAAACCGACACTGCATTTGGAGTTTGCCTGAAAGATATCGTCTCAAAAAATGCATAAAGATGACGAAATTTGAAAGTCGCCAAATACTTATTTTGATAGACTCGAACAAAATAGTTCGAAGGAGAATTGTCGGGACCAGCCATCAAGTCCAAATTGAACACGTCCTGGAAAATAGAAAACAAAATCAATAATTCGTGGAAAAGAGCAACAACACTGCGAATCGATGAACCTCGTTCTTCGGAAGCTTCGTCGATTTCCAAACGAAGAGCAACGGAGCAGGCGAACGCGCGTCCTGGACCAGCATCGCGGCCCACTCAGAGCGCTCCACCACCGCTGAGCTCTGAACGGTTTCTACAAGAGAAAGATAACCGATATTACAAAAGGAGATAGAGAAAGCGCGAATCAGAAGAGGCTGGAGAAAGCTAGGAGGAGAAGTGCAAGTAATGAACCCAAGATTCTTAGAACACGCTCTCCAATATATACAAAAGGGTTTGCTAATATTATATATATATATATATATATATTACGCGGAGCTTGGTCGGTTCCTTCGAGATGAATGAATGAAGAGTACCTCCTCGGCGAACTTTGAGCGCCTCGGCAACAACGAGCGGCAACGGCGAATGCACCGAGACAATATGGCGCTCGTTCTCGTGAATCACATCATCACGCGTTCTATGAATTAAATAGTATATTCAGAAATGGATTGGTCAGAAAGATGAGCTTCAGAGGGCGCTAAAAGAGAACAAGGCGAGAAGGCTCGACGAATTACGCGCGCGGAAAGGGACCGTTAAGAACGCGCAGAAGCTCGCACAAATCCAAAGAGTGATATTAATATAGATATAACCTCTCGATTCGATCTCATAATAATTCAAAGGCTTCTCGGGGTTCGAGGGGGAATGAAGAACAACGGAACATGCGAGGAACAAAAATGAGAACCTCGAAGTGAGGGCGCAGCGCCATGACGCGCCACGGGGATATCATAATGGAATATGCCTTTATTTTTAAAAAAATATAGAGAAGTATTGATGAGGTGGGGACGAGGGACCTGGGCTTAGGAGCGTTCTGAACGACGAGCTGGCGCAATGGAGTCGTCGCGTCGGTCACAGGGACCTTCTCCTTGCCTCTCGGCGAGAACGCGTACATGGAGCAACGAGAACTTAATAGAACTGAGTTGCAAGAGAAAAAGGAGGGAATTGCACCGTCGCTAGGAAGCAGGAACCTAGCGAGGAGGAAGAGCGAGGTTTTTCGCGCGTCGAGGGTTGCAAGAGTCGGTGCTCGAGTCTTGGAGGAAATTTCAAATAAATCAAGCACTCGTACAGTCTCTGCAGACCCTCATTTATTCTGTAGTGTGTTTGTATTGTACGCGATGGATCCTGGCGCTGATCTGGCCGAGTTCTACGATGCGATCGTGCTCGGCACGTCCGTCACCGAGGCCGTCGTTGCCGCGTACCTCCTCGCCCCTTCCTAAGCCCTCGACGACCCGCATTGGGATATTCTCATTTCAATACCGTCTCGTTTATGAATTGAATGAATTAAACGAATATAATGAAGAGGCCTTTTAAAGCTCTCCCTCTGTCTAATGCTCTTGTTTGTTTTTCTCGACGTTGTTCCTTGTCATCTGTTGGCTTCCCCCTTTGCCATCTTCTTTAATGTCATCGTGCAGTGCGTTGGCGCGCAATGGCAAAAAGGTGCTTCACTTTGAGAAGAGTGGCAGCTATGGCAGCACCAGCGGCACTTACAATGTCGGCGACTTCTTTGCCCTCCTCGACGCTCAAAAGTCGGTGGCAAATAAGTCAAACGCCAACAAGACACCGAGCGTGACCTCGTCCACTGAGCTTAAGAGCCTCAAGGAACTTGACGCCGTCGATAGTGTGTCGCCTTTCCTTTCCAATGTTGTCATTGGCGACGTCACTGATGGGCCTAGTGTACTCCTTGCTCTGTTGAGGGGCTTCGCGTGGTCTTTTCTTTCATCTTGTTCTTCATAGGGCTCTGCTCAGTTCTTCCATGGATCGATCGCGCGCAAGTTCAACATCGACCTGGAGCCGAAGCTTCTCTGGGCGTCTTCCACTCCTATCGACACGCTCATTCGCTCTGGTGTCAGTCGCTATCTCGAGTTCAAGTCCGTTCAACATTGCTACCTCTTCCTTGATAACAAGCTCAATCAGGTTCATTTTCAGTTTTCGATTTGATATCAATAAGCGATATTGATGTTTCATGTGTCCCTTATAGGTCCCTGCCTCTAAGAGCGATATTTTCAAAAACAAAACAATCTCCTTGAAGGAAAAGCGACAGCTCACCAAGTTCCTCTCGATTCTCACGGAGCCCTCCGATGAAGATCAGCAAGCTCTCACCGAATTCCAAGAAAAACCGTTCACAGAGTTCCTTGAGAACCGCGGGCTATCTCAGAATTTACAGCTTTATATTCTCTATTCGATCGCCATGGTGGAGACCGACCAATTCGACGCCAACGCTCAAAAGATCTCCACACCGTAACCGTCATTTTCATTTTTCTATAGCTTTCACTCGGTCGATAACTTTTTTGCGATATTCATAAAATTTATGATTTCTTGTAGGGCTGGTATGGCTCTATTGAAGAGATTTATTGTCTCCTTGTCGAAATACGGTGTTTCTCCCTTCCTCGCGCCTCTCTACGGCACTGGTGAAATTGGCCAAGCGTTTTGTCGGTACCATTCATTCATCAGCTGAGGGATTTTCCCAGACGCATTCATTGAAAATATTCTATCTTCTTTTAGGCTTGCAGCAGTGTATGGTGCGACGTACGTGCTAAAGAGGTCTGTCAAGAAGGTGCTCTTTGAGGACGGCAAGGTGGTGGGCGTGGTGGACAGCGAGGGCAAAACCATCAAATGCGCTCAGCTCATTGCGAATCCCGAGCATCTCTCCAATCTCGTGTCTCGATCGAACCTGTACTTGGCTCTTTTTATTGTGGATATATGAGGTTATCTCCTTATTTGACCCTATTTTTTTCAAGGTCCTTGTCACGTGCCGTGATTGTGACGGAGAAGTGCCTCAGCGAGGAGGAGTCCGATAACGCTTTGCTTGGCACTGTGCCTCCGAAAGTCTTAGGAAATCCCCACCCCATCACCATCTTCCAAGCCGACGATTCTCTTGCCATCGCTCCTGAGGGCACTTGTACAACACAATTCCCGTTATGTTTGGATCCATCCCTTTGATGACTGATTTGGGCTCCAGATTTGGTGCATATCACAACGACTGCGAACAAGACTGCTAAGGAGGACTTGCAAGGGCTTGTGAGCATTCTTTTCAATGAGACTGGTGACGAAACCGACAAGCGGCCGCGCAACTTTTGGCATTGCTACTTCAATCAACATGCTCGAACAGTGCTTCCTCCGCTCGATCAGGTTCCCAATCTCGCCATTGGACCGGAGGTGGACTCCTCGTTAACCATTGATTCGGCGTTTGCGAACGCGGAGGCCATCTTCCGCAAGCTCTATCCCGATGACGAATTCATTCCGACTGTGCCTCACCCCGAGGACGTCATCTTCGTATGATTCCGCTTCTCCTCTCCGATCGTGGATATTCTTCATCTTATTGCGATTTTCTTCTTAGGAACCTGAAGGAGGTGCGCAGCAAGGCGACGATCAAGTGAACCCTGAAGAGGGGGATGCCAATGACGCTGAGGCGGATGCCTAATGATGTTTTCCCATATATTTGAATTGTAAATTGCTCGACGTTGACCTGCGCCGTTTGATACACTGAGATATCTTCCCTCGTATTCTCCAATGTCAATGCAATTTATGAACAGCGGTACTTTACATTAATTCGAGTTTGAGTTAGAGTTGTTGTAGACTCCAGTGGGGCCAGAGTTATCGTAAGGGCCGTTGCAATGACCAGGCATTCCATCATAGCTCTTAAGATACATGTAGTCCATATGGTCGTCCATGGAGTATTGAAATGGGTCGACTGAATCCGAGCACATGGGGTCCTCTCCTAAGAGAAAGCATTCGAGTGAGCAGAATCGATCTCTGAGTGTGAAGTATGACAAGATGGGACCTGAGAGGTTGCAAAGCGTGAGGGTTTGATTGTG
>Ga0154020_10010927_pt1 | contig 10363 bp, 7 predicted proteins | sample Klosneuvirus_201_FD_109709 | JGI IMG/M metagenome (GOLD analysis project Ga0154020, IMG submission 109709) | Active sludge microbial communities from wastewater, Klosterneuburg, Austria - Klosneuvirus_20160825_MG | ecosystem: Engineered > WWTP > Aerobic digester > Activated sludge | place... | reverse complement strand
GTGGTCAGCGAGCCCAGCAGGTTGCCGGTGGCGTCCTTGACCCCGGCGACGTCGGTCAGGAGCACCAGCTTCTCGGCGCGCAGCGCGGCCGCGATGGCGCCGGCGAAGGGATCGGCGTTGATGTTCAGCGTCTCGCCGTGCTCGTCGACGCCGATGGGCGCGATGACCGGGATGAAGGCCGGGCCGCTGCCCTCGGGGCTGGCGGTCAGGCGGCGCAGCACCTCGGGGTTGACCGAGACCACCTCGCCGACACGGCCGAGATCCTGGCCGCCCACCGGCGCCATCTTGCGCGCGCGCACCAGCTGGCCGTCCTTGCCGGTCAGCCCGACCGCGCGCCCGCCATGGCGATTGATGAGGCGCACGATCTCCTTGTTGACCGAGCCACCGAGCACCATCTCGACCACGTCCATGGTGGCGTCGTCGGTCACCCGCATGCCGCCCACGAAGCGCGACGTCACGCCCAGGCGCTTCAGCATGTCGCCGATCTGCGGGCCGCCGCCGTGGACCACCACGGGGTTCACCCCGCACAGCTCGAGGAGGATGACGTCCTCGGCGAAGGACTCGCGCAGGGCGGGGTCCTCCATGGCGTGACCGCCATATTTGATGACCATGGTGCGGTCGCGAAAGCGCGACAGATACGGCAGCGCCTCGATGAGAATGCGTGCCTTGTCGATCAGGTTCTGCACCGCGTCAAGCTAGCCTGTTCCGCGCGCCCCCCGCAAGCCCAAGCCGTGCAGTGGTGCACGCCGCGGCGCGCGCAGCCACCAATGTGTCACCAGCGTTGCTTGCAGGCGGCGGCGAAAGCGGCTACCAGGTCGGCCTCGCGCCCGGCGGCGGCGACCGCGTCGTGCATGGCGCGGTCCTTGTCACAATGGAACGCCACATCGTCGGTCGCCTGGCCCTGAACGGCGGCGGCGGCGGCCTTGATGCGGGCGAGATCGGCGCGCAGCGCGGCCGGGTAGATCCGCTGCACACACAGCTCGGCCAGCTTGTCGCGCGGCGCGGCGGCGGCGCCCTGCCCTGCCAGATCGGCGCTGGTCGCCAGGCCCAGCTCGCAGGCCAGCTTGCCCTCGGCCGGGCGCCCCAGCGCCAGCACCCGCTCGAGGTCGGCGCGCGCGCGCCGCACCCGCCCGCTGGCGGTGTCGAGATCGTCCGCGGTCGGCCCGGTGCCAGCGTCCTCCAGCCCCAGCGGCGGCAACGTGAAGGTGCCGGCGTCGCCCGCCGCGCGCCCCGCCCCGCGCTCCCCGCACCCCGCCAGCGAAGACACCGTGGCCATGGCCATGGCCACGGCGGCGGCCCCGAGCAGCAGGCCGGAGGTGCGCAGGCAGGACATCCCGGGACTGTACTTCAGAGGATGTACTTCGACAGGTCCTCGTTCTGGATCACGTCGGCCAGCTTCTCCTGCACATAGGCGGCGGTGATGCGGATCTCCTGCGGGCCGATGTCGGAGGCCTCGAAGCTGAGCTCGTCGAGCAGGCGCTCCATCACGGTGTGCAGCCGACGGGCGCCGATGTTCTGGCTGCGATCGTTGACCACCGCGGCCAGGCGCGCGATCTCGGCGACCGCGCCCTCGTCATAGCTGATCTTGACGCCCTCGGTGGCCAGCAGCGCGATGTACTGCTTGGTCAGCGCGTTCTCGGGCTGGGTCAGGATGCGTACGAAGTCGTCACCCGAGAGCGACTCCAGCTCGACCCGGATGGGGAAGCGGCCCTGCAGCTCGGGGATGAGATCGCTCGGCTTGGAGACGTGGAACGCGCCCGCGGCGATGAACAGCACGTGGTCGGTCTTGACCGGGCCGTACTTGGTGGTGACGGTCGAGCCCTCGACGATGGGCAGCAGGTCGCGCTGCACGCCCTCGCGTGAGACATCGGGGCCGTGGCCGCCGCCCGAGCTGGAGCCGGCGACCTTGTCGATCTCGTCGATGAAGATGATGCCGGCGTTCTCGGCGCGCGAGATGGCCTCGCGGGTCACCGCGTCCTGATCGATGAGCTTCTCGGCCTCGTCCTTGGCCAGCAGGTCCAGCGCCTCGGGGACGCGGACCTTGCGCCGCTTGGTGCGCTTCATGTGGCCGAACAGATCCTTCATGCCGCCGAGCCCCATCTGCTCGACGCCGGCGGCCGAGAAGATCTCGACCATCGGGTTCTGCCCCTCGCTGACGTCGACCTCGACGGTGCGGTCGTCGAGCTTGCCGCCGCGCAAGAGGCCGCGCAGCTTCTCGCGCGTGGCCGCCTGTGGATCGGGCGTGTCGAGCAGCGCGGCGCCTGCCGCGCTGGTGTCGGGGTCGCCGGGGCGCGCGGTGAAGCCATGCTGGCGCGGCGCCGGTGGCAGCAGCAGATCCAGGATGCGCTCCTCGGCGGCCTCCTTGGCGCGGTGCGCGACGCGCTCCTTCTCCTCGTCCTTGACCAGCTTGACGGAGATCTCGGCCAGGTCGCGCACCATCGACTCGACGTCGCGGCCGACATAGCCGACCTCGGTGAACTTGGAGGCCTCGACCTTGAGGAAGGGCGCGCGCGCCAGCTTGGCCAGGCGGCGCGCGATCTCGGTCTTGCCGACGCCGGTGGGCCCGATCATGATGATGTTCTTGGGCGCGATCTCGTCGCGCAGGTTCTCGGGCACCTGCTGGCGGCGCCAGCGGTTGCGCAGCGCGATGGCGACCGCGCGCTTGGCCGCCTTCTGGCCGACGATGTAGCGGTCGAGCTCCTCGACGATGGCTTTCGGCGTCAGCTGCCGCGCCAGGGCATCCTGCTTGATGGTCACGAGCCGAGCTCCTCGAAGGTCAGGTTCTGGTTGGTGTAGATGCAGATGTCCCCGGCGATCTTGAGGGCGGCCTCGCAGATCTCGCGCGCCGACATCTGGGTGTGCGCGGCCAGCGCGCGCGCCGCGGCCAGCGCGTACGGTCCACCCGAGCCGATGGCGCACAGCCCCTCGTCGGGTTCGATGACGTCGCCGGTGCCGGACAGCAGGAACGTCCGCTTGTCGTCGGCCACCAGCAGCAGCGCCTCCAGCCGGCGCAGGATCCGGTCGGTGCGCCAGTCCTTGGCCAGCTCGACGCAGGCGCGCGCCAGGTTGCCACCCGAGGACTGGATCTTGCTCTCCAGCTTCTCGAACAGCGCGATGCCGTCGGCGGCGCTGCCCGCGAAGCCGGCGATGACCTTGTTGTCGTGCATGCGCCGCACCTTGCGCGCGGTGCCCTTCATGACGGTGGCGCCCATCGAGACCTGGCCGTCGCCACCGAGCACGACCATGCTCCCTTTGCGCACCGCGAGCACGGTGGTGGAGCGGATGCGACGTTCTTCGTCAGGTCCGTTGCTGCGGCTGCGGCTCATGGCTTGGGCTTCCCTCTGGCTTTCGGGTGCGCGCGGTCATAGACCGACATCAGGTGATCGAGGCTGACATGGGTGTAGCGCTGGGTGGTCGACAGCGAAGCGTGGCCGAGCAGCTCCTGGATGGCACGCAGATCGGCCCCGGCGTCGAGCAGGTGGGTCGCGAAGGAGTGGCGCAGCGCGTGTGGCGTGGCCGGCGCGGCGCCGGCGGCGATGGTGTGGCGCCGGGTCAGCACCTGCACCCAGCGCGTGGTCAGCCGGCTGCCGCGCGCGCCGAGGAACAGGGCGGCCACGTTGGTCGATGCGGTGGTGGCGTCGAGCGCCCCCGCCAGGAGTTCGCCGCGGCGCAGGAGATACGCGTCGATGGCGCTGGTGCCGGCGTGGCCGAGCGGCACGATGCGCTGCTTGCCACCCTTGCCGCGACGCACGTGCAGGAGTGCCCCACCCCGCCCATCACGATCGACGTCGGCGAGGTCGAGCGCCACCGTCTCCGACACACGCAGGCCGGCGCCATACATGACCTCGAGCAGCGCGCGGTCGCGCAGCCCGGCCGGGCTGTCGGCGGCGGGCGTCTCGATGGTGCGAAACACGTCGTCCACCGGCATGAAGCGCGGCAAGGGCTTCTTGCGCTTGGGCGCCGCGACCAGGCGCGCCGGGTTGCCGGTGGTGATGCCGCGGCGCACGCACAGGCGGAAGAAGCTGCGCAGGCAGCTCAGCTTGCGCGCCAGCGAGGTGCGCTCGAGCTGGTCGAAGCGCGCCGCCAGGAAGCCGCGCACGTCGATGACGTCGATGGCCGCGGGCACCGGGTCGCGGCCACGCCGCGCGCGCACGAAGCCGGCGAAGTCCTCGAGGTCGCGACGATAGGCCGCCAGCGTGTGCGGCGACGCATGGCGTTCGATCTCCAGGTATGTCGCGAACGTCGAGACGGCCTCGCTCCAGCTCACGGGATGGCGGGCGTCGGCCATGCGGGAAGCCTAGCCCAAACCGGTGCGGCGCGCGTCTTTCCGGCCGTCGTGACAGCACTGATAACCACGCCCGGAGCCGGGCGCAAGGTTCCACAGGCGTCGGGGGTCAGGCGCTGGCGCGGACCGCCAGGCCGGCGCTGGCCAGCAGGGTGTCGTCGCCGGGCTGGTCCAGCCAGGGCGTCAGGGCGGCCTGGGCGCGCTCGGCGTGCAGCTTGCGACGGCCCGACTTGCCGGCCTTCTTGGCGGCCAGGCCCTCGATGGGCGGCAGCAGGCCGAAGTTGATGTTCTGCGGCTCGTAGCGCTCGCCGTCGTCGCGCGGGCGGGTCACGTGCGACCACAGCCCGCCGATGGCGGTCTCCACCGGCGGCGGCGGGCACGTCGTCCCGGCCAGCCGCGCGGCCAGGAAGCGCGCGCTGAGCAGCCCCATCGCGCACGACTCGATGTAGCCCTCGACCCCGGTGATCTGCCCGGCCAGCTGCACCGTGGGCAGCGTGCGCAGCTGCAGCTCGGGGCCCAGCACGCGCGGGCCGTCCACGTAGGAGTTGCGGTGGATGGCGCCGAAGCGCAGGAACTCGGCCTTCTCGAGGCCCGGGATCATCTGGAAGATCCGCTTCTGCTCCGGGATGGCCAGCCGGGTCTGGAAGCCGACCAGGTTGTAGCTGGTGCGATAGCGATTCTCGGGGCGCAGCTGCACCACCGCGTGCGGCCAGCGCCCGGTGCGCGGATCGTCGAGGCCGATCGGCTTCATGGGGCCGAACGCCAGGGTGTCGACGCCGCGCTCGGCCATGACTTCGATGGGCAGGCAGCCCTCGAAGTAGCGTGGCTCCTCGAAGGAGTGCGGCAGGACCTTGCGACCGGCCTGGACCGCGGCGACGAAGGCCGCGTACTCCTCGCGATTCATCGGACAATTGACGTAGTCGTCGCCGCCGCCCTTGCCCCAGCGCGAGGCCCTGAAGGCCTTGTCCATGTCGATCGAGTCGGCGTCCACGATGGGCGCGATGGCGTCATAGAAGTAGAGGCCCGCCGACCCGCACGCGGCGCGGATCCGCCGCGCCAGCTCGGTCCCGGTCAGCGGCCCGGTGGCCAGGATGACGTGGCCGGGCGGCACGTCCAGCACCGGCCGCCGCTCGAGCGTGATCAGCGGGTGCATGGCCAGGCGCGCCGTGATCTCGCGCCCGAAACCGAAGCGCTCGACCGCCAGGGCATCGCCGGCCGGGACCCGGTACAGATCCGCGCAAGCGATGATCAGCGAGCCCAGCCGGCGCAGCTCGGCCTTGAGCAGCCCGGGCCCGGTCTCCAGCGCGTTCGACCTGAGCGAGTTCGAGCACACCAGCTCGGCCAGCATCGGGGTCTGGTGCGCCGGCGAGATGGCCGCCGGCTTCTGCTCGACGAGGCGCACCCGCACACCACGGCGGGCCAGCTGCCAGGCCGCCTCGCAGCCCGCCAGCCCGCCCCCGACCACCGTGGCTTCCATCACCGGATCACCCTGCTAGAACGGGGTCTGCTTGGCGTCCGTCGCGGGCTTGACCGCGGCCGCGGCCACACCGACCGCGGCGATCGGCGTGGCCAGCGACAGCTCGGGCTCGTTGTCGTCACCCTCGGCCCAGCCGCAGCCCTCGGTGACGCACTTCTTGCTCTTGCCGCGGCTCGACTCCTTGATGACCACGAAGGGCGCCTGGCAGCGCGGGCACGGCTCCGGGAGCGGGCGATCCCACAGCACCCAGTCGCACTTGGTCTTCGACCAGTTGGAGCAGCCGAAGAACGGCTTGTTGCGCCGCGAGCGCCGCTCGGTCAGGAAGCCGCCGCAGCCGGGCCGGATGCAGGTCACGCCCAGCGACACCGGCTTGGTCCCGGTGCAGTCGGGGTAGCGCGAGCAGGCCAGGAACTCCCCGAAACGGCCGCGCTTGAACAGCATCTCGGCGCCGCACAGGTCGCACTTCTCGGTCGTGGTCTTGGCCGGGACTGGCTCGATGGTGCCGTCCGCCCTGCGCAGGAACTCCATGGTGTTCTTGCACTCGGGGTAGCCCTTGCAGGCCAGGAACGACCCGTTCTTGCCGAACTTGATGATCATCGGCGAGCCGCACTTCTGACACGTGAAGTCGGTCGGGATCTCCTCACGCTTGACGTCGCGCATCTCCAGCGCGGCCTTGTCGAGATCCTTCTTGAACGGCCCGTAGAAGTTGGCCAGCAGCTTGTGCCAGTCGACCGTGCCCTCCTCGACCTGGTCGAGTCCGAGCTCCATGTTGGCGGTGAAGTCGACGTCCACGATCTCCGGGAACGAGGTCACCAGCAGGCCGTTGACCAGCACGCCGAGCTCGCTGGGGAAGAAGCGGTTCTCGCGCTTCTCGACATAGCCGCGATCCTGGATGGTCGACAGGATCGACGCGAAGGTGGACGGCCGACCGATCCCCTTCTCCTCCAGCTCCTTGACCAGCGAGGCCTCGGTGAAGCGCGGCGGCGGCTGGGTGAAGTGCTGCTCCGGCGTCAGCTCGACGAGCTTGATGACGTCACCCTGCTCGAGCGGCGGCAGCAGGCGGTCGTCGGTGTCGGGCTCGGCCTCGACGGCGGCACCGCTGGCGTCGGTCGCGGGCTTGCCACGCGCCGGGTCCTCCTCGGCGCTCTCGACGTAGACCTGGGTGAAGCCGGCGAACTTGATGACCTGACCGCTGGCGCGCAGCGTCGCGGCGCGCCCCGACGGCGCGGTCGCCGCGATGTCGACCGTGGTGGCGTCGAACACCGCCGGCTTCATCTGGCAGGCCACGAAGCGGTTCCAGATCAGGGTGTACAGCGCCAGGTGATCCGCCAGATCGCGCGGATCCTCCTGCGCCAGCTTGCTGCCTTGGAGCAGGCGCCGCACCGTCTCGGGATCATAGGTCAGCGTGGTCGGCCGGATGGCCTCGTGGGCGCCCTGGGCCTGCTTGGACACCTTGTAGACCACCGGCGCCTCGGGCAGGAAGTCGGCGCCGTAGCGCTCACCGATGTGGGCCCGCACGCCGGTCACGGCGTCGTCGCTCAGGCGCACCGAGTCGGTACGCATGTAGGTGATGAGGCCGACCGGGCCCTCTTCACCGAGCTCGAGCCCTTCGTACAGGCGCTGCGCCAGCGCCATGGTCTTCTTGGCGGTGAAGCGCAGCTTGCGCGCGGCGTCCTGCTGCAGCTTGGAGGTGATGAAGGGCGGCTGCGGGAACTTGCGGCGCTCCTTCTTCTCGACACGCTCGACCACCAGGGTGCTCTGGCGCAGGTCGTCGGCCAGCGCACGCGCGGCCCCGCCCTCGCTGATGTCCAGCTTGTCGCCGGCGACCTTGATGACCTTGGCCGCGAACGGCGGCGGCACTGGCCCCTCGAGCATGGCCTCGATCGACCAGTACTCCTCGGGGATGAAGGCCTTGACCTCGGCCTCGCGCTCGCACACCAGGCGCACCGCGACCGACTGCACGCGGCCCGCCGACAGCCCGCGCTTCACCTTGTTCCACAGGATGGGCGAGATCTGATAGCCCACGATGCGGTCGAGGATGCGGCGTGCCTGCTGGGCCTCGAACTTCTGGATGTTCAGCACCACCGGGTGCTGGATGGCCTCGGTGATGGCCTTCTTGGTGATCTCGTTGAAGAGGACGCGATGGATCTTGCCCGAGACCTCGCCCTTGAGCTCCTCGGCCAGGTGCCAGGCGATGGCCTCACCTTCGCGGTCGGGGTCGGGCGCCAGGAAGACGTCCTCGACCTTGCGCGCGGCGTCCTTGATCTCGGCCAGCGCCTTCTCCTTGGTGCGCTGCACGACATACTCGGGCTCGAAGCCGTTGGCGATGTCGACGCCGAACTTGGACTTGGGCAGATCCTTGATGTGACCGACCGAGGCCTTCACCAGGTAGGCGCTGCCCAGATACTTCTTGATGGTCTTGGCCTTGGCCGGCGACTCGACGATGACCAGCGAGCGCGCGCGCCCCTTGCGGATGGGCACCATGGGCAGGTCGGGCTTGGCGGGCGCGGCCGCCTTCTTGGCCTTGCCAGCAGGCGCCGCCTTGGCCGTGGTGGCCTTGGCCTTGGGCGGCTTGCGCGCCGGGGCCGCCTTGGCCTTCGGCTTCGCCTTGCTCACGGTTGCCTTGGCACGCGCCATCTAGGTCACCTCGATTCGCGAACGCAGCCAGCGCCCGGTCGCATCACGGAGCGCGAGCCCGGAGAGTTCCAGCTCACACAGCCCTGCCAGCACGCCATCCAGCGCGAGGCCGGCCCGCGCCGCCACCTCGTCCGCGGCCAGCGCCCGCTCGGGCACCAGCACGGCCAGCAGTGCGGCCTCGTCACTGCCCCAGTGCGGGGCGTCCTGCTGCAAGCTGCGGGTCTGCCCGGCCAGCGCGGCCAGCACATCGGCGACGTCGTCACACAGGCTGGCGGCCCCGGTCTCGAGCAGGCGGTCGGTGCCCGGGCTGCCCGGCACCGCCAGCACGGGGCGACCCAGCGCCCGCGCCGCCCGCGCCGTCGACAGCGACCCCGACACCATGCCGGCCTCGACCACCACCAGGGCCTGGCCCAGCGCCGCGATGACCTGGTTGCGGGCCCGGAAGCGCCAGCCCGCCGGCGGCGTCCCCGCCACGAACGGCGTCACCAGCGCGCCACCCCGCGCCACCACCTCGGCGAACAGGGCGCCATGCTCGGGCGGGTAGATCACGTCGAGGCCGTGGCCCAGTACCACCACGGTGGCCCCGGCGGCCGCCAGCGCCCCGCGATGGGCCGCGGCATCGACCCCGCGCGCCCCACCCGACACCACCGCCACGCCCTGGGCAGCCAGCCCCTGGGCCAGCGCCGTCGCCTTGCCCAGCCCCACCCGGGTGGCACCCCGGGCGCCCACGATCCCCACCGCCGCACCCTGCGGTAGAAGGCCGTTCACGAACAGCGGGGACTCCGAAACCAGTGCGAGCAAGTCGAGGACTCCTTCCATCTCAGCGTGCCGTCCAGGCCAGCAGCCCAGCCCGGCGAGCAGAGACAGATAGCCACACGACCCTGACACGTCAAGCACGAACGGCCTAACCCCCTTGAATCACAGGGTCAGGCCGCACGCCTCTCCTTATATATAGGTGGCCCAGCGGCCTCCCATCCGTTCAGCGATCCGGGGACCAGCTACCTGGCGGGCTTCCTGACCAGGACCTTCTCGCCCTTGCCGATCTCGAGCACCGCGTTGACCACCACCGCGATCGCGCTGCTCTCCGACACGTCCATCACCATCAGGTCGGCGATGACCTCGTAGGGGTACGACTTGTCCTCGTCGGGCACGCCATCGGGGGTCCCGACGTCGTCGAGGGCGTCGCCCCGGCGCACCACCATGACCATGTTGCCGACCTTGAGGCCCTGCTTCTTGCCCAGGTCGAGGATGACCAGGTTGTCCTCGCCGATGAGCTCGTTGTTGACCACGCGGAGCTCCTCGATGATGGTGCCCTCGAGGTCCACGGTGGCGTCGGTCGGGCTGACGTTGCGCTGGTCGTCGCGCAGCACGTTGAGGCGGTCGCCACGCTCGATGACGTCGAAGGTCTCCAGCACGCGGGCCACCGGCAGGGCGCCCTTGGGCACCTTGAGGACTTCAATCGTCCCCAGGTTCTTGATCAGGACGCCGACGTTCTTGCCCTTCTTGCTCTCCAGGCTCTTCTCGACGCGGTACACGGTGTAGCGGCGGCCGGCCACCGGCGGGTTCTTGCTGTTCTTGGGGAACTGGATGTAGACGCCGTCATAGTCGCCCAGCATCTCCTTCTCCTCGGTCGAGCCCACGATGGTGCCGGAGTCGGCCAGCGCCTTGGGATCGACGAAGCCGCTCTGGCGCACGCGCACGCGCGGGTCATAGGGCGCCTTGGTGCCGGTGCCCGAGATGAGCTGACCGCCGTCGCGCGAGGCCGCGGCCGGCAGCTCGCCCTCCTTGCGCAGGCGGACCTTGTCACCAGGGTAGATCCAGTGCGGGTTGGTGATCTGGGTGTTGAGCGACCACACGCTGGGCCAGCGCCAGGGATCGCCGAAATAGAAGCCGCAGATGTCCCACAGGGTGTCGCCGGGGCGCACGATGTGCTCCAGCGGGACGATGCCGTTGCGATAGCCGGG
>Ga0154020_10010925_pt1 | contig 10365 bp, 10 predicted proteins | sample Klosneuvirus_201_FD_109709 | JGI IMG/M metagenome (GOLD analysis project Ga0154020, IMG submission 109709) | Active sludge microbial communities from wastewater, Klosterneuburg, Austria - Klosneuvirus_20160825_MG | ecosystem: Engineered > WWTP > Aerobic digester > Activated sludge | place... | reverse complement strand
CGCGGCGGCGGTTCGGGCGCGGAATCCGCGTTCAGGTGCGAAACTCCGGCCACGCAGGCCAGCGCGGCCACGAACAGCAGCGCGAGAAGCGATAGCTTTGACATGGCAATCTCCGAGGGATGCAACTGAAACGCAAAGGCCGGCGGCAGGTTCCACCCGTTCTTGGGTGCTTTTCAAGCCTCGCTCGTGCGGGGTGGCGCTGTGTGCGCGCAAATCTACGATGTCGCATAGACGCACGAATCCAAAGGAACAGCCATGACGACTGCCGCCGCCAAGAAACCCCAAGCCGCACCTGCTCTTTCGAACGACCGCTATGCCGCTTACCCGCTGCTCAAGACGGCGCTGCCCGGCCCCAAGGCCAAAGAGGCAATCGCGCTTGATTCCAAGTACGTTTCGCCCAGCTACACGCGCGGCTACCCCTTGGTCATTGCCAAGGGGTATGGCCTGGCCGCTGAAGACGTGGACGGAAACGTGTTTCTCGACTTCACGGCGGGGATCGCCGTCAACGCCACGGGCTATTGCCACCCCGCAGTGGTCAAAGCGATCAAGGAAGGTGCTGAGAGTTTCCAGCACATGAGCGGCACGGATTTCTATTACCGCGAGCAAAGCGAACTGGCCAAAGTGCTGGCCGAGCACACTTTTGGCGGCGTGGAGCGGCGCGTGTTTTTCTCGAACAGCGGCACGGAGTCCAACGAGTGTGCGCTGAAACTCGCGCGCTGGTACACCAAGCGCCAGTACGTGCTCAGCTTCCGCGGCAGCTTTCACGGCCGCACCTATGGCTCGATGAGCATTGGTTGCAGCAAGGCGATACATCGCAATCACTTCGCGCCGCTGCCGGCAGGCGTGGTGCACGGCAATTATCCGTACCCCTATCGCGCCGATCCGCACCTGAAAACGCCCGAGGCCGTGGCCGAGGATTGCCTGAGCTACATCGAAAACATCGTCTTCAAGAAGGAAATCCTGCCTGAAGAAGTTGCCGGCATCATCGTCGAGCCCGTGCAGGGCGAGGGTGGCTACGTGGTGCCACCGGCCAACTGGCTCAAGGGCCTGCGCCGCATCTGCGACAAGCACGGCATCCTTTTGATCTACGACGAAGTCCAAAGCGGCATGGGCCGCACCGGAAAATTCTTCGCCCACGAACATTGGGGCGTCGTCGGCGACATCATCACGACCGCCAAAGGCATCGCGTCAGGCCTGCCGCTGGGTGCCGTGATCGCCAAGAAAGAAATCATGAGCTGGCCGCCCGGCAGCCACGCAAGCACGTTCGGCGGCAATCCCATCGCGTGCAGAGCCGCGCTCGCCACGATCAAGCTGCTCGACGACGAGCTGATCGAAAACGCCCGTGAAGTGGGCACCTACTTCAAGCAGCGCATGGAGGAGCTCGCGGCGCGCCACGACACCATTGGCGATGTACGCGGCCTGGGCCTGATGCTGGCCACGGAAATAGTGAAGTCGAAGGCGAGCAAAGAGCGCAACCCCGAGCTGCGCAACAAGCTCGAAAACGCGGCCTTCGAGCGCGGCCTGCTGATCCTGGGCTGCGGCGAGAACACGGTTCGCTTCTGCCCGCCGCTCACGGTCAACAGGGCCGAAGTGGACAAGTGCATCGAGATTTACGACGACGCGCTGAAGGCCACGAAGTAGCGCGGCCTATCGAAGAAAAACCAACCCCGGTGCTTGCTCGAGAATTCGAGACTTGCACCGGGGCTTTGTCTGAACCACGTTTAGCGGCCGAGGAATTCGACGACGGCGCGGTCGTTGACGACCACGGGGATGTCGTTGCGCTGCGGAATCTGGATCAGCTCACCTTCGAGCTTTTCCAGGTTCGCCTGCACGTAGCTGGGCGGCGTCATCTTGTTCGCCACCGCTTCCTGTACCTGCAAGTGCTGCTTGCTCTTGTCGCGAATCGAAACTTTGTCGCCAATATCGACGAGATAGCTGGCGCGATCAACCTTGCGGCCGTTAACGGCCACATGGCCGTGGGCCACAAGCTGGCGAGCCGCGCGCGGCGTGGGCGCAAAGCCCATGCGGTAAATCATGTTGTCGAGGCGCCGCTCGAGCATTTGCATCAGGTTGTCGCCGGTGTTGCCGGGCATGGCCATAGCCTTGGCGAACAAGCGGCGGAAACTGGCTTCACGGAGCTGGTAGAAGAACTTCAGCTTCTGCTTCTCGTTCAGGCCTTCGCCGTAGGTGGAAAGCTTTTTCTTGCGGCCGTCGCGGCCGTGCTGGCCGGACTTGTAGGGGCGCGTGGCCAGCGGAGTTTTCTTGTAGCCCCAGATGTTCTCGGCAAAGCGGCGCGAAATGCGGTGCTTTGCACCAGTGTAACGACCCATTATCTTCCTCTATTGCACCCGACTTGCCAGCCCGGACCGTACGCACGTCCGGGATGTCGCGGCTTTCGGAAGCCGCGAGCCGCCACAAGGGGCGGGCTGACCCTGCGCACGGCAGGGGGCGAAGAAGATAGCAGCGGACGGTGGCTCGTCAACGGCGAGAGATGGAGAGTTTGAGAGATGGAGAGATTGCAATTGCCATGGTTGCCAACTCTCAGTCTCTCAAACTCTCCATCTCTCATGCTCATCCGCTTTTCATTCAAGCGGCGTGCCCCGAAAGCCGACAACACTCCTGACGCGGAGTATCGCCAACAATTTCGGGCTGCGGTCCCTCGGATAGTGCGAGGCTGCTCGGCCGCGGCCCTTGGCTCGGAGCAATTCGAGAGACGGACGGTCAGGTCCGTAACCAGAAGAACCTACCCAGGCCAGCGCGGGAGCGTTTGCCACGCGTAGAGCAGACGCACTGCTTCACCTCAAAAAACATCTCACCCCTCCGGCGCCCACTGACCTGCGGCGCCGGAACCCCTTTTTGGGCGCTGGCGCGCCCAAACAATTCAAAATTCAAAATTAGAAATTCAAAATGGCCAGAATTGAGAGTGCGCTCTCATCCTTCCACCTTTGAATTTTGAATTTTGAATTTTGAATTGCCGTCGTGCGCGCTATCAGTGTGGCCACAAACACGCGCAAAACATAAGGCAAACCATGCACTTCGACACCCGAGCCATTCACGACGGCTATGATCCCTCGAAAAATTTCGGCGCGGTGAACCCGCCTATCAATATGAGCTCGACTTATTCACAGTCGGCTCCCGGCAAACACCAGGGCTACGAGTACGCCCGCAGCGGCAATCCCACGCGCGCGGCTTTGGAGGGTGTGCTCGCGAGCATTGAGAACGGCACGCGCGCTTTTGCGTTCTCTAGCGGCCTTGGCGCCACCGATTGCGTGATGAAGCTGCTCAATGCGGGCGACCACGTGGTTGTCGCTGATGACGTTTACGGCGGCACGTTCCGCATCTTCGACAAGACCTATCGGCGCTTTGGCATCGACTTCACCTTCGTTGACACGACGCGGCCACAGAACATCGAAGCCGCGTTTACGGCCAAGACGAAGATGCTGTTCCTCGAGTCGCCCTCAAACCCGCTGCTCAAGATTACGGACGTCGCGGCGGCCGCGTCGGTAGCGCGCAAGAAGGGTGCGCTCACGGTGGTGGACAACACATTTGCTACGCCTTACTTGCAGAACCCGCTGGAGCTTGGTGCTGACGTGGTGCTGCACAGCGCCACGAAATATCTCGGCGGCCATAGCGATGTGGTGCTGGGCGTTCTGGTGACCAAGAACGACGACCTCGCCGCCAAGCTGCAATTCAACCAGAACGCCAGCGGCGCCGTGCCCGGCGGGCTGGATTGCTACCTGGTGCATCGCGGCATCAAGACGCTGGCCGTGCGCATGGAGAAGGCGTGCGACAACGCCGAAAAAGTGGTCACCTTCCTTACAGAACACGCGAAGGTGAAGCAGATCTATTACCCGGCGCTGATCAGCCACAAGAACCACGATGTGGCGCGCAAGCAGATGAAGCGCTTTGGCGCGATGATCAGCTTTGAAATCAAGGGCAGCGTGGCCGACGGCGTGAAAGTGGTCAGCGGCCGCAAGATCTGGACGCTGGGCGAAAGCCTGGGCGGCGTGGAAAGCCTGCTCGAACACCCGGCCAGCATGACCCACGCCAGCATCCCCGCCGAGATGCGCAAGAAGATCGGGCTTGACGACGGATTGATCCGCCTGAGCGTAGGCATTGAGCACCCAGACGACTTGATCGAAGACCTGGCCGAAGGACTGGACTCGTATTAGTGGCAATTCTGAGTTCTGAATTCTGAATGGACTCTTTGAATGGCGAACATGCGTGAGTGTCGCGCCGCGGCGAATGAAGCGCCGCCGGAGATCGTGGAACGCACCACGGTGTTTGCGGAGCGTGTGTTGAAGTGTTGCCAGTCTCTATGCAAGCTGGCGCGTGTCGAGCGGCCCTTGCTCACTCAGTTGTTGCGGGCTGCAGCCAGCGTTGGCGCTAATTTGAATGAAGCCCAATCGGCCGAGAGCCGCGCTGACTTCGCGCACAAGGTCAACATCGCCTTGAAGGAAGCACGCGAAACGAGCTATTGGCTGCGCCTGGTCAGAGCGGCAAAGCTGGTTCCGCCAAAGAGGCTCGACGCGCTGTTGAACGAAGCGGGACAGATCCAACGCATCCTGCGCGCGATCAACTACAGTTCGCGCAAGGGAACCAAGCCGAGCCATTCAGAATTCAGCACTCAGAATTCAGAATTGCCTTCTAGTGTGTCCGCATGAACCTTCGTCTCGCATCCCGCGGTTCCGCACTTGCGCTCACTCAGTCGCGCATGATTGCCGCTGCGTTGGAAAAGGCGCACAATGGGCTGCGTGTTGAGCTCGTTGAGATCAAGACCAGCGGCGATGTGAAGCTGGGACAGTCGCTTCAGGCCATCGGCGGCAAGGGCGCGTTCACCAAAGAACTTGAAGACGCGTTGCTGGAAAAGCGTGCCGACCTTGCCGTGCACTCGCTCAAGGATTTGCCGACGACTCTCCCCGACGGCCTCACCGTGGGCTGCACGCCGCCGCGCGAGGATGTGGCCGACGTGCTATTGCTGCGCGAGCACCAGCCGCTGAACGAGCTCACGGAAGATCCGTTCAAGCTGCTTAAGCCGGGCGCGACACTGGGCAGTTCCAGTTTGCGTCGCCGCGCACAGGCGCTGACGCACCGCAGCGACCTCAAGATCGTCGAGTTTCGCGGCAACGTGGATACGCGCCTGCGCAAACTTGAAGAGGGCAAGGCCGACGCCTGCCTGCTGGCGCTCGCGGGTTTGAAGCGTCTTGGCCTGATGGAATCACTCGACAACCGCTTTGGCGTGTTCATCCTGCCGCCCGAGAAATGGCTGCCCGCGGTCAGCCAGGGCTGCCTGGGCATTGAGTGCCGCGCCCAAGACGCGCGCACACTCGAGTTGCTCAAGCCGCTGCATGATGAAGCCACGTTTGCTTGCGTGACGGCCGAGCGGGCGTTTTTGCACGCGCTGGGGGCGGGCTGCACGGCACCCGTGGGCGCGCATGCGGTTGTTGCCAAAAGCGAGGTCACGCTCAAGGGCGCCATTTTCGCCGAAGATGGCAGCGGCGCAAGACGAGGCCAGGCCAAGGGCGCCACAAAAGACGCGGCTACCGTGGGAGAGAGGGCGGCGGGGGGGTTGTTGTAAGGTCCAAAGTGCTGCCAGTTCTTTTGCATGCGTAAGCCCATGACTGCTTCGTTCCACTTGATATGGCGGGGGCTTCATTTACACTTCCCCTACCCCCGCTGAACGATTGTGCTTCCACCCCGCTGGCGGCTAATGCCGCCCTGGAGAAAGTCATGGACAAGAAAGTGCTGGGTTATGTCAGTGTCGCGTTGTTGGCCTGCTGCGCGCTGATGCTCACGGTGATTGGCGGCCTGTACGCCTACAACACGTTCGCGGGCAGCGCGAACCCGGTGTATGCCGCGGGCACGGACAAAGGCCCCGACTGGACCGTAACCTCGCTGCTGATCGACCAGAACAACGAGTACATCGTGGTCGTGACGCGCACCAAGAACCCGATTGACGACTCCGCCAACCCTGAGTCGCTCCAGATTGCGTGCTACCAGCTCCGCGCGCGCGGCAGTGAGGGTAAGGCCGAGCTTTTCTTCGTGGCGGCCCGCACGATTACTTATGACCTGCGCCTGGAATGGGCCAACGACAAGCAGCTCGGCGGCAGCTCGGAGAAGATTGCGCCGCGCGAGATCAAGAAGATCCTGGACAAGCAGGGCAAGTAGCACGCGCAATTGACGGCCCTGTCATATCGGCATCACGGCTTGGGAGTGCCGAGATACAGGCTTGAACCGCAAGCCGAATTGCACCATACTGTAAGCCTGCCCCCCAAGCGGCAGGCTTACAGCTTTGCGGCCCAGCCGCGAGCTAACGCGTATCAACGGGACCAACGCAATGACCAAGTACCGTTCGTTCGATGAAGTTCTCAAAGAACTCGAGATGGACGAAGACGAGCTGAAGAGGCTCGTTTCCGAGGGGCAGATTCGCGCCTTCCGCGACGAAGACCGCATGAAGTTCCGTGCGGAGGACGTCAACAGCCTGGCTTCGACCCGCCAGAAGGACGTGGGCGAGCAGGTGGATCTGGGCGAAACCCAGGTCGGCGGCGATGGCCTGCAGGTCGTCGAGGAAGAAACCGACGAAACCCTGCTCGATCTCGGCAACATCTCCGGCGACAAGGACTTCGAAGACACCGGCGCCACCTCGGTGCCGACGGTCGAGCTCTCTGATGTTGGCGGCGGCGAAGACCAGGATGCGACGCTCACCGAAGAACTGGTGTTCGACGAAACCGACGAACTCGGCGGCCTGGATTTTGGCGAAGGCCAGGATGCCGAAGCCACCCAGAAGATCGAAACCGGCGGCCTCGACCTGAAGGAAGAAGACGACCTCGGCCTGCAAACCGAGCCCGTTGAGGCCCTTGATGAACTCGATGAAGCCCCGCCGCAGCAGGCTGCTGCGCCTGCGCGCTTTGCCGGCCCGCCCATGGGCATGCCCGGCCCGGTGCAGATCCAGGAGCAGATCAAGTACGTCGAAATCGTGCCCAACGAAGGCATCGTTTGGAAGGTGCTTACGGGCATTACCTTTATCCTGTTCCTGTTCCTGTTCTGCACGTTCCCGACCATGGGCATGATTCAGGGTGATGACGTGCTCGGCGGCTTCTGGGGCCAGACGGGTTACAACATGTACCTCAAAGGCAAGAACGAACAGAACGAGATCAAGCAGTCCGCTTACCGCATCGACATGTCCCAGCCCAACGCCAAGAATCAGCCGATTCCGGTGGCGGTTGGCAACTCACCTGACCACATCATGTGGCCCGGCCAGGACGTGATCCGCAAGTTCTCGGGCGAGAGCGTGAGCAGTGGTGCCGGCTCAGACACTGGCGGTGAAGCTCCTAAGGAAACTCCCAAGGAAGGCGAATAACTGCCTTTCGGTTCTTTCGAACGCCTCCCTCACGGGGGGCGTTTTCTTTTGGCCCAGTCCGGGTTTCAGGCAGAAATGCATGGCATCACGGGTTTTATGTATTTGACGTTTCACGCGTAGTGCGCTACCTTGGAGTTACGAAAGGCGAGCCATGCCCACGGTCCTTCTCATTGACGACAACCGCGCGGTCACCGAGATCATCCGCGCCTTGCTGCAGCGCAACAACTACTCCGTGCTGGTGGCCAACGCGCCCCAAGCCGCGCAGGAACTGCTCTTTGACCACCGCGTGGATGTGATCGTCTCGGACGTCATGATGCCCCAGGTTGACGGCTTTGAACTGAGCAGGCGCATTCGCGCCAACGCCCAGACCGCGAACATTCCGATCATTTTCCTGACCGCGCTCGATTCGATGGAAGACGAATTCGAAGCCTGGCTCTCCGGCGCCGACGCTTACATGGTCAAGCCCTTCAAGGCGCGCGACCTGCTCAACAGCATCGAGAGCGTGCTGGCCGGCAAAGGCCGCGCACTTTCTTCCAGCAATGGCCGGCTGAACACGCTCAATGACAGCGTGCGTGCGCTGGCCGCTGTTTCCGAGCCGGTGCTGGCGCAGGTCAAGGCCGCCACGCTTGAAGCCGGTGTCGCGCTCGAAATCAGCCGCGACTTCGACGACGCTTTCAAACGTCTCGACCGCGAAAAGTTCGGTGTGCTGATCTGTGATGCCTCCCTGCCCCGCTTCTCCGTTCGGGCTGTCTCTGACTACATGCGGTATTTCGCCCTCTCGATTCCTGTGCTGCTGATCGGAGCTGGCGCGCAGGGCGAGCCGCGCTTTGTGTCCCTCAGCGCAAACGCAAGCGCGCTCGAAATAGGCGCGGCGCTTAAGGATTGCCTGCAGCGCGCGCGCTGAGATACCGGGAGTTGGAGTGTCCGAGCGATAGAGAGACCGCAGCGGCGGACCCACTTTCAGGCTTGGCTCTTGCCGTCCCTCAAACTCTCCAACGCTCCATCTCTCAATACCCTGAACCACGCTACAATCCCGCCGTGCACACCATCCTGATTACCCGTGCGATTCCCGCGTCCGCTCTTGAACTGCTCAGGCGCGAGCTGCCAGGCGCCGCACTCGCGCTCCATCAGGCCGAGCGCGTGATGCTGCGCGGCGAACTGCTTGAGCGCGGGCGCGACGCCGACGCCCTGATCTGCACCCTGGCCGACACTATTGACGCGTCAATACTTGACGCGCTGCCGAAGCTGCGCGTGGTCGCCAGTTACGCGGTCGGCACCAACAACATCGCGCTCGACATCGCCAAAGAGCGCGGCATTGCCGTGACCAACACGCCCATTGTACTGACCGATGCGACAGCCGAGACCGCGCTGGGCCTGATGCTCGCCTGCGCGCGCCGCTTCATCGAGGGCGATGCCTTGACACGTCAAGGCCAGTTCACGGGCTGGGCGCCGCTTTATCACCTCGGGCATGGGCTCTACGGCAAGACCGCGGGCATCGTTGGCGCGGGGCGCATTGGCGCGCGCGTGGCCGCCACGCTCGCGCGCGGCTTTGACTGCAAAATCCTGTATTGCAACAGGCAGCGCAGGCCCGAGTTCGAGCGCGAGACCGGCGCACAATGGCGAACGCTTGATGACCTGCTGCGCGAGAGCGATTTTGTCAGCCTGCACTGCCCGCTCACGCCCCAGACGCGGCATTTGATTGACAGCCGCGCGCTTGCGCTGATGAAGCCCAGGGCCTGCCTGGTCAATACCGCGCGCGGCCTGGTGGTGGATGAAACGGCGCTGGTTGCGGCGCTGAAGGCCGGCACAATCGCGGGCGCGGGGCTCGACGTTTACGAGAACGAACCGGCACTCGCGCCGGGGCTGGCGGAACTCAAGAACGTGGTGCTGCTGCCCCACATCGGCAGCGCGACTCACGAAACGCGCGAAACCATGGGCTTGATGTGCGCACAGGCCGTGATCGACGTGCTGCACGGGCGCGAGCCAAAGAACCGCGTGGTTTAGCTACAGAGAGATCGAGAATTGGAGAGATTGAGAGATCGCAAAAGCCCAAACTCGCGCGCCTCACTTCGCCAGCCTGGCGATGATCTCCCACTCCTCGGGGCGCACGGGTTGCACGCTCAGCCGTGAGCCCTTCTGGGTAAGCATCATCTTCTCAAGGCCGGGCGTCTGCTTGAGCGTGCCCAGCGGGATCGGGCTTTTGAGCTGCCGGACAAAGCGCAGGTCAACGTTGAACCAGGTGGGGTTGTCGCGTTTGCTCTTGGCGTCGAAAGACTCGTGGCCTTTCTTGAAGGCCGTTTCATCGGGGTATCCGGTCTTGCAGACTTCAGCCAGGCCGGTGATGCCAGGTTCGTCGCCGCTGGCATAGAAGAGAACGGCATCGCCCACGCGCATGTCATCGCGCATGAAGTTGCGCGCCTGGTAGTTGCGAACCCCGCTCCAGGCCGTCACGCCGTCGCGCTCGAGGTCGTCAATTGAATAGACGCCGGGTTCACTCTTCACCAGCCAAAAGCGCTTGGCCATAGATCTCTCCGCGCAGATTGTGCCATGGACGCACGGGCCACAAATAGGCAAGACGCGGAGAGTGCTCTCTCCGCGTCTTGCGCGCTTGGGCCGGTCGGCTGACTAGCGGCCGCAGTTGTCCTTTCTGGCGCGCACTTCCCAGTGGCCGCCGATGCACTTCCTGACTTTCTTGGTCTTCCAGCAACCCTCGACAAACACGCGCTCGCAGACTGTCTTGTAGTGGCCGGGGATCACCTTGCACACCTGCTTGTCCTCGTAGTGCGCGGGGATGCACCTCTTCACGCGCTTGTCCACGTAGTGCGCGGGCTCGCACTTCTCAACCTGGCGGCACTCGTAGTGCGCCGGCACCCACACACATTCATTGACGTAGTAGATGTTCCCGCAGCGGTCGCGTCGGGCCACGCGCTTGCTGACGTGCTGGCCGGCCACGTACACCCTTTCCTCGACTGTGTAATGCCGCGCCGGTACGAGCACGCGCTCGG
>Ga0154020_10010924_pt1 | contig 10365 bp, 5 predicted proteins | sample Klosneuvirus_201_FD_109709 | JGI IMG/M metagenome (GOLD analysis project Ga0154020, IMG submission 109709) | Active sludge microbial communities from wastewater, Klosterneuburg, Austria - Klosneuvirus_20160825_MG | ecosystem: Engineered > WWTP > Aerobic digester > Activated sludge | place... | reverse complement strand
TGTTAAACAGCCCTTGGGCCAGCGCGGCTCAGTCGATGCGAAAAAGACCCGCCCGGCCAACCGCGCCGTCAACCGGGCGGCCAATCTCGTGGCGATCCCGGCGCGGATACTGGCCCGGCCCAACCAGTGGAAGGGCGGGCTGCATTACTCCAACATCAACGGCGCGCATGTGCTGATTGATGACTTGCACGCGGGCAACTACGTGGGCGATACGATGGGCCGGGGCCGCATCCTCGACCTGGCCACGCATGTGCTTACCGCCGACGAGATCGCGCGGCAACCCAGCTTGCGGGAATGGATCCACGCGCAGCAGGAACAGGCCCGGGCCACCGGCCCGGCCGAGTTTGCCCGGCGCCGACAAGACGGAAAATCCAAACCGCCGACGGAAACCCCCGCCTTCAAGGAATGGTTTGGCGACAGCCAGGTGGTGGACGCGGCGGGCAGGCCGCTGGTAGTGTATCACGGCACCAATGCGGATATATCCGCCTTCGATCCCGGGCGTCTGGGGCAGAACAAGGCCGCCCCGGCCCGCATCGGCTTCTGGTTCGCCGACGATCCTCTCTATGCTGCGAATCACGGCGAAGCGATCATGCCGGTTTATCTGCGCGCGCTAAAGCCCTACATCGTGCAAGGTGACACCTTGCAGGCCTTGGCAAACGATCCGCAGGGCCTGCAACGGATAAAGGACGCCGGGTATGATGCGATCTGGCAGCCAGCCAAGGCGGACATGCTTGGCAAAACCAAAGTCCGCACCGCCGGCATCATTGCGGTATTCTCGCCGACGCAGATCAAATCGGCCACCGGCAACCGCGGCACCTTCGACGCCGCAAACCCGCGAATCGACTACGCCCGCAAGCGCAAGAACCCACGTGACGCCAAGGTGGTGCAGGCCGAACTCGACCAGGTGCAGCAGCAGATCGACGGACTGAAGGAATCACAGGAGGAACAGGCCGACATCGAGGCCCGCGGTGCTGAGCTGACCAAGAAGCAGGCCGCGCTGCAGAAGGAGCTGGTGCGCGCCAAGCGCGACGACCAGGTGGCCGCGAGCCTGAAACCCCTGCACGACATCGACGACCGTGTGGATCCGCTGAGCGGTGCCGTGATCGTGCCCAGCATCGTGCCGATGGACCGCAAGGCCGCCCTGCGTCAAAAGTTCACCCCGGACAGACTTTTTCAGCAGCCTGCTAATCATGCCTTCAGCTGTATGAGTCCGGCTGAGTTGGGTGCCTAGGCCGCGCTACCGTCTTATCCCAGCGCCACGCGCAGAGCCTTGGCCTCGGCGGCCAGTTCGCGGGCGGCAGTGAGCACGTCGGTGTCGTCAGCGGCAAGGGTCGTGGCGACGTTCGCGGCTTGCAGCTGGGCGGTGGCCTGAGCCGTGTGCCGGGCTTCCTCCGGATCGCCGAGGCCGCTTTCGCGGAAGCGGCGCAGGCGTTCCTGGATGAGGTCGCGGATCTCGTGTGCGTTGTCCACGCCGTGGAAGTGTCCCGTATGCAGGTCGTCCTGCGGCTTGCCGTGGGGGTTGTCGCTGCCGCCGGCGGACTGGACCTTGACGTCGGCCAGCCCGAGCAGCCGCTGGAGCGGACCCTGCGAGACCTCGACTTGCTGGAGGTTGGCGAAACTCATGGTGCTTTCCTGCACGCTCCACACGCCGGTGCGGATGCGCAGGCTGCGGTCGGTGACGACATACCAGCGCATCTCGAAGTCGAGGCGGCGGATGGCGTAGGTGAGCGGCAGTTGCAGCAGGTAGGCGGTGAGGCCGGCGATCTTCAGTCCCCAGAGGATGGGGAAGGCCCAGGGCGGCAGGAGAATGGCGATCTCAACCAGCCCGGTGATGAACCCGTTCCAGCCGCCACCCGCGCGGGCGCGCCGTTTGACCGGCTTCTTGGCCGGCGCAGGAGACTTGGTGCCCTCGTCTTTCATGTTCTTCAACGCGGTCTCGCCGGCGGTCTTGAGATTCTCGGCGGCTTGGCGAGCCTGCGCGGCCAGGGTGGCCTTGCGCTCGGCCACCACCTGCGCCGTGGTGGTGCGCCGGGCTTTCTCATACGTTGCCGTCTCCTCCACATACACAAAGACCAGCGCCCAAAAGAGAATGCCGACGAAGGCGACGAACTCCGCCGCACCCCAACCGAACATGCGGAGCTTGTAATAGTTTTTTCCCGCGCGGAAGACGCGCAGCGAGGCCGGGTCGCCGAAGGGTGGATGCGGCTCGGGCGGGACCTTGAGCCAGCGCAGGACGAGCGAGCTGTAGCGGTTATACATGGGGAAGGCTGAATACTTTAACAGGAGGAAACGGAGAGAACGGAGGTGGGAGAATTCAGAAGCCGTAAAACCAGGAGCCAGGAGTTCATGGTTTTCTGGTTTCTGAATACTCGGTTATCTCCGTTACCTCCTGTGCAAATGGTTTGTTTGGTTCAGGTGTTTCCGCGCTTGGCCAGCGCCTCGCGGACGGCGCGGAGCTCGGCGGCGGTCTCACGGAGGGCGGCGGCGAGCTCTCCCGGGTTGCCGGTGGTGGCGGACGCGGAGGTGGCACCGGCCGGGACGGGGTGGTGGACGTGGTCCTTCACGCCGCGCATCCGGGAGTAGAGGAAGTCGCGGAGTTGCTCGAATTCCTTGATGCCCTCGATCGTCATCTCGGCGGAGGCGCTGCCCGAGGCGGTCTGGACAAGGATGCGGGCGAGGCCGAGCCAGCGCTCGACGAAATTGGAACGCAGGTGGATGTCCTGGATGCGCGCGTAGTTCACGATGACCTCGCGGCGGAAGAGGATGCCCCAGCTCATCGAGATGCCGTCGTCGGTGAACTTGTAGCGCATCGTGCTGTAGCGAAACCAGAAGAACGGCGCGAGGAACGGGAACAGCGGGGGAATCACCAGCGCACTGAGCAAGTAATAGGTCCACAGCGCCTTGTCGGGGCGCTCGAGGGACTGGATGTGCCGGTCGATGGCGGGGTCGGTCATGAGCTGGATGCAAGCCAGTGCCAGCCGCCGGTGCAAGCGTGCGGCTGTTCCACAAAGGGGCTTTGTTTCTGGCGGATTGTCCGGCCGGCTCAGGGTTGCGCGGGTTTCGTCTGCTCCGGCACCACGATGAACTCCGAGGCGCGGGCAGGATCGAGGTATTCCTTGGCGAGCGCCGAGAGTTCGGTCGCTGTCACCGCCTCGGTGTCGCTGTAGCGCGTGCGGCACCAGTCGAGTCTGGCGGGGAACTCCTGGGCGTCCGCGAGCACCGCGTTCAGCCAGTAGGTGTTGTCGCGCGTGCTTTCCCGGAGCGCGGTGAATGTCGGCTCCTTGGCGCGCAAGAGTTCCTCCTCGGTCACGCCGTCGGTGTGCAGCGCGGCGGCGACGGCCCGGATGGCGGCGGTGACAGCGCGTGTCTGGCCCGGGGCTACGGTGGCATCGGCGATGAGATAGCCGTATCCCGGGTAGGTCTCGCTGAGATCGGCCCCTGCGTTGGGGCTGTAGGTGCCGCCCATCTCTTCGCGGATCTTCACGCGGAGGCGGTCGGCCAAGATCCCGCTGAGCAGACGCAGGCGGCGGGCTAGGCGCACATCGTGGGCGTCGGTCGCGGGCCAGTAGAGGCGCACAAGGGCCTTGGGAATGGCTGACTCGATCGGAAATTCCCTGCTGATCGGCTCGGCCAGCTTGGCGACGGTGCGCTCCTTCTTGTAGGCGGGTTTCTTCTGGCGCTTGGGCAGGGCACCGAAGGTCGAGGCGACGGCGGCGATGGTGGCATCGGGATCAAGGTCGCCGACAATGGCTATCTCGATGGGGCCCTTGGCAAATTGTGGCGTGAGCCAGGCCTTCAGCTCGTCGAGCGTGCGGGCGAGGAGGACGTCCTTGGGCGGCAGGCCGAAGCGCGGGTCGCCGTTGGCGAGCAGGCTGGCGGCCTCAAGTTGCAGCGGACCCTCGGCGGTGTGGGCGAGACGCCGGTAGGTCTGGTCAGCCAGCTTCTGCACCTGGCGCAGGCTCTCGGGCCGGTAGCCTGGATCAGTGAGGTAGGCGCAGAAGAGCTGGAGTTGCAGCAGGAGATCCTGGCGGTTGGTAGTGGCGGCGAAAGTGAAGGCGTCTGCCTGCGCGCCGAAAGCGAGGCCGACCGTCCGGCCGGCGAGCAGGCGCTGGAGGTCATCCACGCTGTGGCGGCCCAGGCCGCCGGTGGTGAACGCGACGTTGGCGAGCAGGCCGAGGCCGGGCTGTGCGCGGGGCAGGGTGAGAGTGCCGCCCCCGAGTCGGACCGAGACACGGATGCTTCCGGCTTCATAGTCAGTGGGCTTGAGGTTGAGCCGCACGCCGTTTTTGAACTCGAGCAGGGTCACCCCGAGATCCTCGACGCTCGCGGTCTCGTCCACTTTGCCGGGCTTGCCAAAGTCAGTGTAGGCGAAGGCGGCCGTCGCCGTCGGAACCGGCGGGCTGACGGGGTTGCGCTGGCTGGTTTGGTAGGCGGCGGCGATCTTCTGCGCGGCACCGGAGAGTTCGAGATTGCCGCTGACAAAGAGCTTGCGGCCGGCCGCCTCGCTCCAGGTGGCGCGGAGGGCGGCGAGGCAATCCGCCGGTGTGCTGGTGGCGAGCGCGGGCGAGTAGAGTGCGAGTTCGGCGGCAGGGGCGAGTGTGACCTCGCGACCGAGGATGTCGTCGACCAGCGCATCGGCGAGGGTCGGGGAGCGGCGGGTGGGGGCGGTGCGCACAGCCTGCGCGAGCTGGTTTTTCATCCCGGCGACGGCTTCGGCCAGTTCCTCGGGGAGGAAACCGTGTTCGAGGGCGCGGCGCAGCTCTTGTTCGGCGACAGCGAGCGCCGCCGACCACTGGTCGGGGCGACAGTTGAGCTCGATGGAGGCGTTGCGGAAGAAATCAAACTGCTCGGTCACGCCGACCAGACCGCTGAGGAACGGTGCGCCGGGCTGCTTGGCGAGGACGGAGAGCCGGCGGTTGAGCATCTGCAGGGCCAGGGTGCGCGGCAGGTCACGGAGCCGGGCGGCACTGTTGTCAGGCTCGAACTTGTAGGGCGCGACGGTCTCGAGCGCGACGGTGGTATTGCCCGCCTCCTTTTCGGTGTGCAGGTGCGCCGTGATCTCGTCGGTGGGTGTGACTGTGCCTAGGCGCGGCTCGGGCAAGGCGGGGCTGCGGGCGGCCAGCGGGGCGAACAATTCCTGCACCAATGGCGTCACTGCGTCAGGGGAGAGATCACCGACGAGCACGAGGATCATGCGTTCAGGGCGATACCAGGCGTCATAGAAACTGACGAAGCGGTCGCGGTCGGCCGTGGTGATGACCTTGTCGGTGCCGATGGGCAGGCGCTGTGGGAACCGCGTGTCGGGCACGAGGAATTCCAATTCCGCCAGGAAGGTGCGGAGGCCGACCGAGTCGCGCGCCCGCTTCTCGCTGAGGATGATGCCGCGCTCCTTCTCGATGGCTTTGGGATCAAGGCGCAGGCCGCCGGCGACGTCGGCCAGGAAGGTCAGGGATTCGCGCAGGGTTTCGGGTTTGGTGTCGGGCAGTTCGAGTTGGTAGATGGTGCGGTCGAAGCCGGTGGCGGCGTTGGTGTCGCCCCCGAAGTCCATGCCGAGGCGCTGGAAGAACTCGACGACTTGGGCGGCCGGGAAGTGCCGGCTGCCGTTGAATGCCATATGCTCCAGGAAGTGCGCGAGGCCGCGCTGGGCATCATTCTCGTAGATCGAACCGACCCGGACAGCCAGACGAACGCTGATGCGGCCCTGGGGCTCGGCATTGGGGAGCAGGGCATAACGCAGGCCATTGTCGAGGCGGCCCCAAGTTACGGCAGGATTGACCGGCAGATCACTGCTCTCATGGGGGAAATCCGCAGCCCAGACCAGCAGCGGTGCCAGTAACCAGAGGGCACAGGCGAAGACCCGCCGAGCCCGGAGCGCGGCCGATGAATTGGGGGCATCGAGATAAGCCATGGGCGGCATCCTTCCCACCTGCGGGCCGACTGCAAGTTTCGAGGTCGGCGCACGCAACGGAAATTTGTGTGGCCAAACGCCCGGGCCGGTTTCTATCTGGTGGCGAAATGATCAAAGCCAAACGCGTCAAGCTACTGCCCGAACACATCAATGCCGCCCTGGCCAAGAAAAAGGGCCCGGTGTCCAAGTTCGTCGCGCAGAATTACCGTCACTTCAACGCGGCGGCCCTGCTCGACACCGCCAAGGGTTACGAGGCGCACCTGCAGGCCGGCGGCAAGATGCTCGTGACGCTCGCGGGCGCGATGTCCACGGCGGAGCTCGGCCTCACGCTCGCCGAGATGATCCGGCAGGACAAGGTCCACGCCATCGTCTGCACCGGGGCCAACCTGGAGGAGGACATCTTCAATCTCGTCGCCCACGACTACTACGAGCGCGTGCCGCACTACCGCCACCTCACGGCCGAGGACGAGCAGGATTTGGTGGACCGCCACATGAACCGCGTGACCGACACGTGCATCCCCGAGGGCGAGGCCATGCGCCGCATCGAGGCCGCCGTCGCCGAGGAGTGGCTGGCCGCCGACCAGGCCGGCCAGCGCTTTTTCCCACACGAGTTCATGTATAAGATACTCCGGTCGGGTAAGCTCAAAAAATATTACCAGATCGACCCGAAGAACTCGTGGATGCTCGCCGCCTGCGAGAAGAACCTGCCCATCATTGTCCCCGGCTGGGAGGACGCCACGCTCGGCAACATGTATGCCGGCCGCGTCGTCACAGGCGAGATCAAGAACGTGCACACCGTCCGCACCGGCATCGAATACATGACGTGGCTGGCCGCGTGGTATACGAAGACCGCCAAGAAGCTGCGCAACGGCGAGGGTTCGATCGGCTTCTTCCAGATTGGCGGCGGCATCGCGGGCGACTTCCCGATCTGCGTCGTGCCCATGCTGCATCAGGACCTCGGCCGCACCGGCGTGCCGCTGTGGGGCTATTTCGCCCAGATCAGCGACTCGACCACGAGCTACGGCAGTTACTCCGGCGCCGTGCCGAACGAGAAGATCACCTGGGGCAAGCTAGGCGCGAAGACCCCGAAGTTCATCGTCGAGAGCGACGCGACCATCGTGGCGCCGCTGATCTTCGCCTGGGTGCTGGGTCAGTAATTTGGTAAACGCGGAGAACGCGGAGGACGCAGAGAACGATGTCTCGCCGCCTCTCCGCGCCCTTCGCGTTCTCCGCGTTTGATCCTAACCGGATTGGCATCGCCTCGCTGTGATCTGGGTTTATCGCACACTCTTTCTCCCGCTGCTGCTGCTGGCGTCGCCTTATTACCTGTGGCGGATGAGGCGGCGTGGTGGTTATGCGCCGGGTTTCTGGCACCGGTTCGGCGAAGTGCCGCCGCTGCCAGCCAAGGCCGCGGGCGTGAAACGCGTCTGGCTGCAGGCGGTCAGCGTCGGCGAGATCCTCGCCATCGCGCCACTGCTTGAAGCCTTCAAGCGCGAGGGCCGCACCGAGGTCTACCTGACCACGACCACCAGCACCGGCTACCAGCTGGCAAAGGAGAAGTATGCCGCGCTGACCGTAGGCATCGGTTACTTTCCACTCGATTGGTGGGCGTTTAGCGCGGCGGCTTGGCGCCAAGTGGCGCCGGACCTCGCGATCCTGATGGAGGGCGAACGCTGGCCGGAGCACGTGGCGCAGGCCCGGGCTTGCGGCGTGCCGGTCGTGAGCATCAACGCCCGCATGTCCGACCGCAGCTTCAAGCGCTCAATGCGCTTCAACTGGGCACTGCGCCCGCTGGCCGCCGGCATCACCCGAGTGCTCTGCGCCGCGAAACGTGACGAGCAACGCTTCAAGGCTCTCGGTTTCCCGCCGGATCGGCTCCAGACCACCGGCAATCTCAAGCTCGACGTGGACATCCCGCTGTTGGCCGACGCCGACAAGGCCGCGCTGCGCCGCGAACTCGGGCTGGGCGCCGGGCTGGTGCTGCTCGGCTCGTCGACCTGGCCGGGCGAGGAGACCGCCCTGCTCACAGCGCTGAAGGCCGCGCGCGAACAGGGCCTCAAGGTTTCGTTGCTGCTCGTGCCCCGGCACGCCGAGCGACGCGAGGAATTGCGCGGACTGCTCGAGAAGTCCGCGCTCAGCTTTCATTTTCGCTCGGCGGGTGCGGCCTCGGGCCAGGTGGACGTCTCCGTGGGCGACACGACGGGCGAATTGCGGAAATTCACGCAATTGGCCGACCTCGTGTTCACCGGCAAGAGCCTGGCGCCCCACGACGGCGGGCAGACGCCCGTCGAGGCGGCTGTGCTGGGCAAGCCGGTGCTGCACGGGCCGCGCATGACGAATTTCCGTGACATCATCCGCACGCTCACCGAGGCCGGCGCGGTGCGGAAGGTGGAGACGCACAGTGAATTGATCGCGGCGGCGGTGGAACTCCTGCAGGATGTGGTGCAGCGCGAGAAGCTGGCGGCGGCAGCGCGCGACTGGAGCGAGGCCAATCGCGGCGCGACCGAACGCACCCTGGCGGTCATCCGCGCCCAGCTCGGACATGGCGGTTGAAGCCTCCCGGCCGGCCCGGTAACGAGCCTGTAAAACCCGCAGTGGGGCCCGCCGGCACCCGGGCTCGCTGACAAATTGAGGTTGCGCGGGCCAAGGGGAAGTTTCTAACGTCCATCCTTTAGCTTGATGCAAACCCACGGGCCCAAGCGCATCTATACCCCGCAGTCACTCGAGTTCTGGTTCGGCCGGATGGAGGTCGAATGGGAGGAACAATTTGACGCGGCCCAAGTGGAGCGCGGTCACGAGATGTATCGCGCTGGCGAGGTCCGCGAGGTCGCGCTCGGGGCCAATGACGCCATCATCCACCGCAAGGTTGATAAGAAGGAGGAGTATGCGGTGATCGAGTGGGAAGGAGACCGCCTCAAGGTTCGCTCCTCCTCCACGGATTTGCTGCTGGCCCACGCCATCGCGGTCGCGGGGTTGCATGAGATCGAGGAGCTGCTGGTGGACGAGATGGCTGCTCTCTTGCCGGGCAACGCGGCCAAGGGCAAGCCGCCGGCTGCCCACGCCGCCGAAAATGGCAACGGCCAGCAAACGGCGGCCAATGGCGCGGCGCCCGGGCCGGACAAGCCCGACGGCCCGCCGCGCGACCTGCTGCTGAGCTTCACGGCCAACAACGACGGCCTGGTGTTTCTCGCCTACTGGAAAAGCGGCCGCAGCCGCATCCCAGCTCTGGGCAACACCGCCAGTCATCCGGCCGCCGCCGAACGCGCCAAGCTCATCGCGCTGGCCACCTACGCCCGCAAGGCCCACTTCCGCTACAACCAGGCCACCCACGCCTACGCCCTCGAGGCGCTGGCGGACATCCCCGGCTTCCTGCGCGACCTGCTCCCGCATTGGAAGAAACAGTTCGCCATCGAGCTCGACGCGAAGGTGACCATCATTAAGCAGGGCGCCCGCGCCATAGAGATCGAGGCCGTGGCCGACCGCCGCGGCGACGGCGGCCTGAACCTGCGCTGGATCTTCCGCGCCGGCGAAAAACTTTTGACCGACGAGCAGGCCGCCGCGCTCCTGGCGCACGGCCGCTCGCCGATGCTGCTGCCTGATGTGGGCATCGTCACCCTCACGCCGGAAAAGCTCGAGGGCTACAACCAGTGGAAGCGCAACCTCGAGGACACCTCCGCCGCCGACGAGATCCCGCCCTACCTGGTTTTTTCCCTGTTCAATGATCATCGCCTGAAGGTCACGCTCGGTGCCGAGATTGAGGCCTGGCGCCAGAAGGTGCTGACCCCGCCAGCGGCACCGCCGGAACTGCCGGACTACCTCCGCAATTACCAGCGTCGCGGCGTCGAGTGGATGCACCACCTCTGCGAGACCGAGTGCCACGGCCTGCTGGCCGACGAGATGGGGCTCGGCAAGACCGCCCAGGTCATCGCCTTGTTGCGCGCCCGGCCGCTCCTCAAGCATCGGCATGTCGTGGTCTGCCCGGCAAGTGTCGTGCCTGTCTGGCGAGAGGAACTTGCGCGCTTCCACCCGGAGGCGAAGGTCGAAATTCTGAAATCAGGCAACGATTTCAAGACCAACCAGGCGCCGTGTCTCTGGCTCGCCAGCTACACCCAGCTCCGCAAGCACCGCGCGCTGCTCGCCTTCGCTGGGCGCCTGGACCAAGGCCTCTTTGCCTCTCAGATCTCGACGGTGGTCTTCCACTACCTCCGCTTCTGCATCGACAACGACGCGCCCGACTACGCGCTATTCAAGCACTGGCTCACAATGCAGCGACAGCCGTCGGACCTCGGCGGGGTCTTCCCTGACCAGTACGATATGGGCCGCCGCTACAAGAACGACGACTTCTACCGCGCCGATAACTGGAGGCCCGTGAGCAGCACACGCGTTGGCGAGCTCAACTGCGCGGGCCAGGGCGGGCCCACCGACCCGACCATCGAACGTGAGGTAGCCAAGTGCCG
>Ga0154020_10010923_pt1 | contig 10365 bp, 10 predicted proteins | sample Klosneuvirus_201_FD_109709 | JGI IMG/M metagenome (GOLD analysis project Ga0154020, IMG submission 109709) | Active sludge microbial communities from wastewater, Klosterneuburg, Austria - Klosneuvirus_20160825_MG | ecosystem: Engineered > WWTP > Aerobic digester > Activated sludge | place... | reverse complement strand
GCTTTCCTACCGCGACATCCCGAAGAAGGAGCGCGAGTTTGTCGGCTGCGACGTTCTCGACAAGTTCGGCATCGTCGGGAAGAAGGATCTCTATCCCAACCAGCTCTCCGGCGGCCAGCAGCAGCTCGTGGGCGTCGCCCGGGCCCTCATCGCCAAGCCCTCGCTCATCCTCGCGGACGAGCCCACCGGCAACCTGCACTCCGACCAGGGCCGCGAGATCATGAAGCTCTTCAAGCAGCTCAACGCCGAGGGCACGACCATCATCCAGGTCACACACTCCGCCGAGAACGCCACCTTCGGCTCGCGCGTCATCCGCCTGGCCGACGGTCTTTTGGTTTCCTAGCCCGGATAATTCAAAAGCCATGAAACCACAAAAAAAACCGCCTTCCTGTCATCTGAATTTGCCGTGCCTATGGGCTATCCTCCTGCTCGCCTTCGCCGCAAACCTCTCCGCGCAGACCCCGCCGGCACCGCCGACCCCCGCGCCGAAGATGTTCGCGGTGCGACTCACCACCGGCCCGGCGTGGGACGCTGCCAAATCTCCTGCCGACCAGACCGGCATGCGCGAGCACTCCGCTAACATCGCCCGCATGCGCCGCGAGGGCGCGCTCGTGCTCGGTGCCCGCTTCGGCGACACCGGGCTAATCGTGTTGCGCGTGCCGGACGAGGCCGCTGTGCAGGCGCAGTTCGCGCCGGATCCGGCCATCGCCGCCGGGCTTTTCAAGCTGCAGGTGGACGTGTTCTCGCCCTTCTCCCACGGCAACACTGCCTATCTGATGACACCAGAGGTCATCGTGCTCCGCGCCTACATCGATGCCTTCAACCGCCACGAAACCGACGCAGTGGCCGCGTTCTGCGCGGAGAATTTCAAGTGGTATTCGGTCGAGGGCGACAAGACCTCCACCGACGCCGAAAGCCGCGCGCAACTCCGCGACTGGCTCGCCGGCTATTTCAAGTCCCTGCCGACCGTCCGTTCGGACTTTCTCGCCGTCGAGCAGTCCGGGCCGTTCCTCACCGTGCGCGAACGCGCCTCGTGGGACAACCAAGAGGGCCGGCGCGTCTCGCAGCAGGCCATCGGCATCTATGAAATCCGCGACGGACTCATCAAACGTGTCTGGTATTACCCTCCGGCGTCGGACACCTCGCCCCCTCACGCGACCAAGTAACGCAGGGAAAGTCAGCGCTTCCAAGATTCGCCACGACAAGATCAACGCGCATTTTTTGCGGTATCGCCAGCGCCGTCAGGACTGTATTCACCCAGAAATGCCGCTCATTCTACGCAAGCACACCTTCGCGGCCTTACTCAGCCACGCCGCCGCCCGCCTCCGCACGAAATGACCGCCCCGCTCGCCCGAAAGCTCCCGGCCCGTCGGGCTCTTCGCCTATCTGACGAATGGTCTGCCTTGTAGTGGGGGTCTAGCACCGTCGAGCGAATGTCCTCTGGTTCTCGACTGCCGGTCATAGATCGCACTACAACACAGGTTTGGCCGATTCAATATTCGGATAGACTGTCAGTATAGGGCCATACAGACCTGTTTAACTAAGGCCTTTAGGGTCTCGGCACTGAATACAGTTGCCCGGGGGATTTCCCCGTCGTGCAGTCGCCACGCAACTGCATGAGCATTAAAGTCCGAATGACGCTATTGCTGGGAGTGCTGCTGGTGGCATTCCTCGGCACGATGCTGCTCCTGCGATGGGGGGAAAGATCGCGCGCGGTCGAGCTGCGGCGGGAAACGGTGCAGATGAGCCTCCAGTCGCTCCAGCAGTGGATCAGCCTGAGTAACCAGCCTCTGCAGCGTTTCGTCAGGGATTTTAGCGAGTGACCGGAAATGCGCACGTTTCTCGAAAGCCGCGACCCGGTCTGGGCCGAGACCAACCTCCGGCAGAACCTGGAGGCCTATGATATCCACGCGTTGTGGGTGCTGACGGAAAAGGGCGAGCTGCATTATTCCGCCCAGCAGCACCCGGGACCGCCGCTGCCGCCGCCGGCCACGCCTGTCAGTCTGGCCGCGCCGGGGCCGGGCCTGCATCTTTTTGCCGAAAGTCGCGACGGCTTGCTGCAGATCTGGGGCGAACCCATCGGGCTCGACGTGCAGGAGAAAAATCCCCGCGGCTGGCTGCTTGTCGCCCGCTGGTGGGGACCGCGCTTCCTGTCCACGCTGAGCCGCCTCGCCGAGATGCACGTGCAGCTAGTGCCGGCCGACAGACAGGCCGGGCCCACCCATCTGCACCTGCCGCTGCGCGACCTGTCGGGTGTGACACTGCGCCAGCTGCAGACCACCCTGCCCCAGCTGGATTACGCGAAAACCCTCGCCGCCGACACTCTCGCCGTCCGCATGCTGTTGCTCTTCGGCCTGCTGGTGATCGCGACCGTCTGGCTGGGCGTGCGCCAGTGGGTGCTGCGCCCCCTCCGGCAGATCGGCCGCACGCTCGAGCATGGCGACGTCGCCTACCTCGCCGCACTGCAACAGGAGCGCAACGAGCTGGGCGACATTGCGCGGCTGATCGCCGCCTCCTTTGATCAAAAGCGCGTGCTCGTCCAGGAACACGAGGAGCGCAAGCGCGCCGAGCAGGCCTTGCGCAAGAGCGAGGAACTCGTCCGCCGATCTTTGGAACTGCGCGCCCGCCTTGCCCGCGACCTGCATGACGGTGTCATCCAATCGATCTACGCCGCCGGCCTCGGGCTGGAGAGTGCGATGTCCGAGCTTGAGCGTGACCAGCCCGCCGCCCGCACCCGGCTGGCCCATTGCCGGCAGAGCCTCAATGGCGTCATCCGCGAGGTCCGCGGCTTCATCAGCGGCCTCGAACCCGAGCAGATGCAGCGCCACGGCTTTGCCCAAGAACTCTCGGCCCTCGCCAGAACCATGCAGAACCTGTGGCCCGTCCGCATCGTCCACAAGGTGGATCCGCAGATTGCCGACCGTCTCAGTATCGGTCAAGAGGTGCACGCGCTCCAGATCGCCCGCGAGTGCATCAGCAACGCGCTGCGGCACGGCGAGGCCAAGAAGGTCTTCATCACCCTCACGCACGACGCCGGGCGCGGCGTCCTGACGGTGAAGGACGACGGTCGCGGTTTTGACACCGCCATCGTCACCGGCCAAGGCAGCGGCTTGCACAACCTCGTCGCCCGGGCTCGTGAGATGGGCGGCACCCTGCGCCTCGACTCTTCGCCCGGCCGCGGCTCCGCGGTCACCATCACCTTCCCCTTGGTTGAGGTGCCCTTGTGAAGCCCGCCCGACGCGCCGCCTTTACGCTCGTGGAAGTCATGGTGGCGTCCACCGTGCTCGTGTTTGGCATCGTCACCGCCGTCGCCACCAGCCAGAGCGGGCTACAGGCGCTCGATACGGCGCGCAACCTCACCGCCGCCTCGCAAATCATGCAATCTGAAATGGAACGCATCCGCCTGCTGAGCTGGACTCAACTCGATGCCCTGCAACAATCGGGCGAAACGCGCGTGGCCACGGCAACCACAGCCGACCTCGCCCGGGTCACCTGCATCCGGGAGATCACCGACCTCAAGATCGACATGAAACAGATCACGCTGACGGCGGGATGGCGCGGCTATGATGGCCGCGAACACACGGCGCGCCTCATCACCCGCTACGGCAAGAGCGGCCTCAATGACTATTTCTACACCACGCACTAAAGCTTTCACCCTCGTCGAGGTGCTGATCGCGGCCACCCTCAGCACCTTCGTGCTGGCGGGGGTGCTGAGCGCGTTCCTGTTCCTAGCGCGCACCAGCTTCCGCTCAAGCGGCTACAGCGAGATGGAGGCGGAGATGCGCCGCGGGCTGGACACCTTCGCCCGCGACACCCGCAACGCCACCGACGTGTGCTGGAACAGCGCCCAGAGCATCACGCTGACCGTGAACGGCCGGCCCGTGACCTACGGTTACGACAATTCCGCCGCCAGCGCCACCTACCGCAGCTTCTACCGGCTTGAGGGCGACACCTCACCTGGCCTCGGCCGCACCGCGCTCGTGCGAGGCGTAACCTCGGACTTCGCCTTTCAGCGCTACAAGCTCGTCCAACCCGGCGTGACGGACAACGCCGCGACCAACGACCGCGAGACCAAACTTCTGTCGCTCACCCTGCGCGCCGCGCGCACCAGCGTCGCGACCGTCGGCGCCAGCAACTCCGCCGTCTCCGCCCGCTACATGCTCCGCAACAAGCGGGTCGCCAACTGATGCGCCGCCCTCCATCCTCCCTTCCCCGGACCGCCCGCGGCGCGGTGCTGATCGTGGCGTTGCTCATCACGGCCCTCATCGCGGTTGCGCTCGGCAGCTACCTCACGCTCAACTTGAGCACCGCCCGCCTCGCCCGGCAGAGCTACCAGCAGGGCACTTCCTTCCACCTCGCCGAGGCCGGCGCCGAGGAGGCGGTGTGGTCCTTCAACCAGGCCAACGCCCGCAACGCCGCCGCCTGGGCCGGCTGGTCGACCGAGAACGCTACCGCCTGGCGCAAGTTCGCCGGCTTCGATTTCGGCGGCAACACCATGGGCTCGATCAAGGTCTACGTGAACAACACCAGCCCCGCCGGTGCGGAAAAACCCACGGTCGTGGCCATGGCCGTCGTCGAGTCCCCGGGCACACCGCCGACCACCCGCATGGTCTCGGTCACGCTGTCCCGCCGCTCCTACTTCGCCAACGGCATCGTGGCGAAGAACACCCTCCGCTTCTCCGGCCTGAACACCTCGGTGGACAGCTGGAACTCCGACCCCGACAACGACGCCGCCACCGCACCCGTGCCTTACAGCGAGGCGGTCCGCCGCGACAACGGCGGCATCGCCACCCTCGCGGTCGAGAGCAGCTCGATGCTCGTCAACCAGGCTCACATCTGGGGCTATGTCGCCACCGGCGGCCCGGAGCCCGAGGTGGGCGTGCAGGGCTCAATCCGTGGAGCCGACACCGCCGAGGGTGTGCGCATCGACCCGGCGCGGGTTTCCACCGATTTTGTCGCGGACCTGCCGCTCGTCACCGCGCCCGTCGACGGCACGTTGCTCGAAAAGGTGGGCGACACCCTCGGCACCGAGGGCGTCGCGAGCAAGTGGCGCGTGCCGAGCATCACCCTCACCGGGAACAAGACCCTCACGATCTTCGGCTACGTCACCCTCATTCTCACCGCGAGCACCGGCAGCTCGCTGGATGTCACCGGCAACGCCTCGGTTATCATCCCCGACGGCTCCAGTCTCGTGGTCTATGTCGAGGGCGACGCCAAGATCGCCGGCAATGGCCTGGCCAACGCCAACCGTCGGCCGGTCAGCTGCCAGTTCTGGGGCACCAGCACCAGTCTCGCCGGCCAGAGCATCCAGATTGCCGGCAACGGCGCGCTGAAGTCCGTCATTTACGCGCCCAACGCCGACGTGAAGATCAACGGAAACGGCGAGGTGATGGGCGCCGTGGTCGCCCGTGACCTCACCTTCACCGGCAACGCCGCGTTCCACTACGACGAGTCCCTCGCGAATTTCGGCGACAACACCCCCTTTGGTATCAACCGCTGGCGCGAGCTGACCACGGCGGAGGAGCGGGCTCGCTGGTCGCGCGTCTTCACCGGTTGGTAGCAGATCCCAGTTTCACACAACTTCCCCAGCGATCATACTTACGAACAACTACCCCCATCACTCAACTCTTCACTCCGTCAAATCCCATGACCACAACGGCTCAGAAATCCATCAATATACTCATCGTTGACGACAGCGAGCTGGTTCGCACCGGCCTGAAGACGCTCCTCGATGCCCATGCCCGGACCGCCGGCACACACCTCCACATGGTCGGCGCGGCCAGCACAGCCAACTCCGCCGTCACGGAATCCGTCCGCCTCAAGCCCAATGTCGTTCTGATGGATATCCGCCTCCCCGATGGCTCGGGTCTGGAGGCCTGTCGCAAGATCCTCGCGAGCGATCCGGACACCAAGGTTCTCATTCTCACCTCCGTGATCGACGACAATCTCGTCTACGACGCCATGAGTAGCGGAGCCCACGGCTACCTGCTGAAGGAAATTAACGCCCAGGGCCTCTGCCAGGCTATCGTCGAGGTTGCCGCAGGCAAATTCATCCTCGATCCCACCGCCACCGCCCACGTCCTCAATCTCGTGCGCGGCGGCAGCAACCCGCCCAACGGCCAGGACAAGCTCGCGACGCTCTCAGCCCAGGAACGGTGCGTGCTAGCGCTGGTCTCGGAGGGCAAGACCAACAAGGAGATCGCCGAATCCATGGTGCTGAGCGACAAGACCGTCAAAAATTACCTCAGCAACATCTTCGAGAAACTGAAAATCAGCCGCCGCTCCCAGGCAGCGGTTCTCTATGCCTCTAGCCGCAATACCACACGGTGACTTTCAGCCCTAGCCATTAGGGCCGTAAATCGGAGTCCAACGCCTGTTACGGGATCGGCCGCGTTCCGCTAGAGTAGCGGCATGCAACCCGCACCATTTTCCCCATCCGGCCACGCCAGTTGGCGTCGCGCTGAATCGGGCTTCACCATTCTGGAGGTGGCCATGTCCGCCTTCGTCATGGCCTTTGGCATCGCGACCTCGATCATCGCTATGCAGACTGGCTTCAAGTCGATCGATCTGGCCCGCGGCACCACCCTCGCCTCACAGATCATTCAAAGCGAGATGGAGCGCCTCCGCATGATGAGCTGGACCGCCATGACTGCCCTCAGCACCGCGACAGACAGCACGGCTCCCATTCCCTCGGGCAGCCCCGCCGGGGTTGAGATGTTCGACGGCGCCACTTACTTCAGCACCAACCCGGATATCGCCGGCAAATATGTCGTTACTCGCATCATCCGCGCCGACGGCTCCCGCCCTTCCGATGTTTATTACATCACCGTTTCCGTGACTTGGAGTGGCTATGACAATCGCTCGCACACGCGCTCCTTCCGTTCGATGTATGCCAAAAATGGACTTTATGACTACTACTACACCCTCGCCCGCCCGTAACCGCCGCTCCTGTGTCGACGGGCTTGTCTCGCCGAAGCGCTTGGGCGTAGGCGGATTCACGCTGGTGGAGCTGATGATAGGCTCCACCTTGGGCGCCTTCATTCTGGCCGCCGTCCTGTCCACCTTTTTGTTCATGGGCCGCAGCGGCGCCAATGTTCAAAACTACAACGACATGGAGGCTCAGGCCAGGAAAGCACTCGAGGTTTTCGCGCAGGACACCCGCCAAGCCAGCGGCGTCGTCTGGTCCGACGCCAACACGGTGGCCCTCACCGTCGGCACCCTCTCGGTCACCTACCAATACAACCCCACCGCGCGGCGCTTCGCCCGCCAGGAGGCGGTCACGGCCACGGGCACGATCAATTCCACCCGTGTGCTCGTGACTGGCATCACCACCTTCGCCTTCAGCGCCTACAACATCTCGGGCAACAGCGTCCCGATCTCGACGGCGGCCGAGCGCACCGCCGCCAACGGCACGACCAAGCAGCTGCAGATATCCCTCGAGGCGTCCCGCACCAGCACCACCGTCGTCGCCGCCACCAACACCGTGCTCTCGGCCCGTTTCGTCCTGCGCAACAAGCGCGTCACCGCCTGATCAATCCCTCCGACCATGAAAAACCGCTCCTCACGTCTTTATTCCCAACGAGGCTCATTGCTCATCGTCTCGATGATCATGTGTGCGATCATTGGCATCTCCATAGCCAGCTACATCAAGCTGGGCCAGACCAGCCAGGTCATCTCCAACAGGGCGCTTTACAACAACGGCGCCATGAACCTCGCAGAAAACGGCATGGAGGAAGCCATGTATTCCATCAACCAGTTGGTGCTCAACTCAAGCTACAGTTGGAGCACGGACGGCTGGACGCCGGCCAATAGTGGCGTCGACGCCCAGCGCAAGTGGACCGGCTACACCTTTGATCAGAATGCACGGGGCACGGTCCGGGTCTACGTCAAGAATGCGGACGGGGCCTTGGCGCCCATCATCCTGGCACGTTCAACCGTCAACCTGGGCGGGGTGACCGGCGCGCCAATTGAAAAATGGATCCGGGTTCAGCTGGCCATGACTTCCAAGTTCGCCAACGGCCTCGTCGCCAAGCAGACCATCTCCTTCTCCGGCACCAACGCCAGTGTGAACAGCTGGAACTCAGATCCGGACAACAACCCAGGCACCCCCGCCGTTTCCTACAGCACCGCCGTCGACAACGACAACGGCAGCGTGGGCAGCGTCTCCGTGACCGCCGCTGTCAGCGTGAACAACGCCGACATCTGGGGCTATGTCGCCACGGGCGGCACGCCGGCCAGCATCGGCCCTAACGGCCTTGTCGGTCCTTTCGGCACTGCCTCAGGCACCGTCGCGCCAGGCCACTCCTCCACCGACTTCACCGCCAGCTTTGACAGTGTCTCGTCTCCCTCCACCTACAGCTACACCCCCATCCCCTCCATTGGCAGCAGCTCCCCGGGCACCACCACGCTGCCTGGCGCGATCGCCCCCGCGGCCGACGGTAAATATTACATCCAAGTCGCTGATATCGGAGGCAGCAACAAAGTCCTCGCCATCGAGGCTAACAAAGAGGTCGTCCTTAAGGTCACCACGGGCGGCCTCAGCACTGGTGGTGGCAGTGGTGCCATCAACATCGCGACGGGGGGCAAGTTGATCGTCTACACCGATGGGGACGTCAGCATCGCCGGCAACGGCGTCATGAACGGCGGCACCACTGCGGCCACCTCCAACCAACCTCAGAATTTTCAAATTTGGGGCACCAAGACCTCGGGCACTCAAAGCATTCAGATCGCCGGCAACGGTGTGCTGAGTGCCATTGTTTACGCTCCCCAAGGCTCCGTGAGGATCAATGGCAACGGCGATGTCATGGGTTCCGTTGTCGCCAACGACATCACAGTCGTGGGTAACGCCGCTTTCCATTACGATGAGTCCCTCGGCAACTTCGGCGGGAATCCTTACCGGGTGGCGGCTTGGACCGAACTGACCGATTCCACCGCCCGCACCGCCGCCTGCACCGCCATCGGCTCCGCGATGGATTTCTAGTTTTGGCGCCGTCCCGCTTCAGGGACGGCAAAATTTCTAGACCGGGCAGTTCAATTTCCTCAACCCGCAGCCGCCGCGTAACCTGCTGGCCGGCTGCGGATTATTTTTCCGGCCGCTGGCATATCCAATGCAGAATTGCGCGGGCCCACGGGGCATCCCGAGCTATACAACCGGGTTGCTACGAACCACGAACCCATGTTCAGCGAGTGATCGCACTCTCCTGTAGCTGGTGCGCTTGGGCACCACGTTGCGCGCAAGCGCGCAACCTACCCCCCAATCTCTGCACCCTCTGCGACCTCCGCGTTAAAAATCAATCTTCCCATTTCCGGGATTGTGAAATCCCGGTGCTGAGGCGAACCCGTCGGAGGGCAGCTTCCATCACCAGCGCAAATAGCTACCGGCCAGTATTTTAATTTTAGTTTTTCCGCTGGCACGAGGGTTGCAAAGTGGGGCGGCAACCCAACCACCATGCTTTCCCCCCGGCGCCTTATCGCCCTGTTTTTCACTCTGGCTCTCGCCTTGTCCGCGTTTGCGCAATCCGCCACCCCGGCCGACGTGACCGGAGAAAAAATCTCCTTGGAAACTGCCATCCAGCGCGCCCTGGCCAAGAATTTCGCCATCAAGGTCGAGGGTTTCGACGCCGCCATTGCCAACGCCCGAGTGACCGAGGCCCTGGGCAAGTTCGATCCTGTCCTCACCGGCAGCTACACCTACTCCGAGAGCTTCAACCCCGCGCTGGCCGACGCCACCACCGGCATCCGCCCGGCCGCGAGCTTCAGCCATACCGACTCCGCCGACCTCAGCCTCGGCGGCCTGCTCCCCTGGGGCATGACCTACCGCCTCGGCGCCAGCAGCACCAATACGCGCGGCACCTTCAACAGCTACGCCGACAACTACGACTCCTTCGCCGGCATCTCTGGCACGCAGCCCCTCCTCCGCAATTTCGGCGTCGGCCCCACCCTCGCCTCCATCCGCATCGCGCAGGCCAACCGCAGCATCAGTCACTGGGCCTTCCGACAGTCCGTCATGGACACCGTCACGCGCGTCATCTTCGCCTACCACGATCTCAACTTCGCCTACGCCAATCTCCGCTCCGCCGTGCGCTCGAAGGAACTCGCCCTCCAACTCCTCGAGGAGAACCGCAAGCGCTTCAAGGTCGGCAGCATCTCCGAGTTCGACGTCACCTCCGCCGAGTCCCGCGCCGCCACCCGCGAGGAATCCATCCTCCTCGCCCAGAACCGCGCCCGCGAGGCCGAGAATCTGCTCAAGCAGCTCATCACCGACGACCAGACCCCCGGCCTGCTCGCGCACCACATCGCCATCGAGCCGCCGCCGCCCTCGCCGATCGTGATGGTCGACGCCGCCACCGACTTCCGCACCGCCCT
>Ga0154020_10010922_pt1 | contig 10367 bp, 12 predicted proteins | sample Klosneuvirus_201_FD_109709 | JGI IMG/M metagenome (GOLD analysis project Ga0154020, IMG submission 109709) | Active sludge microbial communities from wastewater, Klosterneuburg, Austria - Klosneuvirus_20160825_MG | ecosystem: Engineered > WWTP > Aerobic digester > Activated sludge | place... | reverse complement strand
GATCCGAAATTTCTAAACAGTTATAGTATAAAAAGTGTTGCGCCTGCGATTATCGGAGAAAATTTTAACTACGACCTTTTGGCTGTTAAAGATGGTGGCCAAGCACAACAAGCTTTTTTGAAGTTGATTTCCTCGAAAGATCTGGAAGAAAAGAACAAAATTAAAGACTCACTTTTGGAGTATTGCCGACAAGATACGCTAGCGATGGTAGAATTGGTTAAATGGTTGATGGAACAAAAAAGTTAGGCAATTGGTTACGTCGCTATCTGCCGACTTTTCGAATCTTAATTACGTGAGCGCTCAAAGACGCACGAATTTTTTTACCAAGACTTGAATCACGATCTTCTATGCTGGAAATGACACGTTCACGGGTCTTGCCGTCAAGACGCTCAATTACTCCAACTCCGCGAACCTCATTGGCCGAGGCAGACAACGCACAATATTTTTCCAGATATATAGCCGCCTGGGTTGCAATCGCTTGCCCCAGCAGCAGCGAGGGCTCCTTTGCATGAAAGATCCGAAGCAAAATTTCATCTATGAGTAATGCGTAAGAGTCCTTATTCTGGCAGACTCCAATTGTTTTCTCGATGCCGGCCAATGTTAGAATTACGGCTGCTACTTGAGGTGTTTCCTGATGAACCCATTGTTGCAAGGCATCAATCGATAAGTCCGCGATGCGTCCGCGCGCCAAGTCCCACAGGGCGCTAGGGTCTGCTACTCTGAAACTTTCTGTGTCGGCTGAGCCTGCGTTAAAGGAAAGCGATATGGAACTGGTTGTTTGCCCGAACTGGTGTGAAATAGCCAAACAACCAATTTTTGAATCCTCAGAGGATGAGAGGTTAAATAACTTGAGATCAGGGAAGGAATTGGCGGCAAATTCTTTCGTAAGACGGCCAACTCCAACAAATTTTAGTTTATTGGATTGAGGGAGCAAACCATTCGTCACCAGGCCAAGTCCCTCGACTAAAACCAACTCAGTTAGAGTAAGTGACTTATTTAAAATTGGCTGGGTTGGAACTCGATGGCCCCCGCCAAGACAGTTACATATCCAGTAGAGGAGCCGATGGTCTACTAGGAGGAATATATTTTTTCCGGCCTGATCTTCAAAGGCCAATGCGCATAATGGCTTAAACGCACTATTTATTGGCCGTTCAAATATTGACAGGTCAATTGCTCCACAATTATTGCGCAGCGACTGTGCAAATGCCAATGCAACTTTGGTTGTAAGGGTGACCTTAGAATCAGTGAGAGATTTTATATTTTGATTATCCATCTATTGCCCTCACTTTGTAATGAAGTCACTAATAGGTCGCCCATAAGCACAAAATACATTGAGATCAAGCGACACTTCGTAATCGATAATCTGTGGATCGGCACTCTGTGAACGCTTCACGTTCGTGAATGTCTGAATATATTCTTGCCAAAGATCCGATCTCTCCTTCACTGCATCAGAGATATTGAAAGTTCCGTCTTCGTTTACGAAGAATCCTTGCCAGTCATTTATCTTTTGATCTATCTCTCGAAAAGCATTTGCCCTCTGTTCCTCACTGGCGGTTGCATAGTTGGGTAAGTTTTTTAGTTTTTCTTTGGAGCCATTGGCCCAAACTGTGCGCTGCACCTTAAGTGGCATGAGCATTGTAAATGAACTGCTAAAGAATCTTGGTTCAAATGGCACCAAAGGCTTAATGGGATAGACGGTTTGCATATTCGTGGATTTCAAACCCTTGGTATCTACCTCTCCTATAAACCCGCAGTCGGGCTCTTGAATATCCACATGGATGTTTTTCCTTTCGGGTTTGTCGTAGAGATCGGTTCCTCCTGAATTTTCTATTTTTGCACCTAGAAGATGCTTAAACCCAAGTAGAATAGGCTTTCCACGCTCACTGAAACTCACTACTACAGGACAAGCCCGAACAGGCGGGCATTTGCCTCCGCACTCGACATCACCTTCGCTGTCACGATCGTCGGAATCCAATTCGACAGGATTCGCGCTTTGGCGGGCGTCTAACGGCGATTTGAAATATTTTACGTGCTGATCGAACGTTTTAAATGATGACGCGCTGAAGTGAGCCGTTTTTGCAAGTGTCCTATTTATTTTATAGTTAATGGGCTGGATCTCTTGCTTTGTTTCGTATTTCGACCCATGTCCGATCAGATAATAGTTCGATACGATCGCGTCAGCCTTGTCATGGACTGTCTTATCGAACTTCGCGGCTTCGTCTAGCATCATGCCAGACGGCGCTTTCGGGAGGACGGCTTTTATTTTGGTCTTGAGGGCCCTTTTTTGCTTACCGCTTTGGCAGTACAGATTAAAATATTCTTTTGGCTTCGCTTTTTTTATGGACAATGCTTCGACGAGTTTTTCATTGGGTGAATTAGCATTATTTAGTTGTACGTATGGTTCAAACATTGAGGCGCTGTAGTCAGTTTTTTGACCCGTCACGCATCCTGCGATTATCACCAAAACGGATGTCTTAGTGAGCCTCAAGTATGACTTGCACAGATTCATGATTCTCCCAGCTCTTTTGCTTTAATTTTATTTCTTTTGGAACAAAGCCCGTTGATCTAACCAGTATCGACTCATCCTCTGGGAAGATGGTGACCTGAGTTGGATTGCTGACGCATGGAATAGAGCGGGCTCTACCACCTTTAACCAATAAATCGGTACAACCAGGCAAGCTTATGACATTCAGTGTTTTGTTAAGTTTACTTTCTTGTTTCGCTGCTTTTTGTTTGAACGTCTTCTCCGACATGTCGGATAAGTTCTGATCTTGAAGTTTTCCATCCGATTTCATCGTATCTTTATCTTGGTTATTCGATTCCGCTCCCGCGATGGCTTTACTTAAATCAAATCGGCATAACAGCCAGATGACTGTTGATCCATAACCAGCATCCTCAATTTCTTCCCGTTCCGGCGTGCAAGTTAAGTTTTTATAGGACTCATTCTCCTCAATCTGCTGGTGATAGGAAACACCCGCCTCCGTTTCGACAGACAGCGACCGTACTTTTGTATTTTTAGTAAGAATTTGCGCAGCAGATGATTTGCAACTCTGGACTGCTTCTGCCCTGGCAAGATCAATTGCTGGACCTTGTCCTGAGCAGATTACTTTATAGATATTTCCATTCAACGACTGGCTATGGTTTTTAGCCCATGACGGCATACCATAGGCCGATGTCGTAGAAAGAAATATGAATGGTATTAGCGCTGCTTTTTTCATTGATAGCATCCACTTTAATGGGCTGTCGCGGCATCTGGGCTTAAGCCATTAATGAAATTGTTCGTAGCCTTGTGCAGGGCGTCACGAACCTTGGCATCGCCTCTTGGTCCATCGATTGCTTCCCGCATTTGCTTCGCCAGTTCGGATTTCTTAACCGCTACTTTAGCTGCGCATTTGAGTCGAAGCACTCTCTCACCAGACTCGCTGGATTCCTCTGTACGTTCCCAGTAGCGAGCAGCGACTTTTGCCCCTGTGATTTTCCCAGATGAAAAAAAAGCGGTTAAACTTTCATAACCTGGGTCGTCACTGGCTGAGACCTCGTTAAGTTGACCACTTGTGACTAGATTGTCTTTAATATGGCGAAGCATCTGGGCGCGGGCATCCATATCAGCTGACTTCATACATGCTTCCGGCCGACTGTCACCACGCATAGTGATAAGGTTAGTAAAGACTACATCACCGTTCTCTTCGTGCATTGCGGTTTCGCCATACGCCCACTCAGGAGTTTTGTCAGCATCGCGCATTCTTTCCACAACGCGTGCCTTCTCAAAGGATTTCGTACTGCTACTGGTTGTGGCACATGACGTTGCAAAACCTAAGATAACAATCGATAAAGCCAATTCAAAACGCATAAATCCCCCTTTGACTGTTTTTTTACGCAGACTTTTTCAAATTTAAATGCCCAATTCTTGCTTCAATATCGGCCGCAATTCTGGCCTCGCGATTCGCACTATTGTCTGTCATTGCGATTCTTTGACCGCCCTGACGTAATACGGTATCTGGAATTGTTATCTGGTAAAAATCTCGTCCTGCGTTCAAGCATTTGATTCGCACGTTTGGATCGTGAGGCTTACTCATAAGCTCATGGAGTGCGGAAGCATAATTGGCTTGAGCCGCAGCGTACCGTACACGTGTTTGTTTGACGGCCTTGTAAATGAGAAATGGCGCCATGATAACTGAGCCGACGGCAAGACATCCTATCGAGAGGATAAATATTACAAAGATGATTTCGGTCGTCCCCATTTTGCTCATCTCTTTACCCTCCTAAGTTTGACTTCGAACATTCCCGATATCCATTTGTCCCCGAGTAGCGCGTCTAAATCTGCTTCATCGAGGCTTGACTCTAAACCGTCGCCGTAAATTAGGTGATCCATGCTAATTTTGAAAACGTCCGCAATCTTTTTAACTTTGTCAAAATCGCGTGGCTTTCGACCCGATAGCCAGTCAGCAATTGTGGCATTTGGGACGCCGGAAAGTTTTGACAGGTTGCTAGCAGTCATTCCTCTGCTCTTTAAGTAAGTTTGAATTTGATTCTTTAAGTTCATTTATTTTCCCAAGATTCATTTAAACTCTCTCAAAGATCAGGCATCGGAACCGGACGGGACATTTAAAGATATTTACGACTTAAGGCGCTATATTTTCGATTGATCGTAACTATCATCATCTAAGTCGTAATCTTGCGCGCCATCGCCGCGTCTGCGTAGTTCAGTAGTTTTGTTTTATCCGCAGGCTTTGTGATTACAAATTCAGTTAGGGTCAGAAAAAAATCTATCGAGAGCGTGTTACCAGTAACAATAATAATTGGCAGCGTGCTCCACTGTGTGCTTTCCCGAAGTTTGTTAATAAGCCCAATTCCATTTAGAGCGGGCATGTCGATATCTGTAATCATCAGATCCGGAGACGCCTCAGCCATATGCCGAAGGGCTTCCAAGCCATTACTCGCTTCGGTTACATTCCAGTTGCCGGCTTCAAGAAAGCATCGCATCATCGTGCGATAGTCGGAATCATCTTCTACCAATAAGACTTGACGTCCTTGTGAGCTACTCATCATCTCGGTCCTCGGGGTTGTTAGGGCTATCGACGTGGGATCGCGGAATTAGTCGCTGAATTGTTATCCTAGCGTAACCATCATATAGTTGCCCACCGTCATCAAAAACCTCTGTAACCGTAGCCGGCTTGGTATTGGATTTTTTATCTTCCTTGCCGGTCAATAGAAATGACATTGATACACCAAGTTCGGAAGCCATTCTGGCGATCAACTTAAAGTCAGAAGGAGCGACTCCGTTTCGATATTCTGTAATGTTACTGGGGGCGCAATCACAGCGGTTTGCAAAGTCACGCACACCAACCCTATGCTCGGTCATTAACCGAGTTAGGTTACGTGCGAATGTCATATCTCTTTCTTTTTGCTTGCGCGGCATCACACACCCTCAAATTAACGCAATTCATGGATTCGGCTGCTAAAGATGCTGGGTTTAACTTATTTCAAAAGAACGAACGTGTTTGTTATGTCGAACGAGTGAACTCGGTCAGAATGCAATCGGTTCGGTGCGAAAGGGTAAACGCGTAGTCCAGCAGGTTCTTCCTTGGTCCACACGGCTCTTTATCCTGTAATTATAGTATGTTACAAATAAACTAATAATTTGAAGCTCGATTGTGACCGAAAAGATGCCGGGGGGTTGCCCGCATATGTGGCGCCCGTAAACGAAGGAAGCTGTATGGGTGTAAAGAAAATAGAGAAAGACGAAATCGATCCAGCCAAAACAGAACGAGCTACTGACCGATTGAAGTCGATGACCAGTATTCCAGAAGTCTGGGACAATTTTTCGGACCTGATTCATTATTTTGAAGAAAGAAAAGATAGTCCGAACTCTGAAAAGATGATTCGAATAGTCGAAACCGCAATGGCTCTAACCCATGGCGATCCAAAGTCCGCAACTCAATTCGACACACTATTCGAAATGGCGCGAGATGCGGCGGAGTCGAAATTTAAAAAGGATCGTTGGCTAAATAAACAAAATTTCATCGAGCCGGACGACATTGCTCACGAAACTATTGTGAATATCTTAGAGCGACCAGCTGACTACAATCCAAATGATCCAGGGCGATATGGATTTGTCGCTGGCATGGTGACGTTTGTGATAGGAACAATACATCGCGATGGAGAGGATAAACGCCTTGCAGAAGAATGGCTCGCGGAGCTTTTTAGCGAGAAGACAAGGAAGGAATTTCGACATATTGATTCATTAGAAAAGTTATCCTCTTATTTTGACAAGAAGATGGAGCTGCACAAAAAGAACAAGAAAGAACTGAAAGCTAGAGAGAAGGAAAAGGTTGGTGGTGTTAGAAAGCGACACAAAGAAAATCTGAAAAAAACCCGTCAAGCAAATCCCTACGAGCCCAGGCTTTTTAAGGCAAAGGGCAAAAAAGAAGCGCGGAAAATCGTGCGGAAATTTGTGCAGGATATGATTAAAGGAAAGACCAAAAGCCCAATCGCTCTTGAGGATGTACTTGATAAATATCAATTAACCGAGGGCGAGTTGATAGGGGGTTTCTATCAGGCAATAAATACTTTTAAAGATGGAAAAATATCTAGGATATCGACGAGCAAGGATTATGCCGAGAACCTTGAAATTACTGTGCCGGTCATGAAGCGTAATTCTGATGAGACGGTATTTGTTCTATCTAAGCTTACCTTAGTGGGTGATGCAAAGAAGCGCCTTAAGCAATTTGTTTTCGATTTTTCTTCCGAGAGTATAAAAAGGAAGGTTTCAATGGCAGAAGTTGAAGACCTTTATCGGTTATCAAAAAGAGATCTTACTGAATCCCTTCCCGAAGTCATTGATAGATTCAGGGCCAGTGAAATTAGAAGACAAAAAAAGCTAGGGGCAAAAAAAGGAGATGAAATTAAATTAGTGATACCGGTTATAAAGATCGTAAATGATGTTACTTCTTTTGTTGCCCTAGAGGAGACCATTCGGATTCCTTGAGCGAGACTTAAACTGAAAATCGTAGTCAGTCTTCGTCGTGGACAATTATGTTTTGAACTCGAGGGTCTTCATCTATAAAACGATTTAACTCAGATCTAGCCGTTTGCATTAGGTTTTGAATTGTTGGTGGGCGCTTTGTGTTAGACCTTCTATATACACATCCAGCTTGAATGCCATTTACCAGAGCACGACATATCTCCCTGATTTGTTCGTCTTTCAAAAAAAGCTGCGCAGTCGGCGAATAGTCTTTTCCAAAAGAAGTTTTCAAAATCAAATAAAAGGCCTCCTTCTGCTCTAACTGCGGACTCTGGGGATCTCTGCCTTTCCATGCCTCATCCCAAATTTTCCCCATTGCTGGTTCAGACCAACCATAGACAACTCTGTTTGCTTCTCGAATTGTCAGTCCGTCGTCAGTATATGCCTTGACTCGTCCTTTTTGTTCTTCGGCGGTGAAAACACGTTTTGTCACAGCATTTACCTCCCATGGCCTCATCGGACAAACTCCTACCTTCATTTACCTTAGAAACTAAGTCTCCTCCGTATAACCAATATGGGTCGCCCTGCCATTTTATAAAAATTGATAAAAATTATTAGAAGTGCGATAGAAGATTGGTAGATACACAATTTTGAGGTGCTAGTGCCGCGAGGTGTGCGGGTTCAAGTCCCGCCCTGAGCACCATGACAAAGATCTATGTCCAAAGAAGTGGTACCCGAGAATAACCTTCTCGGGTATTTACTTTTCAGTGCCGAGTTGTCCCATCCCCAATAAATTGTACAGCGTCGCAAGCCACTGGCTTGCTCCGAGTCCCGCCCTGAGCACCCTGCTCAACGACCACTTGCCTGCGGCAAGTGGTCGTTGAGCAGGGTGGGAGCGCTCGTAGATGCGCGACCGATATCTCTGTCAAAATTAAGTGGTACCCGAGAATAACCTTCTCGGGTATTTGCTTATTTAAATTCACCTGATTCGAATCTATTCACACTTGTACTTTACTTCCACGCGTTGTTTAGTTGCCGAACATTAATTGGGGGGGATTTATTTGTGAAAAGTAGAGTCATGGGATTTTTAACTGTACTAACCGTATCGTCATTGATGGCCACCAACACGAAAGCGTCCGAGGTTTGCAAGTCCCTCAATAGTTGCCGAGTCCTTCAGTCTAAAGTCGAAGCCCGCATCAAAGTTTTACTGAATGTAATGCCGCAGCTGACAGACTATGCGAGAGACGCGGATGGCGAAGCTCTCGTGATGAATCAACACGATGCCGAAAAGTATTGCCTTGATCAAGGACTGAGTCTTCCAACAATACGACAGTTAGCACTTGTGGCCCAAAAAATGGGTGCGAAGATCAGTGATAAAGCTGCCGACGGATACTCCCCGATCTACACAGCGAACAGTGCTGGTGAGCGAGTAGTGGACTTCTATTATAGCAACTCTGATGTGACACCGCGCTCAGATGTATGGAGGTTTAGCTATTGGTCAACTAGGTTTCATTCTGTTAATTCCGATGGCGCCTATTTTTTCTTTGGCGTCACCGGGGCCATAGACTTCGCCTTGCCAAACTTCGGCTTTACCTTTCCCGTTCGCTGCGCACGCTAGCGTCGTTTGTGCATTTTACACCTTGATCATTAGGCCGAACGACTATTCGTTCGGCTTTTTGACGTAAATAATTGGGCTTTTCTGACAAGCTTGTGTTTGTAAAGTTGTACCCTCAAACCACATCTGTCGTCACAATATTAACTTGGGTCGTGAATCGTCCGACCCAAATTATATTTTTTTGCACCAGCTTCGTAGATTTTTCTAAATATCTTGGTGCTCGCCCGCTGATTACAGGCGAAACAAAGTAAACGCAAATTTTCCGACTCTGACTTACCGCCCAATGCAACTGGTCGGATGTGATCATAATTTAAATTCCGCTGACCACCACACCGGGTACAACTTCCCCGATCGCGCTCCCAAATTTGGTGTTTCATAGCCTTCGAAATATAGCGGGGGTTATTGCTCTGTTGAACAGGCTGGAGAGTCACTGCTTTCTTTGAACCAACGCGATTTGTCCGATTCTTGCCAAAACGTTTCGTTTTAAGCGCTTGCAAACTCAAATCAGACATCTCCTCAAATAGTTCCGCGTAACCCAAACCAACGCCCCGAGGACCCAGCAATGAACGCACAGCTTCAAGCTTTGCTTTCAGTTTCTCGCTCAAAAGAAATCGCACTTCCGAAATATCGTTTGCAACAATACGCTCTCGCTCTTTGGGAAGAGCCGCTTGCGGCTGCCACTTAATCAATACACGCTCTGCCTCACGTCGCGATTTGTGTTCAACAGATGCCAATACTTTAAGTTTTTCTACTTTTGTCATCATGCGATCAGATTCCTTTTGCTCAAGATTTCGAAAAAGCGTTTGAACTTGGTGCGCATTACTAAGACTCAACTCTCCCGACGCGATCTTGTGCTCGACCTCAGGAACATCCTTGATCAAACGCATGGCCTGAATGCGCCTAGCGGCCTGATCCTCACTGTATGAGAGCTCTCCAACTGCGTAATCAAAAAGACTTTTAAAACCGCGTTCAGAATAGAGCCGCCTACGCTCAATTTCGCGTAGATGCGCAAGGATGCACACAAGTGCTCTGCGTTCATCACTTACATATTCTTTGATTTGTAAAAGTAGTTCGTTGTCTTTGATTTTTTTTAGATCCATAGCGCCATCCCCATTCTGTAACCATACATATATATGGTATGGCGCGCTCTCGATCTACAAAATAGACGTTTTCACTTCAGTTTTTTGCATTTGTCACCGCCTGACATCCACCTGGGCCAGCCCAAGCGATCGTGATTTTTCATCAGAGGCTAGAGAATCAACTCTATGACTCGCGCAACGCGAAAGATCTCTATCTAGTTGCGCTCTCGACGAAGATCGAAGGATGCCATCTCCTGACATCCACCTGGGCCGGCCCAAGCAAAACTACGCACACGAAGACAATTTTCAATCGATGAAACTTTGGTTCCTATAAATCGCTGCTAATGGCTTTCGACTCAAGATCCAGTAACCACTTTTTTCTGGGCAAACCTCCACCATAGCCGACTAGCTTTCCATCTTTTCCGATAACTCGATGGCACGGTATTACGATTGCGATGCGGTTCATTCCGTTAGCGCTGGCAACGGCACGAACAGCCTTGGGACACCCGAGGACTTTCGCCTGATCGAGATAGGTCCAAGTTTCCCCATAGGGTATCTGCTGAAGCACATTCCAAACTCGTTTCTGAAATGAAGTGCCAGGTGCGTCAATGCTAACCGAAAATGTTCGCAAATTTCCTGATAGGTATTTTCGTAACTCTTGCTTAAGTAATTTAATGTGTTTGTTTGTGCCTGGAACAATCACCGCATT
>Ga0154020_10010921_pt1 | contig 10368 bp, 8 predicted proteins | sample Klosneuvirus_201_FD_109709 | JGI IMG/M metagenome (GOLD analysis project Ga0154020, IMG submission 109709) | Active sludge microbial communities from wastewater, Klosterneuburg, Austria - Klosneuvirus_20160825_MG | ecosystem: Engineered > WWTP > Aerobic digester > Activated sludge | place... | reverse complement strand
GAGGCCCCGCCGGTCGACACCCAGCCCGCGCCCGAGCCGGCCCCGCCGGCCGCCGACGGCCACGCCATCTCGGCCAAGTACGACAAGGGCCTGACCTTCGAGACCGCCGACGGCGAGTACGAGCTGAAGCTCGGGATCCGCTCGCAGTTCCGCCTCGAGGCGGCGCGGCCCGACGTCGCCGGCACCGAGTTCGCGACCCGGTTCTCGGTCCCGCGCCTGCGGCTGCAGCTCGAGGGCCACGCCTACGGCGAGGCCAACGGCTACAAGGTCGAGTTCGACATGGCCAACAAGGGCTTCGCGCTGCTCAAGGACTTCTTCATCGACCACGCGTTCGCCAAGGACCTGCACCTGCGGGCCGGCCAGTGGAAGAGGCCGTTCAACCGCCAGGAGATGGTGAGCGACTTCGGCAGCGAGTTCCTCGAGCGCTCGCTGGCCAACGAGTTCGCCGGCGCCGGCCGCGACCTGGGCGTCGCGGTGCACAACAACTACGAGAAGTCGCCCGAGGGCCTCGAGTGGGCGGTCGGCGTGTTCAACGCCGCCAGCGAGAAGGCGTCGATCAAGACCGCCTGCCTGCCGGGCGCGACGCCGACCGATCCGCTGATCTGCACCTCCGGCACGCCGAGCAACGTGCCGGCCGACTTCGGGCCGGCGATCGTCGTCCACGCCGGCTGGAACCACGGCGGCATCAAGGGCTACAGCGAGGGTGACCTCGAGGGCGGCCCGCTGCGCTACGCGGTGGGTCTGAGCTACCGCATGAACCCGCGCGACTTCGACAAGGACGCCAACGACGATCTGAACATCGAGCACGCGGTCGCGCTCGACGCGATGGTCAAGGTCGAGGGCCTGGGCATCTCGGGCGCGGTCATCCTCAAGAAGGACGGCCAGGCCGACGCCGAGGTCGGCTTCTACGGCCAGGCCGGCTACATGGTCGTGCCCAAGAAGATCCTCGGCGCGCTGCGCTTCGCGCAGGTCCCCGAGGACGACGAGCAGCGCTTCGAGATCCTCGGCGGCGTCGACTACTTCCTGCACGGCCACAACTTCAAGCTGATGGCCGACGGCGGCGTCATCCACACCACCGGCGCCGACACCAGCGACCTGCAGCTCCGCGCCCAGCTCCAGGCCGTGCTGTAACCACCCCGCGGCCGGCTACCCGGCGACGCGGCCGAACAGCACCGTCGTCGGCATCAGCCACGGGCTGGCGAGGCCGATCCAGCCGTAGTGGGTGACCACCCCGGCGGCGTCGGTGACGAACAGCATCGTGCCCACGCCGAACCCGCCGTCGAGATCCGCGGCCCGCGGATCGTCGCCGTGGCCGCCGCGGGTCGAGTCGGCGATGCGCACCGCCCACGCGCCCGGCCAGTCGGGGATCTCGGTCGGCCAGCCGACGATCACGCCGACGTGGCCGGTGATCTTCGAGGTCGAGATCGGCGAGCGCAGGAACGCGAACAGGTCGCCGGGGCGGGCGTCCTTGACGTGGGCCAGCCGCTGCCAGCCGCGGCGCGGCCGCCCCAGCGGGGCGCGCGCGATCGCGCGGTAGTAGTCGCGCGCGACCGGCCGGCTCGACGCCAGGCTGGCCAGCGCCCGCGGCGCGCTGCGCTTCAGCAGCCAGGTGGTCATGCCCGAGCAGTCCCAGCGGTAGACGCCGCGGCGCTCGTCGACCTGGGTCCGCGCCTGGTAGGTGCTGTCGACCAGCGACGCCTCGACCTGGGCGACCCGGGTCAGCAGCTTGGCCGCGGCCGCCGAGGCGGCGTCGGCGGGATCGCGGCTCTCCCGCACCCGCACCGCGCCGCGATCGAACGGCGGGACCTCACCCGGCTGCGCCGGATCGGCCCCGACCCGATCGGCGGCGCTGGCGCACGCCACCAGCAGCGACAGCAAGACCAGGCCGCGCATCCGGCGATCGTGACGCGGCGGGCGCGGCGGTGCAACCGCGATCAGGTCTTGGCCGGGAGCCGGGGCTGGCCCATCGACCGCGCCGCGATCCACACCATCATCCGCCGCGGCACGAAGCGCAGCGTCCACATGCCGAGCTTGTTCGACACGCCGGTGACCACGTTGCGCCGCCAGCCGAACAGCGCGCGCAGGCCGATGCCGGCGCAGCGATCGGCGCTCATCGCCGCGAAGCGCCGCATCCAGCCGGGCAGGGTCTGGCCGGCGACCTGGTGGAACTCGGTGATCGTCAGGCCCGGGCACAGGCTGCACAGCCGCACGCCGCGCGGCGCCAGCTCGTAGGCCACCGCCTCGGTGAAGTCGCGGACGTAGGCCTTGCCGGCGGAGTAGGTGGCGTAGGTCGGCGACGGCGTGTACGCGCCGATCGACGCGACGTTGAGGATGTGGCCGCGGCCGCGGCCGGCCATGGCCCGGGCGAACTGGTGGGTCAGCTCGGTCAGCGTGACGACGTTGAGCTGGAGCTGCTGCGCGACCCGGGCCCAGTCCTGGTCGACGAAGTGGCGGTGCTCGCCGAAGCCGGCGTTGTTGATCACCACGTCGATCGGGCGGCCGGCGCCCTCGGTGCGCGCGAACAGCGCCGCGCCCGCGCCGGGCTGGCCGAGATCGATCGCGATCACCTCGACGGCGACGCCGTGGCTGGCCCGCAGCGTCGTCGCCAGCGCCTCCAGCTCGGCCGCGCGGCGCGCGGCGATCACCAGGTCGGCGCCGGCGGCGGCGAGCTGACGCGCGAACGCGGCGCCGATGCCGCTGGACGCGCCGGTGACGAGGGCGGTCTTGCCGCGGAGGTCGATGGCCATGGCCGACGGTAGCGCAGCCTGGGGTTCAGCGCGGGCCGGCCACGCGATCGATCACCGCCAGCAGATCGTCGAGCCCGAACGGCTTGGGCAGCACGGTCACGTCGTCGCGCTCGAGGAACGCGCCGGTCTGCGGCGACACCGCGCCGCCGGTGATGAACACCAGCCGCCGCGCGCGCGCCGGATCGGCCGCGACCACCGCCGCGTGGATCGCGGCGCCGTCGACGTCGGGCATCACCAGGTCACACACGATCGCGTCGAACCCGCGCGGGCCGAGCGCCAGCGCCAGCCCGGCGCGCCCGCCGTCGGCCTCGGTGACGTCGCAGCCGCCGGCGCGCAGCATCGCCGCCACCATCTGCCGCACCACCGGCTCGTCGTCGATCACCAGCACCTGGCGGCGCGGCGCGGGGGCGGCGCCAGGCGTCGTCGTGGTCGTCGTCGACGTCGGCTCGGGCGCGACCGACGGCGCGGCCGGCAGGATCACCCGGAACGTCGTGCCGCGGTCGACCGCGGTGTCGACCTCGATCCGCCCGTCGAGCGCGGCGACGATGCTGTGGCAGACGCTCAGGCCCAGGCCGGTGCCCTCGCCGGGCGCCTTGGTGGTGAAGAACGGGTCGAACAGCCGCGGCAGCACCTCGGCCGGGACGCCGCTGCCGTTGTCCTCGACCTCGATCGCCGCCGCGCCGTCGGGGCAGCGGCTGGTGCGCACGACGATGAGGTTGGCCGCGGTCGGGCGCGCGGGCATCGCGTGGCTGGCGTTGACGATCAGGTTGATCACCACCTGGCCCAGCCGCGACTCGTTGGCGAGCACCGTCGGGGTGTCGGCGGCGAACGCGGTGGTGATCGTCGCGCGGTGGCGCACCAGCGACGCGGTGATGCGCAGCGCCGCCTCGCACACCGCGCGCAGCTCGACCCGGCCCACCAGCCGCTCGTCGGGCCGCGCGAACGCGCGCAGGTCGGCGACGACGTCGCGGATGCGCTCGATCCCGTCGCGGACCTGGGTCAGCGCCACGCTCACCTCGGGCGCCAGGTCGCGCTGCCGCATCCGCAGGAGGTCGATGTTGCCCAGGACGTAGGTCAGCGGGTTGTTGATCTCGTGGGCCACGCCGGCGGCCAGCGTGCCGGCCGCGATCAGCCGGTCGGCCGAGCGCAGCCGGGTGTCGAGCAGGCGCTGGGCGGTGACGTCGACCGCGGTCCCCAGCATCTGGGCGACGTTGCCCGGCGTCTCGCGCACGAGCCGGCCGTTCACCGCCAGCCAGGCCAGCTCGCCGGTCGGACGGACGATGCGGTACTCGCTGGTGAACGGCGCGCCGTCGCGCATCGCGGCGTGCAGCACCTGCGCGATGTGCGGCCGGTCCTCGGGGAAGATCCGCTCGATCCACTGGTCGGCGCGGTGCTCGGTGTCGCCGGCGAGGCCCAGCGTCCGGCCCAGCGCCTCCGACACCCACACCGTGCGGGTGTCGAGCCGGTAGCGCCAGGTGCCGACCTGGCCGGCCTCGAGCGCCAGCGCCAGCCACGCCTCGCGGATCTGCGCCGCCGCCGCCGCCTGCTCGGTCTCGGCCAGCTGCTGGGTCAGCGCCTGGTTCTTGGCGGCGATCTCGGTCGCCTGCTGCTCGAGCTCGTCGAGCGCGGCGGCCGCGCCGGTGACCGTGCGCAGCACCCGCCGGGCCCGGGCCAGCCGGCCGCCGTCGCGCGGCAGCGCCAGGCGGTAGGTGGCGTGGTGCGGCGTCAGGCCGGGCGCGATCGCCACCTCGGCGTCGGGCAGGCCCTGCAGGCCGGGCAGGTGGCGCAGCACGCCAGCGATGAACTGCAGCGTCGGCACCGAACCGACCCGCGCCCGGTCGATGTCGATCGTGAACTCGGCCGCGGTGGTGCCGCGGCTGGTGAAGCGCGCGGTCACCACCATCAGCGTCCGGCGCAGGCCCCAGCGCGCGAACAGCGCGTAGACGTCGGGCACCGACAGGAACGTGTTGGCGATGCGCACGAACGGGTGGCGGGTGCGCGCGCCGGCGCCCGAGACGAACAGGTGCTCGACCTGGCCCGGGTAGCGCGCCGCCACCCGCGCCATCATCTCGACCCACAGCTCCCAGTCGATGCGCCGGCCGGGCGTGTGCAACAGCGCCCGGGTCACCGGCAGGCCGGCCCACAGCGCCTCGGCGTCGCCGCCGCGCTGCTCGATCGCGTCCAGCAACAACGCTGCGGTATCCGTGCTGACCTCGTTCACGTCGCCTCCACCGCCCGCGCGCGGGCCCGTCTCCGAGCGCCTCCCGTTGGTCCCAGCGCGTTCAAAAGCCGATGTTGGCGCCGAGCTGGAAGCGGATCGCGTCGGTGAACTTGCCGTCGTCGACCTTGAGCAGCGTCACGTCGCCCTGGATCTTGGCGTCGTGGCCCCAGCCGTAGTAGCTGGCGCCGGCGGTGAGCTCCTTGGTGTCGCGCAGGCCGTCGACCCGCCCGTCGATCATCGCGAACCGGGCGATGCCCTGCCACGTCGGCTTGATCATGTAGCCGGTCTGCAGGTGGAACCCGATGTAGGCCAGCTCTTGATCCGACAGCACGTAGGTGCCGGCCTGGCGGGTCATCGCGTAGACCGCGCCCGAGCCCGAGAAGCCCTGGGCCTTGACGATGAAGTCGAGCTCGACCTTGTCGTTCGCGGCGTCGTCGCGGTCGAAGTCGGCCTCGCCCCAGAAGCTGGCCGCGGCGGCCCAGCGCAGCGGCCCGCCTTCGAGGTCGGCCTCGCTGTAGCCCTTGATGCCCTCGGAGTTAAGCCCGACCCGGCCGATGAACGCCGGCTTGAACTCGCGGGGGACGTTGCTCACCGAGACCGCCGGATCGTCGGGATCGGTCAGGTCGACCGCGAAGCTGGCGGCGTCGCCGGTGCCGTTCCACACGCCGACGATCCACTCGATCGCCGGCGAGTCCTCGTAGCCGTTGTGCAGCGCGATGCCGATGTCGCGGCCGGCGCCGAAGCCCTTGTCGGTGATCGCGCGGTCGCCCAGCTCGAGCTTGCCGCTCGACGTGATCTGCTGGCGCGAGAACGGCCGCTTCCACTGGCCGGCGCGCACCCAGGTGCTGCCCGACAGCCGGGCGTCGGCGTACCAGTCCTTGAGCGACGGGTTGCCCTTGCCGAAATCGGTCTGGATCTTGTAGCGGAGGTCGTCGCCGTGGAGGTTGCCCTCGAGGATCAGCCGGGCCCGGCGGACCTCGAACGCGCCGGTCCAGTCGGCGGCCGGGGTCTTGCTGCGGGTCAGCGCCAGGTACGGCTGCACCCGCGCCTTGATCTTCAGCGAGAACTTGCCGTCGTCGCTCTTGATGAAGAAGCCCTTGTCGTAGCCGGTGTTGCCGCCGGTCGCGATCGGCGCGGCGGGCGCGGCGTCGTCGGGCGGCGGGGCGTCGTCGGGCGGCGCCGGCTCGGTGCCGTCGGGGCCGATCACCTCGTCCGACTCGTGGACGGTGCCGCCGCCGGTCTCGTCCTCGTCGGCGGGCTGCGCGCTGGCGAGCGCGGGGAGGGCGAGCAGGCAGACGGCGAGGCCGGCGCGGAGGTGTCTCATCGGCGAAATTGTAGACGGGTTCGCGGCCGCGCGCCTGCCTGGCGGGGCCGTCCCGGCGGTCACCCGAAGCGGCCGGCGATGTAGTCGGCGGTGCGGGAGTCGCGGGGCTGGCCGAACAGCGCGGCGGTGGTGTCGAACTCGACCAGCTCGCCCTGCAGGAAGAACGCGGTGTGCTCGGCGACCCGCTGGGCCTGGCCCATGTTGTGGGTGACGATCACCATCGTGTAGTCGCGGCGGATCTCGAGCAGCAGCTCCTCGATGCGCGCGGTGGCGATCGGGTCGAGCGCCGAGCACGGCTCGTCGAGCAGGATCACGTCGGGGTTGACCGCCAGCGCCCGGGCGATGCACAGGCGCTGCTGCTGGCCGCCCGACAGGCTGGTGCCGGGGTCGTTGAGCTTGTCCTTGACCTCGTCCCACAGCGCCGCCTGGCGCAGCGCCCGCTCGATCACGCCCGGCGCGTCCTTGCGGTCGTAGCGGTGGGTCAGGCGCAGCCCGGCCACGACGTTGTCCTTGATCGACATCGACGGGAACGGGTTGGGCTTCTGGAACACCATGCCCACCCAGCGCCGCACCAGCACCGGGTCGACGTCGTCGGCGTAGACGTCGGTGTCGTCGAGCAGCACCTGGCCCGCGCGCGACGCGCCCGGCACCAGCTCGTGCATGCGGTTGAGGCAGCGCAGGAACGTCGACTTGCCGCAGCCCGACGGCCCGATGATCGCGGTGATCTGGCGGCTGGGGATCGCCAGGTCGATGCCCTTGACCACCTCGTGGTCGCCGAACGAGGCGCGGAGGCCCTTGACGGTGATCTTCATGACCGGCGGGATTGGTAGCGGTTACGCAGCCAGATCGCCACCCCGTTGATGACCAACAACGTCGTCATCAGGACCAGGATCCCGGCGGCGGCGTTGTCGAGGAACGCCCGCTTGGGGTTCGAGGTCCACTGGAAGATCTGCATCGGCAGCGCGGTGTACTTGGCGTCGACGCCGTCGGGCCCGTACAGGATGAACGCCACCGCGCCCACCACCACCAGCGGCGCGGTCTCGCCGATCGCGCGGGCGATCGCCAGGATCGCGCCGGTCAGGATGCCCGGGAGCGCCATCGGCAGCACGACCTGGCGGGTGCACTGCCAGCGGGTCGCGCCCAGCCCCAGCGCCGCCTCGCGCAGGCTGTCCTTGACCGTGCGCAGCGCCTCGCGGGCCGAGGTGATGATGATCGGCAAGATCAACAGCGCCAGGGTCAGCGCGCCGGCGATCACCGTCTCGCCCATCGCCAGCGCGTGGACGAACAGCCCCAGCCCGAGCATGCCGTAGACGATCGACGGCACGCCGGCGAGGTTGGCGATCGCCAGCTCGAGCAGGCCGGCCAGCTTCGAGCGCCGGCTGTACTCCTCGAGGTAGATCGCCGCGCCGATGCCGATCGGCAGCGCGATCGTCGCGGTGAGCACGATCAGCCACAGCGTGCCCATGAGCGCCGGGCCCAGGCCGGCGGCGCTGGCGTCGAGCTGCGACGGCGGATCGGTCAGGAACGACCAGCTCAGCCGGTGGACGCCGGCGGCGGCCACCCGGTACAGGAGCCACGCCAGCATGGTCAGCGGGATGGCCGCGCCGAGCCGGCACAGCCAGACGAAGGCCTTCTCGGCGAAGACGCCGGGGCGGGCGGAGGTGAGGTCGATGGGACGGCGCATGGGATGGGCGGGGGGCGATGGGCGCGGCCTAGGCGCGGGCGGCGGCGCGCAGGCGGCGCGACAGCCGGTGGCTGATCACGTTCATGATCAGCGTCATCACGAACAGCATCGCGGCGACCGCGAAGATGGTCTGGTAGGCGACCGAGCCGTGCGGGGTCTCGCCCTTGGAGATGTCGACGATGTACGCGGTGGCGGTCTGGCCCGGCTGGCGCGGATCGAAGCCGAACCGCGCCTCGTTGCCGGCGGCGATCGCGACGATCATCGTCTCGCCGATGGCCCGCGAGGCGGCCAGCGTGATCGCCGCGGCGATGCCCGACCACGCCGACGGCACGATCACCTTGCGGATGGCCTCGAACGGCCCGCCGCCCAGGCCGGCGGCGGCCTCGCGCAGGCTCTGCGGCACCGCGTAGATCGCGTCCTCGGACAACGACGCCACCAGCGGCACGATCATGACGCCCATCATCAGGCCGGCCGACAGCAGGTTGCCGCCCGACAGGCCGGGGATGTAGTCGCGCAGGGCCGGGGTCAGCGTCGTGATCGCGAAGTAGCCGAAGACGATCGTCGGCACGCCGGCCAAGAGCTCGAGCGCCGGCTTGATGATCTTGCGGGTGCGCGGCGCGGCGTACTCGGACAGGTAGATCGCCGCCAGCAGCCCCAGCGGGATCGCCACCGCCAGCGCGATCGCCGCGGTGGTGAGCGTCGCCGACAAGAGCGGCCAGACGCCGTACGAGTGATGATCGCCGATGATCGGCGTCCACTTGGTCGAGCCCAGGAACTCGCCCAGGCCGACGTGGGCGAAGAAGTCCTTCGACTCGTGGGCCAGGATGACGACGATGCCGATCGTCACGACGATCGAGGTCATGCCGCAGCCGGCCAGGCCGAGCTCGATCAGCCGCTCGTACCAGCGGGCCGCGCGGCCGCGGGTCGGCGTGTGCAGCGCGGCGCGTCCGACGGCGGGGGCCGCCATGGTGGCCGTCTCGTCGCTCACGACCCGCCTTCGCTGGCCAGCAGCTGCTCCAGCGTCACCCCCACCTTCGAGCCGTCGGCGAACACCGAGCCGGTCTTGCGGTCGGCCAGCCGCTTCTTGGCCAGCTCGTCGACCTTGGCCGGCAGCGGCACGTAGCCGACCTTGGCCGACAGCGTGGTCACGTTGGCCAGGTAGAAGTCGACGAACTTGGCGACGTGGGCCTTGGCCAGCGCGCCCTTCGACACGTAGATGAAGATCGGCCGCGACAGCGGCTGGTAGCTGCCGCCGGCGATGGTCTCGGCGCTCGGGGTGATGCCGCCGTCGCCGTTCTCGGTCTTGCCGTCGTCGATCGGGACGATCTTCAGCTTGTCCTTGTTCTCGGCGTAGTAGGCGAAGCCGAAGAAGCCGATCGCGTTCTCGTCGCTCTCGACCCCCTGCACCAGCACGTTGTCGTCCTCGCTCTGGCGGTAGTCGCCGCGGCTGGAGTGCTCCTTGCCGACGATCGCCGCGGTGAAGTAGTCGTAGGTGCCGGAGTCGGCGCCGGCGCCCAGCAGGCGCAGCGGCTGGTCGGGCCAGCCCTCGCGGATCTGCGACCACTTGGTCACCTGGCCCTCGGCCTCGGGCGCCCACATCTTCTTCAGCTCGTCGACGGTCAGCTTGTCGACGAACGTGTTCTTGGTGTTGACCACCAGCGCGATGCCGTCGTACGCGACCGGCAGCTCGATCCACTCGATGTTCTTGGCCTTGCAGGCGTCGGCCTCGGCCGTCTTGATCGGCCGCGACGCCCCGGCGATGTCGATGTCGCCGGCGCAGAACTTCTTGAAGCCGCCGCCGGTGCCCGAGGACCCGACCGTCGCGTCGATGCCGATCTCCTTCTTGGCCCGCTCGGCGGTGGCGGCGCTGATGAGGAACACGGTGCTCGAGCCGTCGATCGAGACCGAGCCGCCGGCGGCCTGCTTCTTGGAACAGGCGGTGCCGGCGGTGCCGGTGGCGGCGAGAGCGAGGAGGGACACCCAGGCGGTGATCGTGCGCATCTGGGGGCACCCTAGGATCCCCGTGTGTCAGGACGGTGACCCGGTTGCGACACTTGCGCTATGCGGCTGTGGCGGGCGGTCGCGGCAGCTCGCACCAGAAGATCGACCCGGTCGGCTGGTTGGCGTCGACCCCCACGGTGCCGCCCATCGACTCGACCAGGTGCTTGACGATCGACAGCCCGAGCCCGGTGCCGCCCTGGTCGCGGGAACGCCCCGGATCGACCCGGTAGAACCGCTCGAACACCCGATCGCGGTGGACCGGCGCCAGCCCCGGGCCGTCGTCCGCGACCTCGAGCCGGACCCCGCGGCCGTGCGGCGCCGCGCGGACCTTGAGCTTGCCGCCGGCCGGGGCGTACTTGACGGCGTTGTCGAGCAGGTTGACCAGCACCTG
>Ga0154020_10010919_pt1 | contig 10368 bp, 9 predicted proteins | sample Klosneuvirus_201_FD_109709 | JGI IMG/M metagenome (GOLD analysis project Ga0154020, IMG submission 109709) | Active sludge microbial communities from wastewater, Klosterneuburg, Austria - Klosneuvirus_20160825_MG | ecosystem: Engineered > WWTP > Aerobic digester > Activated sludge | place... | reverse complement strand
CGATGAATTTTTTAATATCGTAACCCGTGCATTCATATTGCGTCAGAATGCCAAGCAGAGCGAACTGCGTTTTGTTTTCCCGTTTCATAGAACTATGAGATACTATCTAATAGATATAATACGTCGTAAAGCCAGAATATGGTTCGCGCTGTGTTCAGTCTGCGTTGCTGTACTGCGAGATAAAAGAAATAAAACGCATCACCTCGATAATGTCTTTGCCGGTGAAGCGGATAGTGGCACCGTCGATGCGTTCAACGATCGGCAAAAAAGCGAGAATCTCGGCGTTCAGCATGTTCTTGAAGGTGATTTCGAGCTGCAGCGGTTTGGGCAGAGTGAAAGGTTTGAACGTGCCGAGATTCAAAAGCGCCTCTTTTGTCGCCGCAGTGATGCGCGCGCGGGCCACCGCAGGCGACAGATTATCGGCGGAATGGTAGCCCAGTGCGCGTTTGACCACGACGCCGACAATTTTTTTGTCGATGGTCTTCTGTATCTCATCGACGGCCTTATCGTCACCCGAAACCAGGACGACCGGCACGCCGTAATGGCCCGCGATGCCCGCACTCAGCATCGCTTCGCTCGCGTGTTTACCCGCAAGGCGCATATCAAAGAACCGTTTGGATGACATCGTGTGAGCGCGGACCGCGTTGGGGGTGTTGATCGAGGCGTGGTAGCCCAACAGTATCGCCGCGTCGTAACCGGCGTCGACGCCCTCCATCATTTCGAGCGGGCGCGGCCATGAACGAATCAGGCGCACTTTCGGGTTCAGCTCTTCAGGCAGAATCGAGAGCCCGTTGCCATGCGAATCCGAAACCGTGATTTTGGTCGCTCCGGCTGCGAAGGCACCGTCGATGCATGCATTTGTCTCGGCCGTCATCAGGCGGCGGAATTTCTCGTATTCAAAATCGCCGGGACCCAGCTGCGCACCATTCACAACCCCGGTAATGCCCTCCATATCGACGGAAATGAAGACGCGCAGTTCTTTGGGTTGTGCGCTCAGCGCGAAGGGCAGCAGGCAGGCAGTAAATATGCCAGCCGAAGCAAAGATAGCTATGGATTTCCAGCGCATGCCTCCCTTCACCATAGATTCGCCCTTGCTGTCACGCGAATTAGCGCAAAAAGAGGTTACCCCCCTGAGCAGGGGGGTAACCTGAATAGAAAACAGTTGGACACCATACCGTATGAGGCATACCTGCCACGACACTATGCGCCCTGAGAAAGTTTCCATTCCAGAGCCAATTGCCCGCGTGGCAACCGAGACGGTTGACGAAGGGCGCCGTATGATACTGCGTGCCTATGGTTTTATTCCAGTGACCGAAGTCTTCATACGCGATTTCGTGAGAAAAGTGTTGGGCAAATTCAGTCGGCCCGATCTCACGCCGGCGATAGCCATGATTTTGAAGGAGCTGACGGTCAATGCAGCCAAGGCGAACTTCAAGCGTCTCATGTTTGAAGAGAACCAGATCGATGTCGATAACCCGGAAGATCTGGAACGTGGCATGCAAATTTTTCGCGATAATATTAACGAAACCATGGCGTTTGAGTATGGAAAAAAAGCGCGCGAAGCGAGTCTGAACGTCGTTACGTCGTTTGATTTCGATGAAAATCGCGTCATCATCGAGGTGCGCAATAATCTCGCGATGTCGCGCGAAGAAGAGGCGCGCGTGCGCGACAAGCTGCGGCAGGCGATGGCCTGCGACAACATCGCCGAATTTATCATGGAAAATGTCGATGAAACCGAAGGTGCAGGTTTGGGAATTATCTTGAGTCTGAGCGCGCTTAAGACATCTGGTATTGACCCGCATGCGCTGACCATCTCGACCAATTTTGAGAATGAAACCATTGCGCGGGTGGAGATACCGCTCAGCAATAAGTACCAGCTGATGCGCCGACGGGCGCATGATCCACAGGAAAGCAGATGTATTCCCGCATAAATAAACGGATCTTAACCAGTCCCAAAAAGTTCTTGAAGCACTGATTTCGAACCGGAGCATACCGCCTGAGGCATCATGGCAGAAAAACACGAAAGCACCGTCATCTCAGACGACATGGAATTCAAAGGCACACTCGAATCAGACCACGCAGTGACGGTTGAAGGCAAATTTGCCGGCACCCTGATTGCGCGCGGCCGCGTGCAGATTGGAAACGGAGCCACCGTTGAAGCAAATGTCAGCGCGCGCGAGCTCGATCTTGAAGGTTCGCTGCAAGGCAATATTTTGCATGCCGATTCTGTTATGCTGCACCCAACTGCGAAGCTGACGGGCGACGTGCACTGCGCGCAGCTTGAAATTCAGCGCGGCGCAAAACTCACTGGCACCACAGTGATGAAATGATGCGCATGCACGCGCTGGTTCGGCGGCCGGAAAAGAATAATCCCTGCCGATGACTGACTGGTATCATCTTTTTTCTGACCGGCCGTCTGAATATGCGGCCATCATCTACCGGCGTTTTCTCGAACGCCTGAACACTTACGCAGGTGACAAGACCAACGAAGAATATCTGCGGCAGCAGGCGCTGCGCTATTTGCTGCCGAGCATCCATTTACTGAAAAGTCCGTTCGCGTTTCCCGGCATGGTAGAAGCGGTGGACCTTCTGCGTGCCACGGTCGCGGCAGGCGAAAAACGTATTGTCATCTATGGCGACCGCGACGCCGACGGGGTGACATCCGCTTCGCTGCTGCACCTGTTTTTTCGTGAGCAGCTGAAGATTGGTTCAGCTGATCTCGTCACTCTCGTGCCGCGCGAAGAGGACAAGTACGGTATCACACCGGGGGTTGCCGCGCGCATCATTGCAGAAAAGCCCACTTTACTCATCACCCTTGATTGCGGTTCGTCGAACAAAGCAGAGCTCGCGACGATCGCCGCGCAGACCGGCTGCAAGACAATCATTGTCGACCACCATTTTATTCCCGAGTCGCCGGCCGATTATCCGCAGGTCGAGGCGTTTATCAACCCTAAACTATTGCCCGAACCCGATTTTGCGCGCGACTACTGCACGGCCGCAATCACCCTGCGGCTCGTGCAAGGTATACTCTTCTCATACAGCCGCGAGTACCATGAAGCCATCGGGCTTAAAACTGCGACTGCTCAGGTGGTAATCCGCGACGGCATCATCGATCAGCAGACCGATTTCTCTGCGTGCGCGAGGCAATATGTCCTGGGTATTGATGCGGGTGATAGCTCAACATCACACGACCTCTTGAAAATTTTCGAACACACTGCGCGCGAGAACTATGATATGCGCCGGATGTTTCTGGCGTACCAGAAAATGCCGACGGCCATTTCACCGCTCGAAGTGTTTAACGCCGTGCAGTCGGCGAGTTTTCGCAAGTCGCATACGATATTGTCACAATATCTGCCGCTCGCCGCGATTGGCCTCGTTGCCGACCTGATGCCGGTCTATGCCGATAATCGCATTCTCGTGCGCGAAGGGCTGAACGTTATGGCGCGCGCACAGGATACTCTGCCGATGGGGCTCTTGGCGCTGCTCAAGAAACTGAACCTCGCGGGCTCGGTCGCTGAGCAGGATCTCGGTTTTTCTGTCTGCCCCGCGATCAACGCGGCGGGCCGTATGGGCAATGCCACGCTGGCGCTGAAGGCGCTGACCGAAACTGACCCGCTCGAAGCCACCAAGGCCGCTTTTGCGCTGACGCAGATCAATGCCGCGCGCAAAGAGGCATCGCAGTCGTCGCTCGATCTGCTCGAAGAGGCGCTCGACAGCCGCTCGCACGACGCGCCGCTTGCAGTCGCGCTGCACGATAATTTCCACCGCGGTATTTCGGGACTCATCGCTTCTAAAATCGCCGAGCGTTTTTCTAAACCCGCTCTGGTGCTGGTGCCTGACGGCGAATGCTACCGCGGTTCGGTACGCGCTTTTCGAAATGAAAACGTGCACGGCCTGATCGACGCGCTGGCAGAGCACCTGATACAATATGGTGGCCACCGGCAGGCCGCTGGTTTTTCAGTCGCGAAAGAGAAACTTTCGGCTTTCATTGACGCCATATTTGAAATTGCGCCGCAGATTTTTGCAGCAGTGGAAGCAGATGCTGCGGCAGAAGGCATCGATCCTTTCCGCAATTTCCATCCGCCGCTCGAAATTGAATCGAAACACATGCGCACCCCGCTATGGGATGAGCTGCTGCTGCATGCGCCGTATGGCGTGCTGAACCCGCACCCGGTTGTGGCGCTGAAAAAGCCGGGCAAAGTCGAGGTTGCGAACCTCGGTAAAACCGGCGCGCATGCGAAGATCAAGTTCACCGCCCCCGCTGACAGCAACATCGAAGGTGTATGGTTCTTTCACAACGGCGAAGCGAACAATGCGGCTGGGAGCGAAGACCTCGAAATCAGCGGTGAACCGCAGATCGGCAAGTTCATGGGTCGCATGCAATACCGTTTGAAGATCACGAGAGTGGAAGGCATCAAAAAATAATGGAAACTTCCGCGTAACTTTTACCCGCGCCAGCGGCTAAAGGTTGCGCGACTACAACCATAGTTGCATGCCGCCCTGAAAGCCGGCCAGCTTTGCTTCGGCAGACTCAATCGCGCGGTAGCCGACAAATACCTGCACACGATTCACAAATACGCCGAAGCGCAGATCGTAATCCCAGAATTCAATGTCGGTCATCGACAATTTGCCGATGCGAAAATCGAGCGCGGTGCGGCCGCCGAGAAACATCTGTAACCGCGTGCCATATCCCGCGCCCGAAAGCGCCAAGAGGTCAGAGAACGCGCTGTACTGCACATACGCACTCCACGAAAATCCGCCGAGCTGAAATAGCGCAAAGTCGGCACCGAACGAGGTGAATGTCAGTTTGTCGGATTTATCGCGGTACTGCCGGTATTCGCCGATGAGGCCGAACCAACCCAAGAGACGTGCCTGAAAGCCGCCACCCAGGCCATAGGTCTCGCGGTCGAGATAGAGGCCCGCCGCTTCAATATTGAAGAAGCTGCGTTTGCCGTCGGGCATCACCGATTCGGTGATCTCATATTCATCTGCACGTGGTGGGGCTTGAGCGGCGTTGCGCGGTGTCTTTTTTTTGCGGATGCCATAGCGTGGCACCTGCTTCTGCACCATATTGCCCAGAGTGTCGAACTCGTAGATTGTTTCCGTGCCATCGGAATACATCTCTTCGTCGTCGGCGAGGCCGGCGGGTTTGTTTCGGTCTGCGTCAGCGGACACTCTGCCAGAGGACGATTTTTTTTCGCGGCGCGTGATTTTTTCTGCGTCGCGATACGTGGCCCACAGCGGCGCCTTGCCGGCGTACGGATAGTCGTCGTAATAGATGCTGGTATTGTAGCCAATCCACGCTTTGCCGATGGCGGAAAAGATGGCGCTGAAAAATGCGCAGCCCAACCCACATTCGCCGGATTCTGATTTTCCATCTGTAGCAGAAGATTCCTCCGGTTCGCTTTTCGCAGGTTGATTGTTGGCTTGTTCTTTTTTTACACCTTTTTTAAAATCTTTGAGGGTGCCTGCATGCAGCGAAGTGGTTGCCACGGCCAGCTGCAATATAAGCTGGCAGGCAGCATGGCGACCGAGGCGTATGAATGAAGGTAGTGAAACCATGGCGTAGTGCTATAAAAGGCAATCAGTGTGGCGCCAACAAAGAAAATGGATACCATGGCAGATTGCGCAGCACCCAGAATGTTACCAGTACAACCAGCACCGAATAGTAAGCTACTTTCGGCAGACGGCGCGGTGGTAAATGCAGCAGGCCGCTAAAGGACAACAACCAGCGTGTGAGGTAGGAGCCCAATGGCAGCGCCGCGATGCTAACCAGTATGTTCAGCTCAAGCGCATGCGCAAAGTGAAAATGCATCAGTTCGTGCAGAGTGCGCAGTGCGCCGCAGCCTGGGCAATAGAAACCCGTCAATAATAAGAACGGGCAGGGTGGGAAAAAACCCGGCACAGCAGGATTGCGCACATATAACAGAAATAATCCGCCTGCGGTGAGCAGGCAGATGGCAACGGCAATGAGGCGCCTCAGGTTCAGGCTTTCAAAAGCCTGCTGCAGCATGCCTTACTTGTTTTTCAGGGCTTCGGAGAAAATCGTCAGGCCTGCGGTCGCAAAAATCAACAGGTAGATCAATATGAATGCAAAGCCTGAAGCAGCAGAGGTGATGATCCAGATTTTCGCCATGCGTGCAGATTTCGTTGCACCTTCAATGTCGCCCGATTTCAGCTTGCCGTCGATCTGCGCGGCAAACACAATCGCGGGAATGCCAAAGGGCAGACAGCAGAACAGTGTCGTCAGAATGGAGAGGGCCAGATATGTGCCGCCGCTTTCGGGCGGTTTCGGTGCAGCAGGTTCATTTGGGGTGGGGGTGACAGATTCGCTCATGTGGCATGAGATGTACCGTGGCCCGGCCGTGTAAATCGCAATTCCGGAAAAAAATTCATAAGAAACAAAAAGAATCCGCATTATAAGTGAATTTTGCGTTGCGGGCTAAATCCACCATTAAAACCGCTCTCAATGCGGGCAATGCCCCAAAAGTGGAATCTTAAGAATATTTTTAGTAGGTTATAAGACGTGGCAGAAAATAAACAATCACTCATTGTTCCGATCAACCAGCTGTTGCCGCCCGAGTTATTTATTCTACCCATGCGACATCGGCCGGTTTTTCCCGGCATGGTGACGCCGCTGGTGATTGCCGAGGGCAAGCTTGCAGATGCAATTGAGAATGTGCATAAGCAGAATCAGTATCTGGGGCTCGTGCTGCAGCACGATGATACGCAATCGGAAGTGGCTCCCGACCAGTTGTACCGCGTCGGTACCGCGGCCAAGATTCTCAAGCGCATCAACCTGCCCGAAGGCGGCATGCACCTGCTGGTCAATTCGCTCGAACGGTTTAAGATTAATTCGTTTGTGCAATCGAGCCCGCAGATGTTGGCGAAAGTTGAGTACCAAATTGAAGCAACTGAGTTGCGCGACAAAGAGCTGATCGCGCTGATGCGCAGTGTGCTCAATCAGGCCAAAGAGATGATGGCCGAAAATCCGTATTTCACCGAAGAAATGAAGCTGACGCTGATCAACGTCGAAGAGCCCGGCAAGATCGCCGACTTTGTGTGCAGTGTGCTTAATCTGAAAAAGGAAGAATTCCAGGAAATTCTCGAGACCTTTGACATACGTCGTCGTCTTGAACGCACTTTGCAGTTTCTCGCCCGTGAACTTGATCTGGTTAAGCTGCAACGCAAAATTCAGGGCAAGGTGAATCAGGGGGTCGAGAATAACCAGCGCGAATATTATCTGCGCGAACAGTTGAAAGCGATCAAAAGCGAACTCAGAGGCCCGGAAACGCGCGACAAAGACGCGGAGTTCTACCGGCAAAAAATCGAAGCTGCGAAGTTGCCGGCTGAGGCGAACGAGCGCGCGCTCGATGAATGTTCAAAGCTCGATTATGTCGAGCCCAGCGCGCACGAGTACACAGTCATACGCAACTACCTCGACACGATTCTCGACCTGCCGTGGAACATTCCGGCGGTGGACAACATCGATCTTGGATTTGCGCGGCAGGTATTAAACCGCGATCACTTCGGTCTTGCCGATGTGAAGACGCGCATTCTTGAGTTTCTTGCGGTGCGGTCGCTGAAGAAGGACGTCAAGGGTTCGATCATTTGTTTGGTCGGCCCGCCGGGTGTGGGTAAAACTTCGCTGGGGAAATCCATAGCTGCGGCGATGAAAAAGAAATTTTTCCGATTCTCACTGGGTGGCATGCGCGACGAAGCAGAGATCAAGGGTCACCGGCGCACTTATATCGGCGCGATGCCCGGCAAGATTATCCAGGGGCTCAAGACGACCAAGGCGCGGGATATGGTGCTGATGCTCGACGAGATAGACAAGCTGGGCCGTTCATACCACGGCGATCCGGCATCCGCGCTGCTCGAAGTGCTTGACCCGCAGCAGAACAGCGAGTTCCGCGATCACTTTCTCGATATTGCATTTGATCTCTCGCAGATTACGTTCATAACCACAGCCAACACGCTCGATACGATTCCCGAGCCGCTCATTGACCGCATGGAGGTGATTCGCCTGCCGGGGTATATTCTCGAAGAAAAAATGCAGATCGCGCGCAAGTACCTCGTGACGCGCGCAGTCGGCGAGTCTGGTCTGACTAAAAAAAATGCGCCCGAGATCACGCCGCAGGGGATGCGCTTTCTGATTGATTCGTATGCGCGCGAAGCTGGCGTACGCAGGTTAGAGCGCGAGATCCAGAAATTATACCGCAAGGCAGCCGCGGCTCTGGTCGAGAAGAAATCCTTTCCCAAAAAACTCACGCCGAAAGAAATACCAACCTATCTGGGCAAACCAGTGTTCACGCGTGCCGACGATTTCACGACTTTGGCGATTGGCTCGGCGCTGGGGCTCGCGTACACGTCGATGGGCGGTGCAACGCTCACCATCGAATCGCGTAAATTTCCGGGCCGCGGCCGCGTGAAGTTCACCGGGCAGATCGGTAAGGTGATGAGCGAAAGCGCAGAGATCGCAGTGACCTATGCGCGCTCGCTCGAGAGTGACGAAAAATTCTGGACCAAGCACGATATACACATCCATGTACCCGATGGTGCCACGCCGAAAGACGGCCCGTCTGCCGGCATCACAATCACTACCGCGCTTTTATCGCTGCTCAGAAACCGTAAAATCAAATCGGGTTATGCGATGACCGGCGAGATCAGGCTTTCGGGCGATGTGTTACCGATCGGCGGTCTGCGCGAGAAAATCGTAGCTGCGCGCCGTGTGGGCCTCAAGAAGGTGATTTTTCCGTTCGATAATCTGCGTGACTTCGAGGAGTTGCCGATTGAACTCAGGAAAGGGATGAAAATCCACGCGGTAAAACACTACAGCGAAATTGAGAAGCTGTTGTTTTAAGAGGGTACTACGTACCCTCTTAAAACAAGTGAGCCTGCAATCCTCTGGGAGCGTATATCCGTCGCTCCTATGATGGATATTACGGATAGGCGGTTTCGATATTTTATGCGGCTCATCAATCCGCGCGTCAGACTCTACACAGAGATGATTGTTTGCCATGCCATTGTGCGCGGCGACCGCCAGAAATTACTGAAATTCGACGCGTCGGAACATCCGGTGACGCTGCAGCTCGGTGGCAGCGACGCGGGGCTGATGGCCGAAGCCGCCAGGATTGGCGAAGAATTTGGCTATGACGGAATCGATGTCAATTGTGGTTGTCCGAGTGATCGTGTCGGCAACGGTAATTTCGGCGCATGCCTCATGCGCCAGCCAGAACTTGTGGCAGAAATCGTGGCGGCCATAACACGCGCCGTGAAAATTCCGGTCAGCGTTAAGTGCCGCATTGGTATCACCGGCGAAGAATCGCAGGAGAAACTCTACGCGTTTGCCGAAGGTGTTTTTGCCGCGGGGGCGAGTCTCTTGACTGTCCATGCGCGCACGGCAACGCTAGAAGGCATCGTCACACGAGGTGACGGGGCCGGCGGGTACACGGAGGTGCGTACCGCCGGCCTTTCCCCCAAGGAAAATCGCAGCATACCGCCGCTGCGCTACGACTGGGCTTACGCTGTGAAGGAGCGTTTTCCGGAGCACACTATCGAGATTAATGGGGGCATCAAAACGCATGCAGAAGTGGCCATGCATCTGGAAAAAATGGATCGTGTGATGCTCGGCAGAATCGCGCATGAAGACCCTTGGTTTTTCTCTACGAATCCATCCGGCTTGCTGGCAGAGCGACTCACTATTCTCGAGCGTATGGCTGAGTACGCTGAGCGCCACGAAAGCAAGGATATGACGGCGGCGCGGTTTTTTAATAACATGCTCAATATCTTTCATGCGCTGCCGGGCTCAAAGGCGCTGCGCCGCTTTCTGAGCGAGGATGGTCGCGCGCTCAGCCCGGCGGCGGCGGTGGCGAAGATTGCGGCGATGGATAAGTGAGTCAGGGTGGTGGTGGATTTTCGTTGAATCGGGTATGTTCTTTTGGTTCATTTTGCCAAAAATACAGATTTTCTTCGATAAAGCCGGCTTCAGGATCCCATTTCACGATTGTGTGGTCATAGTTACTCGCAATGAAACGCCGGATGGCTCTGCGCGAGGGTTTTAGCCAAAGCCGGATAATTCCATGGATCAGAGAAGACACACTGACACGAAGCGACGCAGCAACATAATGCAGAGTATCATACTCCGCAGCAGTAAAGCGCGCCGTGACAATCGCGAAGGGCTCCGCCGCGCGATTATAAGTTCGTGCAACCGACCGGCGCATTTCGCCGCGCATGCGTAGACGCAGAAAACGCTCTGCAAATGCCATAATTTCCCGACGGTTTATTTGCCAGCAAGGGCAGATTCCAAAACAAAGTGCGAAAGGGATAAAGTAATGTAAGGCCGCTCCCGGGTTTCGAGGTTGATTT
>Ga0154020_10010918_pt1 | contig 10368 bp, 9 predicted proteins | sample Klosneuvirus_201_FD_109709 | JGI IMG/M metagenome (GOLD analysis project Ga0154020, IMG submission 109709) | Active sludge microbial communities from wastewater, Klosterneuburg, Austria - Klosneuvirus_20160825_MG | ecosystem: Engineered > WWTP > Aerobic digester > Activated sludge | place... | reverse complement strand
GCGTTGGGATGACTTTGCAGGAATTCGGCCAGGGCGGCAATGGACTGGGCCGCCCCGGCGAGCTGATCGAGCGCAACCGTCAGGTCGTTGCGCAGCGCGGAGTCGGGGGCCAGCAGCGCGCGCAAATTCTGGACGACGCCGCGGATTTGCGCCAGCGTCTGATTGGCCTGCGCGAGCGTGTTGGTGACCCCGTCCGCCAGCGGGTCCACGCGGTGGTTCAACTTTTCCCCCAGCACGCGGTATTGCTCCAGCGTGGTGTTCAGCGAGGCAAGGGCGTTGGTCAATTCCGGGGAACTCACGACCCGGTTGAGCGACGTCAAGAGGTTCGTAATCGCCCCGCTCAGTTGCCGGGCCTGCAAGTCCACCACCGCTGTCTCAATCGTTCCGATCAACGCGCCGACCTTCTGCTCCAGGCCCTTGAGATCGAAGCTGGCGAGGTTTTTCAGCAGCGCCTGGACCTCCGTGGGTTGCGTGGGGATTTCAAGGTAGATCGGCTTGAGTTGGTGCAGGACCGGTGGCGCGGCATTTTCGACGATATCCAGACCAACGTAGAGCACCCCCGTGACGAGGCTTTCAGCTTCGAGACTGGCGCGTAACCCCCGATGCACATTTTCCTCGAGCCTACCCAGTTCGAGCAGTTGCCCCGGGCTTTCAATGCGCTCCCGGACCAGATTCTCCTGAAGCTCGATGATGACTGGCATGGTGTAATCATTTGTCGCTTGGTTGAAACGGATCATCACCTTCTTCACGGCACCGATGGTGACGCCGCGGTATTTGACCGGCGCGCCTTCGTTCAGTCCGTTCAGCGAACTGTTGAAATAGAGCACCCGCTCGGCGGTCCGCGTGAACAGGCGGGACGAACTGAACAACAACACGCCGGCCACGCCGAGCCCCAGGCCGACGAAGATGAACAGTCCGATGGAAGTGGGATTGGCTTTCTTGCTCATAGGCGAAATCGGTCAAGCGGGGTGGTGCTGCGGCGCGGGCTGGCTGGCGCGTTCGCCACGGGTCAGGAATTCCTGCACGTAGGGGTCGGTGGAATTTTTCAGCAAATCGCGCGGGTTGCCCTGCGCCCGCATGGTCCGGGTATTCGGGTCGAGGAACACCGAGTTATCGGCGATGGTAAAAATGCTCGCCAGTTCGTGCGTAACCACGACAAACGTCGCCCCGAGACTGTCGCGCAGTTGAAGAATCAGCTCGTCGAGGTTTCGCGAACTGATCGGGTCCAGGCCAGCCGATGGCTCGTCGAAGAACAGCACATCCGGGTCGAGGGCGAGAGCGCGGGCCAGCCCGGCGCGTTTGCACATGCCGCCGGAAATCTCCGCCGGGTAATAATCCTCGAAGCCTTTCAAACCCACCAGTGCGAGTTTCAAGCGTGCGATGTCCCGCATGTCGGAGGCGCATAGATCGGTGTACTCCCCGAGCGGCAATGTGATGTTTTCCGCGAGGGTCATCGAACTCCATAGCGCGCCGCCTTGGAACAGGACGCCAAACGTCCGCAGTCGCCTTTGCCGGGCGTCGTCATTCGCCTGCCAGAACGCCTCCCCATCGTAAAAAATGTCGCCCCGGGCCGGGGCTTTCAGCCCGATCATGTGCCGGAGCAGCGTGCTCTTGCCGCAGCCGCTCCCGCCCATGATGATGAAAATCTCGGCCGGCTTGATCTTCGCATTGATGTCCCGCATGACCACGAACGAGCCGTACGCCATGGTCAGGTCGCGAATCTCGATTTTGCAGTCGCTCGGCGCGGCGTTCATGGCTAGAGGTGCAATGCGTTGCAGATCACGGCGAATAATCCGTCGGAAGCAATGATGACGGTGATGCCGGTGACGACCGCTGAGGTGGTCGCCAAGCCGACGGCGGCGGCGTTGGTGCCGCACTGCATTCCGCGCAAACAACCCGTCAATGCCACCACGACGCCAAAATATGCGCCCTTGAAAATGCCCAGTAGAAACGAGGTGAGGGTAATCGCCTCTAGGGTGCGATGAATATAGAGAGCGGGCGTGATGTTCAACATCATCGTCGAAACTAGGAAACCGCCCAAAATCGAAATTACATCGGCGAACACACACAACAGTGGCACCATGACAATCAAGGCCAGCATCCGGGGCAATACGAGAAACTCGACCGGGTTGATGCCAAAAGTCTGGAAGGCCTCAAGTTCCTGATTCACCTTCATCGTGCCCAGTTGCGCCGCAAACGCCGCGCCGGTGCGCCCACACAGAATAATGCCGGTCATGATGCAACCCATCTCGCGGACAGTGGCCACGGCCACCAAATCCGCCGTATAGATGGACGCGCCAAAGCGGGTCAGTTCGGTGGCGCCGACAAAAGCGAGGATCAGACCGATGAGCAGGTTGATCAGCGCCACGATGCCGAGGGCCTGCGGTCCGCATTCCTGCATGACGAGAAACATGTCCGCCCAGCGAAATTGCGCCGTGCCGCGCAACAACCTGCGCAACGCGAGCACGTTCTCGCCCACAAACGTCAGCATGGCTGCGGCACCCGCCCAAGTGGCAATTCCGGATTCGCCCACCCGCTGCAAGAGGGATACCCGCGCCGCGCTACGCGCGGCATCTTTTGTTTCAGGGACGGCTTGCGAAAGGTGGATCAGCTTCGCCACGTTGGGCGGTAGGGTTTGGGCCCGGAATTCGATTCCGTTGCTCGCGCACAAATCGTAACACTTCAGGACGAAGGTCATGAGGCCGCTGTTCCACCGCCCCAGACCGGCGGCGTCAAACGCCATCGCCTTCACCGCGCCAGCGGCGGTCAGTTCTTTTTCAACCGCGGCAATTCCGGGCATGCCGGCATGCGCTATCCAGTCGCCACCCATTTCCACCTGCAAGAGCCCGCTCTCTGTGCGCCGAACTGTCAACCGCGCGCTGGAGGACTCGGAACTCATAGCCGCGCCGTGCCCGTCACGAACCTACGGGGGAGAATGCACGACGGTTGCTGAATCATGTGCGCATGGTGCTGGCTTCGGGAAAATCTTCAAGCGCAGAATGATTGACTGCGCCCCGCCAATATTCCGCCCTATATCTCTGCCGTCAGATTGATTTTTCCGGCCTTGAAGCGTTACCCACTCCGGGTCAAGCTCACGCCCATGTTCGTCCAAAGTATGAAGCCTCAGTTGCTGCCGAGCGGCGGCGTCTGCCCCCGGCGGTCGGCCGTCGCATGAACGTGCCGTTGCTCCCTTCAACTGTCCTCGCAGCCGTCCACGGACTGGTCGTGATCGCGATTGCATTGCGCGTCATCCTGCGACGACCCGCCCGCGGGGTTGCGCTGGCGTGGCTTTTCCTCGTGGCGATGGTGCCGTTGGCCGGGGGCTTGATCTACCTCCTCGTGGGGGAGCGCCGGATCGGTCGCCGGCGAACACGCGGAATTGATGCGCTGCGCATGGACTACCGGAAACTCGCGGCCGTCGCCATTCCAGCTGGCCTCACGGAGGTAGTCTGGTCACGGCACGTGCCCGCCGCCCGCGGCATGGACCGACTCGGGCGCAAACTGGCGGGCAGCGCAACGGTATGCGGCAGTCGCTTCCAGTTGTTCTCCGATACCCAGGCGATATTGCGGGCGATTGCCGGTGACGTGGACCGCGCCAAGACCAGCGTGCTGATGGAATTCTACATCTGGAATGAAGGCGGCACGGCCGACGAGGTCTTGGAAGCTTTGATCCGGGCCGCCCAACGGGGCGTCCATTGCCGTGTGCTCATTGATGCGCTCGGGGCGCGGCCCTGGTGGAAGGGGCGGCAGCCGCAGCGGCTGCGGGAGGCTGGCGTCGAACTGCGCGCTGCTCTGCCGGTTGGCCTGCTGCGCACCCTGGTCGGTCGCACTGACCTGCGCCTGCATCGAAAGATCGTGGTCGTGGACGGGGAGGTGGCATGGACCGGCAGCATGAATCTGGTGGACCCGCGGTTCTTCAAAGCCGGAGCGGGTGTCGGCGAATGGGTGGATGCCATGGTCCGCCTCGAGGGCGCCGTCGTCGTTCCGCTCGGAGCGATCCTCGTGGGCGACTGGCGGCTCGAAACTGGCGAAGCCACGCTGGATCTCATCCGGAGCGCCGGGCTTCATCTGGTCCAGCCGCAAGGCCCCGCCGACATCCAGGTGATTCCTTCGGGGCCCGGCGAAAGCGAGGATGGGCTGCTGCAAATGTTGATCGCGCTGATCAATGCGGCGCAGAACGAATTGATGCTTACCACGCCCTATCTGGTGCCGGATGATGCGTTGCTGCTCGCTCTCCGCGGGGCTGCAGGTCGAGGTGTTCGGGTGACCTTGATCGTTCCGGAGAAGGTTGACTCGCTGCTCACGCGGTACGCGAGCCGGTCCTATTACGACGAACTGCTGGACGTGGGCGTGGAGGTTCAGCTTTATCGCGGCGGACTGCTGCACACGAAATCCATTTCCGTGGACGGTGCAATGGCGATGTTTGGCACGGTCAACCTCGATATGCGCAGTCTCTGGCTCAACTACGAAGTCGCACTCTTTGTTTACGACCCTGAATTCGCGCGGGCGCTGCGGGCGTTGCAGCAAACCTACCTCACTCGGTCCACCCGCCTCGATCCGGCCGTGTGGGACAAGCGTGCTTTCGCCGAACGTTTGCTGGAGGCGGCGCTTCGCCTCGTCAGCCCCCTGCTCTAGCTGGCGACATAAACCGCAGGCGGCCTGAAAATAAATCGTGACGGAAAATCCAAAGTTGGCTAAGGCTCTTGCAGACTATCGCACATTTGCATTAAAATCACGCAACCAGTTCATAATGCCATGAGCAAATCAAAAGCCGATGCCGATGCTGTTCCTCCGACCGCTCCCCCCTCGCAAGGCATGACCCGCTTGGTCCTCGAACTCATCCGGCCGTATCGCGGATGGTTGATCGTAGTTTTCATCGCCATGGTCTTCGAAACGGCGATGAGCATCGCCGCCCCGTGGCCGTTGAAGATCATCCTCGATAACGTGGTGGGGAAGCACAAGCTGCCCGAATTCCTGACGTGGCTGCGGGATTTTTCGTTCGGCGAGCAGACGGTGGCGCTGGCGGGCGTGGCGGCGATGTTTGCGGTGATCATCGCGCTCATCGGCGCGGTCGCTGGCTACATTGACAATTATTACACCGAAAGTGTGGCCCAATATGTGGCAAACGACCTTCGTCATCGCCTTTATCATCACCTCCAGCGGCTCGCCCTCAAGTATTACGACACCCACCAGATCGGCAACATGCTGAGCACGATCACCTCCGATGTGGGCACGATTCAGAGTTTTGCCTCGACGGCGCTGCTCAGCATCCTGGTGGATTCGCTGACTATCATCGGGATGGTTTGTGTGATGCTCTACCTGAACTTCGACTTCGCGCTCGTGGCCGTGGGCGTGACGCCGTTCCTTCTGCTTTTCGTCGCGCGGTTCAAGAAGGCGGTTAAGAAAGCCACCCACGAGGTGCGCAAACGGCAGAGCGACATCGTGGGCGTCCTGCAACAGGGTTTGGAATCCGTACGCACGGTCGAGGCGTTCGGACGTCAGGATACCGAAGAGGGACGGCTGGACGCAGCCAGCATGGAATCCGTCAAGGCGGCGCTCAAGGCCCGGCGGGTGAAGTCGCTGCTCTCCCCCATCGTTTCCGTGACAGTGTCGCTGTGCGTGGCGTTCGTGCTCTGGCGGGGAGCGGGGTTAATCCTCAAAGACGCGATGACCATCGGCGCACTGACGGTGTTTCTTTCCTATCTCAACAAGTTCTTCAAGCCGGTGCAGGATCTGGCGACCATGACCAACGTCATTGCGCAGGCGCAGGTCGGCATGGAACGCATCCAGGCGATCCTCGATGCCGACACGATCATTCCACAAAAACCCGATGCACGCGATCCGGGCAAATTCAAGGGGGAAATTGTTTTTGAACATGTGGCTTTTGCCTACGATCCCGCCGCGCCAGTGCTGCGCGACATCAATCTCACGATCAAGCCCGGCCAGCGGGTTGGGGTCTGCGGGCCGACCGGTGGCGGCAAATCCACCGTCCTCAGCCTCATCCCACGCTTCTACGATCCGACCGCCGGCCGGGTGTTGGTGGATGGCGTTGATATCACCGATTACAAGCTCGACCTGCATCGCGCGCAGATCGGGTTTGTGCTCCAGGACACCGTCCTCTTTGCCGGGACGATCCGTGATAACATCGCTTACGGAAGGTTGGATGCGACGCCGGAGGAAATCGTCGCCGCGGCGAAAATGGCCAACGCGCACGATTTCATCTCGGCGATGCCAAAGGGCTACGACTCTCTGGTTGGGGAGCGCGGCTTGACGCTCTCAGGCGGCCAGCGCCAGCGCATCGGCATCGCCCGCGCCGTTGTCCGCAACTCACCCATTCTGATCCTGGATGAACCCACGGCCGCCCTCGATACCGAGTCGGAGAAGGTGGTGATGGAAGCGCTGGAGCGTTTGATGAAGGGACGCACCGTCATCACCATCGCCCATCGCCTGAGCACCATTCGCGACGCCGACAAAATTGTCGTGCTCAAAGGCGGATGCGTCGCCGAGGAAGGCAACCACGACGAACTCATCAAACGCAATGAAATCTACGCCGAGCTTTACCGCATCCAGGCCGGCGCCACGCCCGCCGCGTGAAGTTGCCACCGGCCGACCGACGAAAACCACCTAACGACCCAAACTCAAACCAATCAATCCTATGTCCCATCGTTCCATCATTGTTCTCCCTGACGACACCGGCAAGCCGATCCTTGACGCCATCAACGCGGCCACGAAAACGCTCCGCATCAAGATGTTTGTTTTCTCCGACCCTGACCTGATTAAGGCCGTCATTGCCGCCAAGGGCCGCGGGGTCAAGATCCATGTCATGCTCAATCCCGCCCGCCGCGACGGCGAAGAGGTAAATGCCGAGACCCGCAAGGCGCTCGAGAAAGCCGGCATTGACGTCAAGGACAGCAACCCCGATTTCGGCATCACGCATGAAAAATCCATGGTCGTGGATGACGAAACCGCTTTCATCAAATCCCTCAACTGGGCGACGAAAAATCTCACCGTCACCCGCGATTACGCCATCATCACCAGCCACAAGCACGAAGTGGATGAAGTCATCGCCGGCTTCGAGGCTGACTGGCACCGGAAGGACTTCGATCTCGGCGAAAATGCTCACCTTATCTGGTGTCGCGGCAACGGGCGGGCGCGCATCGCCCAGCTGATTGACGGCGCCAAACACCACCTTTTCGTTCAGAACGAGCGCTACCAGGATTCCGTCATCATCGAACGGTTGGTTCGCGCCGCGACGCGTGGGGTGAAGGTTCATGTCATGGCACTGCCGCCCCATAATTTGAAAAAAGAGAAGCTCGTCGAAGGCGTCGGCGGCCTGCGCATCATGGACGATGTGGGCATTAAGATTCACAAGCTCAAGGGCCTCAAACTCCACGGCAAGATGCTCCTGGCCGATGGCTCACGGGCCATCGTTGGCTCCATCAACCTCGCCCCCGGCAGCTTCGACGATCGCCGCGAACTCGCCATCGAAGTGCATGACGACGAGATCATTGAGCGGCTGCACAAGATCGCCAAGCATGACTGGGAGAATTCTCATCCGCTCGATCTCACGGACGAAGGCTTGTTCGCCGATCTCGAAGATCGGAAGGAAGGCAGCTCCGAAAATCTGGCGCTGGAAGTGGACGAGAAAGCCGTGAAGCACCACAAGAAGCATCACAAGCAGTGAAGCCCTGGTCGCCGCCCGGTCGCGACCGAAATTCAGGTATGACCAGCGCAAATTCCGCGCCGGTTCTCTTTTTGAATCGGTTGAAGCCATGGGCTCGGGAAGGGGCTGCCGGCTCCACCCAACCACCCGGCGAAACTGCGCCCACTGCCGCCTCAGATCTGACGTGACCCAAACAATCAATGCACAAAAACCACCGATAAAACCACGAACCCAGAGAAAATGATATGAAGACAAAACCTCTTGCCCGTTTGAACCGGGTTATCCTCGCCGTATTGCTGGCCGCCATGCCAGCGGTTTATGCCCAGACTCAGCCGGTCAATTTCACCAGCGAGCCGAACAAAAGCCTGGCGGCGGCGCACGAGTCATTCGTTGCGAAGAATATGAACGCGGCGTCCGAGCAGATTCACACCGCGTCCGTCTATGTGAGGAAGCAGTCGAGTAAAGTATCCGGCGAAGCCAAAGCCGGGATGAAAAAGGCCGGCGACGAACTGGACCAGCTCGGCCAGGGCGTGCAGGCGGGGACTGTTAAATCGGAGGCCGAGTTGAAACAGACTTTTGCCAAGGTGAACCACCAGATGGCCACCTGCTGGCATCAGACTGCCGCCGCGTCGAAAGAGGCCGGCAAGAACGCGAACGCCGAACTGAAGAAGGCCGGGGCCAGCCTCTCCGCTTCGGCCAAGTGGTCGGGGCGCAAACTCAATGAAGGAGCGCAATCTACGGTGGACGCCATCAAGCAAGCCGGCAAAGCCACCAGTGACCATGTCAAAGCGGGCGGTGAAGCGGTGGATAAGTGGTTTAAAAACCTCGGCGAAGGTATCAAAGACCTCGGTGATGGGCTTTAATACCCAAAGGCTGCTTGGGGTGATTCCCTACGCCGACCCAATGCTGAATATTCCCCTGCAACTGTGGGCTCTGGTCGTCAGCAGAGGCTGTTCCCCTACCCTGCGAAGCACGGGCGTGGTTTGAATCCCAACCGGCGATCGCGGATGATCACTCAATGAAATCGAACTGGCTCTACGATCAAGGTGCGTTCTGGATCGTGGCCGCGCTCCTGGCGGTCATGTTGCTGGCGTTTGAACTGGCGTATCGAGCGGGCCGCCGCTGGCATGCGGACACCCATGAGGCCGGACGGGAAGTGTTCGTGGCCATCAAGGTGTCGTTGCTCGGACTCCTAGCGCTGCTGCTGGCGTTCGCATTCGGTATGGCGGCGGATCGTTACGCGGAACGGCAGCGCTTGGTCATGGAGGAAGCGATCACCCTGCATAGCGTGTTGCTCCACAGCAGCCTGTTGCCGGAACCCGCTCACGCTCAGTTTCAGGCAGCGTTGCGTCAGTTGGTGGACGCCCGCCTGGCATTCTTTGACGCGCGCCAGAATCGCGTCGCCGTGGCGGAAGCCATTGATCGCACGGAGAAGCTTCACGGGGAGATGTGGAAGTTGGCGAAAAACGAAGCCCTGCGGGAGCCTCCCCTGCGAGGTGTCGAGGGCATGATCCGGTCGTTGAACGACGAATGGTCGCTCCACCGCCAGCGGGTGCATGCCTTCGAAAACCGCGTGCCGGAGGGGGTGATTCTCCTGCTGTTTGGGGGAGCTATACTCGCGATGGGCGCGGTGGGCTTTGCGGGCGGCATTGCCAATCATCGTGGCACGGCGGGAAAATGGCTGCTGGCCGGACTCCTCGGCGGAACCATCTTTATCGTACTGGATCTGGACCGCGAACGGCGCGGGTTTTTCCAGATCAGTCAGGAGCCCATGCTCCACTTCAAGGAATTGCTGAATCGCGGCAGCGACAGTCCTCCGTGAGCGCCAAACGGAAGCCAAAACTCATGACCAGCAAGCTAACTTCTAAATTTCCAACCCGGGCCGGATTGCTCCAGCACTCGGCGGCTTGGTTTCTTGGCGCCTTGGTTTTCATGTTCGTTACGGCCCCATTCATTGAGGTCCTGCCGGACGGGAAGATAATCGAAGCCACGATGCTGACGGTGGTCTTGGGGGCCGCCGTGTTGGCGGTCGGGGGGCGGCGTCAGACACTGATCATCGCAAGCTTGTTGATGACGCCGGTGGCGGGAGCGCGCTGGCTGCATCATTTTCAACTGAGCGATGGCTCTTACACATTCCACATCGCGGCCTTCGTGGTGTTCATGGCTTTTGTGGTATACCAATTCCTCGGCTTCATTCTGCGGGCCCCCCGCGTCAGCTCCGAAGTGTTGTGCGCTGCCGTCGCCACCTACCTGTTGCTGGGCATGCTCTGGGCTTCGGCGTACGTGTTTGTCGCCCGGATGAATCCCGGCGCTTTCTCGGGCGTCGCGGTTGGCAATCAGCCCCTGCACGGATTCGACGCGTTATATTTCAGCTTGTCCACGCTCACCACGGTGGGCTACGGCGACATTGCGCCCGTATCCGGCCCGGCGCGGATGCTGGCCGTGATGGAGGTGGTCACGGGCACGATGTATATGGCGGTGCTGGTCGCCCGGTTGGTGTCCGGGTATTCTTCAGCCGCGGCGAGTAAAATTGACGGGCGAGCTTGAACTTCTGCGGCGTTCCATGCTTAACGTGAGCCAGACGCGGAAGGTTCGACGTGCCCGCGTGCCGTCAGTTCCGCCAATCGTTCGAGCCACACCGCTGGTCTTGCCTTCGCCTGGCGCATAGTCGTTAAGTCCGTCAAGGCCCGGAGTTCGCAGAACAG
>Ga0154020_10010917_pt1 | contig 10370 bp, 10 predicted proteins | sample Klosneuvirus_201_FD_109709 | JGI IMG/M metagenome (GOLD analysis project Ga0154020, IMG submission 109709) | Active sludge microbial communities from wastewater, Klosterneuburg, Austria - Klosneuvirus_20160825_MG | ecosystem: Engineered > WWTP > Aerobic digester > Activated sludge | place... | reverse complement strand
TCGCTGAGCTGGTCGCTGATCAGGCGGTCGAGCTCGGCCACGCGGGCGTCGAGCGTGATGCTGAGGTTGTCCGACAGCACCACGGTGCCCTTCATCACCTCGCGCACCAGTTCACCGATCAGGTCGCGCGCACGGGCATGCTCGTTCTCCGAGCGGGCGACACGGCTCTGGGTGACGATCTCGTCGAGCAGGCTGGGTGCGGCGGCAGCCGCTTGGGCGGGCGGGGCACTCTGTTCGGCAACGGCGGCGTTCATGCGGTCACTCCTCGGTCTGCGCGGTTTCCTGGCCCAGCTGGGCCAGCTTCTCGGTGTTGGCCAGCACGTCGGCCAGGATGTCTTCGAGCTTGTCGTTGCCGGCGAGCTTGTTGCGCAGGTCGGACAGCTTGGTGCGGGCCTCGAGCAGCTTGCGCAGCGGCTCCACCTGCTGCACCACCGACTCGGGTCGGAAGTCCTCGACCTTGTCGAATGCAAGGTTCACGGCGAACTCACCGCCTTCGGGACTCAGGCGGTTGCGAACGCGGTAGCTGGCCTTGGGTGCCATGCCCTTCATGACGTCGTCGATGTTGTCGAGATCGACCTGGACGAACTTGCGGTCCTTCAATTTCGGCAGCGGCTTTTCCGGGTCGGACTGACCGGTGAGGTCACCGAGGACGCCGACCACGAAGGGCAGCTCCTTTTTCTCGATGGCATCGCCGATCTCGACGTCGTAGGTGAGCTGCACGCGCGGGGGGCGCACTTTCTGCAGCCGCTTCTGAATGCTTTCCTTCTTTGCCATGGGGCGTCCTTTCGTGGTGCGGGGCGCGGATCAGTTCAACAACTTGAATGGGTCGCCTGCTGTCTTGGTGGCCGGCGTGGGCGACGGGGTTGCGGCTGTGGACCGCGCAGTGGCGCTGCTGGTGCGCGGTGTCGGAGCAGGCGCCGACGGTGCCGGCGGTGCCGCTGCGGCAGCCAGTGCGGGTGCAACAGGCGGTGCGGTTGCAGTGCCGGTCGGCGCTGCGGTGCCCGCCGATCCGCGCGCCGTGCGGGTGCGGCGCCCAACGGTCGGTGCCGAAGCTGCTTCGGGTGCTTCGGCGCGTTGGGGCACCAGCGTCGCTTCGCCCAGGGCATCTCGCAGGGCGCGGGTCAGGCCGGCGGCTTCCTCCCTGCTGCCGACGCGAAAGCTCGACCGCTCGCGCAGCGCCAGCAACGAGACCGTGGATACGCGCAACCCGCTCACGGCCAGGACGCTGTGTGCCAGCGTGTCCTGGCTGTCGCGCAACAAGACTTCCTGAGCGGCGAGGATGGCATTGCCGTAGTCGGCTGTATCGAAGAAGTCTTCGGCCAGGCGCTGCCAGGGCTGGGCCTCGGTGGGGTAGGCACGAGTGGCGGCGCGCCAGGCCATGCGTGCCTTGTCGCGCTGGCCATCGCGAGCAGCGGTTTGCCCCTGCTTCATGAGCTCGGCCAGCGAGGGCTGCGCCGGCGCGGGCACTGCTGGCGCCACGGGCGCAGGCGGTGGGGCGGAAGCACATCCGGCGACCAAGGCACAAGCTGCAATCGCCCAGGTGGGCGCCCAGACCTGGCGATGGACGCGCGCCCCGTGTGTGGCCGGGCGTTTCGGCATGCTGACGACTCCCTCTTCTTGAGCTAGTGAACAGTGGACGCGGCGCCGATGGCCGCGTCCAGGTGGCGCAATGTAAAGGCAATCGATGTACGCGGGGAGGTCGACACCCCCCCAGTTCTTGGGAACGAGTTAGGGGGGTCGGGTACCGCCCGCGACCCCTACCGCGCGCAGACAATCGCGTTCATGCCAATCGTTCCGAGCCCGGTCGCTCCATGGAATCCGAGGCGCCTGAGGCGGCGCGGCTCGGTTTCCACGCTGCTGGCCGTCGTCATGGCGCTGGGCGGCTGCGGCACGAGCCCGACCGAGAGCGGCACGCTGGACAAGGCGCTGGAGCTCGTCGGGCTGCGCAAGCCTGCGGCCGTGCAGTCTCTGCCCAAGGAGTTGCCCTCCGAACTGCTGCCGCGCAGCCGACAGGTTTCGCTGCGATTGCACGCCAGCGAGGTACTCAACACCGATGGAAATGGACGCTCGCTTTCGGTTGTTGCGCGCGTTTACAAGCTGCGGTCCAGCGGCTCGTTCTTGCAGTTGCCCCATGAAGCGGTGGCGCAGGCGGGTACCGAGCGCGGCGCGCTGCTGCCACAGGATGTGATCGACGTGCGCGAGGTCGTGTTGGCACCGGGCCAGCGCCACGAGGTCATCGAAACCATGCCGCCCGAGGCCACACACCTGGCCGTGGCAGCGCTGTTCCGCAGCCCGGCGCCCCAGCGCTGGCGCTTCGTCTTCGACACCAAGACAGCCGCAGCCAGCGGCGTCACCCTGGGTTTGCACGGTTGCGCCATGAGTGTGGCGCAGGGGCAGGCCGTCGATGTTCTGCCCGAGACGGCGCGCCTGGCGGGCGTGCAGTGCCAGTAGAGCATTTCTCGTGAACGCGAGAGGTATACGTTGATCCAGACATCCAAGGTGCTGTGGGGCGAGGGCTTGTTCCTGCGGCCACAGCATTTCCAGCGGCAGGACGCCTATCACGAATGGCGGTTGGCCGAGCAGGCTCGAACCTTGCACCCCTATGCCTGGGGCGTGCGTCGCATGAAGATCGATGTCGACGCACTGGCCGCAGGGGTCTTGCGATTCGACGAACTGCAGCTCGTGCTTCCCGACGGCGACCTGTATGCCGCGCCGCAGGACGATCCGCTGCCCGATCCGGTGTCGCTGGCAGGGGTACCGGCGGGCACGGCCGAGGTGGTGTTTCACGCCGCGCTGCCGCCGATGCGCAGCCACGCGAGCAACTTCACGCCACTGGGCCAGCCGGCGGACGGATCGATGCGCTACGCGCAACGCAATCAGCCGGCGATCGATTGGTTCACGGCCGCTGCCGAGTCCGACATCAGCACGCTGGGACGCTGCCTGCGCGTGCTGCCGGACACGGCGCCGCGCGATCACCTGGTGAGCCTTCCGGTGTGCCGGCTGCGCCGCAGCGGCGCCGGGGCGTTCGAGGTTGACCAGCGCTTCGTGCCCCCGTGCACGGCAATCGGCGCTTCGCCCACGCTGCATGCCATGGTGCGCAGGCTGCTCGACGTGCTCCAGGCCAAAGTCGACGCGCTCTACGGCTTCCACCGCGAGCCCTCGCGCCATGTCATCGAGTTCCGCTCGGGCGACATTGCCTCGTTCTGGCTGTTGCACACGGCCAGCTCGGCATACGCCCGGTTGTCGCACCTGTATCACCATCCGCTGTTGCACCCCGAGCGCTTGTACGAGAGCATGCTGGAGCTCGCGGGTGCACTGATGACGTTCTCGCGCAGCGCCACGCTGGCCGACTTGCCGCCCTATGACCACCAGGATCCGGGCCGTTGCTTCGGCCGGCTCGACGCCCTGGTGCTCGAGCTTCTCGAGACGGTGATTTCCACGCGGTGCTTTGCGGTCGCGCTGGAGGAGATCAAGCCCTCCTTCCACCTGGCGCGCCTCGACTCGCAAAGGATCGACGGGCAGACACAGCTCTTCCTGTGTGTCCAGTCGGCGCTGCCTCTGGTCGAGCTGGTCGAGATCGTGCCGCCGCGCTTCAAGGTCGGCGCGCCCGACGACGTCGACAAACTGGTGCTGTCGGCTACCGCTGGAGTGCGCCTGACGCACACCCCCCAGGTGCCCGCCGCCATTCCGGTGCGGCCGCAGTCGGTGTACTTCGCGCTCGACGCACGTGGCCCGCTCTATGAGCGCATGCTGCAAGCGCACAGCGCCATGCTTTATGCGCCGGCCGGCATCCCCGAGTTGCGGCTGGAGCTGTTCGCGCTCAACGGTTGAGACCTCGCACCATGGCCCGCAACGCCCCGCCCAGCCTGTTCAGCGCCGACGATCTCGCGCTGCTCGAAAGGCACCGCCAAGCCGCCCCGACGCGGGAGGCCCGCAGCCTCGTCGACCTGCTCTACGAAGGCTGCTACATGATTTTCCTGCTGCGCAACGGGCAGGCGCCGACTGAGGCCGCCGCCTTTCGCGAGCGGGTGCGTCAGTTCCTGGTCGGCTTCGAGCGCGGCGCGCAGCGCCTGGGTGCGGCCGCGGAAGACGCCTACCTGTCGAAGTTCGCGTTCTGCGCCCTGGTCGACGAAGTGGTGCTCAACGCCGACTTCCGCATCCGCGACGAGTGGGAGCGTCGGCCGTTGCAGCTCGAGTTCTTCGGCGAACAGCTGGCCGGAGAGCGCTTTTTTGAGTTTCTCGAGCGCTTGCGCCAGGGTGGTGCACCCCGCGTGCAGGTCCTGGAGGTCTACCACCTGTGCCTTCTGCTGGGCTTCCAGGGTCGCTACCTGCTCGAAGGTCCCGAGAAGCTCGCCTACATGACCGCCCGCCTGGGCGAGGAGATCGCCCACTTGCGTGGCCGACGTCCGGAGTTCGCGCCGTACTGGGAAGCGCCCGACCGCGTGGCGCACCAATTGAAGTCAGAGGTGCCTCTGTGGGTGGTGGGATCGGTGTTCACACTCGCCGCGCTGCTGGCCTTTGTCGGCCTGAATTGGGCGCTGCAGCACCAGACCCACGCCGATCTGGCGGCATATCAGGGCGTGGTAAAGATGGCACCCCGTGCGGCGCATGTGACGATCACGTTGCCCTGAAGGGCTGGCCGTCCGGGACCTGGCGCAGGTGCCGTCCAGGGCGCGCCTTCACCCATCCAGCCGCTTCTGGAACACCAGCCCCGCGTGCTCGCGCAGCGCGTGGAACTTGATCTTCGGCCAGTTGGCCTCGATCGCGCGCAGCTCGGGCGCGTATTCCACCAGCAGCGTGGGCGCGTCCACGGCATCGAACGCCATGCGATGGCTGTTGCCGTCGATGAAGCGCTGCAGCTCCTTTTCGCCGCCGTCGGCGGTGTCGCAGGTCACCCAGCGCGCGATCTGGAAGCGGCAGGGACTGATGCGGGCCTTGCAGCCGTACTCGTGTTCGAGCCGGTGCGCCACGACCTCGAACTGCAACTGGCCGACGGCGCCCAGCATCAGCACGCTGCCGGCCACCGGGCGGAAGACCTGGATCGCGCCCTCCTCGCCGAGCTGCTGCAGCCCGGCCTTGAGTTGCTTGGTCTTCAGCGGGTCGGCCACCTCGACCATGCGGAACATCTCGGGCGCGAAGAAGGGCAGGCCGGTGAACTGCAGGCCTTCACCTTCGGTGAGGGTGTCGCCCAGTTGCAGCACGCCGTGGTTGGGAATGCCGATGATGTCGCCGGCGTAGGCTTCGTCGAGCAGTTCGCGCTTCTGGCTCAGGAAGCTCACGACCGTGTTGGGTCGCAGCTCCTTGCCTGAGCGCACCACCTTCAGACGCATGCCGCGCTCGAAGTGGCCCGAGGCCACGCGCACAAAGGCGATGCGGTCGCGGTGGGCCGGGTCCATGTTGGCCTGGATCTTGAACACCACGCCGGTGAACTTGCCTTCTTCGGGCAGAACCTCGCGCTGCAGCGCGGGACGGTTGCCCGGCGGCGGCGCCAGGTCGACCAGCGCATCGAGCACTTCGCGCACGCCGAAGTTGTTGATGGCCGAGCCGAAGAACATCGGCGTCTGCCGGCCAGCCAGGAACTCGGCCGCATCGAATGCGGGCGCAGCCTCGCGCACCAGTTCGACCTCGCCGGCGGCCTGTTCGAACGTGGCGCCGAAGCGCTGGCCAAGCAGCGGGTTGGCTACGCTCTCGATGATCTCGCCGTCCTGCGTGGCGCGGTCTTCGCCGGGGGTGAAGACGCGCATCTGATCCTTGCGCAGGTCGAGCACGCCGCCGAAGATCTTGCCCATGCCCACCGGCCAGGTGAACGGCACCACTGTCATGCCCAGCTCGCGCTCGATCTCGTCCATGAGGTTGAGCGGCTCCTGCACCTCGCGGTCCATCTTGTTGACGAATGTGAGGATGGGCGTGTTGCGGGCACGGCAGACCTGCAGCAGCCGGCGCGTCTGCGGTTCTACGCCATTGGCGGCGTCGATCACCATGAGCGCAGCGTCCACCGCGGTGAGCACCCGGTAGGTGTCCTCGCTGAAGTCCTGGTGGCCGGGGGTGTCGAGCAGGTTGATGACGCAGTCGCGGTATTCCATCTGCATCACCGAGCTGGCCACCGAGATGCCGCGCTGTTTCTCGATCTCCATCCAGTCGCTGGTGGCATGCCGGCTGGCCTTGCGCGCCTTCACCGAGCCGGCGATCTGGATCGCGCCGCTGAACAGCAGCAGCTTCTCCGTCAGCGTGGTCTTGCCCGCGTCGGGGTGGGAAATGATGGCAAACGTGCGTCTGCGCTTGACTTCATTGACGATCTGCTCGTTCGACATCACCCAAGAACCCCGTCATGTACACAGCTATGTACGCATTTCTAAAGGTGCCCATAGCGGCGGCACGCCGGCCCTCTCTTCTGAGGCTGGGAAACCCCTGGTCTTGAGGTCTCCTAGCAGCGGACATTCTAGCACACGTGCGTTTTGTATCGCTCTCAAGAGCGTATTATATGACTTAGAATGCTCTTAAGAGCGAATTTCCTTGAACTCCCCCTCCCGACATGGTACGAGTAGAGGTGACAGGAACGCTCAAGAAGAGGTGCTCCGATGACTGCCCGAAACAAGCTGCTCACTGCGCCACCCTACGCCGTCGAAAGGACGCTGAAAGGGCTGGGTGCGAACCTGCGCACGGCGCGGCTGCGGCGCAACCTCACCATCGGCGAGATGGCCGAGAAGATCGGCACCGGCGAGCGTGCCGTCGCCGACGCCGAGAAGGGCAAGCCCTCGACCGGCATCGCCGTCTATGCGGCGCTCCTCTGGGCGCTCGACCTGCTCGATCAACTTGATCTTGTCGCGACGCCCGAGCGGGATCAGGAAGGACAGACCCTGGCGCTTTCGCGCGAGCGGGGCCGCGCCCGTCCGAAGACGGAGCTGAGCAATGATTTCTGAAGCGCCAGGCGAGTGCTTCGTCTACATCACGCTGCCCGGAGAGACCGAGCCCGTCACGGCGGGCCGCTTTGCGCTTACTGTTGACCGGCGCGGCGTGCCCGAGGGGCGCTTCGTATACGGGCGCAGCTATCTGGAGCGCCCGAATGCGGTGGCGCTTGACCCCGTCGAGCTGAAGCTGGCACCGCGAACCTATGCGACCGCGTCGATGGGTGGCGTTTTCGGCGCTTTGCGCGATGCGAGTCCGGACTACTGGGGTCGCAGGGTTATCCAGCGCCATCTCGGCAAGGCGCAGCCCAGTGAGATGGACTGCCTGCTGTACTCGCCCGACGACCGGGCGGGCGCGCTCGGATTCGGGCTCAACCGAACGCCCCCCGCACCCAAACGCACCTTCAACCGGACGCTCGATCTGGCAACAGTGCAGGCGATTGCCGATGCCATCGTGTCCGATGAAGATCAGCCCGCCGGCGGTGGTGCTGGCGGCGGTGATGGCGTGGCCGATGCTGATCACGACCAGGTCGAGAAGCTGATGGTGATCGGCACGTCGATGGGCGGCGCGCGCCCCAAGGCCGTGGTCGAAGACGACGACGGCCTCTGGATTGCGAAGTTCAACAGGCCGGACGACCCCTGGAACAACGCGCGGGTCGAGCACGCCATGCTGACCCTCGCACGGACCTGCGGCCTCGTCACTGCGGAAAGCCGGATTGTCGATGTCGCCGGGCGCGACGTGCTTCTGGTCAAGCGCTTTGACCGCGAGAAGACCGATGCAGGCTACCGGCGCGCCCGCATGGTGAGTGCCCTGACTCTGCTGCGCGCGGAGGACACCTACCAGTCCCGCGACAAGTGGTCATACGTCTTGCTGGCGGAAGAGTTGCGGCGCGTGTGCGCGCAGCCCCGGCAAAGCACTGCCGAGCTATTCCGCCGGATGTGCTTCAACGCGCTGATCTCCAACATCGATGATCACCCGCGCAACCATGCGGTCCTTGCGCGCGCTGCCGACTGGAGCCTCTCACCTGCCTATGACTTGACGCCTGCCGTGCCGGTCAGCCTGGAGCGGCGCGATCTGGCGATGGAGTGCGGCGATGCGGGCCGGTATGCGAACGCAGAGAACCTGCTCTCGCAAAGCGCGCGCTTCCTGCTCGACGTGGGCGAAGCACGGGCGCTCGTCGATGCGATGGAAGCGCAGGTACGTGGCTCCTGGTACGCGATAGCGCGCGCGGCGAGCGCGAGCGAGCGGGACTGCGACCGAATCGCCTCGGCCTTTGCCTATCCGGGCTTCCGCCAGAGCCAGACCTGATCCAGGCATCAAGAGCAGGCGGGATACGCTCTTGATGGCCTTGCGCCCGCTGCAAGGCTCGGCTTGTGGGTCTGGGTGTCCATACGGAAGCTCCTTCGCGAAAGGTGGGCGACACGCCCGGTTGAGGAACCAAGAAGTGGCCAGGTCGGTCGCGATCCCGCCCCGCCCCGGCTCGGGGGCATGCTCTGGACTGAAGGCACGCAGGTTCCGATCTACTGGCGGACACGTCATGCGGTCCAGTGCGGGCGCTTTGTCATCGGCTGTCTCGCATTCGCTGCGTTGCCGTTGGGCAGCGCGCGCGAAGGCCGAATGAAGGTCGGGCAGATCATTCGGCGAGGGTATGGCAGCATCTTCAAAGACAGCGCGTAGATCGCCGATCCGATGCACGGGCGCGCGGTCCACAGCAGGCGCGGGCGTGCGCCGTGCCTGTGCGGCGACAAAGGCGAGTGAGGGCACATCCGGCCCTCGCTATCGCCGCGGTTCCCTGCGGCGCCCTCAGCCACTTCTTGATCGTGTTCCGCGACAGGCTCGTCAGCCGCGCGATCTCGCTGATCGACTTCCTTTGCCCCAAGTGAATCGAGAAAATATTGCCCATCATGGCCATGGTGAACACTCCTTGTTCCTTGCTGCACAAAAAAGCAGCAGGGTAGGTTGAACACCCTGGTCAGTTCTCGGTCGGCACCACCCGGCGTTGCTGGTCAATTTTCGGCCGGCGTCAACACCTCCAGCTCATTGACCGTCCTGGCGATGGTGATGTTGGACATGTACCACCTGCCCGAGCGCAAGAGCGCGCGTTCGTCGCGGTGGTCCTTGCGAACAGACTCAAGCCAACCCTCGGGTAGCAGCGAGACGATGAAGGGCGGGAGCTTGTCGGGCGCCGTTTGCCGTATCACTGGCGGCAGCGTGGGGCCTTCCTTGGTCGCGTTCCAGCGCCACTCGAATCCATCGTGGGACAGCCTGCCGATGGGCAACCCCTGCCGGGCGACCAGAAGATCGAATGCCGCTTCGTTCTTGGCGGCGACTGCTGTGGAGCGATGCAGCAGGAACTCCTCGGCCCCCTCACCCTCGCGGTACCGGTCGCTCTCGCGTGCGAGCGCCCAGGCAGCGTCGCCGGCAGCTTTGGGATCACCGTACTCCTGGATGAGGCGTGCGGCGATTGCTCAACTAACTCGTGGGCCATGCGCGCCTCAGGAACGCCCTGTCAAATGACCTGGGGCGGGCAACCCGGCACCAAAGCTCCGAAAGCATCAAGGCCCCGGACCTTGAGCGCGGGCGTACGCCTTCAGTGCGCGCTCAAGGGCCGGGTGTGAAGCGGCACCTGCGGTCACCGCACGGTCGGCGCCACGTTGAGCGCTGCGGTTGCGGCAATACGCTGATCGCGAGCCCGGCTGGGCAGCAGGTCGGGGCTACCCTCGCCGTATGACAGACGCTCCCCGTTGGCGATGGCGTCGAGCAACTCGGCACGGACTTGGGCGCGGGTACGGGTGAACACTTGCGGCTGCGCATCGGCGACGTGGCTGAACTCGCCTTGGGCGGGACGCCAGCCACTGGCCAGAGCGGTCTGGAGGTCGCCGCGCACTTCGGCACGAGAGACGACCGAGCCACGGTTCTCGAACTCCGGGGCCGGGATGGCGTCTTGGGCAAACGAGGCCAGGCTGGTGAGCGCGATGGCGGCGGCGGTGAACAGTGTCTTAATGGCGATTCCTTCGGTTGTGCGGGTGGGCCACCTCGGCCCGCGTCAGCGGCGCGGATTGCGTTGCTGACATTGACTTGGTCGTGTGGCGGAGCGCAAACGTGACAGTGCTTCGCAAAATTTCTCTGACTCACCCGTCGCGTCGGGGTACAGAACGCCGTGCACGCCCCGGGGCTAACATGGCGCGGCGATCGTTGCGCTCGCCGACCATCCCCTGCTCGCCCACATGGACACCCCATGGCCGAATACACCGCCCGCATCCAGTGGCAGCGCCACGACCAGGCCTTCCTCGACCAGCGCTACAACCGCCGGCACGAGTGGCACTTCGACGGTGGAGCCGTCGTGCCGGCGTCGTCATCGCCGCATTCGGTGCCACTGCCGTATTCGGACGCCACAGCGGTGGACCCCGAGGAGGCATTGGTGGCGGCCGTATCGAGTTGCCACATGCTCTGGTTCCTGAGCC
>Ga0154020_10010916_pt1 | contig 10370 bp, 8 predicted proteins | sample Klosneuvirus_201_FD_109709 | JGI IMG/M metagenome (GOLD analysis project Ga0154020, IMG submission 109709) | Active sludge microbial communities from wastewater, Klosterneuburg, Austria - Klosneuvirus_20160825_MG | ecosystem: Engineered > WWTP > Aerobic digester > Activated sludge | place... | reverse complement strand
TCTTCTTTTGTATTAAAATGTGAAAATGAAAACCTGACTGCTTTTCGTTCCGGATCTTTCTTGAGCGCATTGATCACATCAGACCCTTTCTCTGCTCCTGAAGTACAGGCAGATCCTCCAGACGCAGAGATGCCATGGATATCTAGATTTATGAGCGCCATTTCATTCTTAGGGTGAGGTGGAAACGATACATTCAGCACGGTATACAGTGAATTGTTCCCTGTATTCCCGTTAAACTCAATGTCGTCTCCCAGAGTAGTTAATCTCTCCTTGAAATAGGTTTTTAATTCAGTGATATAAGTCTGCCGCTCAGTCATCTCATCGTAGGCATATTGAATGGCTCTAGCCATTCCCAGAATACCACAGACATTTTCTGTTCCTCCCCGAAGATTTTTCTCTTGTGATCCACCATTGATAAGTGCCTTTATAGGCGACGCATGGTTTATATATAAAATACCGGTTCCCTTAGGACCATGAATCTTATGTGCTGCACCCGATATAAAATGTATGTGAGTCTGACTTAAATCTATGGGTAGATGGCCTACAGTCTGCACTGTATCACTGTGAAAATAGGCATCATACTTTTTGCACAGTTCACCTATCGCCACGATATCATTGAGTGTACCTATTTCATTGTTGGCGTGCATGATGGTGACGAGAGATTTTACATTACTTGCTGCAAGAGCATCTTCCAATTCTTCCAGAGAAATCTCACCTTCTGAATTATTTTCTATATATACACACTCTATCTCAGTGTGCTGCTGCAGGCTGCTGATCGATCTGGCTACACAGTGATGTTCTACTCTGGTAGTGATGATCCGTCTGACACCCAAGTCATTTACGGCGCCCTTGATGGCAATATTATTTGATTCAGTTCCACCTGAGGTAAAATAAATCTCACCCGGTGAAGTATGCAGGAATCCCGCTATCTGTTTGCGTGCCGTCTCTATCAGTGCTTTACTCTTGCGGCCTTCATTATGTGTGCTGGATGGGTTGCCATAGCAGTCACTCATACATTCGTACATTTCCTTCAGAATACGAGGGTCTAACGGCGTAGAGGCAGCATTGTCCAGGTAAATTCTAGTCATGAAATAGTCAGTTTATTGAAGTTAGCAATTAGTTCGGCCGATAGAGCTTCTGCCCTTTCAATACTTCCAGCTTCGCTGTACACTCGAATTATGGGTTCTGTATTGGATACTCTAAGTTGTACCCAGCCATCCGGGAAATCTATTTTCAAACCGTCTTCGCGTGAGATTTCTTCTTCTCGGTAGAGCTCCGCCAAGTGGTTTATGATGGTGGGCGTATCCCAACCGGTTTGCAAATTTATTTTATTCTTTGAGATATAATACTCGGGTAGTATCTGCTTTATATCCAGCAGCGAATATTTATTCATTGCCATATAGCTCAGCATTAAAGCTACACCGAGTAGAGCATCTCTACCATAGTGTAAAGCAGGGTAGATGACACCACCATTTCCCTCACCACCGATCACCGCATTCACCTCTTTCATCTTATTGACCACATTCACTTCACCTACTGCTGCCGCATAATAGAGCTGATTTGCTTCGAGTGTGATGTCACGGAGTCCGCGAGTAGAAGATAGATTGGACACTGTTGCACCTGGAGTATGGTCAAGTACATATCTGGCTATTCCGACCAGTGTATTTTCTTCACCTAGCAGAGTTCCGTCCGGACATACAAACGATAGTCTATCCACATCAGGATCGACAGCTATGCCCAGATCTGCTCTGTGCGCGATTACAGCTTCACTAAGTTCTGTGAGGTGAGCAGGCAAGGGCTCCGGATTATGTGTAAAATCACCCGTCATTTCGCCATTTATAAGTATTACTTTACAACCCATCTGCGCCAATAGTGGCGCTATGGAAATAGCACCCGTAGAATTAATACAATCCACTACTACTTTATAATTGCAGGATTGGACTAAATCCACTTTTACGAGGGGCAATTGGAAAATAGCTTGAATGTGTTCCTCTATTATATTATCAAGTGATTCAATCTTTCCCAACTGATCGATGGGTACAAATTCAAATAGCTTTTGGTTGGCAATTTCCATTATTTCCGCGCCTTCTAGGCCAGAGATAAATTCTCCGTCTTTATTTAAAAATTTGAGTGCATTCCATTCTCTGGGATTATGACTTGCAGTGACTATAATGCCTCCGTGAGCATTATGATTCTTGACTGCCATTTCCACACTTGGTGTGGTAGAAAGCCCTGCATCAAGTACATGGATACCCATAGCTAGGAGTGTCTGCATACACAGTGAAGCGACCATCTCTCCGGACATACGCGCATCACGGCCGATTATAATTCGTAGTGGGGTATCCGAACCTTGATTTTCTCGGATGAGTCGGGCGTATGCTGCCGTCATCTCCACGATATCCAGCGGTGTGAGGTTAGTGCCGGGACTACCACCAATAGTTCCACGCATGCCGGAGATTGATTTGATCAGTGCCAAAGATTAATTTTTAAATTTAACTAAAATGAATGTCAGTTTTTGTTCAGGATTTGATCTGAATGAGATTTTGAAGTGACTTTATCTATTATAGATTCAATCTTTCCTTTTTCATCTATTATAAAAGTAGTTCTTTTAATACCATCGTATTCTTTGCCAAACATTTTTTTCTTACCCCATACACCATATGCGGTAGCGATGGAATGATCTTCATCTGCTATGAGATCGAAAGGCAATTGATGTCTTTCAATGAATTTCACGTGTTTTTCAGGTGAGTCCGGGCTCACACCGATAAGACTATAACCAGCTTTTAACAGCGCGCTATAATTATCTCTTAGATTGCATGCCTGTATTGTGCAAGTGGGCGTCATGTCAGCCGGATAGAAATATAGAATTACTTTTTTTCCTTTAAACTGCGCAAGAGAAATCTTTTTATTTGCTTGATTTACTCCCGCGTATGAGGGTGCTTTATCCCCTTTTTTTAATTGTGTCATTTGAGAAATGTGTTTTTTATCGTGGTAACATTATTCATAGGATCATAAACCTCTAGTTTGAAGGTATGTTCACCTGCTGGGAAGTTGGCGGGGAAATCATACGTAATAGTTCTGGATTTGAGGTCGTATCGCATTAGCACCCATTTATCATCGATATAGGTGCTATATCTGAGCTGCGTTGTAGTGCCACCCGGACGTATATCATCACCTATGGTAAACACAATTTTTCTTGTACGTCGCATGTCTCGACCGAATATAACCGGCTTCACTGTAGGTGGTATTGTATCAATAGTTATATAAAAACTACCAAATGCCTTAGGGGTTGCATATAGCCATTCACCTTGGTTTACATCGGTGATATATAAATTATTTTGCCATTCTCCACCCCAGTTTATGACTCGATTCTGATCATCACAGCTCGCTATGAAAGCTTTGTTGCGAAGTTGAGATGGTAAGTTTCTATTTTTAATTCGGAGGTCATAATAGCCAAATACAGGTATATCCAGATCGCCCAATTGCTGTACTTCTGAGTATATATTGCTTGACATATCAGACTGTGAGAGGTAGTTAAATTTTAAGTCTTTGAAAAAAGTTATTTTAGGGAAATTGATGATTGCATTGTCATTTTTAATTGTATTTCTCTCGTCAAATTTCAGTAGATAATTAAAAGCGACCGGTGGAATTTTTAAATGAATTGTATCTTTCTTTAGAAAGAATTGAATGACACTTTTATTCAGATTAAAATCATAGATTTCGAAGATTATTTTACGTGTTTTTTGAGTGTTTAGGGGGATGACGCCTCTATTATTCTGATGAATTATTATGGGTAAGGTATTGCCGGGTTGAGAAAAACATTTGTGTACATAATTTTTTTTATTCTTCTGTTCCGGGTAGTCCAGATGTGAATTAATCATCCGGGTCTTGAAGAACGAAACAGAATCCATCTTTACAGTGTAGTAAAGTGTATCATCGACAAATAAATTGATTTTATAGACACCATTCTTATTCCAATTATTTTGCATCCCATCCCTGGTATTGACACCCACACCCGCTATTTCAGCTGCCAGTCGAAGTGTATCGCCTCCACTTCTGGGTACAAATATCCCATTACGTTTTGTCACGAGCACATTCCGGGCTCCAAATTCATCCCAATCATTATTCAAACCGTACAATCGGAAATAACTGACCCCCGGTGCCTCACTGTCATCCACCTTGATCCCAAATAAGAGTGGGTTCAATGGATTTTCACTTTTGGTGTCTCGGATCTCGAAGTGAAGATGCGCGCCATTTGAGGACCCGGTATTACCCATATTGGCTATAACCATTCCTTTATTGATTGGAAATTGATTTTTACGCGGATATAACTCTACATCAAACCGCTGCTGCAGGGTTTGCTCCTGCAAAACATACTGCTCCAGTTCGGGAGAGAAATTTCTAAGGTGGCCATACACAGAAGTATATCCATTCGGATGGTCAATATAAAGTGCATTTCCATACCCGTCCGGTTTGATTGAAATCCTTGAAATATAGCCATCTGCCACCGCATATATTGGGTCCCCCTGCACTCCTGCAGATGATTTTATATCTATACCGGTATGAAAATGGTTGGGGCGTAATTCGCAGAAAGTACCTGCAAGTTGGATGGAGTGGTGTACGGGGTTATCAAAATAATCAGTGGGAATTATGCGAATTTTTTCCTGCTGTATAATGACAGGTTCGACTGTTTCTTTTTTAAATAGAAACAGAAGGTATGGTAAATTTAAGATCAATAATTTAACCAGATAATTCATAGAAAATTGCTACTAAATTAAAATTTCCATTTGGCCATAAATTGTTGCACCAAAATTGGCGCGGGTATTTGTTGTTTATCCTTTTCGGATTTAATAACTTCTAATTGTCTTTTAAAATTTTCATCATCATATATTTTATTAATTACTGCTTGCTTCAAAGCTGAGTCAAACCATATATCATTCTGCTCTGCCCGATGTTTTGATAACATCCCGGTCTCCTTTAGTAGCTCAAATTGGATTAATATCGAATCTGCCAAATGTTCCAAATTGGTTTTTTGTAAAGCAGAGATTTGAATGATTTCCACTTGATCCCTGCGATTGCCGTGCTTTAATGATTGCTGCACTGAATATCTTGTATTTTGAGCTTCTTTCATAAGCGCTCCATCAGCCTTATTTATTGCAATGATGTCTGCCGTTTCCATAATTCCTTTTTTGATCCCCTGGAGGTCATCTCCGCCGGCGGGTGTGAGGAGTAGCAAGACCAAGTCGGACATGTGACTGACTTCGATTTCGGATTGCCCCACACCGACTGTCTCCAGTATCACCAGATCAAAGCCGGCGGCTTCGCACAGTATGATACTCTCTCGAGTATTTGATTTTATGCCCCCTAGTTCCAGGTTATTCGGCGAAGGCCTGATAAATGCATTTGAGGCTTGGGTAAGTGTTTCCATGCGGGTCTTGTCGCCCAGTATACTGCCTCCACTTTCTTTCGAACTGGGATCCACTGCCAGCACGGCTATTTTATGACCCCTGGCTATAAGTAGATTGCCAAGAGATTCGATCAGAGTGGACTTTCCACTTCCTGGAGAACCTGTGATAGCTATTCTAAGTGAATTTCCTGAAAGGGGGTGACACAAAGAAAGTAATTCTATAGCACGGTCATGATCAGTTTTCTTAGCGGATTCAATAAGCGTAATTGCTCTGCCAAGGAAAATTTTGTTTCCCGCTCTGATCCCTTCAAATAATTCCTTTACCGTGGGCTCGAATGCCATTTTCTGTATAACCTTAGAATTGGTTGCAAAAATAACCAATTATACTGACATCAGTTCGACCGCCCATCAATATGAATACGAGCGATTTTTATGTGTGAGTGTATTGATGAGTTTAATTCTTAATACATTTGGGGAAAAAATATATTTTGAATAGAATAAATACTGAAGTGTTGATTATAGGTGCCGGTCCCGCCGGTTCAGTGGCAGCAGGTATTCTGCACCAGAAAGGGAAAAAAATCCTGATGGTAGAAAAGGAACAATTTCCCAGGTTTGTCATCGGCGAGAGCCTCTTGCCAGGCTGCATGAAGCCATTGGAGGAAGCAGGCATGATAGATGACCTTAAGCAAATGGGCTTCCAGGAGAAGGGCGGTGCTTTATTCCTCAGAAAGGAAGAAGTGTGTGATTTCAGTTTTGAAGACCAGTTTTCAGATGGTTATAATTGGACCTGGCAGATGCCTAGAGCTGAATTCGATAAATGTATGACAGACAATCTTCAGAAGCGGGGTGTTGATATTCGCTTCCGAACAGCAGTCACTCATATCGAATTCAATGGAAGTGATTCTGTGACTACGCTGACTGATGCAGATGGTGAGACTTACGAGGTGGCAGCTAAATTTATCATTGATGCAAGTGGCTATGGGCGAGTTATCCCCCGTATGTTTAATTTGGACAAGCCCTCCGACCTCCCATCTCGCAAGACCTATCTGGCACACATGACCGATAGCAAGAGAAATGATTATCAACAGCCAAACCGGATTCATGCGATTATTCAGAAGCCTGATTGTTGGACTTGGGTGATACCTTTTTCTACCGGTAAGACTTCAGTCGGATTTGTAAGACTACCTGAACAGTTTGGAGAATATGAGGGTACTGATAAAGAAATATATAAATCGCTTGTTGCTGATGAACCATTTCTTCAGGAACGCTTTAGCGAAGAATCATTCGTGATGGAACCCCGAACACTTCAGGGTTGGAGTGTCTCTACAGATAAGTTCTACGGCCCGGGTTTTGTCTTAACAGGCAATGTGACTGAGTTTTTGGATCCCATATTTTCAAGCGGAGTGACTTTGGCAGTCATTTCATCTTCACGAGCCGCAGCCTTGGTAGCCGATACACTTGATGGCCAGGAGGTAGATTGGGAAAGGGATTACAAAGAATATATGAAGCAAGGTATAGATGTATTCAGGACTTATGTCATGGCCTGGTACGAAGGCGATCTGTATAAAATCTTCTTCACAAAGAATATATCAGTCAAAATCAAGTCACAGATTTGCTCGGTTCTTGCAGGGTATGTCTGGGATCTGACGAATCCATTCGTGCGTTCTCACAAGGAAAGTGTCAGAAATTTGGTTAACGCTATTGATTCGGGTCTTTGAGCAAAACAGACTATGTAGTGTCTGCCGATTATTATTATAGTAGCTGACAGATTGGCACTATATTGTAAGACACCTTGAAGAGGTAATAGCACGAATAATAAATTTTTATAATATGATAGAAGATAGCATAGATCCCGTGACAGCGCGCCATCAACTGAAGCAATGGCACGAGTTGAAGGCAGAGAATTCCTGGACCTTATTTAAGGTCATCGCAGAGTTTGTCGAGGGCTTTGAAAAGCTCAATCGAATAGGTCCCTGTATCTCTATCTTTGGTTCAGCTCGCACGAAGGCGGATTCTTTCTATTTCGAAAAGGCGCAACTCATAGGGAAGCGGCTTACTGATGAGGGTTTCGGAATCATCACCGGTGGCGGTCCCGGCATCATGGAGGCCGGTAGTATGGGCGCTTTCAATAATGGTGGAGTTTCAGTAGGACTTAATATAGAATTACCCTTTGAGACGAATTCAAATGCGTTCATCGACCCGGATAAGAACCTCAAATACCGCTTTTTCTTTGTTCGCAAAGTGATGTTTGTCAAGTATGCGCAGGGATTTGTCGTCATGCCGGGAGGCTTTGGTACCCTGGATGAGATGTTTGAAGTACTGACCCTAATACAAACTAAGAAGATCAGTAAAGTACCCGTAGTGCTCTTTGGCGTAAACTTTTGGAGTGGGCTCAAGGATTGGATACGTGAGGTTGTACACGAAGAGGAGCACAACATCAATGAAATAGACCTTGACCTGATGCCCATCACTGATGATGTGGAAGAAGTGGTCCAGAACATACGCGATTTCTACGCAGGTGATAAGGAAGTTCGCCTAAAACCCAATTATGACCTCTGATACCAACTTCTTGCTATAGGTGGAGATAATCCCCGACCAGAGTTAATGTTTGCCATATTGTCCTGATAGGAAGTCAAAGACTGGAAAGAATGTCATTAGAATGGAGTTGGCACGAAAAATGCTTATACGCTGATAAATCATATATTTTTCTAATAAAAAAATCAATTCTAATATGAAACCAGTAAATGACAGAGTTGTCGTTAAACCTGCACTTGCAGAAGAAAGAACAAAAGGTGGCATTATTATTCCCGATACCGCCAGGGAAAAACCCCAACGAGGTGAGATTATTGCCGTAGGACCCGGTAAAGAAGGTAACCTAATGAGTGTTCAGGTCGGTGACATGGTATTATATGGTAAATACTCAGGTCAGGAATTTAGCTATGAAGGTTCTGATTATCTGATCATGCGTGAAGATGATATCCTGGTAGTCCTTTAATCCACTTGATTAATTAATGTATTCAAATAATTAAAATTTAAAATAAGATGTCGAAAGAAATAAATTTTGGAGGCGACGCAAGACAAGGCCTGAAAGCTGGAGTAGATGCTCTAGCCAATGCAGTGAAAGTAACCCTCGGCCCAAAAGGTAGAAATGTAGTAATCCAAAAAAGCTTTGGAGCGCCTATCATTACAAAAGATGGTGTTACCGTAGCAAAAGAGATCGAACTGGAGGATAGTATTCAGAATATGGGTGCACAGATGGTCAAGGAAGTTGCTTCCAAGACAGCAGATGCAGCCGGTGATGGTACCACTACCGCTACTGTGCTTGCACAGGCTATTGTTACCGCTGGTATGAAGAACGTAACTTCAGGCGCTAATCCGATGGACCTTAAGAGAGGTATTGATAAAGCTGTAAAAGTGGTAATCGAGGATCTGAAAAGACAATCTGAAGTAATCGGTGATGATTCTAACAAAATCCAACAAGTAGCTGCTATCTCCGCCAATAACGATGAGGAGATCGGTAAGTTGATCGCGGATGCGATGCAGAAGGTGTCTAAGGATGGTGTTATCACAGTGGAAGAAGCTAAGGGAACAGATACCTATGTTGATACAGTAGAAGGTATGCAGTTTGACCGAGGTTATCTGTCTCCTTATTTTATCACCAATGCGGAAAAGATGATCGTCGAGTATGATAGTCCTCATATCCTGATTCACGATAAGAAAATCTCCAATATGCAGGAGATACTACCTATACTAGAGAAAACCCTGCAGACCGGCAGACCACTGCTTATCATAGCGGAAGATATCGATAGCCAGGCACTGGGAGTATTGGTAGTCAACCGCCTGCGTGCGAGCTTAAAGATAGTTGCAGTGAAAGCACCGGGATTCGGTGATCGCCGTAAAGCTATGCTTGAAGATATAGCTATCCTCACCGGAGGAATTGTTATTTCTGAAGAGCAGGGCTATAAACTGGAAAATGTAGAGGTTGATCAATTGGGTACTGCAGAGAAAATCATCGTAGACAAAGACAATACCACCATCATCAATGGCAAAGGTACAAGCGAGAATATCAAAGCACGTATCAATAGCATAAAGCAGCAGATCGAAGTGACTACTTCTGATTACGATAAAGAAAAATTACAGGAAAGACTAGCCAAACTGGCCGGTGGAGTAGCTGTACTTTATGTAGGTGCTCCTACAGAAGTAGAGATGAAAGAGAAGAAAGACCGAGTCGATGATGCTCTGGCAGCCACCCGTGCTGCAGTAGAGGAAGGCATCGTAGCCGGTGGTGGTGTTGCATTGGTGAGAACCATTGCTTCGCTGAAGGATTTGAAAGGTGCGAATGAAGACGAAAACATCGGTATTCAGATCGTACGCAAGTCACTGGAAGCGCCATTACGGACCATAGTAGAAAATGCAGGAGTAGAAGGTTCAGTTGTCTTCCACGAAGTATCTATGGGTAAGGATAGCTACGGTTATAATGCCCGTACTGATAAATACGAAGACCTGAAAGCAGCAGGTGTGATCGATCCTACTAAGGTAACTCGTATCGCACTCGAGAATGCAGCTTCTATCGCCGGTATGGTGTTGACCACAGAGTGTGTCATCAGCGAAAAAGCCAAGGAAGAACCTGCTATGCCTCATATGGGCGGCGGCATGGGCGGCATGATGTAAGCTCAGATTTTCATTTTGATAATATACATAGGGGGTAAGATGTCGATCTTGCCTCCTTTTTTTTGCTTACATCGTCTATAGGAGTTAGAACCCAGACATAAATGATTTTATATAAATCATTATGGAAAAGAGCCGTAGGCTTGACTCATTTTGTAACACTGGATTTCAATCCGGGGAAAAGTGCAGAGTAGGATTGAGTGCCGTAGGTACGGCCCATTTTAAAAAAACTAAATACCAAATCGCATCATTAATTCACATTCGTTATTTTAACATGATTTCGAAGGGCTGCACC
>Ga0154020_10010915_pt1 | contig 10371 bp, 7 predicted proteins | sample Klosneuvirus_201_FD_109709 | JGI IMG/M metagenome (GOLD analysis project Ga0154020, IMG submission 109709) | Active sludge microbial communities from wastewater, Klosterneuburg, Austria - Klosneuvirus_20160825_MG | ecosystem: Engineered > WWTP > Aerobic digester > Activated sludge | place... | reverse complement strand
TCGAGCTCGGCGGCGAGCGCCGCGCTGTTTTGCTCGTTCTTCTCGACCGCCTCGACCAACTGGCGCTGGATCTCCAGATTCTTCTCCAGCGCTTCGCGCACCCGCGGCGCGAGCTCAGCGGTCGCGAGCTGGCGGTCGAGGCGCTCGATCTCCTGCCGGACACGGCCGTCGTCCGAGGCGGAGGCCATCTCATCGTACTTCTGCAGCAGCCAGAGCCGGCGCAGGAACGACGCCAGCACGGCGTCGAACTTCGCCGCCTGTTCGGCCATGACCCCCTGGCTGGCGGGCGAGAGACCCTTGTAGTTCGACTGGATACGCTCGCAGAGCTGCTGCAGGCGCTGCAGGCGCCCGCGCGCCGCGGCGGTGAGGGCCGCGAGTTGCTGGTCCTGCGACATCTCCTGCGCCTCGCGCGCGGCGTACTTGCGCTCGATCTCGAGCCGGCGCTTCAGCCGTTCGACGAGGAACGGCAGGGTCATCATCTGCATCCCCGCCCAGAGCATCAGGGGCAGCGGCGACAGGGTCACCGCGGAGAAGCCGATCGCTCCCGCGGCCAGGATCGCCTGGTACTGGTTGACGACCGCCTTCTTGAGGGCGGGGTGACGCTCGAGAAAGCTCAACCTCTGGCGACCTTAGCCGCGCTCCGGCTGTTTCTGGGGGGTGGCCCCCGCGCTCTCGGCCGGGAACGGCGCCGCCTCCTTCACCGCGTCGGGCTTCTTGATTCCCATCTCGACCTCGAACTCGGAAAGGATTGACTGCGCCTGGAGCTGCCGCGACTTGCGCTCGAGCTTGATGCGCTCGGTGTCGAGCCCGCCGGTGGCGACCTCGACCGAGGCCTTCGACTCCGCGACCTTCTGGCGGATCTGGTCGAGGTACTTGTCGGTGGTCGCGGCGGTGCCGTAGGTGTCGAGCTCGGCCAGGGCGTTCGCGGCGCTGCGCATGACCTCGGCCTTCTTCGACTCGGCGATCGCCTTGCGGGCCTGCTCGATGCGGGCGCGCAGCTTCTCCTTGATGTCCTCCACCGACAGCTTGGCGTTCTCGAAGGCGTTCTTCGCCGCCTCGAGCTGCTCCGTGGTCGACTGGACCTCCAGGCGGACCTGCTGCAGCGTCGCTGCGTCGTCTTCCGCCAGGCGCCGGGCCTCGGGGCCACCGTCGGCGAGCGCCGACTTGATCGACGCGATGAGCGAGCGCTCCTTGCGTTGCGCTTCGAGCAGGTCCTGCTCGAGGCGGATCTCGGTGGCGCGGGTCGTCACCAGGATCTGGTTCAGCTTCGGCAGGGTGTTGCGCATCTCCTCGATCGACTCCTGCAGCATGACTTCCGGATCTTCGGCGTAGGAGATGAAGAAGCCGAGCCAGGACTTGATGACACGGACGAGACGGCTGAACATGACGAATTCCTCCTCAGGAGCCGCGGCCGGAGCCGTCGGCGGATTCGGTGGTGATGGGATTGCCGTCCACGAACGGGGCGACCGCGGCCTGGAGCTTGCGCTCTTCGACCCGCTTGCCGGCGCTCCACTCCGAGAGCCGCGCGGTCAGCTCGGCGACATCGCGGGCGTTGGCGGCCATGGTGGCGCGATGGCGCTCGGCCAGGGCGTCGATCTCGCCCTGGAGCGCGGCGTTGGCGCGCTCCGCGGCGGCCTGCCGCTCGGCGAGCTTAGCCTGCAGGAACTGCTCGAACCGGTCGAGCGCCTGGTCCCGTCGCACGGCGTCCTGGATGATCTCCCCGATCGCCACCGGGCCGCCCGGGTTCATCTTGAGGAAGCCGGCGAGCGCCGAGGCCTTGGCCTGCGGCGCGAGCTCGGCGAGTCCCGGGCTCTGCAGCATCTCGAGGACCTTGAAGGCGGTGAACCCGTGCGGCGGCTCGCCGATCCCCGCGGCGCGGTAGACCGAGGGGAAGTCGGGCAGCTCGAGCTCGTCGTCGGAAGGCTCCGCGGCAGTTGCCGCTCCGCCGGAACGCTCCGCGGCAGTTGCCGCTCCGCCGGAAGTCCCCGCGGCGGCTGCCGCTCGGCCGGAACGCTCCGCGGCGGCCGCCGCTCCGCCGGTCGACGCCGCCGAAACCGCGGGCGTGGGGGCACCGGCACGACGGCGTTTGGCCAGGACAGACTCGTCGATCGGCTTCGGCGGCGGCAGGCTGCGCAGGAGCTCCGCGAGCTCCGGCGAATCCGCCTGGGCAATCTCCCCCGTCCGGCCCGCGGCGGCCGAGGACCCACCGGACCCAGCAGCCGCCGGCTCGCTGACCTCCACCAGTTTGAGCTTGCTCAGAACCTCTTTGAGCCCCATCGGTCGTCCTGCCCTCCGCTGTCGCGTGCGAACAGCGCCGATTCTACGCGGTTCCGCCCAAAGTGAGCCGTCGCCCCCGCGCTTTCCGCGTAGTGGGCATGAGAAGAGAATACGCAGCGGCGCCGCCGATCGGCGGACTTGGACATCTCGCCCTCTGGGCCCTCCTGACGGTGCTCTCGACGGCCGGCTTCGCCCAGCTCCCCACGACCGGCCTCTCCTCAGTGCGTGGACAGGTGTTCGGGAACGAGAACCTCTCCACCTACGTTCCCCAGACCGGAGACCTCTTCGCCTCCGCTGTCGCCGCCGGAGACTTCAATGGCGACGGCGTCGACGATCTGGCGACCGGCATACCCTGGGACGACGGCCTCACCGGCGATCCCCTGGCAGATTGCGGCATCGTCGTCGTCCGCTACGGCATCGCCGGCCAGGGACTCGCCGGCGGACTCGCGAGTACCGTTATCAGCCAGCATGCCGCGGGCGGGCAGAACCCGGCAGAAGAGGGCGACAACTTCGGCTACGCCCTCGCGGCCGGCGACTTCAACGGCGATGGCATCGACGACCTGGCGGTCGGCGTTCCCGGCGAAACACTCCCGTACTACGACGACCCGAACGTCGACACGGTGGGAGCCGGATTGGTACAGATCCACTACGGACTACCCGGCGGTCTCGAGCCGGTGGCCGAGCACACGCTTTCCGAGATCTGGACCGACGAGCAGCTGGGAACCAACTCGGACGCGCGGTTCGGCGCCGCTCTGGCCGCCGGCGACTTCAATGGCGATGGCTACGCCGATCTCGCCGCCGGCTCGCCCGGCCAATTCGCCTCCGATGGACAGAGCTTCGTGCGGGCGGGCATCGTGAAGATCTTCCTGGGAGACGCCGGCGGACTCCTGCCGGCGGAAACGATCTGGCTGAACCAGAACTCTCCCGGCATGAACGACTTTCCGCAGCCGGGCGATCAGTTCGGTGCCGCCCTCGCGGCGGGCAACTTCAACGGCGACGGCCACGTCCTGGGCGGCGTTTTCGCACCGTACGACGATCTTGCCATCGGCGTGCCCGGCGAGGAGGGGATGGGCGCGGTGCAGGTCCTGTTCGGCAAGGCCTCCATGGTCCCGCCGTTCGACGCCAACGGCATCTGGCTGCAGGGCGAGATCGGCGACGGCGGCGTGAGCGAGGCCGGCGATCACTTCGGCGCCGCCCTCGCGGTCGGCGATTTCGACGCCGACGGCCTCGACGACCTGGCGATCGGCGCCCCCGACGAGGATCTCGGTGCAAGCAACCAGTTCGCCAATGCCGGCGCGGTCGGCGTGATCTACGGCGCTCCGGACGGCGCCGCCGACTACTTCGACTGGGCCAAGACCGACCAGATGGACCAATCGACTTTCTTCGGCGCCGCCGCCAACGAAGCGCTCGACTACTTCGGCTGGGCTCTCGCCGCGGGGGACTTCGACCGCGATGGGCGCAGCGACCTCGCGATCGGAATTCCGCAGGAAGACCTGACCGGAAGCGATGAAGGAGGCGTGACCGTGACGCTCGGCGGTACAACCGGGGTCGGAGAGTCCGCTTTTCGCTTCGTCTCGGCGGGATTCAGCGGCATCCCGGGCGGCACGCAGTCGAATCGGGAGTTCGGCCGCGCCCTGGCCACGGGCGACTTCGACGGCAACGGCCATGCCGACCTCGCGATCGGCGTCCCCTATTTCAATCCTTCCGCCGGCCTCATCGACGCCGGCCAGGAGGTCGTGCTCTATGGCTCGCTGTTCGCCGACGGCTTCGAGGGCGGCTCGACCCTGTACTGGACGCCTGGACCCTGATCCCTCGAGGGCCGTCTAGCCGGCGTAGAGCTCGACTTCTTCGGCCATGCGCTCGCCCATCCTGAGCGCGGTCGAGAGGTCGGGGTGCCGCACGACGACGTAGCCGTCGCCGATCAGGGTCTGCTTCCAGTTGCGGCGCTGGGCTCCGATCGGCGTCAGATCGACCTCGACGACGTAGCGGCCGAACTCGCCAAGGAGCTTTTCGAGCCCGGCAACGCGCTGGATGCGGCCCTCGCCCCGGGCGCGCTTGAAGGTGATGACGACGTTCCACTTGCGCTCGAAGCGGCGCTCGACCCGCCCGAGGCAGGCAGCCTCCGCCCAGCCGACATAGGTGTCGTTGTCGGTGCAGTAGTTCATGATGTCGACCGTGCGCGCCCCGGGCGGACGGCCGCCGATCTCGCCGAAGACGACCTCGCCGTCGGCCTTCTTGTACCACTCCATGTGGGTGAAGCCGGTCTCGAAGCCGAGCGCCGCGAGGACCTCGCGCCCCATCTTGCGGCCGCCGGCGAGGTCGGGCACGTCGAGCTCGCGCAGGCAGACGGTCTGCGGGCTGATCCATTCGTTCTGGCGCTGGATGAGCGGCCGCGGCCGGTACCAGCAGACGTTCTCGAAGTACATCTTGCCGCCGGCGCAGATGGTGTCGAAGGTGAACTCCTCGGCCTCGATGAACTCCTCCACCGAAACCTCCTGGACATGTTTGGAGAGCTTCAGGGCACGCTCGAGCTCGGCGCGCGAATCGCAGCGATGGGTGTCGGCGGAGCCGGCGCCGGCGATCGGCTTGACGATCACCGGATAGCCGATCTGCTCGGCGGCCTCGCGCACCTGGTCCTCGGTGTCGGCGCGATAGTGCCGCGGCGTCCGGATGCCGGCCGCGTCCAGCCGCTGCTTCATGATCTCCTTGTCGCGGAACGGAATCGTCTGCGCGACGGTCATGCCGGGGAGATGCAGCGCCTCGCGGATCTTCGCGGCCAGGATCATGCCCGGCTCCCAGAGACACTCGACCCGGTCGATCCGGATCTGGCGCGCCAGCCGCTGGACCTCGCGCACCGTCGCCGCTTCGTCCCAGAGCGACCGCACCTGCAGGTGGTGCGCGACGTGCTCGCGGGCGATCGGCGGCAACATCTCCTTCGCCTGGTCGCCGAGCCCGATCACGCGCGCCCCGACGAGCGACAGACCGCGAGTGAAGTAAGGCATCTCGGCCGGATAGCCCGGCGACAGCATCAGTACGTTCAGGGTCATCCGAGCTCCACTCTCACGGTCGAAATGGTGCGTCGCAAAGCCTCTTCCACGACCGCCGTCTCGGGGTGGCGAAAGAGGATGTAGCCCTCACCCTCGTAGCTCGAGGACTGCGGCTGGCCGACCTGCGGCAGCTTCGACTCGACGATCAGGTGCCCGAGATCGCGCTGCACCGCCGCCAGGCCGTGCACCGCCTTGACGCGGCCCTGGCCCTGGCCACGCAGGTATGCGCCGCCGGCGGCGAACCGGTGCGGCGGCGGATCGAACTCGTCCTTGACCACGAGCCGGGCCCAGGCGCGGTAGAAGTCGATGTCGTGGGCGTAGGAAATCAGCGAAGTGATCTGCGCCCCCGGCGGCCGCGCCCCGACCTCGGAGACCAGCACGGAGCCGTCGGCCTTGCGGAACCACTCCATATGCGACAGGCCGGTGCTCATGCCGAGCACCTCCAGGGCGCGAAAGGCGACCCGCCGGATGTCGTCGAAGCGCGGATGGTCGATCTCGCGCGGGATCAGGACGCACCACTGGATCCAGGGGTTGTCGACGACGTTGAGCGGCGCCGGCAGGTAGTACGAGAGCGAGTGCCAGACCGGCCGGCCGCGGATCGAGACGGTGTCGAACGAGAACTCGTCGCCGACCACGAACTCTTCCACCACCGCCTGGCGCTCCGCGGCGGGGCGGACCGCAGCGAGCGCGGCGCGCATCTCGCCGGCATCGCCCACCCGGAAGGTGCTCTTTGCCCCGGCACCGGAGGTCGGCTTGAGCACCACCGGATAGCCCACGGTCTCGACGAACGACCAGGCCTCGGCGTCGTTCGTCACTCGGCTGTGGCGCGCGCAGGGAACGCCGGCGCGCGCGAGGACGGTCTTCATGCGCGCCTTGTCGCGGAAGTTCTTCGCCACCTCGGCGCCCATGCCTTCGATCCCCAGGGCGTCGCGCACCTCACCCAGCGGCACCTGCAGCTGCTCGAGGGCGCCGACCAGACGCTGCGGCGGGCCGATCAGCCGCGCCAGGCCGCGCACCGCGTCGGCGATCTGCTGCGGATCGAGACCGTCGGCGATCCGATAGTGGGCGGCGAGCTTGGCCTTGAGCGCCGGGGGAAGCCTCTCCGCCGGATCCTGACTGACGAGACCGGCGCGGACGCCGGGCAGGTCGGCGACCGCTTCGACGAACCGCAGTGTCGTATCGAGAAAGAAAGGGGCGACGAAGACGACCGATGACATCGTTCTCCTCAGGCGGCGTAGAGCCGCACGTCCTCGCCGAACTCGTCGGCCATGGCCAGGGTGACGGCAAGATCGGGGTGCCGGAGAACCACGAAGCCGTCCGAAACCAGGGTCTGCTTCCAGTTGCGCCGCGGCGCCCCCACCGGCAGGAGGTTCTCCCAGACGAGTGCCGCGCCGTGCCGGGCTTTCCACTCCGCGAGGCCCTCGATGCGGTGGATCCGTCCCTCGCCCACCGCCCGCTTGTAGATCGTCGCGACGTTGTAGCGCCGGCGCACGTTCTCGCGGAAACGGCCGAAGCAGACGGCGTCGGCCCAGCCCCGGAAGACGTCGATGTCGCAGGCGTAGTTCATCTGGTCGACCTGGTGGGCGCCGGGCGGACGGCCGCCGATTTCACCGAAGACCACCTCGCCGTCGGCCTTCTGGTACCACTCCATATGGGTGAAGCCGGACTCGAATCCGAGCGCCCGGAGCACTGCGAAGCCCATCTCGACCCCGTTGCGGAGGCGCGGCTGATCGGGGTCGCGGAGAGCGATCACCTGCGGGCTGATCCACTCCTCGGAGCGCGCCCGTAGCGGCCGCGGCCGGTACCAGGCGATGTTGTAGTAAGCCGGCAGACCTTGGATGGACACGGTGTCGAAGGTGTACTCCTCGCCGTCGACGAACTCCTCGACCGAGAGCTCCCGGACATGCCGGACCTTCGCTATCGCCTCGTCGAGCTCGTCGGCGTCCGCCACGCGGTAGGTGTCGGCCGATCCGGCGCCGTCGATCGGCTTGAGGATGAGCGGGAAACCGATGCGCTCCGCGGCGGCGCGGATACCGGCTTCATCGCGCGCCGTCAGATGGCGCGGCGTGCGGATTCCGGCGGCATCGAGCAGCCGTTTCATCTCCTCCTTGTTGCGGAACGGCACGGTCTGGGCGACGGTGAGGCCAGGGACGCCGAACGCCTCGCGCAGCCGGGCGGCGAGCAACATTCCCGGCTCCCATAGGCACTCGATCCGGTCGAGGCCGCGCCCGGCCAGCCAGCGCGACACCTCCTCGACCAGCGCCGCCTCGTCCCACAGCGAGCGGACCCGCAGGTAGTCGGACAGCGCCCGCCTGGTCTCCGGCGCAAGCGTTCCCGCGGGCTGGTCGCCGACGCCCAGCACCTCTGCACCGACTTCGGCCAGGCCGCGGACGAAATGCGGCATCTCACTGGGGTAGCCGGGCGAGAGGAAGAGGACACGGGGCAAGGGAAGGCGTCTCGATCGCGTCGCTTGGAAGATTGCGGCGGCAAGTATAGCCGAGCGCGGACCGGGGGCGGCGGCCCGCCGCTGGTACAATCCGCGGCAAATGTCGACCGAGGAAACGAGGGTCCGTTTTGCCGCCCTCGCGGAACGGATCGAGTCCAGCCCGAAGCGCGGACGCTGGCTGATCCTCACCCACGACAACCCGGATCCCGACGCCCTCGCCGCCACCGCGGCGCTGGCGCTCATCCTGCGCCGGCGGTTCAAGCGTCCGGTGACCGTGGCCTATGGTGGCATCATCGGCCGCGCCGAGAACCGGGAGATGGTCCGCAGCCTCCGCCTGCCACTCTCCCACCTGCGCAACGTCAACAAGCGCAACTACGCCTCGTTCGCGATGGTCGACTGCCAGCCCTGGTCGGGTAACTCGCAGCTGCCGAAGACGATCGTGCCCGACCTGGTCATCGATCACCACCCGCTGCGCAAGTCGACTCTCGCCGCGGCCTCCGTCGACGTGCGGCCGCGCTACGGCGCGACGGCGACGATCCTCGCCGAGTACCTGGAGGAGAGCGGCCTCAAGCCGTCGCGGGCGCTCGCGACCGGGCTGGTCTACGCCATCCGCTCCGAGACCCAGGACTTCGGCCGCGAGGCCGCCGGCCCCGACCACGCGGCGTTCGACGCCCTGCTGCCGCGCATCGACCGCCGGATGCTGGCGCGCATCCAGAGCGCGCGCCTGCCACTGGTCTACTTTCGCAACCTTCATCGGGCCCTGGAGAGCCTTGCCGGAGTCGGTAATCTCGTGGTCTCGAACCTGGGCGAGGTCGACCAGCCCGACATCGTGCCGGAGATCGCCGATCTCCTGTTGCGCATGGAGGGCAAGACCTGGTCGCTGTGCACCGGCAGCCACGCTGACCGGGTCTATGCCTCGATTCGCACCACCAATACCCGCGCCGACGCCGGCAACCTGATGCGGCGGCTGATCGGCACCCTCGGCAAGGGCGGCGGTCACGGCACCATGGCCGGTGGCTTCGTCACTATCCCGAAGACCGCCGCCGACGGTGGCCGGGCCATCGAGCGCCTGCTCGCCCTGCGCTTCGTGCAGGCTTTCAAGCGGAATCCGGAGCGGCTGGCGCCGATCGACCTCGCCAAGGTCGAGCTCGCCGCCCCCGAGCCGCCGGAGCGCCAGCTGCCATGAGCCCCAAGACACCGAAGGCCGGCACTCCGCCACCTCCGCAGCCGCCAAAGACCGCGCCCGGAAAGCCCGCCGCAGCCGCCCCTCCGCCAGGCAGGAAGCAGACCGCAGCGAAAGCTCCACCGAAGCCGGCCCGAAAGCCCGAGGCCGCCGCCGAGCACCCCCCGATCCCCGTCGTGCGCGAAGAGATCCGGATCCAGTTCCTGCAACGGCCGCTCCTCGAGCCGCTGCCGGAAATCGTCGGCCGCCCACTCCGGTCCGGCAACGGCCCGGACTCTCCAGGCGGCTCTCCCCAACCACGCCGTCTCGCCTTCGTGCTGCACGCCCACCTCCCCTGGGTCCTTGGACACGGCACCTGGCCGCACGGCGAGGACTGGCTGGCCGAGGCCATCGTGCACTGTTACCTGCCTCTCCTCGACATGGCCGACCGCCTCGCCGCACGCGGGCGGCGGAATCTCTTCGCCTTCGAGGTCACTCCGATCCTCGCCGCGATGCTCGCCGATCGGCGCACCGAGGCGGTCGTCGAGCGCTACCTCACCGAACGCACCAAATCCGCCTGGGAGGCCCGGCGCAAGCACCCGCTGGCGCTCTGGTGGCACGCCGAATTCCTGCGCCTGCGCGCCGTCTGGGACCGCTTCGACCACAACCTCGTCTCGACCCTGGCGCGGCTCTCCGAGCTGGGCGCCGTCGAGCTCGCGACCTCGGCCGGAACGCACGTCTACCTCCCTCTCGCCCACACCTCGAAGCTCATCCGTCTCGCCCTGCGCACCGGCAAAGAGCAGCACCGTGAGCTCTTCGGCGACGACCCGCGCGGTTGCTGGATGCCCGAGTGCGCCTACAGGCCCGGCGGACCCTGGCAACACCCGGTTACAGGCGCGTTCGAGGAAGGCCGGCCGGGCAACGAGCAGTTCCTCGCCGAGCAGGGGATGAGCTGGACGGTGGTCGACGCACATCTCCTGCGGCGCGGCGATCCGGCCTTTCCCTACGGCGCGAACACGCGCCCCGAAGAGATCGTCGAGCCGTCCGGCCCGCACCCGCACCCCTACTGGATCCGGCAGAGCGCCGTGGCCGCGTTCCTGCGCGACTCGCGCACCGCCGCCCAGGTCTGGTCGCGCCAGGGCGGCTATCCTGGAGACGGCGCATTTCTCGACTTCCACAAGCGGCAGTGGCCCTCGGGCCTGCGTCTGTGGCGGGTGACCGACCCCGAGGCCGACCTCATGGACAAGCTCGTCTACTGGCCGGAGGAGGCGAAGACGCGCGCCCAGGAGCAGGCCGGGCACTTCATCGAGCTCGCCTCGGGCCTCGACGGCATGAATGACGGATTGATCTGCTGCCCGTTCGACGCCGAGCTCTTCGGCCACTGGTGGTTCGAGGGGCCGATCTGGCTCGAGCGCGTCCTCGAGCTCGCGGCGCCCGGC
>Ga0154020_10010914_pt1 | contig 10371 bp, 6 predicted proteins | sample Klosneuvirus_201_FD_109709 | JGI IMG/M metagenome (GOLD analysis project Ga0154020, IMG submission 109709) | Active sludge microbial communities from wastewater, Klosterneuburg, Austria - Klosneuvirus_20160825_MG | ecosystem: Engineered > WWTP > Aerobic digester > Activated sludge | place... | reverse complement strand
TGGATTTTTAAGAGTGTGGGGTGTCTTGGATTTTGCTGGTGGAACAGTAGTACACATGTCGGCTGGCTTTGCTGCGCTGGCCGGTGCGTATGTTTTGGGCAAGCGGCAGGATAAGCAACATCATCCGGCAAACATTCCGTTTATCATTTTAGGTACTGGCATGCTTTGGTTCGGCTGGTTTGGTTTTAATGCAGGCTCTGCGTTAGCCGCGAATGGTTTGGCGGTTCAGGCTTTCGCAACAACCAACATGGCTTCTGCTTCGGCTATGATTACGTGGGTTATGTTTGATGCGCTGGTGGGAAGAAAAATTTCCGCGATGGGCGCTTGTATTGGTGCCGTGGTAGGTTTGGTAGCTATAACCCCGGCCGCGGGTTTTGTAAACTTAGGTCAAAGTGTATTTATTGGTTTTGTTGCCGCGATTGTCAGCAACATGGCTGTTTACTATAAGCAGCAAACATCGTTGGATGATACCTTAGATGTTTTTCCTTGTCATGGCGTAGGTGGTATCGTGGGCATGATCTTAACGGCAGTGTTTGCCAAGGATGTAGGTGTGGTGTACGGACACTATGAGACATTCAAATTCCACATGCTGACATTGCTGATTGTATCCGTATTTACCTTTGGTGGGTCGTATGTAATTTTTAAAATTACAGGCTGGATCACTAATCTTCGGGTTTCTCCGGAAGATGAACGATTAGGTCTGGACATTAGCCAACATGCAGAGACCTTAAGAACTTCTGCAAAAATCGACTTGTCAACCACTGTGTAGCCCACTGGTCAAAAGATAGTTTCCGCACCCGAAGAAATTTTTACATTTGCTTCAAATCTATCAGTTATGAAGAATTATGTCCTTTTGCTCTTTTTATTGTCTTCGGTTTTAGTCTTTGCTCAAAAAACAAAGCAAGATGTTATGAAATCGATCGATGCGAATTATGATCAATATACTCAGGTAGCAAATAAAATCTGGGAGTATGCGGAGGTTGGCTATCAGGAGACAAAAAGTTCTGCCCTCCTTCAGGAAACTCTCACGCAGGCTGGTTTTAAAATCGAAAAAGGAGTGGCGGGTATGCCTACTGCCTTTGTAGCAAGCTATGGATCGGGCAAACCGGTTGTGGGTATTTTAGGTGAGTATGATGCACTGCCTGGAGTTTCGCAAGACGCAGTGCCTGAAATAAAAAAAGTAGAAGGTCGCCCTGCGGGGCACGCCTGCGGTCATAATCTTTTTGGTACAGCCTCGGCTGCAGCCGCCATTGCGGTTAAAGATTGGTTGGTTGCAAATAAAAAAAGTGGCACTATTCGTTTTTATGGAACCCCAGCGGAAGAAGGGGGTTCAGGGAAAGTTTATATGGTGCGTGAAGGATTATTTAAAGATGTTGATGTTGTGTTTCACTGGCATCCGGGTGCGCAAAACAATGCGAGTGCAGCAAGTTCGCTGGCAAATAAATCTGGTAAGTTTCGGTTTTACGGTATTGCCTCGCATGCGGCAGCGGCCCCTGATCGGGGAAGGTCGGCTCTGGATGGGGTGGAAGCCATGGATAATATGGTGAACATGATGCGTGAACATGTGCCGCAGGAATCGCGCATCCATTATGTAATCACACGGGGTGGTGAGGCCCCCAACGTGGTGCCCGCTTTCGCGGAAGTATATTATTATGTGCGGCATCCGCAACGTACAGTTGTAAAAGATTTATGGGAACGCGTGACGCGCGCAGCTCAAGGAGCGGCTTTAGGTACGGATATAAAAGTAGAATGGGAGATAATGGGTGGTGTTTATGATTTGTTGCCAAACGAAACACTGGCACGGGTGGTAGATGCTAACTTGCGTACTGTAGGTGGCTACACCTACACCGATGCTGAAAAAGATTTTGCAACTAAAATTCAAAAAACATTTACCAACGAGGTTCCCGCTTTAACAACCACTAACACCATTGGTGAATTTAAAGTGAGTGCTTCTGGTTCTGCATCAACCGATGTGGGTGACGTGAGTTGGGTGGTACCTACCGCGGGGTTATCAACGGCTACCTGGGTGCCCGGTACTGCCGCCCATAGCTGGCAGGCTGTGGCAGCCGATGGAACTTCCATTGGACATAAAGGCATGATGATGGCCGCCAAAACACTTGCCTTGAGTATAATGGATGTTTACTCAAACCCGGTGTTGATTGATAATGCCTGGAAAGAGTTACGCAGCAAAACCGGACCAAACTTTACATATGAATCGTTGATTGGCGATAGGGCTCCTGCACTGGATTATCGTAAATGATTTGTTGATTTAATGTTGGTGGAAGCTGGCTAAAAGTCTACAAAATGCTTCCCCACCTTTGCTGAGGTTCTTCACCTATAAAACTTGATTAAGTTTTGAGAAGGAAATCAACGAGAGCAGGGGAGTTCATGAAAGGCTTTCCTGAAATGGAGTAGGCTTCAACCTGCCTGAAACAAATTTGTGTGAGTTTTATCAAACCTTAATAAGTGTTTTGCTCTTGTCAAGTCAATTTGCTTGTCTTTTGAAAGTTCTATAAAATAGTTTGTTTGCCAAAGCTGAGCTTTTTGTGCTTGTTTGTTTGATGTCAAGTCCCAGGTTGAGTAAACCCTTATTCCACGTTTACCGTCTCTGGTTTTGTCTGACAAAATTTTATTTTCATACAAAACTATTTTTGGAAATATAAAAAGTCCAAAGTTTGCTTCTTTTCGAATTGCTATAAGGTAAAGAGAAATGTTGTCTGAAATATCAAACGGTTCGGTGATTCCCTTTTTGTTGCGTTTCCAGATAGTCACAAATTGGCCGGACTTTGTGGGTGTAATTTTAGCTTTCCGGAATTTTATATTTTTTCCGTCAAGTTGAAAATTGTGCGCGAAATATTCTTGGCTTTCTATCTCGGTTTCAACATTTGAAAGTTTGAGTCCGCAAGCTTTAAAAACCAAATGGTCTATAAGTTCAATTTCAGAATATAAATCTTTTGAATTTTTCAAATGGGTTACTGTTAGCTTAATTTTTCAAATGTTGAGATCATAGTTTTTATCATTAACACAATGTTTTCGTTGGAGTGGCATATCCTCATTTAACTCCAAGGCTGATCGACAAAAGAAATATCAATAAAGCAGAGTATACTAGTCCTGAGTTGAAATCAAACATTTGGGCTAGGCCATAGAAAAATCATTATAGTTAAACTGCCAATCATCATTATTTACTGATTCAAAAACTTACCGATCTCATTAAAGAACTTATCGGGGTCTTGCCAGTAGTTGCGGCTATACACTCGTAAAAAAGCCCAATGTTTATGATCAAGCAAGTGGGGCGTTAGCGCATGATCGGACTTGGCACTTAAGCTCTGATAGTAAAAGTTATCATCGGTAAGAATTGCACCTAAAAACTGCTTGCCCTTATTGACAGTGAGGTCGTAGAATGGAAGCTTATTATTCTCCAAAACATAATCGGGCCATTTTTCTGCAGCCCATTTTTTGATTTCATTTTTTAGATTCCGCGCCATCTTTCTATCTACTTCCGGAATCACATAAGGTTCAAAAGATCCGCTCGATACAGATTGTGCAAACTGAAGATATTTTTTCAAAAGCTTCGGACCTTCATTCACCGTTTCTTCCACATGAAGTTGTTCTGGCCCAAAACTGGTAAGTACAATTACTTTTTCCCGTGCCCGACTCACGGCTACATTTAATCGATTTTCGCCTCCGACCAGGTTCAAGCTGCCAAATTGAGCACGCACGCTTCCATTTTTGTCGGGCGCATAGCCTACCGAAAAAATAATGATATCGCGTTCATCGCCTTGTACATTTTCAATATTTTTGACAAACACATTCTCAGGAGTATTCCCTAAGATATTTTCGAGGGCATCGAGTACCGCAAATTGCTGTGGAGCATTAAACGTAATCACACCAATTTCTTTATTGACATCATGCTTAATTAATTGATCGATTAACGTGGCAATATAATCGGCTTCGGGTTGGTTGATATTATTTTTCCAGTTCCCTTCGATTTGTTCAAACCGGATAGCAGGTTCTCCTTGGTTCATTGCCTTCATATCAGGCAACAGCTGCAGATTGCCTCCATAAAAATGTTTATTGGAGAAATCAATTAACGCCAGCGACTTGCTGCGATAATGTCCCTGCAGTTGTACGTTCATCAAATAGCGACTACTAAGATCAAGTAAAGAATCTATTTCCGTATCGGGATCGGTTTCATCTAGTTCCTGCCAGCGGGTTTGGTATAAGTCTCCCGGTTTTAATTGCATGGCATCGCCTGCAATCAGTGCTTGCTTACCCCGATACAATGCGGGAATTCCCCGTTCGGCAAAACATTGAGACGCTTCATCAAAAATGACAAGGTCAAACAAATCTTTCATTGGGAAGATAGCCGAGACTGATTCGGGTGAAGCAAGCCAACACGGCATTACTTTAAAAATCTCTTCTTCAAATTCTGAAATCAGTTTTCGGATGGGCCATACTTTTTTCTTTTTTGTGGTTTGATGAAGCAGGTCCCGATACGTTACCCGGTTATTCAACCGGTTAAATTTCAGTTCGTCCACTACCTTTTCGCGAGCGCGCATTAAAATTATCTCTTCACTTATATTTTGTTTTTCGGTAAGCAAATCGCGTAACTCGTTTTCTAACAGATTTATTTTACCCGATGACACCATTCGAAGCTCCGGTCTTTTTACTTCAAGGTGTTCAATCCACGCAAGGGAAAGACTATTGATAAAGAGACCTTTAATCAGATATTCATCCCAACTCTGCGTTTGCTCATGCAGTTTATTTAAGATCGAACGTTCATCACCGCTCAGACTTTCCTGCAAGACATCAAATTCACAAAGTGCATCAAAATCTGCTTTTAGGTTTTCAGTCAGCTTTTGGGAAAAGCCAGGTTGCTGGGTAATAGCATTAATCTGGGCAGCCGTAAGATAGTTTGTCCATGCGGTGCGATGTGTGGGTAAGGTGGCTAACAGGGTAAAAAGCATATCTATCTTTTGTTTGAAGACAGCTGCGGATAGCTTTACCGGATTGATTATATTTTTAATTCCACGAATAGAACTGAAATTTAGTTTGGCTTGTAAAGCAAAGTGCTGATCGGCAAACCATTGGATAAACTCTTTTTGATCCAGCGTCTCCGGAACATTTTTTAACCAGGTCTTTGCCTTTAGTTTGGATAGATTGTGCTCCAGATTTAACCTGCTGTCGAGTTTTTTCTCCAGCGTTTTGAAGGTTTGCTTACTGTTTTCCAGATTGTTTTGGACCAGCGTTCGTTTAATTAAAAATTTGTCCTTCGAAAATAATTCCCAACGTATAAGCCCGATAAGACTTTTTCTGGCTTTCATACTTCGGTAGAGTGCTTTTTGAAGTGCTCCTAATTGAAAAGCAGGTGTATGAGCTTCCGGCCCACTGTCTGCGAAGCAACTCATTAGGTTTTTTTCGATGTTCGATAACCAAAGTGAACTGGTTTCATCATCTTGCTCGGGCACCATGCTTTGAAAATAATGGTAGATTGTTTCCCCTTCGATTAATGTTTTAATCTCCTTCATCTGGGGTTCCATTTCAATGAGGGCCTCATATTGTTCCCAATCTAACCGGGTGCCAAAGTGCTCAATAGCGTATTCCGATAATGAATTGAAATAATTTGTTACATCCTGAATGGCCTTTTTAATTTTAGGCTCATCGAGACTCGTGAAGGAACTAAAAGACCTTCGTTCTTTCCACGGGTAATCCTTCCGGTTGAGGTTTACGGCATAATGAACATAGGAATTTAATTTGCGGAGAAAATCAGGGAGGGCATCAAAACGAAAGTGTTGAAACTCTTGCTTAAGATTGATAATCTCTTGAGTAGGATCAGATTGCAGATAAAGTTCTTTGATGGTTGTTCCGCAGGCCGTTACATCAAACAAAGCTCGCTTAAAGCTTTCCAACTCTTCGCTAATTTGATCAATGCGATGACTAAGTTGTAAAAACTTACGCTCTAACTGAATGGCATCGATGCTGATATTTTTTGATTTGTATTCGTCAACGCGTTCTATTTGCTTCGCTATTTTTGAATAGATTTCCTTGCGGTCATTTTTAAAATCATGAACGATTGCCAGGTAGTCACTCAGTTGGCGAGCTTTCAATCTTGAAAAAACAACATCCAACGCAGCCCGTTTCTGGCATACCACTAAAACGCGTTTACCGGAGGCTAAGGCATCACCAATCAGATTACAGATAAGCTGCGATTTTCCGGTACCGGGTGGCCCCTGAACCACCAGGGAGTGTCCGAGCTTCGCAGCCTTAAATGCATTTTCCTGCCAAACATCTTGCGGAAAGGCTGTATAAACTTTTTCTTCTTTAATATCCTGTAAGAAATTATTTGTGTTGGACTTTGTTTCAGTAGAAGATCGCATCTGAAAAAATTCTTCAAGATCCTGAATGGAATCGCTGTCTAATAATTTCAAATAATCAGGAACAAGGGAAGAGCCCGCCTGTGGGAAAATACCCATGACCGCTTTGGGGAATAGTTTTAGTTCGCCATTCTTAAGGCCTTCCTCAAATTCATCACGTTTTATATTAACAAAGTTGGTCAGTTCCTCGCGGTAATTATCAGGATTGAAATGGATTTCCAGTTGGCTCTTTTCAAGTATTTGGTAAAGAGCTGTTTTAAAGGCGGTGTTTTCACGATCAATTTCTTCAAACGTTTCTTCCAGCAGCGATTCGTCTGGCTTTATTTTATTGTAAAAGGCATAAGCCAATAGAAATGATTTATTAAATGTAATGCCCGCCTCTTCGAGCGGTTCCAAAATCCATTGGTTGTTCTGTATCTTAAGAGAAACCGGAAAGAACAAGAGCGGGCAGCGCACCAGTGTGCCATCCATAAATTTTCCCTGAACAATCGGCCAGCCAACATGTAGATCCTGCGAACCTCGTTCTTCAAAAATTAACTGATCGATTCGTTGAAGCTTCTTTAATTTTTTGCTAGCCTCGTTAGCAGCCTCCATCCGGGTGTCTACTACCGGACAGATTGACTTTTGTTTTTCGGCAATCAGTGCTTTGATAATGGAGAATGCATTTTCGCCATTCAAGTGGCTTAATTCCTGAATATCTATAAACTGATCGGATAAGCGCGCTAAAAATAATGAGCGATTGTTACCGGAAAGATTGGTCAGTCTCCGCAGGTAGGTAGTTAATATTTTTTTTGTTTGGACTGTGGTCACGCTAAGGATTTAGGGTAAGATAAGGTTTTATTTTTGTATAGAACGTTTCATCTACAAGAGCGATTTTATGAAGATCTTCCACCGTTCTAAATCTGCCGTGTTGAAAGCGGTAGGTGGCAATAGCTTTCGCTAAAGAGTAGGTAATGTATGGGTGAGCGGCTAATTCTTTTTCACTGGCTGAATTGATGGAAATCTGGATCGGTTCAAAATTATCCGATATAAAGGTGTGTTGACTTAGTTCATGGATTACCGCTGAATCCAATCCGTAAACTTCTTGCAATTGATTCATAGATACATAACCTCCTAATTGATTTCTATACTTGATTATTCGTTGCGATAGCTTTGAGCCGATCCCATAAATAGCTATTAATTGACTGGTGTCGGCTTCATTCACATCGAACTGGGTTACTTTTTTAATGTCGGTTGGCTCTTTCTTAACCGGTAAATTTTCGTTGAAGTTCTTTGCTTGATTTATAGGTAACGTAATGTAAGGCATGAGTCGTTCATAAAGCGCGGTATCCATGCCATAGATTTTAAGTAAATCTGATTTAATTCTAAACCGGCCTTGTTTATTTCGATAATTATCAATTCGCTTGGCAAGGGTAGGGGCGAAGCCGAGCTGAATCAATTCGGCAGTAGGTGTAGTGTTAGGGTCAAACGAAAATAGTGCTGGGATTATTGGTTGTATCGAATCTTTAGGTTCCTTCCATTGCCATTGACCAATAAGGCTATCTAATTTTTTTGATTCTGTGGCGTAATTTTTCTTTTGACTGGTGAACCACCATCGGTATGCAGGCATAATAAATACACTAAGCAGTAGTAATGGAATTAAAACCAGAAAGGCGCGCGTTTCTGTGCGTGAGAAACCAAAGAAAGCTCGGATAAAAGCCTTGAGACGATTCATCTCAAGAAATTTAATAAAAATCCTGATGTTAATGCAATGTAGCTTGTATCGCGTTAAGTATTTGGTTTTGAATTTTGCTTAGATCGGAAGCAAATTTTTGATTGACTTCTAATTCAATTCCTGTATAAACCGATTCGGAGTAGAACTTTCGTAGCCACGTAGTAATGCCGTCATCGGTACCCCGGTAGGGTTCGTTAAATCGTATTTTAAGATCAGGCAAATACTTTTCCAGCTCGTCTTTAAATTGATGACTATAATCTGTTTCTGGTTTGTTGTTGGGATCAAAGAGAATTCCAATATCCACCGTGCGTTCCTCACCATTCCAAACAGGAGTGAAAGAATGTATGGATAGATGAAGCACCGGCTTCTTTGATGCTTCGATTATGCCTTGCAGTTGATTTCGGTAGGGATGATAGATTTCTTTATGGAGTTTTTCTTTTTGTTCTGGTAAGAGTCTTTTTGAAAATACTGAAAACAATTCCGGACTATCTTCAGATCGGTTCGCTTCAATTAAAAGTCGGGTACTTTCACAACCTAGTAGCGGAGCATTCAGCGATAATGCAAAAAATTGTGCCAACGTCCAGGCACCCGGGTCCCACCCTCTGTGAGTTTGAAGAACTTCGGGCTCATCCTGAAATAAATGAGCATACTCATTAGGTACATTGTTGCCAGCGTGTTCACAACTAAACACCACAGATTGATACATAATCAGCTATATAAATAATTTATTTTCCTGAAGGCACACACCTAATCTATGATAAATAGTCTCCATGTTTTTTATGGAAGAGTCATTCTTTAATGCATGCAGAATGCGTTCAGACAGCGAACCCTTTTCTAAAATGGTTTCGATGATTTTTCGACAGTGGCTTTGGTAAGTGGTCGTGTCTGGTATGTTTATCAGAATGGCCTTCCAGATTTCCTTTATCGTGCTGGGCGCTTTCAAACCAAAGGCGGCAAGAATCGATAAGTTTTCTACTGGAGTTGCCAGGCCTGTAATCGCAGCTCGGTCGAATAAATTCGCCAAGGCATCGGTTTCAATTATTTTCTGTTCACGTAAACGTGTAAACTTTTCCGAGATAAGAAGTTTCAATGTTTCAACAACCAACGTAACAATGGCAAGATCGGCTGCCGGACATTCCTGAATATCCATTACCCGAATCTCAATAGAACCGCGATCGAACCGGGCAATCGCCCCACGCGAGTTTACCCAGACCGAATCAAGTATCTGCTCGGCATCATGGGGCGCTATTGCTTTTTCAATGGGTTGATAGATGATCTTTTTGTAATCTTCGAATGTGTAAACTTCTTCGGGTATGATGCTACCGGTAATAGCCGGAATTTTAGCCTGATTCGTTTTATAAAATTTTAACCGGGTATCGAGCATCCCTGAAACACGACTATCCAATATAGGAGAACTCGCACACAAGGCCGGGAGTAACGGCAAGATCAATCGAATTGCTGCATGAAGTTTTGCAAACTCTTCATCGCCATGAAAGGGTAGGTTAAGGTGTGTGCTTTGTAAGTTCGACCAGCCGTGACCTTTGGAGTCAAAAAGTTTATCGTAGAGCGCATAGACTTCATTATTATCATGCGGCCAAAGTTTGGTATCCGTAAAGGGATTCATGAATGGATGGGCCGCTGTGGGCAGCAGCATCGCATTCCATTTTTCAAGAATCTTATTTATTCGAATCACATTTTCAGCAAACGCCTTTTCGAGACTTTGTAAATCAGCTTCGGGGCGGGTTGATTTGATTTCGATAACATGCAACACTAACTCGTTAGACCAAGTGATCAATCCATTCTCAAAATCACTTCCTATACTTCCTAACTCATGTTTGAGCAATTCATCGGCAATGGATTTTACTTGTAAGGTGTTTTTATCAACTATCATGTACTCTAACTCAATGCCAAAGCCATCAAAGAGATGATAAGGAGAAGATGTCATTTTTGAGATTTGATGCGGGTAAGAAACACTTCCATGATTATTTCGTAAAGACGCTCTTTTAAGATTTTGTCTTCAATGCCAGCATCAATATTCGGGTTGTCATTAATTTCAATTACATAAAACTTGCCGTCAATCTCTTTCATGTCTACGCCATACAACCCTTTACCGATAAGCAAGGTTGCCTTAACGGCTGTTTTCAACAAACCCGAAGGAGCCTGATCAATGGCAATACATTCCACATCGCCATCTCTGGATTGTTCTTTGGCATTCCAGTTTACAATTTGCCAATGTTTGGTAGCCATAAAATATTTGCAGACATAAATCACCTGCCCGTCAAT
>Ga0154020_10010912_pt1 | contig 10371 bp, 9 predicted proteins | sample Klosneuvirus_201_FD_109709 | JGI IMG/M metagenome (GOLD analysis project Ga0154020, IMG submission 109709) | Active sludge microbial communities from wastewater, Klosterneuburg, Austria - Klosneuvirus_20160825_MG | ecosystem: Engineered > WWTP > Aerobic digester > Activated sludge | place... | reverse complement strand
CTGTTCCGCCCGGGCTTCTCGACGGCGGATCGCGTCTCGGAGCTCTCCGGCCGCGGCGTGGGCCTCGACGTCGTGAGGTCCAACATCGCCGCCGTGAAGGGAACGGTGAACGTCCGGTCCACGGTCGCCGTCGGCACCGTCTTCGAGATCGTCGTCCCGATCACCCTGGCGCTCGTGGAGTCGGTGCTGGTCCGCGCCGGGGGCCGCTTCTTCGCGTTCCCGGCTTCCAGCGTCCTCAGGATGCGTTTCGCGGGCGGGCCTCACGACACCGATCGCACCGCCCTGCCGACGGTGCGTCTCGACGACTTGCTGGGAATCGAACCCGAGCGCGTCGTCCCGGGCGTCCCCGAGATCATCCTGGTGGCGGGACAGGGCGACGAGAGCGCGGGCTTCATCGTCTCGTCCGTCGAGGGGATGCGCGACATCCTCGTGAAGCCCCTCGGGCCGGAGCTGCCGCGGGCGCGCGAGGTGACCGGGGTCGCCGAGCTGCCGGACGGCGACCTCGCGCTCACGCTCGACACCGGCCTCCTCGTCGAAAGGGTCCGTCAGGCCGCGGCCGTCGCGGGGCAGGCGGCATGAGCGGCATCCTGGTCGTGGAAGCGGGCGGCAAGCGCTTCGGCGTTCCGGTCGACGAGGTGCGCGAGGCCGCCCGCCTCGGGCGCGTGGCGCCGCTCCCCGGCGGCCTCGCCACCTACGCGGGGCTGGCCATCGTGCGCGGACAGCCGCTCGGCGTCTTCGACCTCGGCATGGCGCTCACGGGCCAGCGCGCCGAGCCGAACGGCCTCCTCGTCGTCCTGCACGACGGGCCGAACGCGCTGCTCGTGGACAGGATCGAGGGGATCGAGCCCGAACCGGAGGGCGCCCTCACGCAGAGCGGGGCGTGCCTCCTGAACCTGACGAAGGTCTTCGAGATGGGGATATGACGGACGAAAACGAATCCGAGGAGGTCTCGAGCCCGGCGCTGGGCGAGGAGGTCCGGTCGCCGGACGCCGCCGTGAGGTGGCGCGTCGCCGCCGTCCTCGCTGACATGCCGGGCGAGGAGAGCGAGGAGCTGCTGCTGGGGCTTCTCGGCGACGACGACTACCGCGTGAGGGAGAGGAGCATCGCGTCGTTGACCCGCCGCTTCACCCCACGCGTCGCCGCCGTCTGCGCTTCGGCGCTCGCGGACGACGAGAACGCCGGACGCCGGGGCGCGGCGCTCACGGTTCTCACCCGGACGGGGGAGAACGGGCGGATGGTGCTGCTCAACGCTCTCGGGCACGCGCAGCCCGACGTGCGGATCGCGGCGGCGATGTCGCTGCCCGGGGCCCGCGCCGATACCGCCACCGTGGCGGCGCTCGAAGCCGCCACGCGCACCGAGACCGACCCCAACGTGAAGGCGGCGCTCCTCCTCGCCCTGGGCCGGACGGGGCGTCGCGAGGCCGTGGCGCCGCTCCTCGCCGTGCTCGAGGAGGGTACCCTCTGGCTGCGCGTCCACGCTCTGGAGGCGCTCGCCGAGATCGGCGAGCCCGACGTGGCGTCCCGCCTCCTGCCCCTCCTGCAGCACCCGGGCCTGCGCAAGGCCACGCTCCGGGCGCTGGCGCAGCTTCCCAGCTCCGCGCCGGCCGAGGAGCTCGCCCGCCGCGCGGCCGAGGGGGAGCGCGACGACGGCCTTCTCGCCGCGCTCCGGCGCTCCCTCTCGGCGGGGACTCCCGAGGCGCGCCGGGCCGTGGGCGAGCTGTGGCCCGACGCCGGCAAGGCGCTTCGCGAGATCGCGGAGAACCTGGACGGTTCGATCGACGAACGGACCGAGGCCGCCCACCTGCTCGCCATCCTCGACCTTCCGGGCGCCGCCTCGTCCATCGTCCGCTGCGGGCCGTTCAAGGATGCCTTCGAGGCGCTCACCTCGCTGGCCCCGTCCCGATTCCGCGAGGCCATCCAGGCCGCGCTCCAGGCCGAGGACCCGGAGCCCGCCCTCGCCGTCGTGGTGCTGGCGCGGCTTCGCCACGACACCGCGGGCCTGCGGCCGCTCCTCGTCCACCCCTCGCCCGTCGTCCGCTCGGCCGTGCTCGCGGCGCTGCCTCCGGGCGCGGCGTCGGTGGCCGAGCTGATCGACATCCTGGCCGAGGAGGATCCCGAGACCGCGCTCCCCGCTGCCTACGCTCTCGCCGCGGGCGACGCGGCCTCGGAGGAGGGTCGGAGTCGGCGCGGCGCCCTGCTCGACCGCGCCAAGGGCCCGGACGGCGCCGGCCGCGTGGCCGCGCTCCTGGCCCTCGCGGAGCTCGACGTCCCCGGCATCGATTCTGCCGTCCACCTGGCGCTCGGGTCGAACGACCCGGAGGTACGCCGCGCCGCGGCCACGGCCGCGGGCTCGAGGCGCTCGTTCCCGGAGGGCGAGGTGACGGCCCGGCTCACCGACCCGGACGCCGGCGTCCGGGCGGCGATCCTCCGGACGCTGGCACGCTGGGCCTCCGCCGTCGGTGTGAACCTTGCGACGTCCTGGCGCGACCTGCTTCCGTTCCTGGCCGACGAGCCGGCCGTGGCGGCGGCGGCCGGCGCGGCGATCATCGCGCTGGCCGGTCCGGACCGGTCGCGGCTGGTCGGCGAGTTCCTGGCCCAGAGCGACGCCATCCGGCGTGCCGCGCTCGAGGAGATCCCCGCCACGTCCGACCCCGCCGCCGCGGACGCCGCGTCGGTGGCCGCCATGCACGAGGATACCGAGACCGCTCGGGCGGCGCTCTACGCGATGGCGCTCGCGCAGCCCTCCATCGCGGACGAGGCGCTGGCCGAAGCGCTCTCCGACGAGCGTCCGGAGGTGCGACAGGCGGCCGCGGAGGTGATCGTGAGGCGCCCGCCGCCGGACGGGCCGGGTGTCCTTTCCGATCGGCTGGCGGAGGCGCTGGTGAAGGAACGCGATCCCCAGGTCCTCCATCACCTTCTCCCCGCCGCGGCCCGCGCCGGCGCCGAGAACGTGCTCGAGCCGCTCACGACCGTGCTCGCGGCCGAGCGGCCGGGCGCCCTGGGCGCAGCCGCTGATCAGGCGGCCACGCAGCTGGCGCGACGGTTCCCCGAGGCCGTGAAGCGAATCTGGATGACCTCCCCGGCGCGCGCCGAGAGACGCTGGGCGCGCGCCATGTCGCGAGTGAAGAAGGACGCGTGACGCTCCGCCCGGTCGAGCTCTCCGAGACGGTCTTCCGCCTGTTCGCGGACCTCGTCCGGCGGAGGACCGGCTTCGTCATCGCCGACGCGCACAAGCCGCGGCTGGAGGGCCGTCTGGCCGCGGACGCCCGGGCCGCGGGCTCGTACTACCAGCTCTACACCCAGTGGCGCGACCTGGGGACCGCGCACCCGTCGTTCGGCCGGCTCCTCGACGCCAGCGTGAACGGCGAGACCTACTTCTTCCGCGACCCCGACGGCCTGGCCGCGTTCGCGGAGGAGATCGCCCCCGAGCGACTGCTGAGCGCCGGCGGCGACGGAACGCTCGACGTCTGGTCGGCCGGGTGCTCCACCGGCGAGGAGCCGTACACCCTGTCGGCCCTGCTGCTCGAGAAGGGGATCCTGCCGAGCCGCCACGTGAGGATCCGGGGCACCGACCTCTCTCCCGACTCGATTCGCCGCGCCCGGGCGGGCAGCTACGGCACCCACGCGTTCCGCGCGACCTCCGACGAGCGGCGTGAGCGGCATTTCGAGCCGGCCGAAGCGGGCCGGCTGCTGGTGAAGGACGCCGTCCGCCAGGCGGTCGAGCTCGAGACGCGGCCCATCCTCGACGAGCCGCGGGACGGCCCGCTCTTCGACGTCATCGTCTGCCGGAACGTCCTCATCTACCTGGACGAGGAGGCCCGCCGCCGCGCGGCGGAGCTGTTCGTCGCGCGGCTGAAGCCCGGCGGGTACCTCCTCCTCGGCCCCTCGGACGCGCTGGCGACGGCGGCCACGTCGCTGACGATGGTGCGTCTCACGCACGACATCGCCTACCGGAGGTAGCGGTGCGGGTCCTCGTCGTCGACGACTCGGCCTATCAGCGGATGGTCCTCGCGTCCGCGCTCCGCGAGATCCCCACGATCCGCGAGGTCGAGACGGCGGCGTCCGGAGAGGAGGCGATCCGCCTCGTGACGACGCGGACGTTCGACCTCGTCACGCTCGACCTCGTGATGCCCGGCCTCGACGGATTCGGCGTCCTCCGCTGGCTGATGGCGAACCGGCCCGTCCCCGTCCTCATCGTCTCCGACCGGCGCCACGATCGGACCGCGCTCCAGGCGCTCGACCTGGGCGCCTTCGACGTGCTCGGGAAGGCCTCTCCCCGGGCCGGGGGGCTCGACGAGTGGAAGGCCGCGCTCTCTCACGTCGTGGCCGAAGCCGCGGCCCTGAGGCTCGACCTCCTCGTGGGGCGGTCGCGCGTCGAGAGCGCGCGGGAGGCCCCCGAGCCGAAGGCCTTTCCCGCGCATCCCGTGCCGCCGGCGGCGCTCGTGGTCGCCGCGTCGACGGGGGGTCCCGCCTCGCTGCGCGACCTCTTCGCCCACCTGCCGAAGCTGCCGATCGTGGTCGGCGTCGTGCAGCACATGCCCGCCCCGTTCACGCGCTCCCTCGCCGCGCGGCTCGCGTCCTCGACGGCGTGGGAGGCGTGCGAGGCGCGGGCGGGAGACGAGGTGCGGCCCGGCAGCCTGATGCTCGCGCCCGGCGATCAGCACCTGACGTTCGAGAGGCGTGGCGCCCGGATCGTGGCGCGCCTGTCGACCCACCGGGGCAGCCTGCGCTGGTGTCCCTCGGCCGACGCTCTTTTCACTTCGGCCGCCGAGATCCTCGGCCGGAACGTGATGGCGGTGGTCCTGACCGGGATGGGCGACGACGGCGCGGAGGGCGCCCGGGCGGTCTCCTCCGCGGGTGGCGTGGTCGTCTGCGAGAGCGCGGAGACGGCGCTCATCCCCGGGATGCCGGACAGCGCGGCGCGCGCCGTGCCCGCCGCCCAGCGGTTGCCGCTCCACGCCATCGCCCCCGAGATCGCGCGCTGGTATGCGGGATTGGAGAAGGTACACTCACCGGCTTTATGAGCCGCAGCGAAGAGATCGTCGCCATCGAGAAGAAGTGGCAGAAGCGCTGGGAGGACGAGCGCGTCGCCTACGTCGACACCCAGGACCCGAACGAGTCGGGGACCTACCTCCTGGTCATGCTGCCGTATCCGTCCGGCGACCGGCTCCACGTGGGGCACGGCCGGACGTATTTCATCACCGACACCCTCCACCGTTTCCTGAGGCAGCGCGGACAGAAAGTCTTCTGTCCGATGGGCTGGGACGCCTTCGGCCTCCCCGCGGAGAACTACGCGATCAAGGCCGGGGTCCCGCCGCGCAAGTCGACGCTCGCGAACATCGCCGGAATGAAGGAGCAGTTCCGCAACTGGGGCGTGCTCTACGACTGGACGAAGGAGGTCACCACCTGCGAGCCGGAGTACTACCGGTGGAACCAGTGGCTCTTCCTGAAGTGCGTGGAGCGCGGGCTCGCGGTCCGGAAGAAGCAGGCGGTGAACTGGTGCCCGTCGTGTCTCACCGTCCTCGCGAACGAGCAGGCCGAAGGGGGCGTCTGCGACCGGTGCAAGTCGCCCGTGGTCCAGAAGGAGCTCGAGCAGTGGTTCCTGAAGATCACCGACTACGCGGAGTCCCTGCTCGAAGGGATCGACACGCTCCACGCCTGGCCCGAGAAGGTCCGGACGATGCAGCGGAACTGGATCGGGAAATCGGTGGGCGCCGACCTCGAGTTCGAGGTCCCCTCTCTCGGTGAGCGGATCCGCGTCTTCACCACGCGGCCCGACACCGTCTTCGGCGCCACGGCGATGGTGCTCGCGCCCGAGCATCCGCTCGTCCCGCGCCTGATCGACGCCAACCCGGCGAAGGCCGAGATCGCCACGTGGATCGAGAAGATCCGGAGCCAGGAGCGGATCGAGCGGGAGGCCGAGGGGGCCGAGAAGGACGGCCGCGACACCGGTGCCACCGCGATCAACCCGTTCACGAACGAGAGGATCCCGATCTGGATCGCGAACTTCGTCGTGGCCGACTACGGCACCGGCGCGCTCATGGCCGTCCCGGCGCACGACACCCGCGACTTCGACTTCGCGAAGAAATACGGCCTGACGATCCGGACGGTCATCACCGCGCCCGCGGGCTTTCCCGGGGACGAGTGCTACACGGGAGAGGGCGCGCTGGTCGCCTCGGGGCGCTTCACCGGCATGGAATCGGGGCCGGCCCGCGAGGCCATCGGGAAGGAGGCGGCGGAGCGGGGCATCGGCGGCGCGAAGATCCGCTACCGCCTGCGGGACTGGCTCATCTCGCGCCAGCGGTACTGGGGCACGCCCATCCCGATGGTCAAGTGCGAGAGCTGCGGGTGGCAGCCGGTGCCGGAGGCCGAGCTTCCGATCGTCCTCCCGCCCGACGCGCCGTTCACGGGAACGGGCGGCAACCCGCTCGAGAAGGTCGAGTCGTTCCTGAAGGCGACGTGCCCGAAGTGCGGCGGGCCCGCGCGCCGCGAGACCGACACGATGGACACCTTCGTCGACTCGTCCTGGTACTACCTCCGGTACCTCGACCCGAAGAACGACGCCGCGCCGTTCGACAGGGACGTCGTCGCGCGCTGGGCGCCCGTCACGCAGTACATCGGCGGCATCGAGCACGCGATCCTCCATCTGCTATACGCCCGCTTCTTCGCGCGGATGCTGAAGGAGCTGGGCCTCATCACGTTCGAGGAGCCGTTCCCGGCGCTCTTCAACCAGGGGATGATCACGCGGCTCGCCGAATCGGGTCGCGTGGAGAAGATGTCGAAATCGCGCGGGAACTCCGTGTCGCTCGACCCGCTCATCGCCGAGAAGGGCTCGGACGCCGTCCGGACGTTCATCCTCTTCCTCGGTCCGGCGGAGAAGGACGCCGAGTGGTCGGATGATGGGATCGCCGGCGCCGAGCGCTTCCTGGTCCGCGTGAAGGGGGTCGTGGAGAAGCTCCTCGCGCGGGGGATCGACCCGAAGGCCACGCCCGCGGCGGAGAGCACGCCGGCCGCCCGCGTCCGGCACATCGCCGTCAAGCGGATGACGGAAGACCTGTCGGCCTTCTCGTTCCACACCGCGGTCGCGCGGGCGATGGAGCTCTCCCGCCACGTGGCCGAGCTCGTCTCCGACGAGAAGGCCGATCCGGGCGAGGTCGCCACGGCGGTCCGGACGCTCGTCACGCTGATCCACCCGCTGGCGCCGCACCTCTCCGAGGAGCTCTTCGAGAAGCTCGGGGGCGAGCGGAGCCTCCTCGTCTCCGGCTGGCCGTCCTACGACCCGGCGCTCGCGGTGGAGGAGACCGCGAACATCGCCGTGCAGGTGAACGGCAAGCTCCGTGCGCAGCTCTCGGTGCCGCGCGGCTCGGCGCAAGACGCGGTCGTGGCCGCGGCCGAGGCCGAGGAGAACGTGGTCAAGTGGATCGCGGGGAAGGACCGCGTCAAGACGGTCTTCGTGGCCGACCGGCTCCTGAACTTCGTGGTCCGGTGAGGTCCTCGCGGGCGCGGTCCGCCTCCGTCCTCGCGGCGGCGGTCGCCTGCCTCTGGGGCTGCGGCTATGCGCTCGTGGGGACGGGCCGCGGCATCCTGCCGGAGAACGTGAAGACGGTCTACGTGGCGTCGTTCGTGAACGAGACGGCACGGGTCGGCCTGGAGCAGCGCCTGACCGAGTCGGTGCTCCGGGAGCTCTCGGCGCGCTCGCGGCTGAAGCCGGTGAGCGACAAGGACAAGGCCGACTCCGAGCTGACGGCGACCCTCGCGTCGTACCAGGTCGACCCGGTCCGCTTCGACGGCGCCGGCCGCGTGGTCGAGTACCAGATCTCGGTCGTCGCGAAGGTGAAGCTCGTGGAACGGGCGTCGGACAAGGCGCTCTTCGAGGAAGGGGGCTTCCTCTACCGGCAGCCCTACGTCATCGGCGCCACCTCCGCGTCGTATCTCGACGTCGAGAACGGCGCCGTGGAGGCGCTGGCGAGGCCCTTCGCGAGGAGCCTCGTCTCCACCCTCCTCGAAGGGTTCTGAGCCGCCCGAGAAAACCAAGGAGCCCGCGCCTGGGGCGCGGGCTCCGAATACCGAACAGCGGGAGAGGCTACTGCTTCTTCCGGGATTTCGCGGGGGCAGCCGTCGCCACGGCGGCGGCGCCCTTGTTGACCGCTTTCGCCACGCGCGACTTCAGCCGCGACGCGGTGCGGCGGTGGAGAACGCCCTTGCGGACCGCGGTGTCCAGGAGCGACGCCGTGGACGGCTGGATCTCCTTCGCCTTGGCGCCGTCGGCGGCGGCCACGGCGCGGGTGCTCTTCAGCACGCTGCGAATGCGGGTCTTGACGGAACGGTTCCGGGCGCGGCGCTTGTCGTTCTGACCGGCCCGTTTCTTCGCTTGCTTTGTATTGGCCATTTTCTTTCGGATCAACCCTTTCTAAATTTCAAACTCGTGAGTCTAAGCGAAATGCGCGTCCTTGGGAAGCGCCGCCTACGGTTCCCGCAGGCTCAGCGCGCGTCGGCCCCCAGCGCCTTCAGCCGCTGGCGGGCGCTCTTGGCCTCGTCCGAGCTCGGATACTCGTGCGTGACGTAGTTGAGCTGCACGATGGCCTGCGCCTTCTCGCCCTGCTCCAGGTGCGCGAGAGCCTTCTTCAGGTGCGCGGACGCGGCCTTGTCGCTCTGCGGGTAGCTCTTGAAGAGCTGCTCGAAGGCGGTGATGGCCTGCGGGTGCTTCTTCTGGGCCGCGTAGCACTCGCCGATCCAGTAGAGGGCGTCGTCCGAGAGATCGGTCTTCGGGTACGTGTCGACATAGTCCTGGAAGCCCTGCCGCGCCAGCTCGTACTGCCCGCGCTGGTAGTCGGCCGTGGCCTGGGCGAACGTGTCGGCCGCCGAAGGGCCCCGTGAACCGGGCCGGGCGGTCGCGGCGGGGGCGGTGCCGGGAGCGCCCAGCGGACCTCCGGGCACGACCGTCTGCGGGGCCTGGGACGCGGCGTTGGCGGCCAGCTTGTTCTGGGTCTCGGCGATCTGCTGCGACAGGACGGCGAGCCGTCGGTTCGCGTCCTCGAGCTTGCCGGTCAGCGTCTGCATCTCGCGGATCAGGTCGTCGAACTTGGCGCCCAGGTCCGCGTTCGAGCGGAGCAGCGTGGCGGACTGCTTGCTCAGGTTGTCGTTGAGCTTCTGGACCTCTTCCTTCGAGCTCGACTGCTTGGAGACGACGTCGATCTTCTTCTCCACGTCGCCCACGTGCTGGTGGAGGCCCTGGATGTCCTGGCCGGAGACGCAGCCGAAAAGGGAGAGCGCCCCCAGGACGAGGGCGCTCTTCTTGGCGATTTTGACGGCGACCATCGGCTACCGGGCCGTGATCACGAAGTGGCCGCGGCGGTTCTGGGCCCACGCCGCCTCGTCGGAGCCGGTCGCGAAGGGCCGCTCCTTCCCGAACGACACGATCTCGATGCGCGAGGCCTCGATGCCGAGCGAGGTCAGGTATTCCTTCACCGAGTTGGCGCGCTTCTCGCCCAGGGCGAGGTTGTACTGCGCGGTGCCGCGCTCGTCGCAGTGCCCTTCCACGCGGAGCTTCACGGTTCCCCACTTGCGGAGCCACTGCGAGTTCGCGTCGAGCGAGTCCCGCTGGTCCTGCCGGATGTCGAACTTGTCGAAGTCGAAGTAGACGTCCTTCAGGTAGCCCTTCCTGTTCAGGGCATCGAGGTCGGAGTCCAGGACCTCGGGGGTGGGGGTGGGGGTGACCTTCGGCGTGAAGCGCTCGTCGTCCTTGATGGTGACTTCCGCGGGCTTGGTGGGGGTGGCCTTGACGGCCGCGGCCGGTGTGGGCTGCGGCTTCGGGCCGCAGGCCAGGGCCGTGAGGACGAGGGCCGCGAGGACGAGGGGACCACCCAGCTTCAGTTTTTCTTTCATCGGGATCGAAACCTCCGTTTCCGTTTTGGCTTCTGGAATCTCGTGGATCGTGGATCTCTCTCTACTGGTTCGTACGTCTCATTCGAGGGTCTTGGACCAGGCGGGCGCGTAGTTGCTTCCGGACGAAGTGACCACCCGGGCGCCGGACCCATCTGCGGAGTTTGCCACGACAATCTGGGCGGACGACCCGCGCGTCACCTCCCACGCGAGCTTCGTGCCGTCCGGCGACCAGGTGGGATTCTCGTGCGCCCCCGCTCCGGCCGACACCTGGAGGACCCTGCCGTCGAGGAGATTCTGGACGCAGATCTGGAAATCCCCCTCGTTCCGGCACGCGAACGCGAGCTTGGATCCATCGGGGGAGAAGGAAGCCTCGTCGTTCCAGTTCCCGGCGAACGTGATCCGGCGGACGTTCGCTCCCTCGAGGTCCATCAGGTAGATCTGGGGCGAGCCCTGCCGGTTCGACGTGAACGCGATCTCGCGGCCGTT
>Ga0154020_10010911_pt1 | contig 10372 bp, 6 predicted proteins | sample Klosneuvirus_201_FD_109709 | JGI IMG/M metagenome (GOLD analysis project Ga0154020, IMG submission 109709) | Active sludge microbial communities from wastewater, Klosterneuburg, Austria - Klosneuvirus_20160825_MG | ecosystem: Engineered > WWTP > Aerobic digester > Activated sludge | place... | reverse complement strand
GCGTTTCGATGATCTTGCGGGTAACGGTCAGACCAAGACCCAAACCAACATTGCGCGTGGTGTAGAACGGGGCCACGCCCTTTAGCATGGCCTCGGGCGAGAAACCGCCGCCGTTATCTTGCACTTCAATGGACAGCCCGGCCTCGGCGGCCCCGTTTGGATCTGTCTCGAGCCGCACGCCGACTTTCGGGTCGGCGGGATTGGCCTGGAGGGCGTTGATCATGACCTCGGTGAGGGCGTGCTTGAGAGCGGCGCGGTCACCCGTGACGAAAACGGGCTTGCCGCCATTCTCGTATTTGAGCTGGCCTGCCTTGGCGGGCTGATATTTGCGCGCCTCCTGGTAAGCTTCTTCAATGAGCGACGACAGCGGGATTGGCTCGTGCGTCACGAGGGCGTCGCGCGCGAGAAAGCGCATTTGATTGAGCAGGCGGTTGACGCGCTTGACGCCTTCGGCGAGCGCGTTGTCGAGGGAGGCGCGAAACTCGGGGTCACGATATTTTTCGGCCAGCAACTGCTGATGGGTGGAAAGCGGCACCATCGCGTTGCCGACTTCGTGGGCGATCCGGTCCGCCATGGTCTTGACCATGCGCAGATTGGCGGCCTCGATCTCGAGCCGACGCAATTGCTCGCTTTGCGTCAGATCGTCCAGCACCAGGAGGACGGATCCCGGCAGTCCGGCATCCTGTCGCCGGAAGGGAGTAACCGTGACGTTGAAGATCGAACCGGGCGTGCCTTCGGGTTCGTATTTGAAGGGGGCCAGGCCCGCGCCGGTGCGGAGCACCTGGTAGACTTTCGCGCCGAGCGCCGAGGGCAGGTCGGTAAATTCCATCTCTCCCGTCGGTCGCGCTGTCTGCCCAAAATGCTTGCGGGCCATTTTGTTGGCGTGAAGAATTTTCAGGTCGCGGCTGACGACCACGCAGGCGCTGTTCAGTTCGCGCAGCACGCCGGCCAGCATCTCGTTGTTGCCCGCGAGTTGATCGTGCAGCCAGATGTTTCGCAGGGCGAGGCCGACTTGCTCGAGCAGGTGAAAAATCAGCTCGAGCTCGGCGTTGGTAAACGGTTCGCCCGTGATGCGCCCATCGAACACGGCCACGCCCAGCAGGGAGTCGCGGTCAAAGATCGGCACGGCGACCTGACCGCCGAGGAGTTCAAATTCCTTTTGCGCCTCGACGTCGGCGCGGACTTCGTCGCTGTGGCGGCGCAAGATGCGGCCGAGGCGGAAGAGTTGTCCGCCGAGGCCGGTATCGAACGACAATTCAAAATGTTCCAACAGGCCGGGGGCCAAGCCTAGGGCGCCGGCCAGGCGCAACCGTCGTCCCTCCTCCAGCGGGGCCACGGGGGAGACGGGCGGCCGCAGAAAAATGGCCGCGCGATTCAAACTCACGATCTCCCGGAGTTGCAGCAGAAACTGCCGCAGCATCGCTTCGGCATTGAACGAGTGCGCAAGGAGGGAGGAAAAGTTGCGCAGGCTGTTGAGGGATTGCGACGCACTCGTCAACGGGGCGACGGACGGGTGGTTGGTTGCCACTTCCGTGGGTCGGGCCATCGGCACCGGCACGGCGGAAGCAGATGGGGTGGCAAACAATCGGTCGAGCAGCGCATTGAGCGCGCGCGGGCGAACCGGTTTGGACAACACATGCGTGACGCCGCGCAGGTAGGCCTCCTCCTCCCACTCGGATTGTTTGGCCCCGGTGTACAGAATGATCGGGCACTTGGGGTCGCGGCGACGCAGTTTTTCCACCAACCAAATCCCCTGCACGCCGGTGAGTTCCACGTCCACGACACAGACATGGGCCATGCCGTGCGTGAGCAGCGGCTCAGCCTCCTCGGTTTCAACGCGGTGAATGACGCGGTATTGACCGGGATTGACGCCGGCGCGGATGGTTTCCGCAATCTCGGGATGAGGGGAAAGGACGAGGAGGGTTTTCATCGCGCGCGATTTCCGAGGGGTGGTGCGGCTTGATCCCGGCCGGACGAGGGCCGAAAGGCGCTGAAACTGAGGGGGGAATCGGTTGCCCGGCAGCCGGCAGTCGTACGACTTGTGCCCGACCCGAACAAAACTGTGCCTGGAAACATCACCGCCCTTAGATAAGCCATAGCCCCGCCTGTGCGTCAATCAATTCTTGTTTACCGCGCAGAGAATGATGCCGTAGAACCCCGCCCTCCTCTTCCAAGAAAACTTCCGGATCAGGGTCCAGGGGAATTCCGAATCGCGCGGCCGGCGCGCCGAGGACAACCCTTTCTGGAATGCGGGCGCTGGGACGTGTTGCGCTACCGCGTTCCACCCCAAAGCTGCTCGCCGATTCTTGATTTTTGGAGCATGCCTTGACCGAGCTCACGCCCAGACCGATCGGGGTTGACTGGGATATGGAGGGTAAAGGTCGTGCCCTGTCCCGGCTGGCTGGCGGCTTCGATCCGCCCACCGTGCTGATGCACGATAAAAAAACAGGCCATTAAGTAAATGCCATGCTCGGAAGGGGTGTCACTGCGCACCATGAAGGGATCGAAAAGATGTTGCACCGTTTCCGGCGACAGGCCGGGGCCGTTGTCAGTGATTTGAAGTTGAATCTCGGCTTTGGCGTCGCCCACCACCCGGGCGCTGAACGTGATCTGGCTACCCGCCGGCAAGCTGGCCAATTCCTCCCGCAGGAGGAGTTCAAACAGTCTTTGAAATCGGCTTCTCTCGACGTGCATCGTCGGCAAATCGGGGGCAAGCTGGTTTTCGACCTGGAGATTCTTGGCTGCCAGTGCTGGCTTCAGGCTTTCGACAGTCTCCGCTACCACGGTGTGCAAATTCACCGGGTCCGGAAACTGGCCGGAGGATTTTTCGGAAGCGACCCACAGTTCCTTGAGCAGATTGTTGATCCGGTCAATCTGGCTCAGCACGCTGTGGTGATAATCCGACCAGAACTCGGGATGGCGCACGACGGCGGCGTTGGCCTTTTCTTCCTGCATCTTGGCGGGGGCCAGATCCATGAACGTTTTCACTGTCACCAGCGCGTTGCGGATGTGATGGCTCAGGCCGGCGGTCAACATGCCGAGGCTCACAAGCCGGTCAGCCACCATTAATTGGCGCAAGGCTTCCATCTTTTCCTGCAGCAATTGGTCGCGTTCCCGTTGCACAAGGAAAAAATCCATCGCCTGCTTGAGCGTCACTTCCAACTGTTCCGGCTCCCAGGGCTTGTTGATGTATCGGTAAATGGCGCCGGTGTTGATGGCCTCGATGGCGTCCGAAAAATCCGTATGGGCCGTGACCAGGACGCGGATGATGCGCGGCGCAAGCTCCCGGGCGCGCTCCAGCAGCCAGGTGCCCTTTTCGCCCGGCATCTTCTGGTCCGTCATCAGGATGCCGATTTCCGCCTGCTTGTCCGCGATCAGCTTGAGCCCGTCCTTGGCGTTGTTGGCGGTGAAGATGCGGAACTCGTCACTGAAGGCGCGCGCAAAATTCTTCAACGACAATTCCTCATCGTCCACGTAGAGGATGGCAAACTGCTTATGGTCGTAGTGCGTTTCCATGGTGGTTCACGGGTTCATTTCTTGTCAGGTCTTACCCGGGAACGCCAGCGTAAATTCGCAAAATTTATCCTTCTCGGTACGCACGGATATCTTGCCCCGATTATCCTTCATGATCCGCGAACACATGCTTAGCCCCAGTCCCATGCCTTCGCCGACGGCTTTGGTCGTGAAAAACGGGTCATAAATCTTGTCCACATGATCGCTGGCAATGCCGGGGCCGTTATCGCGGACGATCAGGTAGCTAACATCGTTTTCCACGCGCCCCTCGATCCAAATGGTGGGTTGCTCGCCATTGGGGAAGGGTTTGGTGCGCAAGGCGTCGAGGGAGTTCTGGATCAAATTGACGAAGAGATGAATGAGCTTGTTCTTGTTCGCGCGCACGGTCTGGCCGGCGGGCAACTTCTGTTCAATGACGGCCTTGTCCTTTACCTCGTTGCTCAGAAAGCGCAAGGCGGAGGCGACGACGTCGGAAACCATCACTTCATCCAGGATGTCGGTGTTCGGATGGGTGAAAGTCCGCAGATCGGAAACAATGTTCTTCACGCGGCCAATTCCGTCCTCGATGTCTTTCACGATATCTTCGTATTCGGCGCGCTGTTCCGAGGGGAGCAGTTTGCCCTTCTTTTTCAAGGTGAACAGCGCGGTGGTCGCAAAGTTAAGCGGATTGTTGATCTCATGAATGATGCCCGCGCTCATCTGACCGATCGAAGCCATCTTTTGGGATTGCACGATTTGCGATTCCTGCTCGGTCAACTTCTGATACGCATCCGCCAGCTCTTGGTTTCGCAGGTCAGTCAGCTTCTTCTCCGCATCCAGCGCGTAGCGAAGGGCAAACTCGCGAAAACGCAAGCGATTGAAGAAATGGTTGCCAACCACCACGATCACGCCGGTTTCGACCATGAAAATGCACTTGGCCACAAAATCGCCATTCAGTTGGTCGGCTGGCCCCTTCATGACGCAAGCGACCACATACATCAGGATCATGGCTACGACTACCAACAGAGACTCCAACGCGTCCCAGCGCACGACGAGGCTGACCGCCAGGATGATCAAATTCAACCCGGCGTAGTACGGCGAAGCTGGGCCTCCTTGGTCATAAATCATCCAAGTGATAAAGAACGCCGGGAGCAAGGCCGTGAGAAACCCAAGCGAGCGATGATAACGCTGACCGATCGGTCGGGTCAGGAGCACCCAAATTCCGCTGGCCAGCACCGCGCAGCACAAACGCAGTATCAGAAAGAAATTGCGAGTGCCACCATCGGGATACAACACCAAATCAAGGCTAGCCCCGGCCGGCATGAGAAAAATGACCAAGGCGGCTGCGACTTTGCCGGTATTGATTCGTTCTTGCCGCGCGTTTGCCTGGAAAGCCGCGCGGAACGCCAGATCCTTCGTTGTCAGAGTGCTTGCCATGCTCAGGGCTTCCTGACTTCCAGGAAGATATTGACGCCCGTGTCATCGGCCAACACCCGGACGGAATCCAACGGCGCCCCGCTGGGCGCGAGCTTGAGGAACTCCCCCGCTTGACGGTAGTTCAAATGCCAATCCAGTAAATGCTCCATGCCGTGTCGGAGCGGGTTCGAAGGCTCAACATTCGTCGCCACCAGCAACCCGCCCGGCGCCAGCCAATCATACATGGAATTCAACAAGCGATGACAAACCGGATCTGACAAATAGTCAAACAAGCCAGCACAATAGACGAAATCGTACTTCTGCCAGTCGGAGGAGGCCGAAATCTTGCCGGATTCCTTCAGGAGATGATGTACTGATTTCTTGGTAAACTGAAGTTGGGATGCGCGGCTGTGGGTGCGCTTCGCGGTCTCCAGCACATTGCGCACGTATTGGAGGGTGGCCTCGTTGAAATCCAGGAACATGAAATCAACGGATGTGCTGAGTTCATGCCGCGCCAGAAACGCTTGAACCTCGCAGGCTGGGCCGCAAGCCAGGTTGAAAACCTTCATTCGGCGACCCCTCGATGTAATCCGCAACGCTTCCTCGGCCAGTTTTTGCGTCAGATAGACCAGCCGATTGCGGTGTCCTACGGCCGGCGGTTGTTTCAGAAACCAGCGGTTGATGACTTTCGCGAACAGCGATTCGCCCTCGTAGCCGTCCCGCGCAATCATATTAACCATCTCGTAATCACCAGCGTACCCGAGCGGTTTCGCATACGTTCGCCACGCGAAGGGGGAGCAAAGCACCAACGGATGGAGGTGGCGCTTCATGTAACTTCCGTGCATCGCTCTCGAATTCACATCCAACTTTTCGGCAATTGCCTCGAATTTTTCAAAAAAGGCATTTACTGGCGGGATCACCACCTCCGCAATCTCCTCCGCCACCTCATTGACGCGCTGCGTTGAGCCTTTCGGCACCGAGGCGGTCAAATCCATATCGATCTGCTCCGCCCAAAGCCGGAAGTCCGTGAGGAAGGTATGCATGTCCCCAATGATCAACTTATATTCTGGGCTCACATGGTAGAGCTTTTGCCACTCATCCACAAAACCCTTGAACTGCCGGGCCAACGTGCCATCGCGACTTGCAATATCGTCAGGGTTTGTGTGCTTCCAAGCCGACTCCTGCAGCGTAACATCACAAACCACCGTCGAACCGACCCCGATCAGATTGCGAATCACGCCCTTGCCTTCGTAACAAGTTCGTTCATTGATGAGAATTTTGAAGTCGTTCAGGACCTCCGACGTCTGCAAAACGACGGGTGGATTGTAAACTTCCAGAACCACCTGATGGCGGGATAGACGCTTCAATGCGGCGCGCAACTCTGTCCCTTGGCTGGACAAAAACACTGCCAGACTCTCCTTGAGCATCTGATTTTCCATAGTCACGCAAATAAATGTATTCCACGCTGCAAAAACCGTCGCAACGGCTCGAGCCCCAAGCAACGTTCCCTTAACAGATTGATCCGAGTTGTCTTCGCTAACCCTTGCCGACCGCCAGCGCCAATCGAGCAACCAGATGCTGGTTGCTTCATTGGCCCTTGCCAGAACCCCAAGCTACCAGTACCACACAGGACAAATAGGCCAGCTCGTACTGCTCCAATCGGATCGCGGCTAGAAACGCAACGTGGAGGCCAAGATGAAGACCCAGGCGTCAGGAATCGCTGCAGAGCCTCCGGGATGAATCGCACGTTGCACATCCACTTGCATCGTCCACCAAGCGGTCATCTGTGCCTTGTAACTTAACTCCACCACGGCCTCATAGTCCTTCAAGGCATCGGTTGGATAGAATCCCGGCACGACTCCATTTACCGCTTCCTGACCGGTCCGAATGTCATCACTGATCTTGAGATACGACGCGGCTAACGCAATGGTATCGTAGTTGCGCGTGGGGATCAGGCCTTTGTAAACCAGTCCGCCATCCACGCTGAACTCGGTGAGGTTGCGGTCGGGTGGAGCGCCGGTGAGGCGAAAGAAGCCAACCAGTCCTTGCCGGGCCGGGTCTTCTTTGCCGACTTCGCGGTAAAGTGTCTGATCCGCCAGAAAGTACAAGCCATAGGTATTCGGATGAAAACTAACTTCATTCGCTCCGATGGCTGCGCCGAAGACGGATTGAACGTCGGCGAAGTCACCCGTGTGATAAAAGGCGCCGAGTTTGAAGTTGCCAGGCAGGCCCGTGTCGTCCTTGCCCTGGTTCAACCGGTACCCCAGTTCAAAATAGAGCAATGCACCCTCCTGGCTGCTGAGTTGGACGCGTGTGCCGTTATCTTGGTCCGGATAGCCATCGTAGGCAGCGACCTGCACGTACGTATTCTCGGTTGTTTCGACTTTCAGACGCGCGCCCGGGGCGCCGTACGGGGTGGAGGCCAGAGCGTGAAAGCCAGGCGGAAAACCGGGGATATCATAAACGTTGAAGGCCAGGGTGGGGAAGAAGAAAGTCTGGTTCAGAAGACTGATGGAGGCCAGCGAATTATAATACTCCGGCACGAGAAAATCCTGGTCCACACACAGTTGCCCGAATTTGAGGGAAACTCGGTTGTCCAAGAACTTTTGCTCATACCACAGCTCCCAAAGCCGCCAGACGTCTGGAAAGTCGATCAGGTTTACCTTGTTGAGGTCGCCGACATATTTCTCCGAGAATGGATAATTGCCATTGATCCAAGTTCCGCTCACATGCAAGTGCCCGCCTGCGTAGCCAGCGAGCTTCTCGGAATTCAGATCCAGAGCCATGAGCAGCGCCCCTTCATAGGTGGAGCCAGTCTGCTTGCCCCCGTCCAGATTGTAGGGGTTCGAGGCGATGTAGAAGAACTCAAAGTCAACTCCGTGCTCCTTGCTCAACGAAGTTCGTAAGCCACCCCAATCGCCCAGTAGGTAATCCTGTTCGAAGAATTTCATGAGGTCAGATTTTGCAGGTTCGTCCGCGACATTCGGGATGGTTTCATCCGCCCAAAGACATGGCACCAGTAGTAGGCCAAGGGCTGCGGTCACCATTATGGTTCGGCAAAGGTTCGTTTTCATAGTTTACTGTCGTGTTACTACGAAGAGCGCCAACCCAAGCCGCCCAGGTACAGATTACCGGCCGTTCGTGCCGGAATGACATTTGAATTTAGCAGTTACCATGCCCCAAACCAGGCGTCCAACGGTCGAGAAATAGCTGCGGGTTATGTCAGCGGAAAGAAAGGCCAGATAAACGTCATTTGATGGCCACGCGCCGTTCGAGCCAAAGTAGAGAGCCTTTTCGCTTCCGCGGTACTTCGACTTGTGAAACGCCAGCCCTTGAAAGTTGTAGATTTCGTTACCGTATCGGACGCTTAGCTTGAAAAACAACTTGGCGCCAAAATCGTCGTTGAACTTTCCCTGCTCCAAGTTCACGAAGGGCGACAGGGCGAGATTTAGCACTTCCTTGCCTTCGGGTTTAAACCGGTCCATCGCTTCCATGTGAATGGCGGTGGCCAACCGGCCGAACCGCTTTTCGTTACAACGGGAAATATTTGCCGCGTAACCAACCACCCTTCCTTCCTGGTACATCGGGTCATAGAAGACAAATCCCGCTACCCGCCCTTCCCGATCATAAGCAACGAATTTACGCACATCTTCCTCGTATTCAAACACGGGTCGCCGGGCGTAAATCCAAATCTCCCGGTCATTGACCTTCTTTGTGCCGATCCATTGAGCGGATAGCGCGTTGAGTTCATCGCGGTTGACGGTTTCAATCTTCTCCTCGCGAATGACAATTCCCTCGCGCCTGGCTTCGTTGCGCCCACGCTTGATCAGGTCCAACTCTTTCCAATTGCCCGCGGTGTTGTAGGTCTGAATGGGCAGTTCAGGTTCGCTACCGATGCAATTAACCTTGAAGCCCGCTTCGCGCAGCGCCACCGCGAACGCTTCCGAAACGCAGGCGAACACGGCGCGAGGATGCACCGAAAGAAAATTGCGGATGATCCGGGGATAGTCGCCCGGAGCGCAAACCGGATCGGAAAAGGCGAGCTTCTTCGGTTGACGGGCAAAGACGGGGTGCTGCGCGGTGGTGTAGGCAATGTAGCCGCAATCATCAACGAAGTATTCCATGCCCGCCTGAAGCGTGGCGTAGGCTAGCGCTCCCCGACCGTGTTGTTTAAGAAACGGCGAAAGCAGCGCCCACTTCTCTTTCGCCCCGAAACTCCTGGCGGCTTCCGCCTCGATAATCTTGATTCCCATTTTGAAGAGCTCCGGCGACATCACGGTCTGTCGCCAACGCTTCCGCCAGATTCAGCGAAACCCAGTCCGCCGTCAACGCAAACACTTTGGCCTTATGCCGGTCGAGGTGGCCCACATGACCGTTGCCGGGAATAATGTGGAGCGCTTTCTTGCAAGTGAGCGCCGCATACAGCAGACACGCGGTTCGGGGCGGATCCAGCTTGTCATCTTCGCCCCACAGAACCAATGTTGGTGCACTAATGCGCGCCACCCGTTGAAGGGTATCCACGAAAAACGCCTCGGCCCCGCCGGGGAAGGGAAAGGCCATGAACGCCGCCAGGCCTTTGGGGTCCGTCGTGATTCGCCGGTTGATTTCCGGGTCGGATGCCAGGTGCAGGCCGCCAAGTTTGGCAAGGGGCAAACGCCATTGCTGGTGAGTGAATCGTTTCTTGATGCCTCCGATAAAAACCAGGAACTTGAGAAACCAAGTCATCGGCAGCGGCAGGGAGTTTCGCACCGTGGCATCCAGCGTGACCAGCGCTTTTAAGCGTGGATCAATCGCCGCCGCCTCCAAAATGGCAGTGCCGCCGGAAGACATACCAAACGCACCAATGCGCTTGCTGTCAATCTTCGGGTGGGTTGCCAGAAATCCAATCGCGGCCTGAACATCTGCCACCCACTCGTGAATGTGAATGCAAAAACGTTCCCCACCGCTTTCGCCGTGGCCGTGAAGGTCAATCGCCAGCGCCGCGACGCCACGGGCAGCTAGCTGTTCACACAACTCGAAGTAGTTCTCTTTGAATTCGCCGGCACCATGGCACACGATCACTGCGGGTGACGGGGTGACTGTATTGGGGTGGAAAAGCAGCCCAACCATTTCATCCCCCAAGGATTTCAGCCGCACGGTTTCTCGCGTGGTCGTCATAGTTTGCAGTCGGTCAAAGCGAATCAGGTGCCATTACCGTTTCGGCCTGCACGTTCTCACATAAGAAGCCCCTTATTTTGAATTCCAGTTCCAACTGGTGCCTTCAATGTGGGCACACGTGTCTAGGAATCTACCCTTGAATGACACAAAGACAATGCGTGTTTTTTGTTGTCGCAACCGTGAAAACAATAAATAATCCAATAAATCTTGGGTGATGAAAGCTCAAGGCGTGTCGTGGTTGGTCGTAATTAGCAATGTCCGCCCGCAGCCAGCATCGAACCGACGGCCCCGTCGAAGGGCTGAATCT
>Ga0154020_10010909_pt1 | contig 10373 bp, 6 predicted proteins | sample Klosneuvirus_201_FD_109709 | JGI IMG/M metagenome (GOLD analysis project Ga0154020, IMG submission 109709) | Active sludge microbial communities from wastewater, Klosterneuburg, Austria - Klosneuvirus_20160825_MG | ecosystem: Engineered > WWTP > Aerobic digester > Activated sludge | place... | reverse complement strand
TTCTTTGATCAGCAAACGAAAGTGATGAGGCCTTAGTATTCAGATAAAGCTCAAGAAGTTGGTCGCCTTCGGGCTTGTACCCAAAACTCATTAAAAATTGAAAAAATCCACCAATACTCAAACGAAAAGCATCCATTGCTTTCACAAGTGCAATGACATCATCAGGAGTTAAATTTACGAGCTGAGTCGTTCCAATTTGCAAAAGCTTCGCTCGTTTTGCAGCACCTTTAAAATTTTGATGTGTCTGCGTTATCTGAGCTCGAATCTGAGGAGTTGCTGCCCAATGCGTGCCACGACATGCATTTAAAAAACTTCCAATGACTCCTGGCTTAGCCGGATTCATAGGCGGCTTTGGAACAGGCTGAGCAGTTGCCATCACGAAGATGCTTTCGAGGAAAAATAAAATACCAAATTGAATGACAAATAATCGAGTCGCGCGCATGGCAGATATGTGAATCCCTTTGCCTCGAATGAAGCAAGCCCCATGCCATCGAATTTAAGTTAAAAACGCTTAAAAACCGTATTTCTGAAGCTCTATCTCGCCCTCAGACTCCGTCACCGCCTCACCGGTGAGATAAACTTCTCGCAGTCCATCCCACTCGACTTGAAGCTGTCCCCCCTTGAGCTGAATGCTGACCGGGCTTGCATGCTTTGCCGACATAATCAAGGTGACTGCGACGGCACAGGCCCCCGTTCCGCAGGCTTTCGTTTCGCCGCTTCCTCGCTCCCAGGTTCGCTGAAAAATCTCACCCGTTGGCCCTCGCTCAATGAACTCAACATTCACTCCCTCTGGAAAGACCTCATGTTTTTCAAAAAGGGGGCCGTATTCCTGAACAGGAAAGTTTTGCAAATCCGTCACTTCAACCACACAGTGGGGGTTGCCCATAGAAACGCAGCTTATTCGAAAAGCTTTGCCACCCACTTCAAATTCTTCGTTCATGACCATCACATCATCAAAAATGACAGGTAGATTGGCAGGTAAAAAACTCGGTCTACCCATATTGGCGCGGACCAAATACTTTTGAGGGGATTGCCTTTGAATAATCTGGACCTCACGAATTCCAGACATCGTTGAAACTCTGAATTTGTCTTTTCCGCCCAAAGTTTCATCCAACATTTTGCCAACACAACGCAGCCCATTGCCGCACATTTTCCCTTGAGAGCCATCGGCATTGAACATCACCATGGCCGCATCGGCGTTTGCTTCACTCGGGGGCCCTACAATAATGAGGCCATCCGCGCCAATTCCGGTCTTTCGATCTGAAAGTTTGCGCGCCAGCGCTGGCAAATCGAGTTCTGGCAACTGAGGGCAGGGATTTTTGAATAAATTTAGATAGATATAATCGTTCTGGCATCCATGCATTTTCGTATAGGGAAGCTTACTGATTTTCACGAATTTCTGGACCTCCTGCCGGCAGCTCCTTAGATTAGCCGTTCCATGCGAGTTTTGCAGGAAAAAGCCCAAATCTCAAGTCTCAGAAGCCAGATCGCCGACGATCTCTCTGGCCTCTTGAAACATATTGAGCCGGTCATTCGCAATCGGCAAGAAGTCGATGGGCATTGGCATTATGCCCTTGATGACAATATGACCATGAATGCTGAGTTCATCCTCTTTCATTGCTGGATTGGACTTGAAGACGAGCTCCTCGTCTCGAAACTAGCGAGAGCCATGCTCAATCGACAGAACTCCGACGGAAGTTGGAGCATCTATTTTGGGGGCCCTGGCAATTTAAGTGCCACCATTGAAGTTTATTTTGCTCTTCGCGTTGCCGGCTTTTCAGCCAATGACCAAGCCCTTCTTCGTGCCAAAGAATTTATTTTGTCTGAAGGCGGAATTCCGCGAGCACGCGTCTTTACAAAAATTTGGCTCGCGCTTTTTGGACTTTACCGATGGACGGGTATTCCAGTCATCCCACCCGAAATCATGCTGGCTCCCCGCACGGTGCCCTTTAATATTTATGAGTTTTCGTATTGGTCGCGAGTCACGATTGTGCCACTCACCATTCTCTTTCATTTGCAAAAAACAAAGAGCCTCAATTTCAATATTGATGAACTTTATGTTCAAACTTCTGATAAAGAAAATACAGATTTGATTCCTCCCCCACCGGCGGACGAATCTTGGTTCGTGCCGACGCATAAATGGGATTTTGATTGGATTAATTGGGAGCAAATTTTTATCGCGCTTCACCGAGGCGTCTGCATTTACGAATCAAAAATTCCCCTTAAACCCCTTCGAAGTTTTTGCGTAAACAAAGCGAAGAATTGGATCTTGAAACACCAAGAAGAGTCCGGAGACTGGGGTGGAATTCAACCACCTATGCTCAACAATATCATGGCGCTGCACGCTCTTGGAATGCCGCTCACCCATCCCGCGATTCAGAAAGGACTTGAAGCTCTAAAAAGATTTACGCGTGGACTGAGCCGAGAAATTCGCCAGCACAGTCACGAAACTCATCAAGAAGCGGTTTTGCAGTCCTGCGTCTCTCCCATTTGGGATACAGCGCTCGCTGCTCTTGCTCTTTTAGAGAATGGCGCAGACCCAAAAACTGCTGAGCTTCAAAAAACAAAGGAATGGCTCTGGGAAAATCGAATTCAAAAGAAGAGCGATTGGGCCATTAAGGCACGACTCAAACGCGGCTCTCCTTTTGCCGCCTGGTGCTTTCAGTATAAAAATTCAAAATATCCAGACGTTGATGATACCAGCCTCGCCACATACGCCCTTTATCGTTTAGGAATGACTCGCGAAGAATTGGAGCCCGCGCTTCATTGGATTTTTGCGATGCAGAATGTGGATGGAGGCTGGGGCACTTTTGATAAGGATAATACCCAAGTTATTCTTAATCGAATTCCATTTGCAGATTTAAAATCTCTCATTGATCCCTCGAATCCAGATGTGACGGCGCATGTGCTCGAACTGTTTGGAGAGATGGGTTTAGATCAGCTCCCCCATATTCCACGGGCCGTTCGTTATTTAAAGCGAGTGCAAAGAAGTGATGGCGCATGGTTTGGTCGATGGGGAGTGAATTTGCTTTACGGAACTTCTGCCGTCATTGCGGGATTGCGCAAGGTAGGTGAAAGCTCGAATGCTCCGTACCTGCAGAGGGCCATTAAATTTATTCTTCAGCATCAAAATGAGGACGGCGGCTGGGGCGAAACTTGCGGTTCTTACGATGTGCATGGCATTAAAGGCCCCCAGATTTCGACGGCCAGTCAAACAGCCTGGGGACTTTTGGCGCTCGAGGCCTGTATCGATCAGGTTCAAGATCTTGAAGAGCCCATTCAACGCGCTCTTGATTTTTTGAAAACAAAACAAACCGAAGACGGTTTTGAAGAGCTTGAGTTTACGGGAACTGGCTTTCCTCAACATTTTTATTTGCGCTACGATGGCTATCGAAATTTCTTTCCAATGATCGCTCTCGGTCGATTGAAGAAAAAATTTCCTCGGGTCTGATCACTGTGGGGGTTTAAAGGGCGTATACATTCTACTCAGAATAGCCTGCAATCTTTCCTCAAGATCTAAGTGAAGCAACTGCTCTGTATAAATATTGAGTCGCCCATTTTCGAAATCCGAAACTCCAAATCTTTGCCTCGTTCGATAATCACGAATACTCTGATCGACGAGATCATAAGTTCTCACCTGCCGACCAGACCCGCGCACTAAACCTGTTTGAGAAAGCACATCGGCTCTTGTTTTGGCTCTCGCCTTCTCTTCTTTCTGTTGTGTGAGCCTGGCCCTCAGTAAATTTTTTGCGAGCTTCAAATTTTGATCCTGAGATTTGTGAACGGTCACCTTCACCCACTCCCCTGATGGAAGATGTTTGACGATCACAGCCGTCTCAACCTTGTTCACGTTTTGTCCGCCGGGTCCACCGCCTCTTGTGCGTTGCACTTCAAAATCTTTATCTGGAAATTCGAAATTCTGCTCCGGCTCTACAGGGAGAACATTCACTTGCACCGTATTCGTATGAACTTTTCCAGTTCTCTGGCCGTTAAATTCAAATCGGTGGTCTCCCCCCTCTTGAGAGAATGCGAGCCCCACACCTTGCCCTGAAATTCTGAAAGTTACCGAATTTAAGACTCCGTGAGCTTCATCGATATCTCGATGGACCTCGTCCAAGGTCCATCCTTTAGACCGGTTTTGCGAGACAAAATTGGAATAGGCATTTACAAGATAATCTCCCAACTCATCCTGTTCGGTGCGAGAAAAATTCTTACTCGTATTGGGATAGCGAATCTCAACAAAAATATCGTCGGACTTTGGCATCTGAAGATCATAGAGTTTAAGTAAAACCTGTTGAGATTTTGCCTCAAATTTTTCTTTGAGACTTTTCAACTCATCGCTGAATTCAAAAGCGGCGCTTGGTTCCAGCAATTGCAGCTGCTCTATCGTATGAAGATCCACGAGAATGGCACGCAGCTCAGAAATATCATCTGCCAATTTCATCTTCACTCCCAAGAGAGGATCTTGCTGCAGCAACTTTAGCTTTGCGGGATCGGCATAAATAGCTGAGACTTCGTTCTCGATTGCTTTCAAATAACTTCCAACTTTATCAGTGAGCCCTTGCGAGACTGGTGAAATTCTTCCGGCAATGGCGAGAAGCTCCGCGCATTTGGGACCATCGGCAGCGTATAAGTTCGTAATCGCGCTGAACGTAAAGAACGCAACCAATCGAACCCAGTTTTTTCTATATTTGAAAACTTCAAACACGCTTAATGGATAGAGCAACTCTTATGCCAGAGCGAACACGGACTGAGGGAAAAAATCATGGCTGATTTCAGGAGTTTGCAAGCTTTGGGCTGAGAAGCGCGGATCGAAGCCAGCTCTAGGAGCAAGGGCTGCAGAGAAGTCTGAAAGGAATGCCGGGACTACTTAATTGCCCTTCTTGATGCCCTTCAAGGATTCAGGGCAGTGATCCGGTGTCGTCTTGGCGCGGCTCATCAGAAACTCGAGGATCGTCATTCTGAAGGGAGCCTGTGTAAATTGATCCAGGTCATTAAACCGACGAAGCGCCTCAAAGCGCGAGAGCATTGCTGAAGAAATCAGTTCAGACTTTTTTCTCAAGACTCTTTCTAGGGTCGAAACAGCCTCGGCCAAAGGTTTATTGTATTCTTGAAATTGTGGCTCGTGTGGAGCGACTTCTCGAAGTTGAACCCGAACTTCGACGTAACTCAAGAGCTTTTCCAAAGCTTCATTTTGATATGCTGTCGGCCAAAGCAAAAGTTGTTTGGCCATTTCATTCTGAACGGAGACAGGGCCTTTATTCATTTTTTCAAAATAAAGGGGGGCAAGCCAAGACTGATTCGCTTCGGTCCCAAAAAGAACATCCGCAAAGAGGCGCTGCTTTTCGGGATCTAGGATCTTGGAGAAATACTCCCATCCCAGTTTTGCATAAAGCTCCGACATTTTCCCCGTTTGTTCAAGCAAGGCAATCAAAGCCCTTGAATTCCCAGGCCCCTCTCTTGAATAAGCATCTAAAAGCTCTCTCAGAAATCTCAGATTCTCGGCTGTCTGAGGCCTTGATCTGACAAGAAAGGCTAAGGCAAGAATTCGAGTCGTGGGATACTTCTGGTTTTCCGATAGCTTCAAAAGAATTTGATCAAAATCGGCGTTAATACCCCTCCAGTTAAAAGCACGTTCCAAGGCTCGGGCGCGATATTCATCGTCGGGATAAAGATCGTTTTGCAATCCCATCCACAAACGATCTCCCATCCAGCGACGCGAATGGGGGGCATATTCAAATCCCTCTTGAATGGCGTGATCTGCGACAAGTTTGATTTCATAATCCTTCCCAGTCTTGCCGTCATACTGAATTCCCTCTAACACAATATCGGTGGCCCGAAACAGATCCTCAAGATTCTCACTCTCGCTGCGATCAGATCGGCGATAGTCTTCGTTAAAAACTCGATGGCGCAAAAAACCATCAGCCGCCAAAACTCTTACATACAAATCTGGGTCCGAAAAAAAACGAGGATATAGATTTTCAGGCTCCTTAAAGAATCTATTTATGGCATCGTGAAGTTGCGGCAGACTGTCTCGAGGCTTCACAAAACTTAAAAGTTTGGTCAAGAGCCTTAATAGTTCCACTTTTGATCCAACGCTCATCGCTGATGAATTTGATTCGGCCAGCTTGGAAATTCCTTCAAGCAAATGGGGGCCGCGCAGATAGAGGCCTCTATTTAAATCCCCAATACGTTTCAGTGCTAATTCTTGGCCCGCGCTCAATGGATTGCTTGCCTCTTGAAAAATAATCTTTAAAGATTTTTCAAAATTCGGATCAGATCTTTTCTCCTCATCAAAGCTCAATCGCCAATTTTTATCTGTAGCCGCTAAGGTCCTCACATAGGAGTCATGATCTTCCATCCATTCATTCTTGAAGAAAAAATTTCCCCAAAGATCGGGAATGACAAATTTGAAAAGCCACCTTCGAACCTCAGTGTTCTTCAGATTCTCGGCAATCGCTGCCATCTTTTTTGGTGGCATCAAATTAATAAATGGCGATAACTCATTGACATCTGTTGAACCAAGGTCAAGGCCTTCGAGCTCGTCTTCGAAAAAGCTGAAAAAAGAGTTCTCGAAGTTCAATGAAAAGTCTGACTCAGGTTCTTTCAACTTGGCTCCTTGTAGCAGAGAGTAAAATGCCTGGAGGCGATCACGAATGCTCGGAATTGTTTTGAGAGATTTCAAAAGGCTCCCCGATTCAAACGAATGCTTTAAAAAACCATTCGGCAATACTGATAGAACTCGAGCCACCTCACTGGGAATCACGCTTGCAAGCACAAATGATCTTAAAAATTCTGGCAGTTTGCTCTCATTGAGAGCTTTCGCCTCGGTCACAATTTCATGCAGAGATTTCAAACGGAGTTGATGGCCCTGAGTCGACCTAATGACTCCCGAGTTTTTTACGACAAAAGCTTGTGGTGAATAAGGATACTCTAAAATATCAATTCCAAATTCTCTTGCAAAATCCGAATGCGGATCATCAGGGGCTTGGCGAACAGGACGATGCGCGAGCCACCGGGTGTAGAGTTCCAAACCTTTGCCACTAGATATGTTCATGATTCGAGCCCGAGGGTCCAAAGTCAGCTCAACCACGAGATCTTCTCTCTTCGACTTGGCTCTCGACCAATCAATCGCGAATTGAATATTTTCTTTTGAAACACCGTAGAGCCCGGCACCCGCGCTGCCCCCCTCGGATGGAAGCACACCTTGAAACAAGATTCCTCGGAACATAGAGAGCGAACCCGCCCCATGATAAATTTTGAAATCTGGAAATCGTTCTCGAACGGGAGTCAGGAGCTCGAACTCCAACACAGCATAGTCTTTATACTTCTTTCGAATGGCATTCCAATCGCGATGCTCAAGAAATAAGAATTGATTAATCGGAGAAATCAAATCTGAATAAGCAGCCACCACTTCATCAAATTTAAAATGTTTCAACAGAAGATAAGCGGCTGTCGGGTTTGTATAAGAGCGAAAGGATTTTAAGAGAGAGGCATTCAGCCATTTGTTTCCCTGCCCATTCTTTATAAACCCTTGGAATTTTTCATCGGCAAGGGCGCTATGAAAAAGAGATTCGATCTGTTTTTGCACTTCTGGCGAGACTGTATTCAAAAGCTCTTTCAAATTTGGATAGCTTTGACCGTATCGATTAAAATAATCCTGCGCGAGAATTCGAATATAGCGAATGGCTAAGAGCACGGGATGGTTCGTCTCTTCTAGAGCATAGTGGGTTCTCCAGAAAACTGTCGGATCCGAAAAGTGAATGCTGAGCCTGCCCGAGAGTAACTCATCCACTCCATTTCCAAAATGATCGGGCAGGTTAAGGCCGGCCGATTTTGAAAGCCGAAGTTTTTCAACTGGAATAAAACCCTGATCAACTTCAGAACGCCCCATCATTGAATCTTTATTGGTCCGCTCAAAGTCAATGAGATCCAGCTTCTTCACTCCCCAATCAATTCCTCTCATATCAGCCAGGGTATTGGTTGATTTCGTCATGACATCAATATCGGATTCGCCTCCGACAATTTCTCGAATATCGATGACTTCACGTGATTTCAGAACTTTTATTTTTTCCGAAAGTTCAGTTTTATTTTTGGCTCCGCGAATCTGTTTTAAAATCCAGTAAGTAAAATCTCGGGTGGTCCCTGCATAAAATTCTGCTTCTGGGTCTATGGCCCAAACAGCAGCAAAGAGATTTACCTTAGGCGCAAGCTCTCTCGCCAAACTTCTAAGCTCTTGTTCAGTCAGCGAGACGTCGGATTCGGCTGCAAAGTTAAAGCCGATGGGAACGAGCGAGCCGATCCAAATCGCCAAAAGGAGGAATAGAATTTTAGATTGAAAAGACACAGCCCACCAAGCTCTACAGGTCGCAAGTTCTGTGCCAAAACGATTTCCCTCTTTTGACAATATCATTAAATATTTCAATGGCTTGAGCCCGCCCAATGGTATTCCGCCATCACGGGCAGGGGTCTCGGCTCCTCAATACGCTTCGAATACGATTGAATCTGCTCGAGATAACGCAAACAGGGGTCTTTTCGAAACCGCCAGCGACTCTCTAAATACTCTTTAATTTCCTTTCGGAGTTTGCCGTCCCCGAGATCATCTAATGCTCCAAATGCAAGCAAAGCTTCCAGTCGACGCAGCAGTTTTTCATTTGCTTCAACAAAATTGGGGGCCGCCAAGATCCATGTGCTCAGAAAGATAACAGCCTTTTCAGGTCTCTCATAGCCCAAGTGGCCTCGTTGACTTGTGGCCCTTGTAGGCTCTGTCCAATTCTCTAAATACTCCAGAACTTTTGCGAAAACATCTTCTCGATATTTCCCAAGTCCTAAAAGAGCCATCGCGATCTCAAACTGAAGATCGATCTCCCCCTCATTCATTTTAGAATGCATCAATGGAGCTAGCGCCAAACAAAGCTGGATGATTAATCCCTCGAGCCGCATAGTATGTCGTCCAAAATGTTTCTGGCTCTGCAAAATGAATATTGATTCTCCCGGAGAGAAGTTCAGAAAGCCCAGGCACATCAATAAAAAGAAAACTTTGATGAAAGCCGCCTCTCACCGCACGACCATGAGGTTTTGCAAATCCTATGCCAAATCTGAAGGACGCAAAATGGCTTTGGGCCCGTACGCTGATCTCCGAATACGTAGATTTACCGAGCACGATGCGGGCAAAGCCGCAAGAAAGCGGCTCGATCAATAGGCCTTTTTGATGCTCTTCAACCATCCAGCGCAGAGATCCGATGTGGAGATTGAGCGGCTCTTTAGAAGTTCTAGGATGCTCGATCTCAAATTTCCATATCCAAAGCTATCCAGCTCTTTAAATTCAAGAAGCGACTTAATGCGGCCGATCATTGCTGAGGGAATCAATTCTGGCTTTTCTCTCAAGACAAATTCTAAGGCCGTCACTGTCTTCGCTAAAGCATTATAGATTTCTTGAAACTGAGGCTCGCGTGGAGGAAATTCTCGAACCCGAGCCCGGCCTTCCACATAGCTCAAAAGTTTTTCTAAAGCCTCATTTTGATACGCTGTTGGCCAAACCAAAAGCTGTTCGGCCATTTCATTCTGAACGGAAATGGGTCCCTCATTCATTTTTTCAAAATAAAGTGGAGCCAGCCAAGAATGATTTGATTCCGTCGAGAATAAAACATCCGCAAAGACGCCTTGTTTATCTGGATCTAGAATTTTCGGAAAATATTCCCAGCCCAATCTTGCGTAGGGCTCCGACATCTTCTCTCGAAGATTCAGTAAGGCGGAAAGAACTTTTGAAGTCTCGCCCGGCCATTCTCTCGAATAGATATCCAAAAGTTCTCTCAGGAATCTTGAATTCTCTGTTGTCTGGGGTCTCGATCTCACAAGAAAATCGAGCGCAAGTATTTGAGTTGTCGGATATTCATTGTTTTCAGAAAGCTTTAAGAGAACTGGATTGAAATCCGCACTATATCCCAGCCAGTCAAAGGCCCGTTTCAAAGCTCGGGAACGATATTCATCATGAGGATAAAGATCCTCTTGTAATCCTTTAAGTAAACGGCTTCCAAGCCAAAATTGCAAATGGGGTTCAGCATCAAAGCCTTCTTTTATGGCATGGTCTGCGGTGGAGCTGATTTCGATATCTTTCACAGTCTTCGCGCTGTTATGCCGAATTCCCTCCAGCACAATTTCAACGGCTCGAAATAAATCTTTTAAATCTGCTTCGAAGAATCGACGACTGCGTCCGTATGAATCGTTGAATCGCCTATGAAAGAGGTAGCCTTTTGCTGCTAAGACTTGCACATAGAGATCAGGGTCCGAAAAGAATCTTGGATAAATAAGTTCAGGCCGTGAGAAATGTTTGTCAACCGCTTGCCGTAGCTCTCGCTGCCCATCCATTCGCA
>Ga0154020_10010908_pt1 | contig 10373 bp, 10 predicted proteins | sample Klosneuvirus_201_FD_109709 | JGI IMG/M metagenome (GOLD analysis project Ga0154020, IMG submission 109709) | Active sludge microbial communities from wastewater, Klosterneuburg, Austria - Klosneuvirus_20160825_MG | ecosystem: Engineered > WWTP > Aerobic digester > Activated sludge | place... | reverse complement strand
TCATATTATCCAATTATGGAAGGGATCAGCAGTCCTCATTTTTGATCGTAATTGGCAGCGCTGTGTTAAGCAGCATTCCTTTGTTGTTGTTGAGTTGGTTTAACCCGCTGCGAGTTTCACTGTTACAAAGGTAAAAATGAAACCTGTTTTTTTTGAAAAATTTAAATTCTCAGAAATTAGGAAAGATTTGTGGCAGGCATCTGTTGGAGGGCTCTCCAAACAGGAAATTGCCTGGTTGAAGAAAAGACAGTTGGTTTATTTTTTATATCGTCTGACTAGGTCTGTTGTATTGTTGCCGGTTACAACTATACGTTATGCGATAAGTCTTATTCAATTGCTGGACGAGTTTGAGAGATTGCATTTTTCACCGTTACGACAAGTTCGGCGCGGAAAAGATTGTGTGATAGATAAGCAAACTTGGATAATAAATGGACAGAATATTGTATTAGGAAATTTTGTGAAGATCAGTGCTTTTTCTTCTATTATGGCAGGGTATGTTTCAACTATCAGAATAGGTACAAATACAATAATTGGTCCTGGAGTAGTCATTGTTTCGTTCAATCATGGAACCAAAATGAATGGTACGCCAATTCGCTATCAAGAATGGGGGGATTTGGCAGAAAATTCAATTTTTATTGGAAAAGATGTCTGGATTGGTGCAAATGTTACGGTTTTGCCTGGTACTATAATTGGTGATGGAGCTATTATTGGAGCCGGAACGATAGTTAAAGGTGTAATTTCGTCAGGAACAATTGCTCATTATAAGAATGGTAAGTTGAAAATTATAAAAAGAGAATGATGCTAAGATATATAGATTATGAGCAGTTGTATTAGATAGTTTTTAGCAAACTAATTTATTATCACCTTCTAAATATAATGATTACTTTTGTTCCTGATGAGAATTTGATTTGGAGTTAAAAAATGCTAGGGTTTTGTTTAAATTGCAGTCAAAACATTTCCGATGAAATCCTATCACTTACGCTAAGTGATAGGCGAAAAGGGTTGTCCGGAACCTGGCATCTGATCGAATGTGAACATTGCGGCGTTATCTCCATGAGCCCCATGCCCACAGATGAAGAATTAGCCGCGTATTACTCCGCTTACTCAAAAGACAACAAAGTAGATCTCACCCGCCGCGCCGGCGCGCATTACCCCAAACTAAGAAAATTATTCCACCAACTAAGCGGAGATGTCGATCCGCGTGACTTCATAAACATCCCCCCCGGCGCCCGTGTGCTGGATTACGGCTGTGGACAGGCCGGATACCTGGCCGATTTTCACGATCAAGGCATCGCCATCACCGGCGCAGAGATCTCCGCTCATTTGGTGGAAGCCTGCCGCAGCAACGGCCTGAACGTTCAAAAAGTGAATGACTTCTCACACATCCCCTTTCAGGATCAATCCTTTGATATCGTCTACCTCATGCAAGTCTTTGAACACCTGCGTGACCCGCATGGCTTCATGCGCGAACTCGCCCGAATTTTGAAAACAGACGGCCTGTTATATCTGGCCCTGCCCAATACCGCCAGCTTCTGGCGCAAAGTATTTGGCAGGCATTGGCTTAGCGGCTGGTTCCCGCCATATCACTTATTCCTCTATGACCGCCCCTCACTGGAAAAAATAGCCAACCTGCACGGCTTCGAACTTGTAAAAAGCTGGAGCAGCACCCCGGAATCCTGGTTTCGCCTTAACCTAAAAGCCTATTTCTACCCCCGCGAAAATAATTTGGAAGGATACCGGACATGGCTCGACACCCCGCCACTTCGCCTGATCCTGATCATCCTCCTGCGCCTCATCGAACTCCCGCTTCCAGAACGCGACTGCCTGGTCATCCAACTGAAAAAAAAGGGCGGCTGATGGAGACTGCGCCTGTGGTTTTCTGTGTCGTCCCGGTCTATAATCGGCTGGCCATCACCAAAAAATTTCTCGAATACATCAGCCGGCAAAATTATCAGTCAATTCATCTGGTCGTGGTTGACGATGGCTCAACAGACGGCACCGCGCAATACCTGGCTCAGGCCCCGCGCGCCAGCCTGACCGTGCTAAAAGGGAACGGCAACCTTTGGTGGAGCGGAGCCATGATTCTCGGCATGGAGTACGTCATGAACATCGCCGCCGAAACCGATTACCTGCTTATGATCAATGACGACGTGCGCATCGAACCGAATTATGTCTCCACACTCATACAGGAAAGCCGGGCCAGCGGCGGGGCCGTGGTCGGGTCTTCTCAACGCGATGAAGAAACCGGCCGGCGGCTCGGCAGCGGTTACCACCTCAACTTTTGGATGATGAGGATCATGCCCGTTGATTGTACAGATCAAAATGTGATCGTAGATGCCCTGCCCGGCCGCGGCATTTTGTTTCCCATGCGCGCAGTTTTTCAGGCTGGCAAGGTCAACGCCAAACTCTTCCCCCATTATTTTGCAGATATGGAATACACCGCCCGGATTTCCGAAATGGGCTGGAAAGTTATCGTCAGCAAGACCGCCAGTGTATTTTTTTCCGCCGAGCCATCAGATAAACAGATTAGAGACAGGGGCTTGTACTTAAAACATTTTTCATTCAGATCAAGGAGAAACCTCCTTCAGCGCCTGCTTTTTTTCAGTGTGCGCGGACCGTTATGGCTTCGGGTATTGGCGCTTCCGCGTTATCCATTTGTGTTGATCTGGAAATACCTGACCCAAACCTGACAGATTGTTTCTTAAGTAAGTGACCTTACGCAGTGTCGTTCTGAGCGGAGCGAAGAACCTCTACAATTGTTCGCTACACCTGCACTGCAACAAACGCAGTGCGTCGCAGAATCGCTCAGGGAATCATGGTTGAGTGCGTAAGATGAGTTAAGTAATTTTTCAACCAATAAACACAGATGTATGATAAGCCAGCCTAAAAAAGCATTTAAATCCTTTTCATCTAGGAGTGTCAAAAGATTTGACCACTAACGCACAGAGAATACTGAGAAGCTCCCTTAAGAGGAGTGCCTAAATCTGAAATGATGGAACTCGATGTGTTGCGAGGTGGTGCGCGTAGCGCCGCCGAAGCAATCTCCCGTAAGTTCGGGATTGCTTCGCCCAATCACCGTTTGAGGCTCAGGGCTCGCAAAGACATGACTAACAACTCGAGTTTAGGTACACCCTCTTTAAAAAATATCTCTGTGAACTCCGTGATCTCCGTGGTAAGAGATTCTTATTAGACACTCTTTTTCATCTGTGTTTATCTGCGGTGGATTGGGCATAAGAAGCACTTTCTAACCTAACCACTCGCGCCCGCTGAAAAACCGTGCAAATGGCGGCAAAAGATTTATAAATTCGAGCATAATCGCAGCCTCACTTGATCATGAGAGATAAACCGCCAAAATGGAGAACCGAAACAGCATGACCTTTACACTGCCGCGCGGCTATGCATTTTTCATCACCTTCCTAATGGGCATGGCCTTCCTGGTGCTCGGCCTGCTTGTATTTTTACTGCCCGAAGCCGATCAGCCGGCCTTAACCGCCCCGCTTGTTATAACATCGGTGATTTTTTCTTTATTTTGGTGCGTGCCAGTGGCTCGTGATCGTGCAAACGGCAAAGTGGACTGGTTTCACCCCTCGATCTTGTATTTAATAGTTTATTTTTCCTATTTTATTTTCTCAGGCATTTTACTGTGGGTCTTCCATGGCTACAACTCGATCTGGGTCAATCTTGGCCACCGCCCGGCCTTCATCGTAAATACTGTATTTTGTTTGGGCCTTCTGGCAACTTTTTCATTTGGGCTGGGCATGCGCCTCAAACCTCTCTGGCCCGGCCGTACCATCCTCGAATTGTTCAACCACAGCAGCCTGCTAAATTGGAAGAGACTGCGCTATTTGATCTTCGCTTTTCTGGTCATCGGCGCGGCGTTCAAATATTATCATCTTTCATTGCTCGGTCCGCTAACCGTCAACATCCTGCGCTATTTATCGCCCTCCGCCAACCGCGGCCTGGGCATCAGCGTCAGCCAGTTCTATATTATGCTCGAGTCCATGCTCGATTGGGCCGCCTTGCTGGTTGTCTTTTATTTCATTGTGCGGTATAAGCAAACCCGCCGCATAAATGGCTGGTGGCAGATCCTGCTTTTGATGATCTTCGTGGCCTTCTTCAGTTACATCGTCTCCGCAAAACGCAGTGGAATCCTCCCCCTCTTTTTACTGCCCCTGATCTGGTATCACTATATCCTCAAGCGCCTGACCATAGGCCGCGCAGGGATCTACTTCCTGATAGGCATGTCCCTTGTCATTGGGCTGTTAATGGCGCGTATCGTTTTGCCCTTGCTGGCCCAAAACCTGATACTAACAGACTACATCGGCAGCAATCGTTCTGAAATAGCCGCCTTCTATGCCGATTCAGGCGAATGGGCCACTTTTGACATGATCACCGCCTCAGTTTTGCATCGCGACAACCTGCTGGCAGAAATTGGCAATCCAATCGCGGGCTTCTTCAATTATTCATTCAACACATTGATCGTTTTTATTCCCCGCGCCATTTGGCCGGATAAACCGCTCTACGAAGATATCAGCCATATTTATTACAGGGTTTTTATTGACCAATATGGGTCGACTGGCTTTTCACCCACAATTTGGGGCACATCCTTTCTCTTTTTTCATATTCTCGGGCTGGTGCCAGGAATGTTTGTGCTTGGCTGGCTGCTTAAGAGCGCCTACGCCATATTCCAGCTTCAAAATGGCAGGCCAATTGGCGTCTTCTACTACTCAATTTTTTATTGGATGGCATTCCAGTTTATGCGCTTCGGCACAACCGGCTTCACCCTGCTCTTCTTCCTACAGTCAATGGCGGCCGGGGTGCTTGCCCTGTTTTTTGTCTTGCGCCAAAAGAATGTCGCCTATCCAACTCAACAAAATAGGCTCAATTGATTAGGTTAAAATCTATTTATGGAGAAAATATTATTTTGAAACACGTTGTATTTGTTTATCCTGTATTGACTTCTTATATCCTGCCAGTTTTATACAACATCGCCCAAAGCGGGCGACTGTCACTGGATATAATTTATGGGAAAACGCCCTCCGGCGAAGGACTCGGCGAACATTTGCCATTTACGCATCCCAATGCGCACTGGATACAGGTCGAAGCAAGAAGTTCCTTCGGTGAAAAAATCGGAATACACCAAAAAGGCATTCTTGGTTATCTTATAAAAACCAGACCTGACGCCGTTTGGATTGGGGCCAATCCGCGCTCAATCAGTTTTTGGGGGGTCTTAATTGTTGGGCGTTTGCTTGGAATTCAGGTGTATGCCCGTGGTCATGGCTTATTTAAAAAGGAACATGTTGGCATCCACTACCGTTTAATGTATAAAATAATTCTCTTATTATCACAGACCTATGTATGTTATACCCCACTGGTTCAAAAATCACTAATGCCCTTAATAAAGGATCATAAAAAATTAGTAGTGGATTTTAATACCATGCATAACCAATATCCCGTCTCTCCTGAAGAGAAGACCGGAAAAGAAGGGGGGATATTCTATATTGGCCGTGTTCGCTCAGGATGTGGCGTGAATGTGTTGATCGAAACAGTTTTGCATTTAAATCAGAAATACAACTTGGGCATTGAACTTCATATTATTGGTGACGGACCATTGGGGTCATATATCCGTCAACAAACGCAAAAATATCCCTGGTTGCATTACTATGGCGAGGTATATGACCAGAAACTAATAAGTGAAATTTCACGCTCCTGCCGTTTGGGTTGCGTTCCAGGCTTCATGGGATTAAACGTGGTTCACATGATGTCATTGAGTTTGCCGGTCTTGACTCACAGACAGTTACCCCAGCATGTGGGTCCTGAACCGGAATATATACAGGACAAGATTAATGGATGGTTCATTGAAAACCCAAATGATGGGGCACTTCTTGCGGCGGCGCTAAAAGAATTATGGCAAACGCCAGGTGAAAAAATTAACCTTATACAGGCAAATGCCTATCAGACTTATGGGAAACTAAACATCCCGCCATTTCATGAACGGCTGCTACAGATTTTAGGCGCTTGATATCAGAGGAGTAGTATATTATGGATTATCTCAAACACGGGTTAAATGCCGCCAAGAAAGCTGTTAAAAAAATACTTAACATGGGCTATTATCCAGATATTGAATATAAATGCAAAGTTCAAACTTTTGGCTCTGATTATGGTGCGTGGGGTGTCCCGGCGGGCTTCGTCAATGGCTACAGTATTGTTTATTCTTTTGGCGTAGGCGAGGATATATCTTTCGATCTGGAATTAATAGACAATTTTGGCGTTGATATCTATGCCTTTGATCCCACCCCAAAATCCATCTCATGGATCAATAAGCAAAACCTTTCTTCTAAATTTAAGTTTTATTCGGTTGGGCTTGCTGGTTTTGATGGGGATGCTGTGTTTGTTCCTCCTGACAATCCCGCCTTTGTATCTTATAAAATAAAAACTGGGCAGGAAGCCTCAAGCCAATTTACATTCCCTGTTAAGAGACTTGCCACGATCATGGAGGAATTGGGACATGTTCGAATCAATGTTCTGAAAATGGATATCGAGGGTGCTGAATACGCAGTAATTGAAGATTTACGGGAGACCGGTATTCGCCCGGAAGTAATCCTGATCGAATTCCATCATCGATGGCCTGAGTTCGGCATGGAAGCAACCAGACGAGCGTTGCATATACTGCGTCAAATGGGATATCAATTGTATTATGTTTCTGCTCGCGATGAATTTGGCTTCCTCCTGCCGTCCAATCTGGTGGCCTGATAAATTTCTTGGGCTATTTCGCATTTTTTCTTGTTGTGAGTTGTATATAACATGTCTCTTGCTTTGGTGTGTTGTAAAAGATATTAATTCTCTTTGTTGGCCTAAGGATCTTATCCATGAAAAAAAATATTTATGTTAATGGCGAGTATGTAAAATTAAATCCTTCGTATCATACCGAAGACTCTCCCTGGAAAACAAAACAAATACTTAAAATGCTGGACAAGCATGCCTTAAAGCCAGATGTGATTTGTGAATTCGGGTGTGGGGCAGGTGAGATCCTTCGGCAGCTTCAAGCACACTTGCCGGAAAATGTAATATTTTATGGATACGAGATCTCCCCACAGGCATTTGATTTGAGCAAACAACGCGAAAATGAAACATTGCATTTTTATTTGGAGGATATGCTTTCCAAAAACGATTTACCCCTAATGGATGTTCTATTATGTATCGATGTTTTTGAGCATATTGAAGATTATCTGGGGTTTCTTGGCAGATTGCGGCAAAAAATGGATTGCAAAATAATATTTCACATACCACTTGATATATCAGTACAGTCTGTTTTGCAGGGTACGCTTCCATCGGTTAGGGCGGCCGTGGGTCATCTTCATTATTTTACGAAAGAAACAGCTCTGCTCACTCTGATGGATTCAGGTTTTGAAATTATTGATTACTTCTATACGCCTTCCAGTAACGAGGTTGGAAAAACTTTTAAGTCAAAATTGGCAAAATTTCCCAGAATGGTATTTTCATGGTTTAGTCCTGATTTAGCCGTACGCGTCCTGGGCGGATACTCTTTAATGGTGTTAGTGAAATAGCTGGCTGTTTTTCTTTCATTGTTTGAGAATTAAATTTCACAGTCTAAAGCATTGGCTAAATTCAATATTCACCCGCAATGTATTCCCTCTTGTCTGAGTAAAAGATGAACAAAATATTATTATTTGGCAATTTTCCCCCTCCGATTACTGGGCTTTCAACAGTTACAGAGGCAATATATCATCGTTTTCAGGATGTAGGTATTCCTCTCATAAAGGTCACTACATCTCCGCCTACATCGCAAGGCGGCTTCTATCGTTTGCAAAGATTGCCCATCGTATTGAGGGCTTGGTTTCAGTTGATTCTTTATGGCAGTAAACAGGTTTTGTATCTCCCTTTGTCTGGCGGTTGGGGACAGGTTTATGATATTGTTACAATGATGTTGGCCCATTTTTTGGGAATGAAAACTGTTTTGCACCACCATAGTACAGCGTATCTCATCCGAAAGAGTCGTATGGCTGGAATTTTATTTGCCGTTGCAGGAAAGGATGCTGTGCATATTGTGTTATGTGAAGTAATGCGAGATGCGCTGCGGGAAAAATATAAATGTCACAAGATAAACCTGCTTTCTAATCGTATAATATTTCCAGAGATAGGCTTGCCGCAAGACCGAAAACAAATGCAGGCCATTGGTTTTTTAAGTAACCTTACCTCAGAAAAAGGAGGATGGGAAATCATAGAATTAGCCAGAGCTATTGGAGAAAGTCAATGGCCATTAAAAATAATAGTAGCTGGCCCATGTTGGGAGCCAGATTTGTTTCAAGCTTTAAAACGATCAGAGCAGGCTGGATTTTTACAATGGCGTGGGTCAGTGTATGGTAAGGACAAGCAGCGTTTTTTTGATGATGTGGATGCATTTGTCTTCCCTACTAAGTATAATAATGAAGCAGAGCCACTGGTGGTATGGGAAGCCTTGGCGGCTGGTATTCCTGTGATTGCTTATGATCGGGGGTGTATTCAGCGACAAGTGGCATTGGCAGGAAAAATTATTCCTAAAGAAAATGATTTTGTTACCGATTCTTTGACGGTGTTACACGAGTGGATGATTCACCCGGCAATATACCGAAATATTGCTAGAATTGCTTGTGAGCAATACCAATCCTCGCATTTTATTGCAATGACCCAATGGGTAACATTATTGAAAAATTTACGGCAAATGGGAATTTGATATGATGTACCTTGCCAGTTCGAGTAGAGGCAGGAACAAGGAGATAAAATGTTTTGGCTGAGAGTGAAAAAATTACGCCAAATAATAACCGATCCATATCTAGTGTCAGCACTTATAAAAGGTGCGGCGGCAGGCATGGAACATGGCCCCGTATTGCAGGCATTATATTTTGACCTGATCGTGGATATCGGCGCAAATCGCGGCCAGTTTGCATTAATTGCCCGTAAGACATATCCGAAAGCCAAAATCCTTTCATTTGAACCGCTGGAGGAACCTTCTAAGATCTTCAAAAAGATATTTAGCCATGACCCAAATGTAACCTTGTACCCCTATGCCATCGGCAGACAGCAAACGACCGCCACCATTCATGTCACAAAAGATGACGACTCTTCATCCATGCTGCCCATATCCAAAATACAATCCGACATGTTTCCCGGCGCCTCCGAAAAAGAAACACGTCAGGTGCTGGTTTCTCCGCTTTCCCAATTAATAAGTTCCGCGTCCATTCCGCTGGCCGCTCTTTTAAAAATTGATGTTCAAGGATTTGAACTGGAGGTATTGCAGGGCTGCGAAGATATCCTTCAAAAGTTTTCACATCTTTACGTCGAATGTTCATTCATGGAACTGTACGAAGGCCAGTCCCTGGCATATCAGATCATTGCCTGGCTGGAGAAAAGGGATTTTATGCTCATCGGCGTCCACAACATGTTTTATGGCAAGCATGGCACCGCCATTCAAGGGGATTTTTTATTTGCACGCAAATAGGCGAACCCGATGTTAAAAATTCTCATCATTGGGATCAATTTTTATCCCGAACTGACAGGCATTGGAAAATATACCGCAGAACTGGCATTTTATTTGAGCGCAGCCAGGAATGAAGTGCGCGTAGTGACAGCTCCACCTTATTATCCATACTGGAAGGTTCAGCCGGGCTATACAGCCGCTCAATATCAGCGGAATGTATTACAGGGTCTCAAGATTTATCGTTGTCCGCTGTGGGTGCCGCGTAAACCTTCCGGGGCAAAACGCCTTCTGCACCTGCTCTCTTTTGCCCTTTCCAGCTTCCCAGCCTTGCTTGGTCAACTGGCTTGGAAACCGGATGTGGTCCTATGTATTGCGCCGGCGTTTTTTTGCGCCCCTTTTGCCCTGTTTACCGCTCGATTAACCGGAGCAAAAGCCTGGCTACATATTCAGGATTTTGAGCTGGATGCCGCCGCCAGTTTGGAAATTCTGCCCGCAAACCACTTTCTTGTCCGCTGGGCCGTCCGCGTAGAACAATGGCTGATGGCACGTTTTGACCGCGTCTCCACCATTTCCCGCCGAATGATGGTGCGGCTTGAGCAAAAGGGACTGCCCCCCGAACATACATATTTATTCCCAAATTGGGTCGATACGCAGGCTATATTCCCTCTTCCAGACTCCAAAGACTCACTGCGCCATGAGCTTGATATTTCCGAAGAAAAAATTATCGTACTATACTCAGGCACAATGGGCGCAAAACAGGGTCTTGAGATTATGATTCATACCGCGCAACTCCTCCAGGATAAAAAGAATATTCTCTTTGTTTTTTGCGGTGAAGGTGCAGCGCGCGCAGATTTGATGAATGCCACACGGAATTTTTCCAATGTAAAACACCTGC
>Ga0154020_10010907_pt1 | contig 10373 bp, 10 predicted proteins | sample Klosneuvirus_201_FD_109709 | JGI IMG/M metagenome (GOLD analysis project Ga0154020, IMG submission 109709) | Active sludge microbial communities from wastewater, Klosterneuburg, Austria - Klosneuvirus_20160825_MG | ecosystem: Engineered > WWTP > Aerobic digester > Activated sludge | place... | reverse complement strand
GAGTCGGCCTGGCCGGAGGTGGCGCGGGTCCTGAAAGAGGGCGGGATCGCCGTGGGCTCCCAGGTCGCCGCCGACGGCGTGCGCAAGCTCGAGGCGACGCTCGCCGGCGCGGGCTTCGAGGTGCTCGAGCTGGTCGACGTGACGGACTACGCGCTGGCCTTCTACAAGGCCAAGGAGGCCGAGGCCACCTTGCTGCTCAACGGGGGACTGATGAGCACCGAGGACGTGCAGAGCCTGCAGATGTACACGGTGGATCTCTACGAGGCGGGCGGCGCCTCTCACGTGATCTTCCGCCTCGCCAAGCGCTGAACGGGCCCGAGACCGGGCCCTACTTCACGCGGACGTAGGCCTGGTTGATCAGCGACATCAGGGCCTGCGCGGTCTCGAAGTCCGTCGCATAGCTCTTGTCGAAGATGTTCTGCATGACGCCCTGATTCAGCACGAGCTGGAAGATGTCGAGCTCGGCCGGCTTGAGGGAGGACAGGAGCGGCTCCAGCGGCCGGATGACCTCGATCTTGGCGTCGGGATCGGGGAGGGTGTCGGCGATCCGGCGGAACTCGTCGAGCTCCCGCAGGGCCTCCATGAGCAGGGCCTCGGTGGCCTCCTCCAGCTCGATGACGAAGCTGCCCTCTTCCTCGGTGCGCCCAAACTCGAATTGGCCGTCTTCCCAGCCGACGATCCGGTGGAGGGCCTTCTTGGGGCCGAGGTCGTGATCCTCATCGATGGAGGCGTAGAAGACGTTGCCGTTGCGCAGGTGGATCTTCCCGTAGCCGAGCGAGGATCGGATGTGGAGCACGCCGGTCCGCTTGGAGGTGGAGAAGAGCTGGAGCAGATCGGGTACCGGCACCTCTTCCAGCGATCCGCTCATCGAGGAGCGCGCCGAAGACTCTTGGCCGGCCTTGGCCTTCTCCATCGTCTCCAGCTGCTTTTTGGCGGCGCTGTCGTCTTGAACGTCGGCGCGGCCCGAGACGACCTTCAGGATCGAGGTCCCGATCAGGACCCGATCGCCCTCTTTGAGCCGGGCCTTCTTGATCTTCTCGCCGTTGACGAAGGTCCCGTTGGTCGAGCCCAAGTCCTGGATGATCAGCTGTTCGGCGTGCGTAGAGATCTTCGCGTGTTTACGCGAGACCATGTCCTCGACCAGCACCATGTCGAGATCCGAGGAGCGACCGATGACGATCTCTCGGTCGGGGAGGAGAGGAAACTCTCCGCCCTGGTACTTTCCTGAGATGAACTTGAGGGCGAACATCCCGATTCGGGGGGGACCCTATTCCGAACGCGTGCTCTGTTCAAGCATCCGTAGATAGGTCGTTGCTCGCTCGTGCCCGGGTTTGAGCCTCAGCACCTTTTCGAGCGCGTCCCGTGCCCCGCCCTGATCGCCCGTCGCGTAGAGGAGCAGGCCGAGTTGCAGCAGGGCCGGCACATAATGCGGGTTATCCGTGAGCGCCTGCTTGAGCTCGGCCACCGCGGTCGCGGTATCGCCCGCCTCGGACAAGGACTGGGCGAGCCTCAGGCGGATGTCGACGAAGCGGGGCGCGAGGCCGAGGGCCCGCCGAAACTCGACGGCTGCCTCGCCGGGCAGGGCCGCGGATCGGTAGGCGTCGCCGACGGCCGCATGGAGGTTCGAGATCTTCGCGCGGGTCAGAGCGTCGAGGCCGCCGCTCGAGGGCCGCACCACATCCGCCAACACCTCCTGGGCCTCCGTGTAGCGGCCCAGATCGTTGTAGGTGATCGATAGGGAGAGCGCGGCCTCGGTGTAGTGGGGGTTGATGCGGAGGGCGGTCTCGAAGGCCCCACGCGCCTTCGAGTAGAGGCCCCAGGAGTGGTAGACGACGCCGAGCAGATGGTGAACGTCTGCGTAGTCGCCCGCGCCCTTCTCCAGCGCTTCGGTCAGCGCCAGCTCGGCCTTCACGAGGTCGCCCCGGCGATAAGCCTCTCGGCCGCGCGCCAGGAGCGCATCCAGCTCCATGTCCATCGCGGTGGAAACTAGTCCCACTACGGTCCTGAGTCGACCCCGCGGATTCGAGATCGGATCGCCCAAAACCGAGACATATTTCCTAGTGGGCCCCAGCACCGACGTCTACGTTCGCGAGCCATGACGCTCACCAAACTCCTCCTCACCCTCGCTTGCTCCCTCGTCCCCGCTCTGCCGGTTTTGGCCGAGGAAGCCCCTAAGAAAGGCCCTCATACGCTGACCCTGATGCTGGGGCCGGAGATCGGGATCTCCGACTCCTATAAGGACGCCCAGTTCGACCTGCTCCAAGCTTATACCTACCACCTGTCCGGGGACCCGAGCGGCCTCTACTTCGGGATCGAGCTCCAAGAGGGTATGGGTAAGTTCCTCCGCTTCGGCGCGGGCGCGCGGGCCGGCTATGACTTCCAGATCCCCGGGATGCCGCTCTACGTCTCGCCGGTGGTCCGCATCGGCGTCTCGGTGGTCGACCTGATCACCAGCGAGGCCTACTTCAACTTGGTCCTGGGGGCCGAGGCCAAGTACGTCCTGCCCATGGGAGTCAGCCTCTTTCTGCGCCCGGTGGGGATCAACCTCTCGATGGGTACGGTCACTGTCGCCAGCTACGATCTCTTGGCCGGCGCGGGCTACACCTTCTAGGGCGCGTAGAGCCCGGCGAGGATGCGCCAGCGCCCCGCCGATTTGCGGAGGGTGAAGCGGGCGACCGCGCGGCGCGGCTCCTCCCCGACGCGCAGCTCATAGCGCTCGTCGACATGGGCATCCATCCCGCGCAGCTCTGCCCAGTACGAGAGGGGGGTGAGGCGCACGGGGGTCCCCTCGAGATCCTCGATCAGGCGGCGGAGGGTGGCGTCTTTGTCCTGGTCGCCGTCGCGATAGTCGGGGTGGAGGAGGGCGCCCAGGGCGGTCGCGTCGTTGGCCTCTAGGGCGGCCCGCCGCGCCTTGAAGAGCCCGACCAGGTCCCGCAGGTCGGCCAGATAACCGGAGCGGATCTGCCTGCTGTGATCCAGCTCCACCTCGAGCGGCCCGGTCAGGGTCCAGCCCCCGCTGTCCTTGCTCTCGAAGCTCAGCTCGAGCTTGCCCTGGAGGGTGGTTCCGCGCTCTGGCCCCTCGGTCCGCAGGGCCGCCAGCTCCGGCGTTCGTATCTCGAGCCCGGAGGCGCCTCTCAAGATCTCCTCCAGCCCGGCGTGCAGCTCTGCCTTGCCGCCCATCGCGTCGCGGTAGGTTTCTGCCACCCGCGCCTCGAAGGCGCCGAGGCGCCCGGCCGCGAGATCTTGGTTGGCGCGCTCGAGCTGCTCAAGCGGCCGGGTACAGCCGCTCAGGAGCAGCAGCGCGGCCGCTGCCCGGGCGCTCATTTCGATCCCGGGAGCCGGACCTCGACGTCGAGCAACCGAAACTCCACGCGCCGGTTCTTGGCCCGCCCGGCCTCGGTCGTATTGTCCGCCACCGGCTCGCCGGGCCCTACGCCTTGGGCGTCGAGGCGCGTTGGCTCGACCCCATGATCGGTCAGCGCCTTGACCACCGCCTGCGCGCGCCGCTTGGAGAGCAGGACGTTGGCCGCTTTGGCCCCGCGGTCATCGGTGTGCCCGCGCACGATCAGCTTCCGCGAGGGAGCCAGCTTGGCGACCGCCGCCGCCAGGGCCGCGATCAGGGGCTCGGCGCTGGCGACGAGCCGCGCGCTGCCCCGCTCAAACTCGACGGGCCGCGGCAACACTAGGTGATCGGCCTCCAGCTTGGCCACCTCGGGCACGGCCACAGCGCTGGGGCTCGGCCGCGCGGCGCGCAAATCCTTCTTGCAGCCAGCGCTCTCCTTCGGGCCCGGGTCGGTCGGGCAGTCGTCCTCGGAGTCGGGCACGCCGTCTTTGTCGTAGTCGGCGGGGGCCTCCTCCGCTCGAGCGGTGGGCGGGGCCGCGGTCGTAGCGGCCAAGGCCAACGCGAGCACCAAGGCAGAGCGCACGGGTCAAGCCTGGCATCCAGCGACGGCCCATGCAAGCATGCGCCTCCATGACCCGCGGCGGCATGATGGAGTTCGAGTTCTCCGAGAACGACGGAGGACAATTTCGAGGGACCGGCAAGGTCGTCCACTTCATCACGGGCCACCTCGGCCGGGGAGAGATCGATCTCGCGGTCGGCCTCTACGAGAGCTCGGTCGGGAACATCGGCGACACGCTGCTCGCCGAGTTCAAGGCCTCCTCCAAGCAAGTCCAAAAGAACATGGCCAACCTGTTCTACCGGGCCCGCGACTATCGGCGCGCCGCGGTGGCCTGCGAGGCGATGGGTGAGCTCGGTCCGGCAGCCAAGGCCTACGAGGCCGCGATGGCTTGGGACAAGGCCGCCGACTGCTATGGGCGCACCGGCAACAAGGAGCGCGCGGCGGCCATGCTGATCAAGGCCGGTCAGCCCCGAAAGGCCGCCGAGATCTACTTCGACGCGGGCGATTTTCCTCAGGCCTCGGCGGCCCTGGAGGCGGCGGGCGATCTGGTGGCGGCGGCCAAGCTCTCAATGCGCGCGGGCGATCAGCGGCGCGCGGCCCAGCAGCTGATGAACGTCCCCGCCACGGACGGGAGCTTCCTCGAGGCCCAGGCCGATCTGGCCGATCTCCTGGTGGACATGGGCCGCCGCGACGTGGCGATCCAGCGCCTGGTGGCGGCGCTGCCGCGCGAGCGCAAGATCCGTGACGCCAGCGGCGCCGAGGTCGCCTACAAGCTCGGCGTGCTGCTCACCGCGGCGGGGCGGGTCCCCGAAGCGCAAGCTGCCTTGCAAATGGTTCGAGCCTTCAATCCGAGCTTCAAGGACACCGAGGCTCGGCTGGCGGGCCTCGAGGGCGCGCCCCCCGGGCCGGCGCCGGTGCCCATGGCTGATCGCACCAAGCCCCCCATCCGTCCGGCGCCGACCCCTCCGGCCGCGGCGTCGGTGCCGATCCCGCCCGCGGCGACCGGCGGCGCGGTGGTCGCCCCCATGCGCTCGATGGACCCCTTCGCGGCGCTCGATCAATCCGCCGCCGTGACGGAATCGGCCGAGGTGGCTCGCCTCCAAGGCTACGATCTCCTGAAGACCCTCCCGATCTTCGAGGACCTCTCGATCGACGAGATGCGCGACTTCTATAAGCTCTGCGAGCCCATCGCCTTGGCTGCCGGCGAGGTGCTGATCGAGCAGGGGCGCCCGGGCCAGGCCCTGTACATCATCCGGGAGGGGTCGATCGCGGTGGTCTCGGTGGAGGGCAAGATCGAGAAGCCCATCGCCACTCTGCCGGCCGGCACCTTCGTGGGTGAGATGTCGCTGATCGACGAGGCGCCGACCTCCGCCCGGGTGAAGGCGGCCGAACCGGTGAAGGCCTTTCGCATCCGCAAGGACTCGTTTCGGTCCTATCTGTACACCCACGATCTCGTGGCGATGCGGGTGTATCGGAGCTTCACCCGCACCCTGGCGGAGCGCCTGCGGGAAGCCAACGCCAAGCTGGCCGCCAAGCGCTGACTCAACGCGAGACAGTGCCCGGTGGCGCAGAAGCTGAGCCGGTCGGCGCCGATTCCTCTGACATGTCCCGCTCGGTGCTCATCCCCTACGCCTTCGCCGCCTTCGTCTTATTGGCGTCCGGCGTCTTCGGCTTTTGGAACTCCTAGGGCTCAGACATGAAGGGGTAGCGCCAGTCCTTCGGGGGCGCGAAGGTCTCCTTGATCGTGCGGGGTGAGATCCAGCGCAGGAGGTTGGCCGCGCTGCCCGCTTTGTCGTTGGTGCCCGAGGCGCGCCCGCCACCGAAGGGCTGCTGCCCGACCACCGCGCCGGTTGGCTTGTCGTTGATGTAGAAGTTCCCGGCCGCGTCGCGCAGGCGGTCGCTGAGCGCCGCGATCACCTGGCGGTCCCGCGCGAAGATCGCCCCGGTGAGGGCGTAGGGCGTGCTGGTGTCGACCAGCTCGAGCGCCTCCTCCAGCGCCCCGTCGGGGTAGGGCCACACGGTGAGGACCGGCCCGAAGATTTCCTCGACCATCAGCCGGTGCTTGGGATCGCTGCTCTCGACCAGCGTGGGCGCGATGAAGTAGCCCCTCTGCTCGTCGCACTGGCCGCCCGAGACGATCTTGGCGCTCGGCCCGCGGCCCAGCTCGACGTAGCCCGAGATCTTCTGAAACGCCCGCCGATCGATCACCGCGCCCATGAAGTTCCCAAAATCCTGCACGTCGCCCATCCGGATCGAGGCGATCTCGTCGGCCAAGCGGGCCTTGAGCTTTGGCCACAGCGAAGCCGGGACGTAGGCTCGGGAGGCCGCGCTGCACTTTTGTCCCTGGTACTCGAAGGCGCCCCGGAGCAGCGCGACCGCCAAGGCATCCAGGTCGGCGCTGGCGTGCGCGAACACGAAATCTTTGCCGCCGGTCTCGCCCACGATGCGCGGATACTGGCGGTAGCGTCCGAGGTTCTTCGCCACCTCGCCGTACAGCGTGTGGAAGGTCGCGGTGCTGCCCGTGAAGTGGATCCCGCCCAGATCCGGCGAGCTCAGCGCCGGTGCGCCCACCAGCGCCGGATCGCCCTGGACCATGTTGATGACCCCGGGGGGCAGACCGGCGGCCTCCAAGATCTCGATGATCACCGCCGCCGAGAGCATCTGGGTCGGCGCGGGCTTCCACACCACCACGATGCCGAGCAGCGCCGGGGCCGTGGGCAGATTGGCGGCGATCGAGGTGAAGTTGAAGGGAGAGATGGCCAGGACGAAGCCATCGAGGGGCCGTTGTTCGAGGCGATTCCAGGTGCCCGCAGGCGACTGGGGCTGATCGCCGGCCAGGGCCTCGGCGTAGTGCACGTTGAAGCGCCAAAAGTCCGCCAGCTCGCAGACCGCGTCGATCTCCGACTGAAACACCGTCTTGGACTGTCCCAGCATGGTCGCGGCGTTCATCCGCTCCCGGTATGGGCCAGCCAAGAGATCGGCCGCCTTGAGAAAGACCGCCGCACGGTCGGCGAAGGCCATCCGGGACCAGGCCGCCTTGGCGCCGAGGGCGGCTTGGATGGCCTGGCCGGTGTGGGCCCCCGTGCCCTGGTGGGCCCGGGCCACGACCGTCGCATGGGCATGGGGCATGACCACGTCTGCAAATTCTGCGGTCCGGACCCGTTCGCCCCCGATCCACAGCGGGACTTCGAGGACTTCCTTGGCCATCGCCGCCAGCGCGGGCTTGAGGCGAGCGCGCTCTAGGGAGCCTGGGGCGTAGCCCAGCACCGGTTCGTTCTTCGGCACGGGAACCTTGGACGTCATATCCAGGCCCTTAGCAGATCGGCCTAAGCTGGACCAAGTCGCTCGAGAGATTGACCAAACTCGCGGAGTTTGCGATCTCGAGGCCACCTATGGCGACACGGATTGCAATCAACGGTTTTGGCCGCATCGGGCGCTGTGTGCTCCGCGGGATACTCAAGCACGCGGCAAACGATCTCGAGGTGGTCGCGATCAACGATCTCACGGACGCGAAGACCTTGGCGCACTTGCTCAAGTACGACTCGGTACACGGCAAGCTCGAGGGAACCGCGGAGGCCAAGGAGAAGGCGCTGGTCGTCAACGGCAAGGAGATCACCATCCTGGCCGAGAAGGACCCGAGCAAGCTGCCCTGGAAGGCCCTCGGCGTGGAGCTGGTCATCGAGTCCAGCGGCGTCTTCACCGACGGCCCCAAGGCCAAGCCGCACCTCGATGCCGGCGCCAAGCGCGTGATCATCACGGCGCCGGGCAAGGACGTCGACGCCACCTTCGTCTACGGCGTCAACCACCAGACCTTCGACAAGGGCAAGCACTTCATCGTCAGCAACGCCTCCTGCACCACCAACTGCTTGGCCCCGGTGGCCAAGGTGCTCGATGAGGTCTTCGGCATCGAGCACGGCCTGATGACCACCATCCACGCGGTCACCAACGACCAGCGCATCCTGGACCTGCCGCATAAGGATCTGCGCCGGGCCCGCGCCGCCTTCGAGTCGATGATCCCGACGACGACCGGCGCCGCCAAGGCCGTGGGCCTGGTGCTGCCGCAGCTCAAGGGCAAGCTGAACGGCTTCGCCATCCGCGTGCCGACCAAGGACGTCTCGGTGGTGGACCTGGTTGCCAACCTGAAGAAGGACGTCACGGTCGCCGAGGTGAACAACGCGCTCGTGGCCGCCGCCAACGGTCCGCTCAAGGGCGTGCTCCAGTGCGTGGCCGAGCCGCTGGTCTCCATCGACTTCACCGGTGACCCCCACTCGAGCTCGGTCGATCTCGAGCTCACCGAGGTCATGGAGAAGCGGATGGTGAAGGTGGTCTCCTGGTACGACAACGAGTGGGGCTACGCGATGCGCACGGTCGACCTCACCCGCTTCATGGCCCAAAACGGCTGATCGAGGATCTCATGATCAAGAAGATGGAAGAGCTCGACCTCCGAGGCCGAGCCACCTTCATCCGCGTCGACTTCAACGTTCCGCTCTCGGCCGACAAGAAGGTCACCGACGACACGCGCATCCGCGCGGCGCTGCCGACGATCCACCTGGCCCGGACCATGGGGGCCCGGATCATCTTGGCCTCGCACCTCGGTCGACCCAAAGGCGGGCCCGATCCGGAGTTCTCGCTGGAGCCGGTGGGCGCGCTCTTGGCGGAGATCCTCGGCACGGACGTGGTCTTCGCCGACGACTGCGTGGGCGACGGCGTGAAGAAGAACATCCGGGATCTGCGGGAAGGGGACATCCTGCTCCTCGAGAACCTCCGCTTCCACAAGGGCGAAGAGAAGAACGACGACGAGTTCGCGCGCGCCCTGGCCGACGGCATCGACGCCTACGTCAACGACGCCTTCGGAGCCGCACACCGGGCCCACGCCTCCACCGCGGGGATGGTGAAGTACGTGCGCGACAAGGCGGCGGGTCTCTTGATGATGAAGGAGGTCGAGATCCTCACCGGGATCATGGAGAAGCCGGCCCGACCCTTCGTCGCCTTGCTCGGCGGAGCCAAGGTCTCGGACAAAGTGGCGGTCCTCGACAGCCTGGTGAAGAAGGCCGACGCGATCCTGGTGGGCGGGGCCATGGCCTATACCCTGATGGCGGCCAGCGGGAAGAAGACCGGCAACAGCCGCGTCGAGCACGACAAGATCGGCGTGGCCGAGGACATCGTCCGCGCGGCCTCCTCGCGCGGCGTCCCGCTGCTCTTGCCGGTCGATCACGTGGTCGCGCCGCGCTTTGATGAGAGCGCCCCGGCCACGGTGGTCAGCGAGATCCCGGGCGATCAGATGGGCCTCGACATCGGGCCCAAGACCATCGAGCTATTCAAGAAGACGCTGGCCGAGGCTAAGACGATCTTCTGGAACGGACCGATGGGCGTCTTCGAGTGGCCGGCCTTCGCCGCCGGCACGATGGCGATGGCCCAGGCGGTCGCGGGAGCCAAGGCCGTGACGGTGGTCGGCGGGGGAGACTCCGTCGCCGCGCTCAACCAGAGCGGCCTCGAGGCCAAGATCACCCACGTCTCGACCGGCGGCGGCGCCAGCCTCGAGCTGATCGAGGGCAAGGTGTTGCCCGGCGTGAAAGCGCTCGAGGAGTAAAGATGAGCCGAGTACCCTTCGTCGCTGGCAACTGGAAGATGCACAAGACGGTCGGCGAGTCCCTGGAGCTCGTCGATCGCCTCTTGGCCGCGACGGAAGCCCTGGGCGCCGTAGAGGTCGGGATCGCGCCGCCCTTTACCGCGCTCCACGCGGTTTACAAGCGCGTCGCCGGCACCAAGCTGCGGCTCACCGCTCAGAACGTGCACTTCGAGAGCTCGGGCGCCTATACCGGCGAGGTCTCGGCCGCGATGCTCAAGGACGTCGGCTGCCAATACGTGATCATCGGTCATAGCGAGCGCCGTACGCTCTTTGGTGAGACCGACGAGGGGACCAAGAAGAAGGTGGGGGCGGTGCTCCGGGCCGGCCTCCGCCCGATCCTTTGCATCGGTGAGACCCTGGCCGAGCGCGACGCTCAGAAGACGCTGAGCGTGGTCAGCCGGCAGCTCAGCGAGGGCCTTGGCGAGGTCGCGGCCGAGCAGGCTACGGACCTCGTCTTGGCCTACGAGCCCGTCTGGGCCATCGGGACCGGGCGAACGGCCACCCCCGCGCAGGCCCAGGAGGTCCACGCCCACATCCGCGGTGAGCTGGACCGCCGCTTTGGCGGTGCCTTCGCCGCCGCGGTGCGCATTCAGTACGGCGGCTCTGTGAAGCCCGAAAACGCCAAGGACCTCTTTGGGCAGGCGGACATCGACGGCGGGCTGATCGGGGGGGCCTCGCTGACCGCTGAGGCCTTCTTGGCGATCGCGCGGGCTGCCGCGTAGGCAATACCGCTCACTCGAGCCGGTAGGGCATCTGTTTCTCTGTACTTGCTCTGGGCGTGGGCATTCTGTCCGAGTGGCACCAGTCGCGCTTCGCGCGCCGCGTAGGCAATACCGTTCACT
>Ga0154020_10010905_pt1 | contig 10374 bp, 6 predicted proteins | sample Klosneuvirus_201_FD_109709 | JGI IMG/M metagenome (GOLD analysis project Ga0154020, IMG submission 109709) | Active sludge microbial communities from wastewater, Klosterneuburg, Austria - Klosneuvirus_20160825_MG | ecosystem: Engineered > WWTP > Aerobic digester > Activated sludge | place... | reverse complement strand
TTGATCGATCCGCAAAAGTTGCGAGCCTCCTCCAGCGAGACGTGCTTGAGCGTGTCGATGCGGAAGCCGTCACAGTCGGTCAATGCGATCCAGTATTTGTAGCAACGGCTCAGCAGGTTGAGAGACCGGTCCAGATGAAAGTCGCGGAGACTCAGAAAGTCGCTGCGTTTGTGCTCGGCCTGCGGATCGTCGATGTCTCCCGCGCCGAGACTCCCCGATCCGGCTCGCGTGTAACAGTCGATATCCTGCAAGTCCTGCGGCCATACGGCGTCTTCATCACTCGATATGTTCGCCGCACGATTGCCATCCGCATCCAGCCACGAACCGAACGGATATTGCCCCGTGGTATAGTGCGGCTCAAACGCGCCGCCGTTCGTGCCGTCCGGATAAATCCAGTTCGCGCCGGAATGATTGAAGATAATGTCCATGATGATCCGCATCCCCGCCGCATGTCCTGCCTCCACAAGCTCGACCAAATCCTGCCGCGTCCCGAAGTGCGGATCGACTTCGAGAAAATCCTGAATGCCATATCCGTGAAACGTGTCGAGATGCGCTCGCTGCCGAAACACCGGCCCGACCCAAATCGTGGAGATTCCCAGCCCCTTGAGATACGACAGCTTGCTGCGAATCCCCGCGAGCGTTCCTCCCTGCCAGCGATCTCCTCCCGATTGAGCCCACCGATCCCATCGCCACGCGCTCCCATTGACGCTCGGCCGCGCCGCCGCACGGTTGCCTCGATCCAGCATTGGCCGAGTCTGCTCCTGACCATCGCTGAACCGATCCGGCAACAAGAAATACAACACCTCATCCCGCCAATCCGCCGGTGAAGGGAAATAGCGTTCCCGCCTCGGCAAAGAAAACTCATCCAACCCCGCCGGCCGTTGGACACTCAAAATCGAATCGACAAATGGCATGACGAATCCCTTTCCAGAGAAGTTTGAGTGTTACCGCAGTCAAGTCCGTCCCATCAGGAAAAGCGTACACATCGCCGAAAAGAAAAGCGAGTTTCGACACAGGCCTAATCGCAAGAGTTGATGCGACTTTCCCAGTTCAGCGGTTGAGTGTCTCTGCGTTTGCCTGCTCACTTTGAGCACGCCGCTCGGCCACTACTGCTTCTTCGGCGGCGGACGTCGGTTTCGGGCCGACGCCAACGCGCCCCGGCAACTCCCGCAAAATTTGCACCGCGCGCGCCCAGAGCACTGGATCGTCTTTTGGCAACCGGTCCAGGTCATACCGCCACCAATGTGCGGCCCGGGCGAGAACCGCAGCGGCAGCAGATTGGACTAATCCAAAACTGTTCACGGCTCATCGTAGGCAACGACCTAAAATTCATCGCTCTTCTTCCGGGAAAAACTCCGCAAGTTCTTCTTTTGTAAATGAATCACGGCCAATTGCTTTGTGTGCTGCGGCAATTAGATCATCGTTCCACTTCCATCGGTAGAGTCGAACTGGTGTGCCGTCAGCATGCTCTACGATCCAACGATTGTCGCTATTGAACGCTACGTTTCTTGGTCTCCCTTCTCCGCTACGGTTTTCACCTATTTTGAGCATCAGTGGTTGGTTGATCAGGCCAGGTGACCGCCAGTTCCAAATAAACACTCTATTTTGGCTTAAGCCAATAATTGTGGAGCTATCGCTGCTCATGGTGATCGAGTATCGAGAGGAGTTTAATTCGTTGTTGTTAATTGGAAAGGGCAGTGGTGTGGGTGATTGTTCGTCGATCTTCGTCAAGTCCCAAACGTAAATGTTCGCATTCGCCGAAGCAATGAGCCAACGGCTGTCTTGGCTAAAACTTAAGCTAAAAATGTCACGGTAGCTATCTCTGTCAAATCCCTGGAGCGAGCGGAGTTTCTTCGACTTCCAGTGCGTGAGGCGAATCATGTCGTCTTCAGCCGCTGTAGCAATCCAGTTGCTTTCAGGGCTGATCCTAACACCGGCGGTCGTCGCTCCGTGACCTTTCAATTCCTCTTGTTTATCCGACTGTCCCGGCGGCAAAGCCATGATTCGTGTAAGGTCCTGTCCGCTGCTCGTAACGAGGTAATGGCTATTGGAACTGAATGATGCCGAGAATCCAAAATCCGCCCCGACAACCTCGCGACGAGTTGAAGCAGGATCCTCGGCGTTCAGGTCCCACAAAGCTCGCTTCGACCGTTGCTGAACATCGAGGAAATCTCCCAGGAGCCAACGACCGTCATCGCTTATTTCCTGAGGACTCAAATCGTCGAGAACTTGCCGACAAATCGCTTTTCCCGGTTCTCGCAAGTCCCAAATGCGAGTCTTGTCATACCCCTTCGTTACGACCCATTCACCATTGGTGCTGATTCGAAGGTAAAGAAGTTCTTTCTTGCGGGCCTCCGGATCTTCCAATACTTGTGGTTTCGTCGTGGGGTCTGGCAACTGCAAATTCCACAGATTAACAGTTCCATCATCGTTACCTGTCACTGCCCAGCGCCCGTCGGCAGTTATGTCGGAGCAAGTTCCCGGTAGCTCGAAAGCAATCAGCGGATGATTTGCCGTGGCCTTCATATTCGGGTTTTCAGAAGTCGGCCTTGCCGGCCATTCGCCAAGCGAATCGAGTAAAGCCTGATGGCATCTGGGAAGTAAACCCTCATCTTCATGATCGGTGGACTGACCAGCCTTGATTGCAAGCAATACACGTCGCTCTAGCGTGCGATAATTTGGCAATTCAAAAACAGTGGGATCCTGCGGAAGTCCAGTGGGATCGACATCGGAGCGGAGCTTAATACTTGAAGCACTCGCAAAATGCACCAGCAAGCGATTTGCCTCGGCTATTCTCGCTTTTCTCCGCGATGTTGCCGCTTCCTTCTGGGCGATGCCGGTTTGTTCGACGGCGAAGCCGGTTTGTTCTACGGCAACCGAACGAAGATACAACGCCACGCAACCGAGAGTGGCAAAGAGCAGTGTGACGGTGGCGATAGTGCTGTAGAAAATTCGATCACGGCGAACCCCTCCCCTGATCCACTCGATTTCTTCGGCAGAAAGTTCTTCGGGAATCTCAGTTGGCCAGCGGTGGGACACGGACAATTGGACCCGCGTCAGTCCAGACCAGTTTTCCTTATCTCGACCAGTGAAGAAACGACTAAGATAATCTCGCACGTGATGCCAGTATGAGGTTAATTCGTTGCGAATGGCGTCAAACGCGTTACAGCGATCACGTTCGACGTCGCGACGCCAGCGAAGCACGCGGGCAGAGACTTTCAACCAGTCAACTAACTGCGGCCAGCAGCGGAATAGTGCTTCGTGCGAGACTTCAACCGTTGTCGCCGAGCCATCGCCCGAGGTGTGCAGCAGCCGCTCGTTGACGAATCTTTCAAGGATCGGGCGGGCGGCGACCGGTAGGTCCGACCACCTGGCCGGGCGGCGGACGAATTCGTCCTTTTCGTTGACTTGCACCAAGTGCCGCACGAAACTCAGGCGTAACGCTTGCTCGGTCTCGGGAGGCAGTTTGGACGGCACGATCTTATTTACCGCTTGCTCGATCGCACCCGTCATGCCGCCGAGAGATTTGTACTCGTCGAGTTCGATTTGCTTGTCCGCTGCACACTCACGGAAAAGTTTTTCCAGCGTAAAGGCCAATAGCGGCAGGGCGTCGCTGGTCGGGGCATCGAGTTTCAGGCGTTCGAGCAGCTCGTTCGTGAAAGTGACGCTGACGCGGGCGGCGGGTTGCACGATTACGTCGGTCACTCGTTCCCAGGGAAACGGCGGCAGTCGATCGGTCAGCAAATAGGGAGGCTGCAGGGAGTGAGGATTACGTTCATAGGCGTCCAGATAGTCGGACCGAAGCGTGGCGATCGTTAGCAACTTTCCGTTGTTTCGGGATAGCAGCACCCTGAGAAACTTCAGGAACTTGTCCGCCGAAGGCCGCACCGATGATGTCAGCAGTTCCTCAAACTGATCCAGCGGCAGTAGCGTGGTGACATCGTGACAGCCCAAGGCCATCGTCAGGTCCTGGGTGACATCGATGAAACATTGAGCGGCTGATTCAACGTCGTCCGACTTGAACTTTGCCCGCAGGTCTTTCCAATCCAGACGAGTCGAACTATCCGGAGGGAAACGAACAGTGAGTTCCTTCGCCAACTTAGCGAACAACGTCTCGTCGTCGTTTGGTGTCTCCCCGTAACGCAGAGTCGGCAACACTAGCCAATCACGATTACGAGCCAATCGCGGTAAGACGCCAGCCTTGAGCAGCGACGACTTGCCGCTGCCGGACCCGCCATGAATCAACAGCATGCGGGGTTCGCCGCGATGCCGCATTCCATTGAGCTTGTCGAGCACTGCTGCGATTTCGGGATCGCGCCCGAAGAAGACGGGAGCGAAGCGTTCGCTGAACGCCATCAGTCCGGGATACGGACATGCGTCGGTGGGCTTTCCGTGTTCATCGAGCGGTGGCCAGGGCTGGATGTCATTTGGCCCGAGTCCATGCTGCTCCAACGCTTTCCAGAGCCGATCATACGCAGCATCTCCCTCCTTAAAAGCAAAGACGGCTTGCCGCTCGCCCACGAAGGCGTCCAGAGGGCAATCCTCGACCACGACGGGAAACACAAGCTTGCCGAGCGTCTTTGCCACCACGAGTTCCGCAAAGCACCATTTCGACTCGGCCAGTCGCGGCGAACACACCACAATCAATGCCCGGCAATCTTTAAGCCGGTTGTAGATCTCCTGCTCCCAATCGGCTCCCGCTGCGATTCCCGCATCTCGGTCACTATCGAGAAACATCTGCTGCGAGGAGTAGCCTCGCTCTTGAGCACGCCGTATCAAGTCGAGCGCGAATTGCTTGTCGGTGGAGCGGTGACTAATGAAAAACATCTAGCACCTCAAAATCTTATCCGAGGAATTGTAAACGTAGCCTTTGCGGATCGCGCGGAGGCGACACATCGGTTCATTGGCGATCGCCAATCTTTTGCTGTGCAAACAAGACGAATCAGGTCATTCAAAGTTGAGGGGTTGATTGAATCAGTCCCAAATGCGTGACTCGCAGTTGTTATGCAGCAGGTGGTTCGGAAATGAACATGTCCCTTCTCCCCCGAGATCGGGGGGGAAGGTGGCCGGAGGCCGGATGAGGGGGGCGACCGTTTTATTGTCAAACGAAGCTGAAGAATTAAGGTAAAATCCCCCTCACCCTAGCCCTCTCCCCCCGAGGAAGAAGTGTTAAATTTGAAAATTGAATGCGGGGGGAGAGGGGACATTCGCAAGACCGTCGTTAGCCTCATTGTTGACCGCGTGCAGTAAGCACCCAGGCGTAAGTCTTGGGGCATAACTTGGCGAGCGGTGGGTGTCAGCCCACCGAGTTGCACGCATTTGACTCGGAGGGCTTACGCCGCTCCGCTCGCCGGGTTTGCGGCGACTGGGGACGGCACTCCCCTAATTGTGAATCCTCCGATTATGCCATTTAACTTATGCACGGGTGCTTATAATTTGGCCCTTGATAGCTCGGATTTGTCGAAACTCGTCACCTTGAAAAATGAACAACGTTACACGATGCCCCAGCTCGTGACAGAGGTTCCTGGAATATCATTGAGTAATCGATTGAGGTGCTTGACGTACTTCCTGTATTGATCCGTTGCTGTCTCCTGACACCACAGATGATCCGATGCCGGGCACTCGCCGATGACGGTTCCCAGTAGCGCCGGACTGATGTGTATTCTTCCGCCTCGTTCATCCCAGTCCCAATAGGATGCAAAGACAGGCGGGCCGTTGAATTCGTAGATGGACCATTTCTGTGCCCAGCCCTTTGTACTGAGCTGCTCGGTGAGCTTTTCTCGCGATTCGTCGCGATGCTGACGAGCGTCGAATTCTCCGTACTCGACACTTTTCAGCAACTCGTCGCTGGCAAAGAACAGGTGGAGCTCCTTCCAGGGAACCTGTTTACGCGCCTCGAATGCTTCCTCCAGTTTGTCGCAGAGTTGCCAGTTGGTAGCCCCGACAAATGCGATTTTCTGATGGGTGATCATGAGCATGAGCGGCGGGACTTTGAAGTTCCCGTCAGCCCCCAGCAAAGTCGGGCGGAGCGATGGCAGATACTCTTCGGTAAACTTCCAGTTGGTCTCGCCACCAATCCAGTCCGGTCGCTTTTTCGCGGGGACACTGCGATGCAGGTTGCGAAAGTGCTTAAAGGTATCGAACTTGTTTTCCTCCGTGCTGAAGCAATGTTGCGCAACGGCGATGACGGATGGCATCAGTCGAAATGGGTGGTCGGGCCACGTTACCTTTTTTTGCCCGACAAGCTTCGCTGCCAGATCTCTGACGGCTTGTTGCTCCTGCGGCCAGTCTGGGTTGGAGTTCAGAATGCTGTGAGCAATCACAGGCAAGACACGCTCGCGGAATTCGCTGAGCAATTGCGTCGCCGTTCGATTCAGTCCCCGGACTTGTTTGTCGTCGGGGATCAACTCGGCAATGGAAGAATCGAGCGGCAATTTAGCCATGTGCGTGCAAACTTCACCAACGAACGCGAGACGCAGTGCGTTGGCTGGATATGCGTTTGAGGTCGAAACTTCCACGAGCGGCGTCAATTGATTCAGGTAGCGGTACAGCGCAATCAAGAACGCTTCACCAGACAGCAGCAGGCCAACCGAGTCCGCGACGATTTCACGCATCCATGCAGTCCAGTATCTGAGCAAGGGTGCATCTTTGACAGCTTCCAGAATCGTGACCGTAAAACTGCGGGCATAATCCGCAGCGTGGCCGACTTCATGAGATAGTAGCGGGAAATACTCCGGTGAACGGGCTAAATGGCCAGGTAGACAGATGAGCGGAAACTGAGCCAGTTTTTCGCTTCGATCAATTGTCTTCGGCTGTGTCTGAAACAGGGACGGAATAGGTAATTTCGCACTCGGAGCCCAAACAGCGGGGCTAAGTGCCGAGTCGATGGCGACAACGGGACCGATCGGCTGATCCTCACTATCTGCCACGAAGTATCGAAACCCTTCCACACACATCCAGTCTGCGGCTTCAAGTGTTTGCCGTTCCTGTCCCCACGTGCGGGGCAAAACAAAGGCACGATCGACAAAGCGGACCGCTTCTTCCAGTTCCATTCGTCGCGTCATGAGTAATTGGACATCAATCGGCGACTGTGACGCTTCAAGTACAGCGCGGTAACGGCTCAACTCGTCACGGTAGACCTGGATGAATCTGCGAAGCTCTTTCGCCTGCCGAGGCGCAAGCGAAAGAACTCCTTCGACCGCGTTACTCTTAGCCTGATCGAATATATTAATCAGCAGATCGGCGCGGGCAATCGTTGTCTGTGCATCGTCGAGCGCAAAACGAATGTCGTCAGACATTGTGCAATCTTCTCAGATCGGGAATTCTTTCACGTCACCAGTGGGAAGTGTGTAGAGCTTCTTAAAACCAGCCTTGTCTGCATCGCTCAGTTTGAAGTCCAGCGTGCCGCGGCCATTCAACGGATAATGCATCACCGATTGGGAGTCATAATCTGTGAGAGCATCGCCGCCAATCCCGCCAACAATCCACTGCTCCATCTGGCTCTTTTGCCCTGGAGTCATGCCAACTTGTGCCTCTGCTCGAATATGTTCGTGTCGGAATCCCAGCACGTGGCCCAATTCATGACGAATGACACCAACTGCGTCAAATGAATTGGGTGTCAGGAAAGTTGTCGGCCCAATGTGGACAATTCGCTTGTCTGTCGTGTCGTTCGGGAAGAATGCGAACGCATACAAATTCGGATTGCTGAACATCTCGAACCTAAACGTAAAAACAGGATCGGAGCCTTCCTTCTTGAAGTGAACTAAGTTGTGTATTCCGAGTTCTTCGGCTGCGTCATTCCAGGCTTTCGTGGCTTCTGAACAAATGATCTTTGCTTTGGCCAGTTCCGCAGGGTGTCCCGCGAACGATCCCTCATCGATCTTCCATGTAAGAACAACTGGCAACTCCCAACGCATCGGCTTGCCGTCCACGGTCGCCGCAACGAGCCCTTCCGGAGCCTCAGTTTTCTTGATTGGTGAAACAGCAAGGATCTCCTTTGCGTATGCAAGGAGATCTGATTCCTTCAGTTTTCGGTCGAGTTCAACAATGTAATATTTCTCGCCGTTGAAGATAAATGTTGGGGATTCTGCTTTGATTGTTTCAACGAGTTTGACAGGGTCCATTTGTGAGCTCCTTAGCCAAGAAAAGAATTGTGACTTATGGCTCGTGCCAGTGACACCAGGAAAGTTCCAGAGCGGCGTTCGATTTCGGCGATGGGCTCTCGTCGATGGCTTCCCTGCGTCTGATAAATTCATTCAGAGCTGCAGTCGCTCGCTCGTTCTTCAGAGCCGAGGCCGTCAGGTTCGCTGCTTCTGCCGCCGGAGCCAGAACTTGCCGTTGGGTGAAAAACGCCATCGAACAGATTCCCCATCGAGGACTGAACGCCGCCAGATGAACGCTGGCAATCCTATCCACTACGGGATTGTTTTTCACGCCGCCGGACTAAGTTTTAAGGAATTTGCCGCGACCTCCTGCTGGGCGGTTGAGTTTGCCATCCTTGATGGCGATTGATGTCTTCTGTGTCCGAGACAATTTACCAGTGGCTTTTTTACGCATTCCGGGCCATGTCAAGAAGCATTCTTTGCGTTAAGGAATTACCAGAAAACTTACATAGTTCGACTGTCCCATGTTCGATGAAGGAAAGGGTCGGGAGTTTTTTTCGGCCAGTTGCTTGTTGAAAATGCTGACGTTTCCTTCCGAAAAAGACTCCCGACCCTCTGCTCGCGCCAATATGGAAAAGTCGAACCTACGCTTCCGGTCGGCGGCGGTCGAGTTCTCCGAAGACTTCGTTGAGAGAAATCTGCAGGCCGGGCAGGATGTCGCCGCCACTCAGCGTTGCGTCTTCGTCAAACAGGTCGTACTTCGTGATGTCGGTGTACACGGCCACCGTGCGTTCACTGGGATCGACCATCCACACCTGCCGCACTCCCGCGTGAAAGTATTCCCGACGCTTGCGAGACATCTCGGCATACGTATTTCCGTCGCTCAAGACTTCAATCACCAGGTCTGGCACGATTTCCGGAACGGCATCCTGAGGCACCGCGCCGTTGGGAAGTCGATCCCATGAAATAAAGGCCACGTCCGGCCCGCGAACCTGCGACTTCAGGATTCTCATAAAACCATCCGGGCCGGAGACCAGGCCCAGATCGTGCTGGCGCAGATGCTGTCTGAATAATTCGCACAACAGGCTGGCAATCAGCGATTCTCTCCATCCCATGGTTTTCTCCACCAGCGTTGCGTCGATAAGTTCGAACAGACCACCTTGCCCGTTGAGTCGCAGCAGGTCGTTGATGGTGGCGGTGCCAGGCTGAGGGTCCATGCGAATGCGTTCGAGTGGAATTCCGCCCAGATCGCTGAGGATGTCAGAAAAATGTTTCGCCACGGCTAAGTTGGTGTTCATGAATGCCGCCTTTGTTTATTCAGCCTGTTGAGTGACCTCTATCCTATTCTTAATCTGCGGCAGAGGCAACGAGAGCTTGCTCGAATCGAAGGGGAGATTCCGGATTGGAACGTTCGAGCCGACGAGGGAGAGTCTTGGAAATTATGATATTCATTTCGGCAACAACTCGACCGGACTGATGCAACGAAACCCTAAGCAGCGGCCACGGGCGTTTGGGACTCGTCCACGTCGATATGTGGTGCGGCACAATTCGATTGGCCCGACCCAACTACCACCACGTTCGCGGCGAACGCCCGTTCTTGATTGGTTGACCGGATTGACCCCACCTGATTCACGTCGTTGATAGAAGTCGTCAGCAAACCAATCTCGGCACCACTGCCAGATGTTTCCCGCCATGTGATGCAAGCCAAAAGATGAAAGCCCGCATGGAAAGTGAACTGGTGCCATCGGCATCGTGCTGGCTTCGTAATAGGCACCTCGCTCATGTTGACCAAAGACGAGTGTTGCATCCTCCGACTCAAATGACGATAGTTCGTGGAAAGCCCCCTGAGCGGCATACTCCCACTGAGCTTCCGAGGGTAGAAAACCATCTTGAGAGTCGTAACAGTTCCATTGTGACCCATTGGCCCAAAGCGAATAGGCGTCGGCGAAACTGGCGAGTTCCATTTTCTGATTCCATCGCCTCGAACATTGATTGCGTGTGGCGGGACGAATCTGCCTGCCAACGGCCACTGAGTTGGCTGAAGCGAATTGTTGAGTAGGCAGAATCGGGCACTTTCGTTCGCCGCCATCCCATCCGTTCCGGCTTGCCGCTGCCCTGTTGAATATACACAATCTCCGCAAGGTCACTGAGGCGAAACGGTTGTCGGGTAAAGATGGACTTTCCAAACGAATTTGTGGGTACGTTTGGAAGTGTTACGAGGAATTCATCCGATCAGTGCGGGGATTTATGGGGTGCGATCTGTCCAGTCCGG